>ERZ779729.21-NODE-21-length-204973-cov-5.649474_pt1 | contig 204973 bp, 187 predicted proteins | sample MGYA00511072_ERZ779729 | MGnify/ENA primary metagenome ERZ779729 (study PRJEB29588, sample SAMEA2156675) | human gut metagenome | biome: human gut; feature: human-associated habitat; material: faeces | place: Denmark | collected 2008/2010 ...
CTGGCGTCTGACCTTCGACATGACGGATTACCGGAATTCGCCGATCTGCAGGCTGCCTGCCAGAAGGATCAAGTATTACTTCTCGTTCAGCGCCAAGGTGGCCGCATTTTTGTGCCGATTCGCTTCAACGAATCCGATAAAAACGCGAAAAAGTAATTGCGCCGCGCATGCATCCAGATACTCAAATGCATGCGCACTAGACGTCCGCCAAGCGCCGGCAAATGGGCCGGCGCTTTTCATTTTTCTGTTGCTTGTTTTCCCCTTTCAGCCTTTGTGATGCAGACCGAGAACGGACTTCAGTTTGCTGTTGTCAACTTGCTTACACCAGTGCCCAACCACAACACAGGCAATCCCGTTACCAATCATATTGGTGAGCGCACGTGCTTCGGACATAAAGCGATCGATGCCGAGAATAAGAGCAAGCCCTGCCACCGGCACGTGGCCGACTGCAGAGAGCGTTGCCGCCAGGACAATGAAGCCTGATCCCGTTACACCTGCCGCGCCCTTTGACGTGAGCAACAGAACGAGAAGCAGCGTAATTTGCTGACTGATCGTCATATCGACGTCGCAGGCCTGCGCAATAAACACAGCCGCCATAGTCAAATAGATCGCCGTACCGTCAAGATTGAAGGAGTAGCCGGTCGGAATCACTAGGCCAACGATGGAACGATCTACGCCAGCCTGCTCCATCTTCGTCATCATGCGGGGCAGCACGGATTCAGAAGACGACGTGCCAAGCACAATAAGGAGCTCTTCCTTGATATAAGCGATATAGCGCGTAATCGAAAAGCCGTGCCACCGACAAATCAGTCCCAGCACTACGAAGATAAAGAGCAAACACGTCAGATAGAAGGTGCCCATCAGCTTGGCAAGCGGGATGAGCGACGCAATCCCATACTTGCCGATGGTGAAGGCCATGGCACCAAAGGCGCCGAGCGGGGCCACGCGCATGATCATGCCGACGATCTGGAACAGAACGAAGGAGCTTTTTTCAATAACGTCAAAAATCAGCGTGCCGCGACCACCAAATTTGTGCAGTGCAAAGCCGAAGAGCAGCGAGAAGAAAAGCACCTGCAGAATCTCTCCCTCAGCAAAGGCACCGACAACCGTAACTGGAATGATGTTCATCAGAAACTGTGTCGTCGTTTGCATCTTGCCTGGCCCGGCATAGGCGGAAACAGCAGACTGATCAAGTGTGCTCGGGTCAACGTGCATGCCTACACCCGGCTGAACGGTATTGACGATCAGCAAACCGATGATCAATGCAATCGTTGAAACGATTTCAAAATAAAGAAGCGCTAAACCGCCAGCTTTACCAACCATCTTCATATCGCTCATGCCTGCAATGCCGGTCACGACGGTACAGAAGATCACTGGAGCAATGATCATTTTGATCAGGCGAATAAACCCGTCTCCGAAAGGCTTCATCTGTGCGCCGATATCGGGAAAGAACATGCCGAGAAGCACGCCGATCACGATGGCGCATATCACTTGAAAGTAAAGCACCTTGTAGATGGGTGTTCGTTTGGTGGAAGAACCTGCCATAGCGGATTTTCCTTGTGTTGTTCTATAAGTAGTGAAGGCAGTGCGACTGCTTGCAGCAACCAAACTGTTCGCGCCGCATTGCAAAAGACGGAAGGAATTGTAAGCAGATTCTGCCGCTGTTCTTCTGCTAAAAGGGCATGAGTTTCAAAAAAAATGCGGATCTTGCGATCCGCATTTCCATCAACTTTACACCTGTTCCTCAGCATTCAGGCTTCGCTGCCGCCTCTGCACGTTGAAGCGCTTCCTGAAGCACAGCCTCTACATTGACGCCGCTCCAGGAAGCTTTATCACAGCGAATCATAAGCATTAGACGCTCAATAACAAGCTTTCTCAAAGTTTCCCGTTCAATATCCGGCATGAAGAAGATCATGCCGCGAACGGCTTCGAGAAATGCTCGACTAAGTGCTATTTGCGCGCTCAGCAGGCCGTAGTTCGGCTGAGAGCCCCGCTCGCGCACATCTTCCGCCAGAAGTGAAAGCATGTAGTCACGCAAACGCAGGTCCGCCTTTAACTTAATCTCTCGAACGCGAGGATTCACGAGAGCCTCACTAGCGATAAAAATCGAAAGCCGGACAGATTCAGGCTCGAGGTACGCATCAACGATACGCTCGACACAAATGCGGCAGCGAGCGTCGCTGTCAAGATCTTCGTGATCGCTCTCCACACTCAGCATGGCTATGAACGACTGTGCCTGACGCTCGACAAGCGCTTCCACGATAGCTTCTTTGTTCTGGAAATAGTTGTAAAGGTTGCCAAGGCTCTTGCCGCTTTCGCGCGCCACATCACGCAGCTTCAGATAATGCAGGCCTTTCGCCTTTACGCACCGCTCAGCAGCGTCGACGATTTCCGCCCGGCGTTGCTGAACGATGTCCAAAGTTGCTTCAGCCGGCATCAACCTTCTCCGCTGCCTGCATGCTGCTCATTGCCTTTCTGGACTTCTTCATCCTCTGGAAGGGTCGATCCGCCGCCAAGAACTTTATAAAGCGTCACAAGACTCGACGCACGAGAAAGCTGCGTCGCAATCAGCGTTTGCTTAGCAGCAACAGCCGCCCGCTGTGCATCCAACACTTCGGTATAAGCCGCTGCTCCCGCCTTATAGCGAGCATCGGAAAGCTCGTATGTCTTTTGCGCCGCATCTGCATACTCCTGACGCGCCTGTACTTCACGCTCGACGGTTCCCTCCATAGCAAGCGCATCGCGTACTTCTCGGAACGCCGTCTGAATGGCCTCTTCGTACTGAGCAACGGCAATTTTCTGCGTTGCTTCGGCCGCGCGCAAATTGGCGAGATTAAGGCCGCCAGTAAAGATTGGAATTGTCAGGTTCGGCGTAAAGCTCCACATGCCGGAGCCGCCGCTGAAAAGATCAGAGAGATCAAGCGCACTCGACCCAAGACCAGCCGAGAGACTGATGCTCGGGAAGAAGGCCGCGCGAGCCGCGCCGATATACGCGTTGGCCGAACGCATGCCGCGCTCGGCACTCCAAATGTCCGGACGATTGAAAAGAACTTCGCTCGGAAGACCTTCAGGCATGGTTGCGGCAAGCGTCGCATTAAGCTCAAGGCCTGTCGGCAACAATTTTTCATCAACGCTATTGCCGACAAGTAGCTCAAGCGCATTTTTATCTTGTGCCACTGCACGAACATAAGAAACGATAGCCGCACGGGCAGCCGTCACTGTTGTGCGAGCCTGCTCCAAATCAAGCTGACTGGCTGCGCCTGCTTTGTAGCTCTCTTCCATGAGCTTATAAGTAGCTTCTTGGCTTGCGAGCGTTTCACGCTGAAGCTGAAGCTGCGCCTGATCGGCGCCGAGTGTCAGCCATGCCATGGCAATTTCGGCGATTAACGCACTTTGCGCAGACCGATGCGCATCTTCAGACTGCAAGTATGCCTGCAATGCCTGCTCGTTCAGATTGCGGATGCGACCAAAAAAGTCGAGTTCATAGCTTGTCATCGCAAGTTGCGCCGTGTAGCTGTGCGTCGTTGAACTTACGCCGAGCGCGCTGGCGGTTCTTGGCGTGTGCTGAGCAGTTTCCTGCGCAACAGCTGCTACCGTCGGGAAGAGCTCGGAACGCTGAATGCCGTACTGCGCACGGGCAAGCTCAACATTAAGCGCCGCCTGGCGGAGGCTGCGGTTGTTCTTCAGTCCCTCCTCAATGACAGAACGGAGCCGTTCGTCGACAATGAAGTCTTGCCAACGCGGCAAGCTCGCACGCTTAACTTCGGAGAGAGAATAAGCCTCTCCGTCCTGAGGCCAAACTTCAGCAATAGGGGAAGCCGGACGCTCGTAGGTTGGCGCAAGGTTGACGCACCCAGCCAAAAGAAGGGCAGCGGCAAGGGGCATCAGTCGAAGCATCTTGTTCATTTTGTTTTCCGAAAGATCCGCCCACAGTTATCGCGAGCGAATTGGTCTTCGATTCAGCGTCGAGACGGATATCCGCCTCGACGCTGCGTGAGTATGGAGAACTCGTCAGGCTGCAGTCGTCGCCTCGGGCTTCTTCCGAGTGAAGAAGCGAGAGGCCTTCACGACCATGACATAGAAAGCGGGAACCAGCGCCACGCAAAGCACCGTGCCCGTAATCATGCCGCCCAACACGCCGACACCGATGGCGTTCTGCGCACCAGAACCTGCGCCATGCGCCACCGTGAGCGGCAATACGCCGAGCCCGAAAGCAAGCGAGGTCATCAGAATCGGGCGAAGACGCAGACGAACCGCTTCAAGCGCTGCTTGAACAGCGTCTTCACCAGCTGCCATCAAATCCTTGGCGAATTCGACAATCAGAATGGCGTTCTTCGAAACGAGACCGACGGTTGTAAGCAGCCCCACCTTGAAGTAAACGTCATTATTCATATCGAGGAGCCACGTGAGTCCCAGCGCTCCAACTACGCCGCAAGGCACTACGAGGAGCACTGCGATAGGAACTGACCAGCTTTCATAAAGGGCCGCCAAGCAAAGGAAGATCACAAGCAGAGAAATCGCATAAAGCGAAGCCGCTTGGTCGCCCGCCTGACGTTCCTGGAAGGAAACGCCATTCCAAGAAATGCCGTAACCCTGTGGCAGAACTCTATGCGCAATTTCTAGCACAGCATCCATGGCTTCGCCGGAAGCAACGCCGGCCGCAGGACTACCCTGAATGTTCAGTGCAGAAAGGCCATTGAAGCGTTCGAGTCGAGGGCTGCCGTACTCCCAGCTCACGGAGGTGAAGGCTGACAACGGAACCATCTCTCCGCTGCTGTTTCGAATGTGCCAGCGGTTGAGGTCTTCCGGCTGCATGCGCGAACTCGTATTGCCCATCATCCAAACCTGCTTGACGCGGCCACGGTCAATGAAGTCATTGATATATGTCCCTGCCAAAGCGGTCGAAAGCGTGCTGTTAACCGAAGCGATGTCCAATCCGAGAGCTGAAAGCTTTTCGTAGTCAACGTTGAGCTTCATCTGCGCCGTATCATCCATGCCGTTGTGACGGACCATCGTGAGACGAGGATCTTTGGCTGCTTCAGCCAAGAAGTTGTTGCGAACTTCCATCAGCTTGGCATGGCCTTGACCGGAAAGATCCTGGATATAAAAGTCAAAGCCGTCGGCTACGCCAAGCTCAGGCACGGCAGGCAGCGGGAAAACGAAGGCGCTTGCATTCATAAACTCGGGACTCGTCATGAATGCACCCATAGCTCGGCCTTGAAGCGCGGTTACGCTCTGACTGTCATCAGGACGTTCAGACCAATCCTTGAGCTTTAAAAAGCCGAGCGCCATATTCTGCCCAGAGCCCGCAAACGAGAAGCCGCGCACAACAAAGTACGAATCAAGCACATTTTCTTCGGTCTTCGCGAGGAAACCCTCAATTCGCTTCACTTCACGGTCAGTTCTTTCCATCGATGCGCCCTGCGGCAGCTGAATCTGCATAAGCGCAACACCCTGGTCTTCCGCCGGCATGAAGGCTGAAGGAATCTTCATGAAGCCGATCACAACACCCGCAACAACAGCTGCATAAAGAATAAAGCTAAGAAGCGGATGATGGATTAGGCCACCAACCCCGTCGCGAACCGCATTGGTAAGCGACTCGAAGCCACGATTAAACCAACCGAAAAAGCCCTTTTTCTCCATGTGCTCGGAGTGATCAATGGGCTGAAGGATCGTTGCGCACAGCGACGGCGTCAGCGTAAGCGCCACAACCACCGACAGGGCCATGGCTGACACGATGGTAACGGAGAACTGACGATAGATGACGCCCGTCGATCCACCGAAGAATGCCATCGGAATGAACACCGCTGACAGCACCATCGCAATGCCTACGAGTGCTCCCGTAATCTGAGACATTGACTTCACGGTCGCATCGTGAGGAGATGAACCATCTTCACGCATCACGCGTTCAACGTTTTCGACAACCACAATGGCATCGTCCACAAGCAGACCAATGGCAAGCACCATAGCGAACATGGTGAGCATGTTGATCGAAAAGCCTGTGACGGCCAGCATGCCGAAGGTGCCGAGCAGCACGACCGGCACAGCAATTGTCGGAATAATCGTTGCACGCCAGTTCTGCAGGAAGAGATACATGACGCAGACAACGAGAATGATGGCTTCAATCAGCGTCTTTACGACTTCATGCAGTGCTGCACGCACAAACGGAGTCGTATCAAACGGGTAGACAACCTCTACACTCGGCGGAAAGTTCGGCTTCATCTGTTCGACGGCAGCGACAACTGCCGCCTGCGTAGAAAGCGCATTCGAACCCGATGCAAGCTTGATAGCCATACCGGCAGAAGGATAGCCGTTGTAGGTACCAAAAGCCGTGTAGTTTTCCTGACCAATCGCCACTTCCGCAACGTCCCGCAGATAGACGTTGGCACCTGCCTGCGTCACTTTCAAAAGAATGTTGCGGAATTCTTCAGGCGTTTCCAGCATGCTTGCGGAGGAAATCGTCGCCGTAAACTCCTGACGACCGTCAGTCGGCTGTCCAGCAATGCTGCCAGTCGAAACTTGCGCATTCTGCGCTTCGACTGCCGCAATAACATCGGAAGGATTGAGCTGGTATTTAACAAGCTTGTCCGGATCCAGCCAGATTCGCATGGCGTACTGAGCACCGAAGACCTGTGCTTCGCCGACGCCCGAAACACGCGCAAGCGGCTCCTGCATGTTTGCAACGAGATAGTCGCCTAGGTCAGTCGCTGAAAGCGAATGGTCCGTACTGATCAGACCGACAAGCATCAGGAAGTTAGCCGACGTCTTTTGAATGGTTACGCCAAGATCCTGCACAACCTGAGGCAATGAGGTGATGGCAGTCTGAATCTTGTTCTGCACCTGAACCTGCGCCATGTCTGGATTCGTGCCCGCCTCAAACGTAACCGTAATTGAAATACGGCCCGAAGAGTCAGACTCGGAACTCATGTACATGAAGCCATCAAGGCCAGTCAAATTTTGTTCGATGATCTGGGTCACCGAATTTTCAATCGTTTCGGCTGATGCGCCAGGATAGTTAGCCGTAATGGATACTTGCGGCGGCGCAATCTCGGGATACTGACTCACCGGCAGCGTCGAAATCGACAGCAGACCGGCCAGCATGATCACGATAGCAATCACCCAAGAGAAAACCGGACGATTAATGAAGAAACGCGAAAACATGTCCAACCTGCTCCCGATTAGAAGATGGGCTTGGGTTCAGGCAGCGTCTTCGGATCGAACTCCTTGGCATTCACGGTCGCGCCCGGCTTAGTGCGTTGGAAACCTTCATACATGACGCGCTCGCCAGCCTTCAGACCGGCATCAACCAGCCAATAAGTACCGATCGTCTGCGAAACGGAAATCATGCGCTGCTCGACCTTGTTGTCTGGCGTCACGACATAAACATAAGCATTGCCCTTCGTGTCGCGCATTACCGACTGCATATGGACAAGAATGCCTTCGGGCCGAGTGCCCTCGGTGAGCTTCGCGCGCACGTACATACCAGGCAGCAGATCCTTATTCGGATTTGGGAACACCGCACGCAAACGTACACTGCCCGTCGTTTCATCAACTTGAGCATCCGTAAAGGTGAGCTTGCCCTCTGCACCGTAGTTCGTGCCATCGGAGAGTATGAGAGAGACCGGAGCGCTGCCATCGGCATTAGTCTTCAGTTCCCCGCTTGCAATTTCACGTTTAAAGCGCAAAAGATCCTCTGCCGTTTGTGTCACGTCGACATAGATCGGATCGAGTTGTTGAACATTCGTGAGAGCGTCAACCTGATACGCGGTGAGCAACGCACCTTCTGTAAATTCAGAGCGAGCAATTCGGCCGGAAATCGGCGAACGCACTTTCGTGTAGTCAAGATTAATCTTGGCCGTTGCAACAGCCGCTTCACCAGCCTTTACGCTGGCTTGAGCCGTTTTGAGTGCAGCCTGCGCAGCATCGTCCGATTGTTTCGATACAGCGTTGACTTTCAAGAGCGCCTTGGAACGTTTGGCATCCGCCTGTGCCTGAACCAGCGTAGCACGCGCCTGAGCAAGCGAAGCTTCAGCGCTCTTGAGCTGTGCCTCATAAGTTGCCGGATCGATCTGATAAAGCTGATCGCCCGCCTTTACTTCCTGCCCATCCTTGAACAGACGCTTCTGGAGAATCCCGTTCACCTGCGGACGGACCTCCGCCACGTAATAGGCATTCGTGCGTCCCGTTAGAACAGTTTCTACACGAACGGGTTCAGCCTTAGTCGTTACTACCTTGACCTCCGTAGGCGGCATCTCGCGCTGTGCAGCGGCAGGCGTAGCATCACCGGCAGCCTGCTCCTTGCAACCGGTCAGCGCAGCTGTCGCTCCGATAGCGCAAACCAGCGCGACATAAAGCGTTTTTCGATGTAACTGCATCTTCATACCTTATTGGTTTTTCTTTCTTTTGAATCTCGCACTAGGCGTTTCAGAGACTGAACAGTTGTTCAGTACGCGGATTGCGTGATTATGGCACAAGTCAATGGCTCATGTTTGTCGTGACTTGGTACAAATGTCTTAAAAATGTTTGCAATCCAGCGTAGTCCCGATACAATTCCCCGCCAATCGGAGTCCCCACAGAGACATCCGAAACTGTCGGCATTTCCACAGACGCATTCCCAGCCAAGCCAGGCGGGACCGTCTTGATCAAAATCATGCTGGAAACTATCCATTTCCAATACTTTCTCGGCGGCCTTGTTTCGCTGCTGACCATCACGAATCCGCCATCGAAAATCCCGCTTTTCATAAGCCTCACACAGGGCATGAGCAAGGAGCGGCAGATAGAACAGGCCAAATGGGCCGGTATTTATGCGGCTGCCATCATGCTCATTAGTTTGGTGGGCGGCAACATCCTTCTCGCCTTCTTCGGGATTTCATACGGCGCCATGCGAATTGCAGGCGGCTTGGTTGTAGCCGCTATCGGCTACCAGATGCTTTTCGGCGGCAACTCGCCCAACAAAGCGCCTATTGTCCGACGCGATAAAGATGACTATGCATTTTTCCCTATCGCCATGCCTGGCATTGCCGGGCCAGGTACGATCGCTGTAGTAATTGGCTTCTCAACGGAAATTGCAGAACTCGATGACTACATCGACATGGCTATCGCCTTCGGGTGGACTGCGCTTGCCATCATAGTTGCGGCAGGCGTTTCTTGGTTTGTCATGCGCTATTCCGACGTCATCACTCGTCGATTGGGACCTTCGGGTACGCTGGTACTTGGCAAACTGATGGGGTTCCTTCTCATTTGCATTGGCGTACAGTTTGTGGGTTCAGGCATTAGAACCTTTATTTCTGGCGGCTAGTCTCTGGAAAACAATCGGCAAGAATACAGACTGCCGGATATGACTGAAAACTCCGTCCTAGGTCGATCGAATTCATTAAAACATTAAGTGCCTGATTCTTTGATAAAGAGAATCAGGCACTTAACTTATCGACGTGTCCTTGAATCATTCGAAAAGGAACGTTGCCGATTCGACGAGATCTCAGTCAGTAAGCCCGAATTAATCTACAACGTCCTGCAACAAGAACCACTCTCAACTACGGGGCGTTTTAGTTCAGCAAAGCTGTACACAGTGCACAAGAACAGTTAGGCCGTCCCTTTGCTCTCCTTTTGAGCCTTGCGTGAACTAATCCTAAAGATCAAATTAGCTGAGATTTTTTTTAGTTACCGTTGCTTTACTCCACAGTCACACTCTTAGCTAGATTGCGAGGCTTATCGACATCCGTACCGCGAACAAGCGCCGCATGATACGCAAGCAGCTGCAGCGGAACGACATGAAGAATAGGCGAAAGGTCGCCGTAATTCTCAGGCAGCCGAATAACGTGCGTGCGCTCGTCGGGCTCAATTCCGGAATCTCCATCCGCAAAAACGTAAAGCTCGCCGCCGCGCGCACGAACTTCCTGCATATTCGATTTAAGCTTTTCAATCAGCTTATCGTTTGGCGCTACCGTAACAACAGGCATTTCACGATCAACGAGTGCAAGCGGTCCATGCTTAAGTTCGCCAGCAGGATAGGCCTCAGCATGAATATAGCTAATTTCCTTGAGCTTTAAGGCGCCTTCGAGTGCAATCGGATAATGAACGCCTCGACCAAGGAACAGTGCATGCTGTTTCGTCGCAAACCGTTCCGCCCAAGCAATGACCTGCGGCTCAAGCGCAAGAACAGCCTGCAGCGCAGCTGGTATATGGCGCAATCGACGAAGTGCATCCTCTTCGGCCTGCAACGAAAGGCGGCCTTTTACTTTTGCCAACGTCAGGGCAAGCAAATACAACGCCGTCAACTGGGTCGTGAAGGCTTTCGTGGAAGCGACGCCGACTTCCACGCCGGCTCTCGTGATGTAGTGCAGCTTCGTTTCCTGAACCATGGCAGACGTCGCGACATTGCAAATCGCAAGCGAATAGGGCATGCCGAGATCGTCGCGGGCATGCCGCAGCGCAGCAAGCGTATCGGCCGTCTCCCCGGACTGCGATATAGGAATGACCAGCGTATGCGGATCCGGAACGGAAATGCGGTATCGATATTCGCTGGCAATTTCTACATCACAAGGAATGCCGGCAATTGCCTCCACCCAATATTTAGCGGCCAGCCCTGCATAGTAAGACGTGCCGCAGGCAAGAAACAACAATCTGTTGGTATCGTTGAAGACGCTTTCTGCTTGTTCGCCGAACAGCGTCGCCGAAATGCTTGCCACTCCTTCGAGGGTGTCACCGATAGCACGGGGCTGCTCGAAAATTTCCTTCTGCATGTAGTGGCGATAAGGACCGAGGTCAACAGCACCGGAATAAGCGTGAACAACCTTCTCGGGACGATCAACCTCAACGAAGGCTTCGCCCTTCCTGGCAAAAATGCTGCGGCCGGCAGGCGTTATTTTGCAGACATCGCCCTCTTCAAGATAAACGATGCGGTCTGTGATGCCGGCAACAGCCATCGCATCGGAAGCGGCAAACATTTCGTTGTCGCCGACGCCAACCACGAGAGGAGATCCCTGACGAGCCACCACGACACAGCCGGGTTCTGCTTTACATATCACAGCGATGCCGTAACTGCCTTTTAACTGAACAACCGCCCGCTTTACAGCTTCCAGCAAATCGCCGTCATAGCAATCGTTGATGAGATGCGCCAGTACTTCCGTATCAGTCTGGCTGGTGAACTCAAAGCCTTTTGCGAGAAGTCCGGCACGAATCGATTCAAAATTTTCAATAATGCCGTTATGAACCAAACCGATGAAGTCCCGCGAAAAAAGCGGATGCGCATTGCAAACCTCAGGCCTTCCATGCGTTGCCCAGCGAGTGTGAGCGATGCCAGTTTTTGCTTCAAGCTTATTGGATTCGACTTGCTCAACAAGCTGCGCAACGCGCGAAACGGAACGAGCACGGTGAAGCCCGTCGTTGTCAACCGTCGCAACACCGCACGAGTCGTATCCACGGTACTCAAGCCGGCGAAGTCCTTCAAGAAGGATCGGCACGATATTTCGATAGCTTGCAGCCGCAACAATTCCACACATGATTCCCTCGCTTTCAATTAATTCGCAGATCAGTTTTTCTTCGTCGGTCGTTGCCAAGCATCAATTGTTACCTGCCGAGCGCGGCCTACGGTGAGCTTCCCCTCGGGCGCCGCACGCGTAAGCGTTGTTCCGGCGCCGATTGTGGCGCCGCACCCAACTGTGACCGGAGCAACCAGCTCGGTGCCGGAACCAATGAAAGCATCGTCCCCGATCACTGTTCTGAATTTGTTGACGCCGTCGTAATTGCAAGTAATCGTGCCGGCGCCGATATTGACGCGCGCACCAACATCAGCGTCGCCGATGTATGTCAAGTGATTGATTTTCGAACCGGCACCGACCGTCGACTTCTTCACTTCAACAAAATTGCCGATATGGTTCTCGCCAGCGAGCGCTGCCCCTGGGCGAAGACGAGAATATGGTCCGATGCGGGAAGCAGCCCCTACCTCTGCGCCGTCGATATGACAGAAGGGGAGCACTTCGGTGCGCGCCCGAATAACAGCATCCTTGATGACGCAGTTGGCGCCGATGCGAACGCCTTCTTCAAGGACAACTTTTCCCTCGAAAATGCAGTTGACGTCAATTTCTACGTCCTGCGCGCAAATGAGTTCACCGCGAATGTCTATGCGCGCCGGATCAATGAGCGTGACGCCCTCATCAAGCAACGCTTCGGCCTGCGCCCGCTGCCAGGTTCTTTCCAGTGCGGCGAGCTGTCTCTTCGAATTGACGCCTTCTACTTCATAGACATGTTCAGGATGCACGGTTGCAATGCGGGCACCCTCTCGAGCGGCAATGCCGATTACATCAGTGAGATAGTACTCACCCTGCGCATTTGAATTTGTGAGCGCCGAAAGCCAGTTTTTCAGTTTCGCTGTCGGCAGGACCATGATCCCAGTATTAACTTCCCGAATCAGCTTCTGCTCTGCCGTTGCATCCTTTTCCTCAACAATAGCAGTAACACGCCCAAACTCATCGCGGACAATGCGGCCGTAACCTCTCGGATTGTCCAGCTTAACCGTTAGAAGCACGAGATCATTCATCCCGCACTCCTCACGCATCGCAGAAATGGTTTTCTTCGAAAGCAGAGGGACATCCCCGAGGCAGACGAAAGTATGCGGATCAGCGAAATTCAATTGAGAACAAGCGATCTGAAGCGCATGGCCGGTTCCGAGTTGCGGCTGCTGCAGCGCGAAGACCAAATCGCTGCGCTCGCAGTAACGGGCACGAACCTCTTCAGCACAGTGCCCGACCACCACCACGCGGGGCGAATCACTGAAACCCTGCGTTGCATCGAGCACATGATCGAGCATGGGACGCCCCGCAACAGGCTGAAGAACCTTAGGAAGTCGGGAATGCATGCGTTTGCCCATGCCGGCAGCGAGAATGACGATATTCATTTTTATCCGTATATTTTTCGTCGCTGTGGAGCATTCATAACCGCCCAACAGCCTGAGATGCAGGGCATTCTAAAAGAGCAGGCCATGCGTTAGCATGGCCTGCATCAAGAGTAATGGTGACGAAACTTTATCAAACGCTCAGAGAGAAGCTGAGGCCGCTGCCGGCGACAGTGCTGGATATGACTCTTCGACTGCGCCCTCAAGGGTTGTTGCATCCTTCATTTCACGCTCGAGACGAAAGCGCCGATTGCCTTCGGTCGGCATCAACGAACCGACAACCATACCGATGCCTGCCACAAGGAAGCCACCGAGTACGTTCGGAAAAACTTCGCCCATGGGCGTCCACGTCAGAATCGACCAGCAGATTGTGCCGAGAAGAATCGACATGTAGCAGCCTTGTCGCGTGGCATTCTTCCAGTAGAGGCCACAAACTAGCGGCCAGAAGGCCCCAACGACAGGGAACTGATAAGCCATCGCAACCATGTCGTAAATGGGCGCACCTTCAAGTGCGATCGAATAAATAAGCACAAAAAATGCGAAAAGTGCCAGCGTAATCCGCATTGTGCGCAGCGTGTTCTTAGGATTGAGCTTCACAAAATGAGGAAGTACGTTCTCGACGAAAGTCGTTGAAGGCGCAAGCATCGTTGCGGATGCGGTAGACATCACTGCGGACAAAACGGCGCCAAAAAACACGACTCGAAGCCACATCGGCATGTAGTCGCGAACCAGTGTTGGCAAAAGTTGCTGAGGATCTTCAGCAAGAAGTTTTCCTGATATCTCCGGCATAGCAAGCACGGCTGCTACAACGATCAACATCGGCACAAAGGCAAAGAGAATGTAAATCGAGCCCCCGAGAATCGGGCCGGCAACGGCCGTACGCACATTTTTCGCAGACATAACTCGCTGAAAAACGTCCTGCTGCGGGATCGAACCAATCATCATGGTCATCGCCGCCGAAATCCAGAAGAGCCAGCCACTCGGCGTCGGTTCAGGCAACGCATGGAAAAGATCCTTCTCCCGCGCATACTCGATCACATTGCTCATACCGCCCGCAAGGTCTGCGGCGAAAAAGAGAATCGCGACAAGACCCGCAACAATGATGATCATCTGCAGAAAGTCCGTCATAGCCACGGACCACATGCCACCGACCATTGTGTAGAAAAGCACAACGGTTGCACCGATGACCATGCCAGCAGTCACGGAAATCATGCCTTCGGTAATGAGATTGAGCACAAGACCGAGTGCTGTGACTTGAGCGCCAACCCAACCAAGATACGAAATGACGATGGCGATGGAGCAGAGCATCTCAACACCAGTCCCATAACGGTCTCGGTAAAAGTCGCCGATCGTAAGGATGTTGTGGCGATAGAGCTTCTGCGCAAAAAATGTCCCGACAAGAATAAGGGCCATGCCAGAACCGAAAGGCTCTTCGATAACACCCGCAATACCGCTTTCAATAAAACGGCCAGGCAAACCGAGAATGGTCTCAGAACCAAACCAAGTGGCAAAAGTCGCCGTTACGACCATAGGAAGAGGAAGGCTGCGTCCGGCCAGAGCGAAGTCGTTCGTATCTTTGACGCGCGTTGCCGCCCAAATGCCGATAGCGATCGTAACGAGGATATAGAGCAGGACAAAACCAATCAGCGTCATCTTAATAATCCTTCTAAAAAAACGACGTTGAACGGTGAAACGGCAGATCGCCGTTTCCTTTATTGATGAACGGGGCGAATTGTAGGATCAGACTAGCAAGGTGCAGGTTACTTCGCGTTTTTTTTTTCGTCTTTTGCCCCCTCAATGAGGCAATGTTTCATCGAAATCAAAAAAAATGCGCCGTGTCAAATAAAACACAGCGCAATCAATGAGTTGCTTAGGCCAAAAGAGTTAGACGCAGCTGCAGAGGACTTGCCTCTTCTGTGCGGTTAAGCTTGAATAACAGGCTCATTCTGCTTGATGCCGGCAAGAAGCCAGCCTCCTTTGCCTTCAACTGGCTTCACGAGCGTCCACGTTTCGTCGACAAGCTCGTCTTCATTATTAATAGAAAGCTTGCCGATGAATCGAACGCTGGCGACATATTCATCACCTTCCTGAGCGATGCCAAGAAGCTCATTCGATAGCGACAGAATCTTGGTTGTATACACTTCATTGCCACGTTCTCGAAGCTGATGTGTGATAGCAATAAACACATCGTTCGTCGTGAAATCAGAGAGCGTAATGACATTGCCGCTATCCCAAGCCGCTTGAAGCTTGATGTAATTGTTGCGTGCCGTCTGCAAAAATCCCTCGCGATCAAAGTCAGCAGGCGTGATATCGACGGCACCATCGGCTTCGGCAGCAGTCGCCGCTTTTTCTCCCCTCATGAACTGATCGAGAACACTGCCGGTTTGTGCCGCGGCATTAGTCTGAGAAACTGGCTCAACGCGAGCAGCAGCGGGCTCGGTCTCTTCAGGACGCACCGCCTCTTGAGCTGGAGGAACATGCATAGCGGACTGAGAAGCACCAGCAGCAGATGCCTGTGCTTGACGACGTCGGGAACCCATAAAGAACCGGAATGCAGCAACAGCGGCAAGCACCAAAATAAGTCCCATGACGAAGCTGACCATGCCGGCACCATTAATGCCAAGCATGCTCAAAAGCGCAGAAATACCCAGCGCAGCCGCCAAACCGGTCAGCACGCTCCTCATCATTGACGGACGTTGCTGTGCTGCAGCAGGATTCGTGCGTGCATTTGTTGCAGCATTCTGTTGAGCTGCAGGCTTCTTAGCCGTTAGAGGTGCAGTTCCCGGCGTCGGTGCTTTCTGAGTAAACGTCGGAGCTGAGCGGCCGAAAGAAGCGCCGCCACCAAAACGTCGGGCTGCGTCGGCATCGAAGGATGCTGTCGCCAGAGCGGCGCAAACACAAAGTACAGTGAGGAACTTCTTCATCTCAGATCTCTATTGATATAGAAAACATCCCCGTGAAGCACGGGGATGAACATTTTGCAGAACAAATCTTCAGTGCGCCTTAGTGCCTATGTGAAGCGCACAGATGCCAAAAGTTAAATTGTGCCATTTCACGTCGGTAAAGCCAGCCTCGCTCATCATACCTGCGAATGTCTTTTGGTCCGGATGCATGCGGATGGATTCAGCAAGATACCTATAAGACGGGCCATCTCCGGCAATTTTGGATCCAGCCCAAGGCATGAAAACAAAAGAGTAAAAATCGTAAAAAGGTTTTAACCAGCGCTGGCAACGAGAAAACTCAAGGACCAGAAGCCGCCCGCCGGGACGCAAAACGCGGAGCATTTCTCGGAGCGCACGATCCTTGTGCGTCATGTTTCGAATGCCGAAAGAAACCGTCACTACATCAAAGCTGTTGTTCTCAAAAGGAAGTGATTCAGCATCGGCTTCAACAATGAATGCTCCCGCATCGGCTGCAGCAAGCCGCTTGGCACCAATCGCTAGCATTTCATGATTAATATCCGACGCAGTAACGCACCCCTTTCCTGCTCGCTCGGCAAAGGCGAGCGCCAAATCTCCGGTACCGCTTGCGATATCCAGAACTTTCATGCCGCGCTCGACTCGCGCCTCTCGGATACAGCGTCGCTTCCAGAGACGGTGCGTTCCGAAGCTAAGCAGATCGTTCATAAGATCGTATTTCGGCGCAACGCTGTCAAATACCTCATGAACCTTGTCGGCTTTCTGCTCTTCATCGATCATTTCGTAGCCGAAATCAATCTGATGATGTTCTCCAATGCGCTTCTGATCGGCCGGCGAATTGCTCGATTTTTTCATGTGTCTGCTCCGAAGCTTACTTGTGATGTCCGCAAGAGCGCTGAGGCTTCATTTTTTCCAAAAAAGGTTTGTTGGCAGGATCTTTCGGATCACGTGAGGCACCAGCGGCGGATAGCTTGGCTAAGTAGTCCTCCCAGCGAGACTGCTGCGTTCGCACTAGTTCTTCAAAATAATCCCAGCTGTATACGCCCGTATCGTGGCCATCTGAAAAAATCAGCTTGAGAGCATATTGCCCAACGGGTTCGACCCCAACAACAGCTACGTCGCGACAGCCGACCTGCAACACTGCCTCACTGGGTGCGTGGCCTTGCACTTCTGCTGAAGGGGAAAATACTCGCAGAAATTCAAAAGAAAACTCGGCTTTGGTGCCGTCTTCATAGATCAACTCAAGCGTCTTACGCTTGCTGTGCACGAGCACTTCAACAGGCACCATCATATGAAACAGACCTTACGACGGAACAAATATCGCGTTGAAAAAAGAAAATCCCGCACCGCGAAACAACGGTACAGGATGCGGAACTGGTCCCACGACAGGAAACTAACTAGGCTGTCTTGCAGGCAATTCCAAGATTGACCCTTAAAAATCCCTATTAAAACCCCCATTAAGTTCGGGGCTACAGGGTTTCCCTAATCCCTTCCAGTCGCGGGCAACGAGCGGATTCTACACTGATTCGCCGTCCGTTGCTGTGCGCTGACAGACAAAACCGACCTAAAAGAATGCCCCTCGACGTTTCCGCCGAGAGGCTCCTATTACGCTCCCTCATATCCGGTCAACTGCCGCGCCGCCTTTTCGGCTTCCTCGCGGCTCATACCGGCATCAAACTCCAAAATCGCCGCCCGCTCTTCGTAGGCTTCGCGTAGCGGGTCTATCTCTGTTGCGTTTCCTTCCTCTGTACCAAAAATAGCCGCTACAGCCGCTACACCGCTACACGTTACTGTTGCAGTCGTTTCGGGCGTAGCGGAAATTGCTTGTAGCGGCAAGCATCCGCTACACACTATGCGGCCTCTTTTTCCGGCTCTTCAAGCGGGTCCAAAAAGGCTTTGAATGCCTCAAGCAAGCCGTGCGGCCCCGTGAGCCTGTAGCCCTTTTTAACCTCCTTCGAAAACCGAATATTCTCTGTCTTCACGCCAAACGCGCTTAGCGCTTTTGATTGCGCGCCAACTGTCAGCCCTTTAAGCGAACGGCCCCACGTCCCCCACGGTTTATCTGTGTCCGCTTTCAGAGCATCGTTGAGAATTGCTGAACCAATAGCGTCGTTGCCTAGGCTGAAGCGCTTGCGCTCGTTGGTCTCCGTTTGATAGTCAAATCCTGTCCTAGATTTGTCACTGATAGCTCGCCAATAGATTTGACGAATATCGGTCAACAGCTCAATTTTCCAGTCGGGGTCATCCGGCTTATCTCCTTCAAGCGATACTGCGGCGTCTTTTACGCGCTTCAGCTCTTCGTCACCAGCAAACTGAGCAACCGTAAAGATCAACTCCCATTTATCGCAGTCTCGACCGTCAAAGCTATCCGGAAATTCCGGCCGTTCCTCGCGCTTAAGCTTCTCAACCCTCGGCCCCAAGTCTTCAGCTACGCGGGCACATTTTCGGCAGATTGAATCAAAACGCTCCGGATCAATATCGCGAATCCGAGTCTTCCTTGCTCTTATGTTTTTTGCCGGCTTGAGCGTTACAACAATCGCACGGCTCATTAACGCCCTACCGACACCATCGGCTTGAATACCTCCGAACGCTTTAAAACCGAAGCAATCGTATTGGCGAAGGACATAATTCCCGTTTCGATCTTTCTCATTTCTCGTAACGCAGGCCTCATCACCTCGTTCAATGCCGCAATTGAAAACCCCCTGAAGCTCTCCAGCTTCCTTTAGATAGGTATCCACCTCATCGCAAAACAGCGTCGGGCTATACGCATCAATCGCGCGAAATGCGACCGCCTCTGTGGGCTTCGGGCCGATAGAGTACGGCCGCCGCGAAATTCGATTCATGAGGCGCAATAAGGTGCTTTTGCCGCTTTTGTGGGTTGCGGCGGTCACACAAAAGTAAGCCGCGTAATTTGTGTAATCAAAAAACCACGTGCAAAGGCAAAAGTAAGATACGGCCGTCGCCACGGCCGGTGAACACTCCATCACCTCTGAAACAATCGCTTCAATTTCACGAATCAGCTCAAGCAGATTCACCGACTCCGGCCATGGCTCTGGATCAGTCTCATACCTGCGCCGCTCACTAGGCGTCACCTCTTTACAGAAAGCCCATAGAGCGGTGCTAAATGCCTGTTTCGATACATAAGGGAAAGCCTCTGCGAACTCTTCGGCGGCCGCCTTGATTGTCTTGGCGCGGCCCTCTGCATCCTTCAGCATCCGAACAAGATCAACCGCACTAACCCCTTCGAGAGGCGAACCAGCGGCATTAATCGCCGCTCCATCCTCGACAGCGGGCGTAGGCGCGACTAAACTTTTCTCGACAGCTTCCACGGCTCCGGTGCTTTCGGGCATCGGGGCCATTTCTTTTGCTTCGGTCATATAACCCCCGTCGCAATGAAATAGTCATTGAAATCCGTTGGCTTATCACCTCCGGTCTTCTCTTTGAACGCCTCTATAGAAGCGGCATCAAACACCGGCCTTTTGAAGCCAGCCCCCGTCCGCACAGCCGCCAATCTCGCATCAGCTTCGCCATAACCCGTGTCACCGCACACAGTCAGAGCGATACGGCGGCGACCTATCATTTCCTTGCCGGCTACCGCCGTTGAAACAAGGTTGTGGCAATAACGACCCGCAACACACGGCGCCCCTGTCACCTGCGAAATACTGAGCGCCGTTGCTATGCCCTCGGCTATATAGATGCTCTTGCTTTCCTTCGCCCGCGCTTCGAAATCCGCAGGCAACCAAAAAGCATCTTTTGCGCGCGCATCTTTGAGCGTCACCTTTGAGCCGACCTCATCTATCAGCTCGACGGCTGACAGCTTCGAAACGTCTCCGGCGAGGTAGCACGGGACTACCAGCAAAGCGCCGCTCATCGGGCAATCTAACTTTTTGCTCTTCAGCCAACGCACTTTCTCTCCCGTCGCACGTTGATAAATCGAACGCACGGCGTCGGCATCAATCACGCCTAAGGGCGCCTCCGGCCGCACGTGCTTACGGGTTAGGTATGGATGCCCTACCTCGACGGCAGGCTGAACGGCTTGCCATATTTCGGCGGCTATTTCGGCCGCCTTGCGCCATTTCTCCGCTTCCAGCGCGTCGCGCATTGCCCGCGCTTCTGCGGCCTCTTTGTCTAGGCGTTTCTTTTCCGACGGGGTTAGATGCTTGCCCCCGTTTTCCTTCCATAAGAACACCTGCCCTGTGCGGTGATTGCAAACAACGCCGCTCTGCCCGTCGCTAAACTTTTTCACCCATCCGGCATCGTCCCGACCGCCTTTTTCTGTGTCAGCAACGCGAGCGCCTTCCTTTTTATCTACCTTCCTTAGGCGCGAATCCTCAGGGTCAAGCCGCGCGGCAATCAACGCCTCGCGCATCGTTGCGAAAGTCTCATGCCTCATAACAGCCTCCATTCTTCAGTGATTCAAGCCGCTTCGCCGCGTGTACCTTAGCGGCGGCGTCCAGCGTCAGATCAGAGAGCGCCATAACCAAGAGATGCGCAGTAGGAAGCGACAGGCGTTTGCCGCCCGCGCTTCGCTCTTCGGGCATTTCGTCGGCGAGGCGGTCCGCCAACGCGTCAAGGCACGATTCGAGCGCTTCCACTTGTTCGCGCAAAGCTTCGAGGTCATCGGCCGCTCCGGCCACCGCCTTAGGCTCATTCGTGCGCAGAGCGGAGAGCACCGCGTGCAGAGCGTGCGTATCGGCGCCGCGCTCGACGCAATCAAAGGCACAAAAACTCGGCATGAGCGCCGCATAGGTGTTCGGTCTAACCGGCTTATTCATGGCGCCCTCCGTTCGTCACTGCAACGGCGTCCTCTAACGCCGGTATCGCCGAAGCACACAGTCCAATAAGGGCGGCGGCCATATAGACAACAGCGTGCTCATCGGCACACGTCGAAACTGCAATATCGCCTGAGTGTTCGTGCTTCAGACGCTGACAATCGCCGAGAACGCGCATCATGCTCTCGGTGTCTCTCAAAACGCTTTCAAGATCACCGCCAATGCGGGCCACCTGCGCCGGATCATTCGACGCAAGGGCGTCGATAAGCCCGCCGAGGCTGTGTTCCTCTGCATTCGCCTTGAGAACGTTTGCCGAATTGAACGAATAAGGAAGGGGGTTTGATGCGTGCGAGCGCACGCCGCCTTTGAGATTGCTACTCATGGCTGGGCTCCAACTACAGATTGTCGAAAGCCGCTCTCTCTCTTCCACAGGGAGGGCGACGCCGTGCGGGTTTGGAAGAACCGCGTAGTTGGAGACGGCGAGCGCAAAGGCTCCCCGCACGGCATCAACCCGCAAAATCGATACAGTGCGGGCGCAATAAGGCCATGAGTACGAATGCCGCCAAAAGAAAACGCCACGTTGAGAGGCGCGGCGGTCATCCGCCAACTACTTTGTTGCGGGCTTCCACCCCCGCACCTCTTCGAGCGAAGAGGCACAGGCATATTAGCCCATGAGGGGCGCCGTTCGCCACCGTCCGCGCAGGCATTGTGCAAACCAGCAACGCGCCGCTCAGCTACCGGCAAGCCTTTAGCCATAAGATTGCTACTGAGGCCGTTCCCTTCAGTGAGGTTGCTCGTTTCTCGCCAAAGTCCCGAAGCAATCCCGCTGTGATCGGCCTTTTCTTTTTCAATTCGTCGCATCGTCAGCCCTCCACGCATTGAATCGTTGTCCGCTTTCGCTCATGAATCGAATCGGCGTCGCCTCTCCACTCTTGACGTAAAACGGGCCATCGGCGGCATAACAGCAAAGATTTGCTGGGTCATCGCGTCGCCAAGTCATGAATAGGGCACACGCGGCCGCGTCCATCAAAAGCGATTTGTACGGGGCCCCTCCGGTGACGTTGGACGCTGTGACGTGCTCCACGTGCTTCCACACGTCGGGATAGTGCTTCGCCATACAGCTAAACGAATTGAGCGCGTCTCTATGCTGAATCCTCTTGCGTCGCGAGAAACAGATCAGGGAATAGGCTTGCTCGAAGCTTGAGCCCGCAGGATGCGCAGGCAACGAATGATTGTTCTCTGTCATCGTCGCCACCTCATGCCGCCGCTTGCTCTTCGATCCATGCGCGAATATCGGCCTCTCGCCACCGCTTCGGTGAAGCCATGCAAGAGCGCGGGAATTGCCCTGCCTTGATTTGTGCCATCGTCTTTGTATTGCCCTGCCCGATCATTGCGAGCATGTCTCGCCGAACCAAGAGGCGAGGAAACTGCGCCTTTAATGACTCATACGCTTGTGCATTGCGAGGCATCCACGACTTTGTCTCATCGTCCGAAATGAACTGCCCATTTTTTCCCTTAAGCGTTGCCATAGTTTTCTCCGTGAGCATCAATGTTGTTTAACCACCGCTCATGTACGGCGGCGACCTCGGGAGAAATGATTCAAAGCGAAACCCTTAAAGCGCAACCCATAAGAGTTAAAAGACCTTGAAGGGTTTTCAAGCTTCAGACAACAGAAAACCCCCAAAGGTTGCAGAAACCTATGAGGGTTTATTCCCCTGCGAGACAGGACCTTTAAGGGTTTAACGGCGCCCGATCTTCGCCTCTCTTTCGTGCATTAAAACCCGCGCGATTGGCCTCGAATCCTGAGGTGTGACGGTACGCCGCCCGCTTCGTTTGATTGCGTCAGAGTCATTGCAGTTGAATATTTCCAGCTCATTGCAATGTTGCTCTATCAATTCCCTAAGGCAGTCTTTTTCGCTTTTCCCGTGAACCATCGTGAAGGTGTTTGGGGCCTTCACTTGCTCCCGCATTGCGTTTAGCTCTAGCTCGACACGAATAGCCGCCAATAGGCGCGGGCAAAACGTTGTTCCCTCATTCTTCTCATCGAGAAGCTTGCGCAATTGTTTTACGGTCACCCCCTCAACAACCTCAATATTCTCAAAGTCAGACTGTTTTTCGCAGTCATTCTTAGATAACTCATCCGCTTTCGACTCTCGCTTATCTGCAACTGCTTCAATCTCATCAGCCATGCGAAAGATAAACGGCGAGAACGCTTGAGGCTCCAATTTGTCGCGAGAAAAGGCTTTAAAACAGGCAACAGGATGAGGCAAATTCATTCCGTTTTCGGATTTATTGAATTTATTTTTTGCTTTATGCCCGTAGAACTCTGCAAAGTAATTTTTTGAAACGCCGTCTTTTATTACCTTGCAAAGCAATTCTTTAATCTTTAAATAATCCGTGTAACAATCGCCCAATAAATCATCTGATGGAAGCTCTTTTTCTTCCTTCGCTTTCGAGTCAACAAATTCTTTAGGACAACACGAAAGGCAATATAGCGCTTCTTCTCCCGTCCATTCTTTCTTTGCTAAATATTCGAAAAGAAACTGCCGATTCTTGCCTAGAAAATAATCAAAAAGCCTCACTATTGGGCTATCTGATACAACATTGAATGTATCTTCAAGATAATGCTTTAAAAAATTTCTGTTTTTGGAAAACCAAAATTCTGCATTTCCTCGAAGTTTGGAAATTTCCCATAAATCATTCGGACACGTGTCGTGCTCTGTTATTCCCTCCGGTAAAGCCTTACCGTAATTCTCAGGCCAATACCCGCCCCAGTACTCGGTAGCTTCGTCCCAACTCCAGCCCTCGGCATAGCTCTTGACTAACGCGGCATACATGCGCCCATATTCATTCGGTTGAATCTTTTCCATGCCTGCACCTTCCGCCCGCCTAACCTCTCTGAAAACAAAAGAGAAGGGCGCGCCCTTGGCTTGCGGGCAGGCGAGAAGCCAAGCTGTGCGGGTAGCTACTCCCGTACAGTGCGCGCCCCGTAAGGATTCAGCATATCAAGTCTTGACGCTTTATACGCGGCATCGGTATTCGGCGGACGGCCTCAGCTTCGGCGCAAAGCTCTACCGAACTCAAGTTTTCTGAAGTAGCTCATCGCCTCGCGCGCGCACACGCGAAGCGTTCCCGAAAACGTTGCGCAGATTGCTCAGGAAGCGTTCTCGGGGCGCCGGTTAAGCAACTTCCTTCAACACCGGCGCCGACCGCTCTACGGCGCGTTTATTGGCTTCCTGCGGGGTTTTGGAAAGCCTCAAAGGCTCAACATATCTTCGATCCGCCTTCCCTCTTCGATCTGCTTCTCGGCGGCGGCCAATTTCTGAGGGATAAGCACTTGCTCTTCAACAGGGCGAACGCGGTCAGAGTAGCGGGCATCGTCGCGGATAGACGCCTGCCGCGCGTATTCCTGAATAACCACTTTCAGCGCATCAACCGCCGCCCTCGGCATATCCTCGCCGCTCTCTAAGCTCGCCAAAGCGCGGCCCTTCAGGCGTTCAACCACTTCAAGACGCTTTTCGTCGTATAGCTCTGCGCTCGCTTGCCGTGCCTCCACAGTGAGGCGACAGAATGCCGGATTGCTATGCTTCCAGCGCGTCATAGTGCCCCTACTGGGCATTCCCTCCATCTTCGCTATCTGCCGCTCCGAATACCCTTCGCGTATTAGCTCCGCAATCTTCTCCGCAATCTCTTCCGAGAACACTGTCGGACGCCCTGTTGCTTTTTTCGTCTCCATTCGCTTCCACCTCTAAACGCCTCTCAGATTGCCGTATGAGCGATTCAAGGGCGCCGGTTAGCAACCGCATTCCTCGCCGCTCCCTGCGTCGGCTATGAGCAATCTACGCAACGCCTGCGCAGGCCTCTCGCTCTTCCTGAGCGCGAAGCTCATCTTTCAGTTGCGAATAGAACGCCTGCAACCCGACGCCCACAGACTCCGAAGCTTCCAGCGCTACCCGCCTGCGATTTCCGAAACGCCTATCGTCACGTAACGCCGCCTCGCGTGCGCATTCCTGAATAAACAGCTTGAAGCCCTTTACCACGCCATCGGGAATATCTTCGTTCTTCGCGCAAGCCGCATCGGCGATTTGAGTCAACCGCCTTACTGCTTCTATCCGGCGATCATTGAACAGATCGGCCGACGCTTCGCGCGCGCGCGCGGATAGGCGACAAAACTCCGGCCGCTCTGCTTTCCAACGGAGCATCGTCCTACGCGACGGCATTCCCTCCATCGCTTCAATCTCTCGCTCCGAATGCCCCTCCGCGATCAGCTCAACGATTCTCTCCGCCAATGCGTCGGAATAGCCCGACGGACGCCCAACTTTCCCTTTTTTCATGATCTACTTATTTCGAACTAATTTGAGGTGTTTACGGCTCTCGCGATTCGCTCTGTAGCGCTTGGCATCCGCTACAGTGGTTTTCCGCTACGCTCTAAAACATTGCGGCAGTAGTCTGTAGCGGTGTAGCGCTTGTAGCGGACAATTTTTAGGGGTAGCGGCAAAAGCCATTTATTCATTCATTTCTAATAAAAATACCTATAAATAGATAAATAAATAGTAGTAATAGGAAGGGTATCAAAAACCCCGCGCAAGCCTCAACACTTGGCGGGGTTAGGTGCCTTATTCGGCGCCGACTATCTTTTTCCAGCCCTCGCAGGGGGCGCCGTCAGGCTCATCGGGGTATTTGCCGGTAACCAAGTAACGACCCCACGCCTCGACTACTTCAAGGCGACCGTTTTTGTACTTTGAGCGGTTATAAGCGGCTTGCACGCGGCCGCCTTTTGCCTTATCTGCGCTGTGATCCATTACCAACTCAACCGCAGTCGGATTGAATCTTTCATTGTTGCCGTGCGAATCTTCTTCCGTCCACGTTTTGAACGTAGCTCGGCTTACACCGTGCGTAACTACCTCAGGATATTCGCCTTTCGCATTCAGCGGCATTTCGTAATCTCGCCACTCCTTCAACCCCTCCGCTCTCCGGTCATTGTTCATTCGTTTAATCACGTTACGCACCGCTTCGCGCGTTATCGGCCCATTGCCATCCGACGTGAAGATATACGGCGAAAAAGCACCATCCGACAGGTGCTTTAGAAACTTCACGGCATAAGACGATAGATAGGAGTCATACGGCTTCCCGTCCTTTATCTTGCGTGTGCCACTTCCCGCACCGGTCGGCACTTCCAACTTAGGCTCATCCCAATTGACGGCACCCCACTTGGCACCGGTCACCGCATTGATTCGAAGAGTAGTAAGCATGGCGAATATCAATGCGTCCCGCCCCACAGACGGCTCACGGCGGCAGAGGTCCGCGAAGAATGCAGGCGCATCTTTCGGCGCAAGCGCCGGAAAATGTTCTTCTTTATCCATGCTTTCGAGAATCGGCGCCGCCTTCACAGAGTAGGGGCCGCTCATATCGAACGGGAAAGGGGCCGCGGCATCTCTCAGGCCGTCCCCCTGTGCTTGAATAAATACGCTTTTGCAGAGGTCAACGCACTTTCGAACCAGCGAGCGGCTTAAGCCTTTGTCCGCAATGCTTTGAACCAGCCGCACCGCATCATTGAAATCAATTTCGCCAACCGGCTTCACGTCGAACACCGGCGCGATATGGTTTTTCACTAACCCTCTATCCTTACCTGCCCTCATCGGATTTTTCAGGCTCCACGCGGCTTCATTCTCGCGTATATAGCGCTCCGCAACTTCGCTGAATAGGGTTGCTTTCCGACGCTCTTCTAAAGCCGCCTGCGCGCGTTCCTCACGCTCCCGCCTGCGCTCTTCCTTCGGGTCAATGCCTGCTTTCAGCTTATCGAGCAACTCATTTCGACTTTGACGCGCCTCACTCAACGAAACAGTCGGATAGGTGCCTAAGCCGAACTCCTTTCCCTTATGGATGACAATCCAGCGCGTATTCGTGCGCAGGCCATCCTTTGAGCGCTCAAGGTACAGATAGAGACAGTTGCCATCGGGGACTTTTTCTTTCTTCTTCCCGCTTTGCTCAAACTGCCGAATCTTGGCTTTGATCGTCTTCTCGCTCAACGGCGTAACAACTCGCCTCGCCATGCTTTGCCCCTCTGCCCCCTGAATAGGGGTTTGAATGCACTAATAGGGATTCGCCGCCTATTCCAATGGGGGTTTGCTGAATCCAATGAGGGGTTTCGCCGGAAATTGGCGCCCCTGAGCCCCCGATTCAGGTGAATAACGATGGTTTCGACGGCAAATAAATAGGGGTTTCAGGCGAAAAAGCGGCTGAGTTTCGATTCTCAACCCCCTAAACCCCTATTAAAACCCCTATAAAGATAGCGGCAACGGGCGACGGCGTAAATACGGCGGCGGACGGTGATCCCTCCGAAAGCCCTGAGAATAAAAGAAAGTCCCGCACCGCTATGAACGGTACGGGACGGTAATTTGGTCCCCACGACAGGAATCGAACCTGTAACGCGGCCTTCGGAGGGCCGCATGATATCCATTTCACCACGTGGAGGGAGTTGCGATTATAGCCTAAGTCAACGACGTTTTTACGTCGATGTAAATTATTCCTCAAACGTCGATCGGATCAATTTCTACCGTCCACACCACATCGCTTGGCGCCCGCAGCCCCGCAAGCAATTGATTTAGGAATCGATGAAGATTTCGTCTTTCGTCACCTTCAACAAGCAGTTGTGCGCGTTCACGATTTTTGAGCCTCACGAGTGGCATCGGTACGGGATCAAAGACGCGCACATCGTCTGGCACAATGCCTCGGCTCTTACGAACTACTGAATCAAGAAAAAGCACTGCTTTGGCTAAGGCATCCGATTCTGCAGTAATAAGCGCCTGAAATACGTATGGCACTCCAAAATTTTCGCGTCGCTCAGCAAGCGTCTGTTTTGCAAAGAGCGGATAGTCTTGTCTTCGAAGAGCCTCAAAAAGCGGTTCATTTTTAAAACGCGTTTGAATTAGAACACGTCCGTTCCCGCTTGCTCGTCCTGCGCGCCCTGATACTTGCATCAACGTTGCAAAGAGGTGCTCCCGTGCGCGCGCCGCAGGGCTCAAGAGTTGAGCATCAGCGTTCAGGATAAGCACCAATCCGACTTTTTGAAAATCGTGTCCTTTGGCAATCATTTGCGTACCGAGCAAGATATCGACCTTCCCAGCGTGCACGCTTTCAAACGCCTTTTCTGCTGCATGCTTCCTGCTCGCACTGTCCCGATCAATGCGAAGAATGCGTTTAGCAGGGAAAAGGGACAAAAGCTCTTCTTCCAGTCGCTCTGTTCCCGCCCCGCGAGGCAGGATGTCTACATTTCCACAAACTGGACACGCTTCCGGCACAGGCCTTCGCCAACCACAGTGATGACAAATGAGTGCTTTTTCACGCTTGTGGTAGACAGTAAAAGCTGAGCAACGAATGCACGAACTAACCCAGCCACAAGCCGGACAGCTCAAAACGGGGGAATAGCCGCGACGATTAAGAAAAACCAGAACTTGTCGGCCACTCTCAAGTTCTGTTTGCATGCTTTCAACCGCTTCAGTTGCAATAAGCCTGCCTGCACCTTTTGGAGTCGAATCAATCAATTCGATTTCAGGCAGGTGCGCATGTGAAATTGCTCGATGAGCCAGCGTCAGCAACTTGTAGTCACCCTTCATTGCCTTTGCCCAACTTTCAAGCGAAGGCGTCGCAGAACCCAAAACGACAGGGCAACAATTCTTAGCTGCGCGCCAGACAGCTAAATCGCGGGCAGAATATCGAAGGCCGTCGCCCGCTTTATACGAAAGATCATGCTCTTCATCTACCAAAATCAAAGCTAACTGTTTAAAGCTTGCAAAAATTGACAACCGCGTGCCTACAACAATACGAGCACGCCCTTCGTGTGCCGCCAGCCATGCCCGAGCTCTTTCGCCCTCTGCAAACTCAGAATGAAGGGCCACAACCGATTCACGTGGGAATCGTGCCTGCACCCGAGCCTGGAGTTGCGGTGTCAAATTGATTTCCGGCACAAGAAGCAACACTTGATTCGCTGGATCTCTCTGAAGGACTGCTTCAACAATGTGCAGATAAACCTCTGTTTTTCCAGAACCAGTTACGCCAAAAAGAAGATAGGCAGCAAAGTTCTGTTCATTGACCACAGCATCAACTGCAAAAGCCTGCTCCGAGTTGAGCTTCGGCTTGTCATCCAAATCAGCGTGCCCAGCTATATCAGCCGTTGGTGTTCTGAACTTCAAAAGCACATTTTCATGATTCGATTTGGGAAGACGCTTAAAAAAAGTCGGCAGAGCACTCAATGCCGCTTCTCCCCAGCCTCGCATGTAATAAAGTGCCGCAAATCGCGTCAGCGATAGCCACTCCGCAGAAAGAGGCGGAACATCGTTGAGAACACGAAGAATGCTCCGAATGCGTTTTCCTTGAAGATCCGTTGCGGTCTGCATTGCTACGACAATGCCGACGACCTTTCTCGTCTGCAGGTTGACAACAACTCTATCGCCCGTAGCTACGAGCATGTCATCTGGTACGAGGTAGTCCAGCGGACCGAGTCCAGGAACATCTACCAGAACTTTTGCGTAAAGACTGCCTCGACTCATTAAGTTTCTGAATTGATTAAATGCCGCAACACGATTTTTCTTCAAAGAAAAAATACCACGCTAAAGAGAGTCTTACGAAAGCTATACCTAGAACCCACGAAATGTGGATAACTTTGTGGATTACCGGTAGAGTTCCTGCCTTCTTGCCTTTCTTGTTGCCTTAAGAATAGACGGATTAAATATTCACTCCAGCTTAATTCGCTAGAACAACAGGGATTTATAAAAAACAAAGAAGCCCAGAATTACATCATCAGGGCTTCTTTTGCATGATTTGAACAGCAACTTCAACTTGTGCACAAGTAGATATGCAACCAGTTGATTTTTAACTATTAATGATATTGGCGGCTGTAGCTGTGAACCTCATCCACCAGGATTTGAACGCTTTCTACTGGCGTGAATTGGTTGATGCCGTGTCCAAGATTGAACACGTGGCCGCCGTTTTGGACTGGACCGAAGCTATCAATGACACGGCGAACTTCGCGTCGAATCGCCTCCTCAGTGCCGAAAAGAACATACGGATCCAAATTACCTTGCAAAGCAACGCGATCCGCGACCTCACGGCGAGCACGCGAAATATTGACTGACCAATCCAATCCAACAGCATCGCACCCGCTGTTTGCAATCTCAGACAACCATTCACCACCGCCCTTCGTGAAAACGATGGACGGCACAGGTTCGCCATCAGATTCACGCACAAGCTTTGAAAGGACCTTCATGGTTGATGCAAGAGAGAAGCGCTGAAAGTCGCCATCAGCGAGCATGCCGCCCCACGTATCAAAGATCTGAACCGCCTGTGCGCCAGCTGCAATCTGTGCATTGAGATATGCAGCAACTGCCTCTGCATTCACATTAAGAATTTGCTCAAACAGGTCCGGACGCTGATACATCATGGTCTTAACGGTTCGAAAATCACGGCTGCCGCGCCCCTCAACCATATAGCACGCCAGCGTAAAGGGAGAACCAGAAAAACCGATAAGCGGAACACGGTTGTCAAGCGCCTTTCGAATACTTGTCACCGCATCCATGACATAACGTAGCTCTACACAAGGATCAGGCACATGCAGTTGAGCTACCGCTGCTTCTGATTGGACGGGTTTGGCAAAAACGGGACCTTCTCCCGGCACAAAGCTAAGACCGAGTCCCATAGCATCAGGCACGGTCAGAATGTCGGAAAAAAGAATCGCTGCATCAAGTCCGTATCGATCAATCGGCTGAAGCGTAACTTCTGTCGCATAATCGGGATTCTGCGCCAAACCCATGAAGCTTCCGGCACGCGCGCGTGTTTCGCAGTATTCAGGCAAATAACGACCAGCCTGACGCATCAGCCACACCGGCGTAAATTCCGTCGGCTTGCGCTTTAAAGCGCGAAGGAAGCAATCGTTCACAGGTTTCATGAAAACTCTCTCTGATTTGTTTTTGTAAGAAACTCTACTATGCCGGCAAATGCTCACTCACGCCCGTCTTGGCTAGCTGTCACCAAAAAAGGCGATTTCCAGCTACTTCTGCATGTTCAGCCGAACGCGAAGCGTACTGCTGTCGTTGGCATACACGGCGGGCGTTTGAAAGTTGCCTTAGCGGCGCCGCCAGTGGACGGAAAAGCCAACGCAGTGCTTTTGAAAGCATTTGCCAAGCATCTTGGCGTATCGAAATCCGCAGTGGCAATTGCGTCAGGAGAAAGCAGCAGAGAAAAGCGGCTTGAAGTCACCGGCCTTACTGAGGCCGAACTCCTAGCCGCCTTTCGGGATCTTGACACTGATTAGTCTCTAGCGAACCACTAGCACGGGTCGATCAGCTTGACTAAGAACTTTCTGCGTTTCACTGCCAAGCAGCAATGCGCCAATCGTTCCAAGGCCTCGGCTCGCCATGACAATATATTGAACGTCAAGGCGATGTGCGCACTCCAAAATGGCCTTTGCTACGCTGTCGCTGTGTTCGGCCACGACCTCGCACGGAACATTCTTTTCAGCTGCCTGCCGTGAGATCACTTCCAAACGATCCTTAACCTGCTGATCTTCCGCAATGAAGCCAGCAGCAGGCGGCGGCGACAGAACCGCAGTCATGCCGATCACGGTCCCATCAAATTGACGCGCGAGCTCAATGGCCGTCTCTACGGCTTTGTCGCTCAAATTAGACCCGTCTGTGGTTACGAGGATCTTAACAGCACCCATTCCTGACTCCTTTAACCGAATCGAACGCTCTGCCCCGTGGACAGACTTGGATTAGCTTATTTAATCGTACCGCGAAACCTGTCCACAATCGGATAAAAAGTTGGATAAGCAATAAAAAAAGACGGAGTTCCTTAAAAGGATGCTCCGTCTTTCGGCAGAAAAACTAAACCCGTTTTCAACGCTTGAGCTTAAGCTTGCGGATCGCGGCGAGTTCTGCGGCCAAAGCAGCCATTTCGGCTTCAATCTTGGCAATCTCAAGATTACCCTTAGCGTTTTGGCGCGCTTCTTCAGCCGCTGCAAGGGCTTCCTTGGCCTTCTTTTCGTCAAGGTCCTTGCTGCGAATAGCCGTATCAGCAAGAACAGTGACAACATCGGGCTGCACTTCAAGAATGCCGCCCGCGACGAACACCTGTTCTACTTCTTCCTGCCCCGGGCGATGAATGCGCACGAAGCCGGGTCGAATACCAGTAATAACCGGCACATGCCCGGGCATAATGCCCAATTCGCCAGACGTACCGGGCAGCGAGACGAGCTCAGCCTCACCGGAGAAAATATTTTCTTCGGCGCTGACAACGTCGACTTTAATGGTAGCCATGTGAGTTGCTCCGTTTGTCGGGCGCTTGCGTGGCCGGCTTTCAGTTAAGCCGGCCCTGCCCAAGCATTACTTGAGGGTCTTGGCCTTTTCGAAGGCTTCATCGATCGTACCGACCATGTAGAACGCCTGTTCCGGCAGTTCATCGCAGTCGCCGTCGACAATCATCTTGAAGCCGCGAATCGTTTCCTTGAGCGGAACGTATTTACCGGGCGCGCCAGTAAAGACTTCTGCCACATGGAACGGCTGCGAGAGGAAATTCTGAATCTTACGAGCACGCTGAACAACAAGCTTGTCTTCAGGCGAGAGTTCGTCCATACCCAGAATTGCGATGATGTCGCGAAGTTCCTTATAGCGCTGCAACGTTTCCTGAACACGACGGGCCGTCACATAGTGCTCTTCGCCAATAATGTTCGGGTCAACCTGGCGAGACGTGGAGTCAAGCGGATCCACGGCCGGATAGATGCCGAGCGAAGCGATTTCACGAGACAGAACAACCGTAGCATCCAAGTGGCCGAACGTCGTAGCCGGAGACGGGTCCGTCAAGTCGTCAGCAGGAACGTACACAGCCTGAATCGACGTAATCGACCCAGTCTTCGTAGACGCAATGCGTTCCTGCAGCTTGCCCATTTCCTCAGCCAGCGTCGGCTGATAGCCCACAGCGGAAGGCATACGGCCAAGCAGAGCAGAGACTTCTGTACCGGCAAGGGTATAACGGTAGATGTTGTCGATGAAGAGCAGGATGTCGCGGCCTTCGTCACGGAATGCTTCCGCCATCGTCAGGCCCGTCAACGCAACACGCAGACGATTGCCCGGCGGTTCATTCATCTGGCCGAACACCATCGCAACCTTGTCAAGAACCTTCGACTCACCCATTTCATGGTAGAAGTCGTTGCCTTCACGGGTGCGCTCACCAACGCCAGCAAAAACGGAGTAGCCGCCGTACTGCTTGGCGATGTTGTTGATGAGTTCCATCATGTTGACAGTCTTGCCGACACCTGCACCGCCGAACAGACCGACCTTACCGCCCTTCGCGAAGGGACAGATCAGGTCGATAACCTTAATGCCGGTTTCCAGCAGGTCGACGGACGGCGAAAGTTCGTCGAATTTCGGGGCCGCATTGTGAATCGGACGGATTTCTTCAGAGCCGATCTCGCCGCAATCGTCGATCGGGCGGCCCAGCACGTCCATAATGCGACCGAGGGTCTTGGGACCAACCGGCACGGAAATTTCACGACCGGTGCTGACAACCTTCATCCCGCGGCGGAGACCATCGGAAGTGCCCATAGCAATGGTACGTACAACGCCGTCGCCAAGCTGCTGTTCAACTTCGAAGACCAAGCCGCTTTCGGCCAGGGTATTGCTCTCATCCTTTTCGAGGACAAGGGCTTCGTAAATCTTCGGCATATCGTCGCGCGGGAACTCAATGTCCACCACGGCGCCGATCACCTGAACGATCTGTCCGATACTCATGGGGTTTCCTCAGTTATCGATTTTTTAAATTCGATTAAGAAGACACTGCCGCGGCACCACCGACAATTTCAGTCAGTTCGGTTGTAATGCCGGCCTGGCGGGTCTTGTTGTAGACGAGCTGCAGATCGTCAATAAGCTTCTTCGCGTTGTCGGAAGCCGCCTTCATGGCAACCATACGAGCACTTTGCTCGGAGGCCATGTTTTCTGCAACTGCCTGGTAAATCAATGCCTCGACGTAGCGCTTTAGAAGCTCGTCGAGAACGGTCTTGGCGTCGGGCTCGTAGATGTAATCCCACGAGTATTTGCGCTGCGGTTCATCAGTGGTGCTCAGGTGCTCGTCAGTAAGCGGAAGAAGCTGTTCGACTACAGGCACTTGCTTCATGGCATTCACAAAACGCGAATATGCCAGATACACAACATCTACCTTGCCTTCTTTGAAGGCTTCAATCTGAACGGAAATAGCACCGATCAGATTGTCAAGGTTCGGGCGATCGCCCAGCTGCACAACCTGACTGATGACAGGCACGCCAAGGCGCTGCAGGAAGCCGAGACCCTTGTTGCCAATGGCAGTGGCATCAACACCGATGCCCTGCTCGGTCCAACCTTTGATTCGCTGAAGAATCAAACGCTGAATATTGGTGTTAAGAGCACCAGCAAGCCCCTTGTCGGTCGAAACGAGAATCAGACCAACCCGCTTGGCGCCTTCGTGCTGGACCAGGAACGGATGCTTGTAGTCGCTCACATTGGCGCGGGCAAGATGGGAGCTGATCACTCGAATCTTGTCGCCGTATGGACGAGCTTGAAACATCCGGTCCTGAGCCTTGCGCATCTTCGAGGCCGCAACCATCTCCATCGCCTTGGTGATCTTGCGCGTGTTCTGCACGCTCTTGATCTTGCCGCGAATTTCCTTTGTACTAGGCATGGAATTGGGTCCTCTTGGATTCTTGACGCTTAGACAGCGCCGTTCTTCTTGAAGTCTTCGATGGCAGCCTTGAGGCTGGATTCAATATCCTTGTCAAGAGCCTTCTTCGTCTCGATTTCGTTGACGAGCTCAGCGTAATGCGTCTGCATGTAGTCGCGCATTGCGCGTTCGACACGCATAGCATCACCCACCTTAACGTCGTCGTAGTAGCCGTTGTTCACGGCGTAAAGAACGAGCGCTTCTTCCCAAACCTGAAGCGGCTGATACTGGGGCTGCTTCATCAGTTCGGTAACCATACGGCCGCGTTCAAGCTGCTTGCGGGTCACCTCGTCAAGGTCAGAAGCGAACTGAGCAAAGGCGGCAAGAGCACGATACTGAGCCAAAGCAAGACGGACACCGCCGCCAAGCTTCTTGATGATCTTCGTTTGAGCGGCACCACCTACGCGAGACACCGAAATGCCAGGGTTGATAGCGGGACGAATACCTGCATTGAACAGGTCGGTTTCAAGGAAGATCTGGCCGTCGGTAATCGAAATCACGTTCGTCGGGACGAAAGCGGTAACGTCGCCAGCCTGAGTTTCAATGATCGGCAGAGCGGTCATCGAACCCGTCTTTCCCTTCACTTCGCCATTGGTAAAACGTTCAACGTACGTCGCGTTAACGCGGGCGGCACGTTCGAGCAGACGGCTGTGCAGATAGAAGACGTCGCCAGGATAGGCTTCGCGTCCCGGCGGACGACGCAGCAGCAGAGAAATCTGACGATACGCCCACGCCTGCTTAGTCAAGTCGTCATAAACAATCAACGAATCCTGACCACGATCGCGGAAGTATTCACCCATCGTGGCGCCAGCATACGGCGCAATGTACTGCATAGCAGCAGATTCAGAAGCCGTTGCAGCAACAACGATGGTGTAGTCCATGGCGCCGTGCTCTTCGAGCTTGCTCACGACATTGGCAATCGTCGAAGCTTTCTGACCAATCGCGACATAAACACAGATCAGGTCCTTGCCTTTCTGGTTAATGATCGTGTCAATAGCAACGGCGGTCTTACCGGTCTGACGGTCGCCAATGATAAGTTCACGCTGGCCGCGGCCAATAGGCACCATCGAGTCGATGGACTTGAGACCAGTCTGAACAGGCTGAGAAACCGACTGACGATCAATAACGCCAGGGGCAACCTTTTCGACAACGTCATACAGCTTGGCTTCAATCGGGCCTTTGCCGTCAATCGGCTGACCAAGCGCATTCACAACACGACCGATAAGTTCCGGGCCAACAGGCACGGAAAGGATGCGGCCAGTCGTCTTAACGATGTCGCCTTCGGAAACGCCTTCGTATTCACCGAGAATAACGGCGCCAACGGAGTCTCGTTCGAGGTTCAGAGCAAGGCCATAGACATCGTTGGGGAATTCAAGCATTTCACCCTGCATCACGTCGCTCAGACCATGAATGCGGGCGATGCCGTCGGACACCGAAACAACGGTGCCCTGCGTGCGAAGATCAGCGGAAACGCCGAGGCCTTCGATTCGCTTCTTCAGCAGATCGCTGATTTCACTGGGATTGAGTTGCATCTTACAGCTCCGAATTTTTATGCGGTAAGCGTCGTCTTCATCTGTTCGAGACGAGCGCGAATCGAGGCGTCGAGCAGCTTATCGCCGACATGCACACGCACGCCGCCGATCAATTCCTTGTCGACCGTCACGATCGGGTGAAGTTTCACACCTGGGAATTTCTTCGCAAGCGCCGCCACCAGTTCGCTGACCTCTGCGTCACTCATCGGAAAAGCCGTTTCAATGTAAGCATCGGCTACACCTTCGGACGCATTCTTAAGTTCGCGAAACTGCCGGGCGATTTCAGGCATGGCTTCCAGACGATCGTTTGAGACTACTGTCTGAAGCAGATTCTTGACTTCCGAAGGAACATCCGACCCGAGCACTTCTTCAATAATGTCGAAGACTTGCTGATCAGTCACCTTCGGGTCGCCAGCGAGTTCGGAAATCTGCGGATCACGTGCAACCTTCGCAGCGAAATCCACAGCCTCAAGAACTCGAGCCATTTCTTCTGCGCCGGCTTTACGATCCTGAAGCGCTTCAATGAGTGCTTCGGCGTAAGGGCGCGCTATCGTCGAAAGTTCCGCCATAGTTAAAGCTTCGCCTTCAGTTGATCAAGCATGGTAGCGTGAGCAGATTCGTCAACCTCACGGACAAGAATCTGTTCAGCGCCCTGGACGGCAAGCGCAGCGACCTGATCGCGGAGCTGTTCCCGAGCACGCTGCATTTGAGTAGCAGCTTCGGCCTTAGCGGCCTCGATGATGCGGTCGGCTTCGATTTGAGCCTGAGCCTTTGCATCGTCGACGATGGACTGTGCACGCTTTTCACCGTCGGCGACAATCGTCGACGCACGGGCACGTGCAGCAGCCTCGATGGCCTTGCCTTGTTCGGTCGCCACAGCAAGGGCCTTTTCACCCTTGTTGGCAGCAGCCAGCCCGTCGGCAATCTTCTTCTGGCGCTCTTCGATCGCTCGGATCAGAGGCGGCCAGATGTACTTCATGGTGACCCAGGCACCCAAGAAGAACACGACCATCTGTACGAACAGAGAGGCATTAATGTTCATTATCGGAACCCCGTTATGTCGGAAGCGCCGGCCTAAACAGTGGCATCAGCGCTACCGACAGCGTCATTAAAAAAGAGGACGTTTTGCGCGCAGCTTTCTATTAGCCGGCGAACGGGTTTGCGAAAGCGAACATCATGGCGATACCGACGCCGATCAGGAACGCGGCGTCGATCAGGCCGGCGAGAAGGAACATCTTGGTCTGGAGGGGTTCCATGAGTTCCGGCTGGCGAGCGGAGGATTCGAGGTACTTCGAACCCATCAGAGCAATGCCGAGGCAAGCGCCGATGGCGCCGAGACCGACGATGAAACCGCAGGTGATAGCAACTAAACCGACGTTGGTCATTTTTTAAAGACTCCTAGAGGAAAGAAAGGGAGTAAGCAAAAGTTGAAGAAGGAAAAAAATTGTCTGTTGGTTAGTGGCTGCTGTGAGCCTGGCCGATGTAGACCAGCGTCAGCATCATGAAAATAAAGGCCTGCAACAGAACAATCAGCACATGGAAAAGCCACCAAACCAGACCGGCGACGACTTGACCAAGTCCTGCACTGGCAGCTCCGAGAGCTCCGAAATCAAGAGCGAAGCCACCAAGAAGCGCAACAAGGAAGAACACCAGTTCGCCAGCATACATATTGCCGAACAGTCGCATACCGAGCGAAACAAACTTTGCAAGGTACTCGATGATGTTCATCGCAAAATTGAACGGCCACAAAAGCGGGAACTTGCCGAACGGTGCAGTAAAGAGCTCAACGACAAAACCAGAAAAGCTCTTGACCTTGATGCCGTAGTAGAAAAGAAGAAGGAGCACGCCAAACGAGATGCCGAGGGTGCCATTCAGGTCAGCCGTGGGCAACGGACGCAGGTAGTGAATACCAAAGAGACCTGCAATAGCAGGGAAGAAGTCGACCGGAATAAGGTCGATGCAGTTCATCACGGCAACCCAGCAGAAAACCGTCAAGGCAAGCGGTGCAATGAACGTACGATCGCCGTGAACGATATTTTTTGCTTGATTGTCGACCATTTCAACAAGCATTTCCACAGCGCACTGCATCTTCCCCGGCACATCGGAAGTTGCCTTCTTGGCACCAAGACGCAAAAGGAAGAAAACGACCAGCAGCGCCAAGATGGAGAAAAAGATGGTGTCGTAGTTCACTACGGAAAAATCAATAATCACATTCTGCTTGAGCGACTGCAGATGCTGCATGTGATGTTGAATGTACTCAGTAGCGCTCGGGGCGTTGGTTGCCATGAATACCAATCCTTAGTGTTTTTTGAACAGCATTACGAAATAACTGTTCACTACCGCTATCAATGAAACAAGAAAAGCGGGCCAATTTAAGTTTTCGCAGATTCTGGCGCTCAGCAGCATCAGCAACAGGGCAACCAAAATTTTTACGAACTCTCCGAGCAGCACAGCCATCGCATTGATGGAGACGTGACTGATGAGTTGTCGAACAAGCCTCAGCAACAACACAAACAACGTTGTGGGCACTGCATACGACAACCCGCCAAGCAACGCAGAAACCGCCGCATTCTGCCCTGCGAAAACGGCAAAGAGTGCGGCGACGACTGCAACCAGTGCATACTGCGTCAGAGCGACGCGCATCATATCAGAAATGACAGGCTTCACTGAGAACGCAACAGAAGATTTCTAAACTTGGCGGATTGTACAGTCAGTAGCATCTTTTAACAATTAGCCGAAAGGTGACTATGTATACCTAATCATTGGTAGTTTGGTGATTAGGTTTTTAAAATACCCTGATCTATTTTTCTTAACAGCATCTCAAGCAACAGTCTTTCGACTACTGTCTCTGGATCTTATCGACGATCCCTTGGAGCTGATCAAGATTTGAAAACTCAATCACAATCTTGCCCTTCCCCTTTTGATTTGCCGTCAACCTTACAGTAGCTCCAAGCGTTTCAGCCAGCGCTTCTTCAAGGCGTTCATCATCACGAGTCTTGATAACTATCTTCTTTTTGGGTATCGGCTTCTCGGCCAACATGCGCTTAACAAGCTCTTCAGTCTGCCGAACCGACAGCGATCGCTGGAGAACGGTTTTGGCTGCAAGAATCTGCTCTGCTCCCTTAAGCGCAAGTAATGCCCTCGCATGCCCCATATCAAGCGCGCCTGTAGAAAGCATTCCCTTCACTTCTTCTGTCAGCTCTAAAAGCCGCAATAGGTTGCTGGTCGCAGATCGACTTCGACCGATTGCATCTGCAGCACCCTCATGGGTATACCCGAACTCCTCGATAAGACGGCGAATACCATGCGCTTCTTCAAGCGGATTCAAATCCTCACGCTGCATGTTCTCGATGAGCGCCATCGCAAGAGCCTGCTTATCGCCAACATCGCGAATTATGACCGGCACTTTTTTTAGCCCTGCCAACAAAGCCGCGCGAAAGCGTCTTTCTCCAGCAATGATTTCGTAGTTCGCACCGCCGGTCGGCCTCACGACGATCGGGCTAATCACACCCTGTGCCCTAATCGATTGAGCCAATTCCTCAAGTGAAGATGGCTCAATACGCATGCGTGGTTGATACTTACCGGCATGAACGCTTGATACGTCAACCTCTTCGATTTGATGGTTGAGCGCCATTACATCATCAACAAGTTCTCCGCCGAAAAAAGCATCCAAACCGCGGCCAAGCCCCTTGTTCTTACGATTTTCCGCCACATCCACCTCCATCAGCGCGAGGAACCGCCTTCGAGTCGAGCCAAAATTTCGTCGGCGAAAGCCATATACGCCTTTGCGCCTTTGCTCGAACGATCATACGTTACGCCTGGCTTACCATAGCTTGGCGCCTCCGCTAAGCGAACATTACGCGGAATCACAGTGTCAAAAACTTTCGCTCCGAAATGCTTCTTTAACTGTTCACTCACCTGCTGTTGAAGCGTAATGCGAGGGTCAAACATGACACGAAGAATCGAAATGATTCGCAGACCGGCATTTTTATCACCGTGAACACGCTTCACTGAGCCGACCAAGTCTGTAAGCCCTTCCAATGCAAAGTATTCGCACTGCATCGGAATAATGACGCCGTCGGCGCAGCAAAGCGCATTCAGCGTCAGCATCGAGAGACTTGGCGGACAGTCAATCAGAACATAATCGTAGTTGCCAATCACGTCTGCAAGCGACTTCTTGAGCCGCAAATCCCGATCCGCAAAGCTTACGAGCTCAACTTCGGCGCCAGACAACTCGCGATTGGCGGGCAATACATCAAAACCCGCTTCGGAGCGGCAAACAACCTCCTCAAACTTCTTTAGGCCAATCAGCAATTCGTAAACAGACGCGTTCAGAGCATGCTTTTCAATGCCGCATCCCGTTGTTCCGTTTCCTTGAGGATCAAGATCGATCATCAAGACTCGTCTGCCACGAAGCGCTAGTGCCGCGGCAAGATTGACGGTCGTCGTCGTCTTGCCGACTCCTCCCTTCTGATTGGCAATGCAAAAAACTTGGGCCATGTTCCGTGCGCTTCAGTAATAGTTTGTTTTTTATGAAAATTCAGTTCCGTGTTTGCGGATAGAGCGATCTATTGTACAAAGCTTCCCTTTTTAGCTTAGAAGCAGCGAACAGCCTCTCACTGCGCGTTAAGTGCGAGCCAAAGTTCTGAAAAGCCCTGCCAGAAGATCGAAACCCCTAAGCAGATAAGGATGAATGCAAAAATTCGTGCAAGAGCATCCGCGCCTGCAGCGCCGACAGCTTTACTTACTCTGTCGCTGTATCTATAGCAGAGCCAAATAACGATTACCGTCGCAATGATTGCGATGATAGTTCCCGCAATATTGGCCACATTAAAAGGCAAGCTTGTACCCAACGCTACCGACACGGCAATTGCACCCGGCCCAGTTGTCAGCGGCAAAGTAAACGGAAAGAAAGCCATAGCCTTCAAACGCGAACGAGGCAGGTTTTGCGGAGCGGTAGCCTTGGACGCCTCATGAGAGGGGGCATTCAAAGCCGACCAGCCTGCAGCAAAAAGAACGATACCGCCCGCACAACGCAACACCCCCACCGAAATACCGAAGAAACCGAGAATCAGGTGTCCAGCAAACAACGACACGACGAGAATAATGAGCGAGAAAATCGCAATTCGACCTGCAACGTATGCTCGATCACCGTCAGATAGCTGACTCGACAGTGTTACAAAGAACATCGCTCCGCTAAACGGATTGATGACTGGAATGAGTGTCGTGAAGGTATAAATAAACGCCCCTAAGAACGCAGACGTTAAACCGCCGAAAAATTCCATTTTTACGCCACATTCAATGCATAGAGGTGCCGTTGCTCATTGAGGCCAGGAACGGAAATTTCGAGAACTTTCGCAATTCTGACATCGGAAGCTACAGCCGTTTCTTCTTCATAAGTAAGCGTGCCCTTCATGGCAAGCCAGAGCCCATCAGGGGCAAGTAGATGACGGGTGAGACGCGTGAAATCACCAAGACTCGCAAATGCTCTTGACGTCACGACATCGAAAATACCTGTCATATTTTCAACGCGCGAATGAATTGCCTGCAGATTTTTGAGCCCGAGCTCAATGGCAACCTGTTGAATGAAAGCAGCCTTTTTACCCACAGCATCCACAGCCCGTACCTCAAGATCGGGGCGAAGTATTGCTACAGGAACCGCAGGAAGTCCACCGCCGGAACCCACATCTAGGAGGTTTTGTGCATTCGGCGCAAGTGCTGCAAGTTGCGGCACAAGTGCCGCTGAGTCAAGCAGATGATGCGTCAAAATTTCTTCAGTTGTTCGAATAGCCGTCAGGTTATATACCCGGTTCCATTTCCCGAGAAGCTTTGCATACCGCTCAAAAAGGTCTAATTCTTGGCCTTGCGTGCCAAGGCCAAGTTGAGTCAACCCGCTAGCCAAGCGATCGATATCCACAGCAAAATCGGTCTGCTTAAGCGTTTTTGCTTTCATTGTCAATCTCCGGGCTTGGGGAAACTCGTTCCTTTGTCCGCCTTATAAAAATGATGCTTCTTAAGATGCACCAGCAATAAAGTTATGGCGGCAGGTGTCACGCCAGAGATTCGAGAGGCATGTCCAATGGTCTCAGGCCGGATAGCCTTGAACTTTTGACGCACTTCGAATGAAAGGCCAGGAACCGCATCGTAGTCAACATTGGGAGGAATCGTTAATGCTTCATTCGCGGCAGCACGTTCAATTTCGTCCTTCTGTCGCGAAATGTAGCCCGCATATTTAACATTGATCTCCACCTGTTCACACGTGTCCTCATCAACATTGGACAAATCGTAAACAGCTTCACCGTTCTTTCTCTTTAAATCAGCAATCTTCCTCATTGAGACACCTGGACGTGCGAGTAGGCTTCTCAAGGAGTATTCGCGCTCGATCTGAGCCCCCAGAACACGCTCAGCCTCACCTTCTCCCAATTGAGTTGGCGTTACCCAAGTTTTGTCAAAATCTTGCAGGATGCGTTGAACGTTCTTGCGCTTGTGCTCAAAAGCACAGATCTGCGCTTCTGTCAATAAACCAAGCTTGGCTGCTGTCTCACTAAGCCGCATGTCAGCGTTGTCTTCACGAAGACTCAATCGATATTCAGCACGGCTTGTAAACATACGATACGGCTCGGTTACACCCTTGGTTGTCAGATCATCCACCATGACGCCAAGGTATGCTTCATCACGTCGCGGCACCCATTCCCCCTCGTTTCGAGCATAAAGTGCGGCATTAATACCCGCCAAAAGCCCCTGCGCCGCCGCTTCCTCATAGCCAGTCGTACCATTGATCTGTCCAGCAAAAAAAAGCCCAGGCATTGCTTTAGTCTGCAGCGACCTCTGTAAACCACGAGGATCGTAATAATCGTATTCAATCGCGTAACCTGGTCGAATCAGATGCGCCTTTTCAAGTCCAGGCATCATTCGAATCATGCGTATCTGAACATCGAAAGGCAGGCTTGTCGAAATACCATTCGGATAAAACTCATTGACACGAAGTCCTTCCGGCTCCAAAAACACTTGATGACTATCTTTGTCAGCAAAACGCTTTACCTTATCTTCAATTGAAGGACAGTAACGAGGACCGACTCCCTGAATGATGCCTGTATACATTGGCGATCGGTCCAGATTTTCGAGTATGAGCTCGTGCATCCTTGCATTCGTTCTCGTCATCCAGCAGGGGCGTTGCTCTGGATGACGATTGCGCGGCTTCCATACAGAAAAATAAGGAACTGGTTCAAGATCTCCCCATTGTTCCTCGCATTTTGAAAAATCTATGCTTCGTCCATCAATGCGAGCAGGCGTTCCCGTCTTGAGACGCCCTTGCGGCATCCCAAGATCTTTCAACCGTTCAGCTAGCCGAATGCTCGAAGGGTCACCCATACGACCCGCCTCATAATGCTCCAGTCCGATATGAACTAATCCATTGAGAAACGTTCCTGCACAAAGCACAACAGCCTCGGCATGAAAGCAAATGCCTGTTTTGGCAATCACACCTCTGACACGTCCATGCTCAACAATCAGGTCGTCAACCGCCTGTTGGAAACACCAGAGATTGTCCTGTGCCTCAACACGGGAACGCATGGCGGCTCGATATAACTGACGGTCGATCTGCGCACGAGTAGAACGAACCGCAGGTCCCTTCGAGCTGTTGAGAATACGGAATTGAATGCCTGCTTCATCGGTTACGGCTGCCATTGCCCCGCCCATGGCATCGAGTTCACGCACAAGGTGGCTTTTTCCGATACCGCCAATAGACGGATTACAAGAAAGCTGCCCGAGCGTATCCAGGTTGTGCGTCAATAGCAAAGTGCGACGTCCCATGCGCGCGGCAGCAAGTGCCGCTTCGGTACCCGCGTGTCCGCCGCCGACGACGATGACCTCAAAGGTTTCAGGAAAATCCATTTCAAAAAGAAAAAATTCGTTCGGATTATTTACCGATGCAAAACTTGCTGAAAATCATGCCAAGGATATCGTCTGCAGTCGTTTCTCCGAGAATTTCCCCAAGCGCTTTTCCAGCAAGTCTCAGCTCTTCGGCAAGGAGCTCAATCATACAAAATTCGCTTCTCATATCCGCTGCTGCAGCCAAGTGCGCACGAGCCTCTCCGAGGCACGCCAAATGACGTTCTCGAGCCATGAAAAGTCCGTCAGTGGAGTTTTGCATGTTCACGACGGCCAGCAACGCTTTTTTAAGAGCCTCAAGACCTTGACCCGTTCTCACCGAAATAAAGTATTTATTTGCATTTTCTTCGAACTGCGTTGTTGACACGGACGAAAGCTTGTCGATTTTATTTGCCACTGTGATGACGGGAACTGTCGCCTTAACAACGCTGCGAACCGTCTCGAGTACCTTACCGTCATCAAAAATGTCACCGGAAGCATCAATCAGATGTAGTACTACGTCTGCTTCAGTAAGCGCCTGCATCGTCCGCTCAATACCTTTTGCTTCAACAACATCGTTGGTTTCGCGAACCCCGGCCGTATCAATCATTTTGATTGGTACGCCTTCGATCGTGACCCAGTGTTCGATGCGATCACGTGTCGTGCCGGCAATTTCAGTCACAATAGCAACGTCATCGCCAGCCAGTGCGTTGAGAAGACTTGACTTTCCTACATTAGGACTGCCAACAAGCGCTACAGAAACACCATCTTTAAGAACCTTTCCCTGCTGAGCCTTTGAAAATAAATCCTCAAGTTCTCGAATGCACTCAGCAATTCGCTCAAAAATTCGTCCCTCAGCCAGATGGTCAATCTCCTCTTCCGGAAAATCGAGAATGGCTTCTACATACGCGCGCAATTCGTTGAGCTGACCGCCTAAATGCTGAATGCAAAGGGAGAATTGCCCCGTCAGTGATCTCGTAGCTGCGTGGGCAGCAGATTCGCTAACAGCATCGATAAGATCGCTCACCGCTTCGGCCTGAGCGAGATCCATACGTCCATTCAGAAAGGCTCGCTTTGTGAACTCCCCTGCCTCAGCGAGCCGAAGTCCCAAATCCCTGCATTTTTTGAGACATGCTCTCAAAATCATCTGCATCAAAACTGGTCCGCCGTGGGCCTGAATTTCAATGACAGCTTCTCCCGTATAACTGGCTGGCGCTTGAAAATAAAGAACGATGCAAGTGTCGAGGAGTTCTCCTCTATCATCCTTAAACGGCAAAAGATGAGCGTATCTTGGCTTGATATCAGTTCTGCCAAAAAGCTTCACAAGAAACAGCGGCGCTAGCTTACCTTCACAAGAAAGGCGAACAATGCCAATGCCGCCTCGGCCGGCAGCCGTCGATACGGCAACGATCGGATCTTTGTTACTGTGCATATCAATTCCTTCGCAGTCCCACAAGCGCTCGTGTTATTTTCAGAGGGCTGCTCTCACACCACATCAACGCGGACGATTTGAATTTTCCAATGTCTTTCACTTCTCGTCAGCCGCCAAATAAGAAAAAAGGTGAGTTTTTCGGACCAGCTCTGGTCGGCGCTTGCCTTGCTGTCGTTCTTTCGGTACCTACAGCTGCCGTCGTTGCGGCCTGGATAGGCGACACTTATGAAAAACGGGCGCTGGTTTACTGCATTTTTCTTCTCTGGGCTCTCGTTGGCGCCATTCTGATATTTGCTAAAACCTATCGCTACGAATCCAAGCAAATAACGCTTTTGCGCGTACTCCTTTGGCTTGCATCAGCATGGCTCTGGCCGCTTCTCTTGCTGAGACGAAGAAAATAACTCTTTCTTTCGAAGAAAAACCGAGACGGCTTTTCGCCATCTCGGTTTTTCTTTTTATTCGGTCAGCGCCGTACTAAACGCCGAACAATACTGGCCTACTTATGCGTACGAAGTCGGTTTTCTCGCTCTGTTGCAATAGTTTTATTGATCCACCATTGCTGCAGAATCGACAAGATATTGTTCGTCAGCCAGTAAAGAACAAGGCCGGCAGCAAAGATGAAGAACATGACCGAGAAGACTACGGGCATGATGTACATCACCTTTGCCTGGGTTGGATCTGCAGGCTTCGGATTAAGGAAGATTTGCAGGAACATGGTGATTGCCATCAGCAACGGCAAAACGAACCACGGATCAGGCATAGCCAAGTCCTGAACCCAAAGGATCCACGGAGCACCACGCAATTCCACCGATCCCTGAAGGACCCAGTAAAGTGCAAGAAAAACCGGAATCTGGAGCATGATCGGCAGACAGCCGCCCACAGGATTGATCTTTTCGTTGCGATAAAGCTCCATCATCGCCTGATTGAGGCGCTGCTTGTCGTCTTTATATTTGTCTTGAATTGCCTTGATGCGCGGCGTCACTTCCTTCATACGAGCCATCGAGCGATAGCCTGCAGCGGAAATCGGGTAAAGAATCGCCTTCACTATGCAAGTCAGAAGAACAATTGACCAGCCCCAGTTCCCTACGATCCCGTAAAGGAACGACAAGAGCCAATAGATCGGCTTAGCGAGGAATGTGAGCCAACTGTAATCAACAACCAGTTCAAGCCCGGGAGCCAATTGCTCAAGACGCTGTTGTTCCTGCGGGCCAGAATAAAGCGTTGCAGTTGTCGTTTCGCTTGCACCAGGTGCAAGTTCTTTAAGCGGAACAAGGGTCCCCACCGAATATAGATCCTTGCCAACTTCTCGAACATAGTTCTGGCGAGCCTCTCCCTGCGGCGGAATCCATGCACTGACAAAATGATGCTGAATCATTGCAATCCAGCCGTTGTCTGTTGATTCGATAAAAGAGGCGTCTTGATTCGCAATATCCGAGTATTGTATTTTCTGGAAGTTTTCTTCTTCCGAATAAACAGCCGCCCCAGTAAACGTCGAATACATCGAGCTGTCGCCAGCAGGCTTACCGCCGTCGCGTGTGATCTGGTAATAGATCTGCGGCTTAACTGCAGTTGTCCCTTCATTCGTTACGGTCGTTTCAACATCGATACCGTAATTGCCGCGCGTAAAGCGATAGGTCTTCACTACCTTAAGACCACCCTTCTCGGCTTCGAAGACAACATCAAGATGCTCGTCCGAGCCCATTTCAAGTTTTGAGCTCACGAGACGGAATTGATCAAGATGTGTTGGATACTCCCCTCCTACAAGACCACTTTGCGCCATGTAGGTACGGCTTTTGCTGAGTTCAAACAAATGCACGTTGCCAAGATCCGGAGCAGGCGTCTTGCCAAGCACCTTTCCCGCTAGGCCGACTTCTGTCCAAGATGCCTGCTGAGGGAAAAGAAGCATTTCAGAGCCAACTACGCGGGCGCCGTTCAAGTCAAACGTCACCTTCATGCGGTCTGTCGTTACAACGACTGGCTCGCTAGGCGCCGCAGCGACTTGAGGGAGAGCATTGTCTGCAGCGGCATCCTTATTGCCCATCGGAATAGTAGCTGCCGCGGGTTTTTCTTCAGCGGCGGTTTGGGTGGGGGCTGCACCAAAAAACGATTCACCGCCTTTGTAGACTTGATAATTGTCCCAAAGCATGAAGAGCGAACCGATCAGAATGACCCAAAGCAGGGCGCGCTGTACTTCTTTTCCCATGGGGATTCCGTTTGCTTAACGATTTTGCAGTTTGAAGAATGAGGATCCATCAGCCGACTTGTCTGCCGCGGTTTCAGCTCGACAGGCGTCGCACCAACAACGCCAGCGGAATTTGCTGGGGACGGGATCATATCCGCACCCCCCTAACGGATGGCATCTGCCAATGCGCATCAAGGTTAGATAGCCGCCCTTGACAGGCCCGAATCGAGCGATCGCCTCCATACCGTATTGGGAGCAGGTTGGCAGATATCGACATTGCCGTCCAACCCACGGCGAAAGCGTGACTTGATAGAGCCGAATGGCGCCGAGCATAAGAAGCGTGATCGGATTTTTCACCGCATCCTCCTCCTAGCCCGCATATCGTTGACGTATGCGGGCCTCAAGCACAGCCAGAAGCTTTTCGGCATCTTGAGCCAAAAGACGCTTTCGGGCTTTATGTTGCTCCGACGCCCCAGCTACGGTCAACGGGACCTTTAGTCTCAACGACACATCTAGACCGACAGGCTTCTCTGCGCGTTCTACCAACACTCGAAGACGGGGGGCTTTGAGCCGAGCCTTCTCTCGAAGAATTCGTTTAACAGTTGCCCGATCGACTGACCGATGTGCATTGCGTTTACCGACGGTTACGCCAAAACGCAAACGTCCGACTGCATCAGTTTCCATGCAGCCGGCACTGAAGAATGTCGAATGAACTCGAAACGTTGTTTCGTTTCGTGTTCTGGCAATCGCCCCGAAGCTGCTCGTCTCGAGGATTCGCATGCTTCGGGGAAAGCCGAACCTTTTCTCCAAAAGAGACATAGCGGCTTGCGCCTTCTCTTTCGCCGCCACACCTGTCTTAGAGAGCGAGGACGTGACGGCCCTTAGCACGGCGGCGGGCCAGGACACGGCGACCGCCCTTCGTGCGGCTGCGAACAAGGAAGCCGTGCGTGCGAGCGCGCTTGACCTTGGAAGGCTGGTAGGTACGTTTCGTTGCCATTTTGTTTTCCTTAAGAAGTAAAGCTCCGTGAAGCCTCTCGTCAAGGAATCTTGGGAGCGTGTGAAGTCAAAATTCAAAGGCAGCTTTCTAGCTTAGTCGACATCTGGTGCTTCTAGAGCGAATCGAACAGCGCAATCAAGCACATGACACAACCGCGCGCGTCCCTTCGCGCACGAGAAAGAAGAAAGTGCGAAAAGCCTGTTATTAGACTTCAAAGCCTGTCTATTTGTCAATTGGATACAGCTAACTTTCTCTTTCAATTCGAAAATTTTCTTCAAGCTTGTGTCATCGCCAGTCAGAGCACAATATCTAGTGTCGTTCTGGCAAATCGACCACATCGGCTTGTTGAAATGTATCTTCTACTTGATCATACGACGATTCAAGCCTTTGATTTTTACGAATAAAGTTATTCACAAGGCGTTGTGAACAACCCTCTTAAAGAAGGGGTTATTTTTTTGGATATTCTTTAGATTTCAAGATATTAACAATTAGTGCCTTCTGCTTCGTTCGACGCCTTAGGTCGCGCAACTAAGGTCTAAACGTTAAAATGGCAGATTCTTTTACATACGCTCAAATTCGCCTGATTACGCTTCATGGCCATGCTTGCTTTTTGGCAAAAATGCCTCATAGAGCTTCGGCACCTTCTTGGTCCCGATCTGGGCGCGCACGCGGCGTGGTTTAGAGATATTCAGCCAATAGCCTGGAACAAGGAAAAAGCGCAGCTCACCTTGTCATCCTCAGCTTCTAAACTACCTTTCATTCGCGCGCAGCTAGTTGAAGTAATCGCACAAGCTGCACAGCGTGCGAATGCAGACGTGCGCGTATCAATTCAGCTCGAGCCTATTCAAGACGAGTGCGATGCGCCTCGCTTTGAGCGCCAGCCCACTTGCGCAGAGCAGGCGCTGCATCGAAAGACAGGACTTACCTCTAAGTTCACATTTGAATCCTATGTTTTTGGTCTTGCCAACCAACTTGCCGTTGCCGCGGCTGAACATGTTGCTCAAACAGCGGGCTCTCAATACAACCCCCTTTGCATTTCTGGCGGCGTCGGACTCGGCAAAACGCACCTGATGCACGCGATTGGGCTTCGCTACTTAAGCCTGCATCCGAAAGCAAAAGTGCTCTGCGTGTCGGCACGAGATCTTATCCATCGTCTTGCTGTTTCTTCTAATAAAGACAGTCGCTCTTGGGAATCGCTAGAAGCTTTGGACTTGCTCCTCATTGACGATGCTTCTCTTAGAGATGTCGAGACGCTAGCAACCTTTTTCGAACATTTTGTTGAAAATGGTCGGCAGTTGGTTCTGGTATCTGAAGATAATCCTCGAATTCAGACATCTTTAACGAGAATTCTCGGCAAAGGACTCACGGTTTCGATTGCAGAACCGGACCTGGAAATGCGAACAGCAATCTTGCTAGGTAAAGCAACTGTCATGAATATTCAACTTCCCGAAGAAGCAGCGGCATTTATAGCCAAGCGCTTGAAGTCGAATGTTCGAGAGCTTGAAGGAGCTCTACAGCAAATTGTCGCCTATCAACAGTTCCACCCCGGTGCGGTACGAAGCTTGTCAATCGATCGCATCAAAATCGCCCTGCGTGATCTCTTCCAGCTGTCGGAAACCTTCGTGACTGTCGATCGCATACAACAAATAGTTGCGAATTATTTCAAAATGCCGACATCAGAACTTGTGTCGAAGCGAAAAAGCCATCGCGTGGCTTTCGCAAGACAACTAGCCATGTATCTTGCCAAGGAGCTGACACCAAACAGCTATCCTGAGATCGGCGAAAAGTTCGGCGGTCGAGATCATGCAATTGTTATGCACGCAGTTCGCAAAATCACTCAGGAAAGAGAGCGAAAAATCGAACTGGATCACGAAATTAACATCCTAGAGCAGATGATCCGCGGATGACGCGGGCAGCTCTAACCAACAACAAGACAGACGCCATCATGAAATTCATCCGTTGCACCTGCGAAAACCTTGCCAATCCCGTCAAAATTGTTGCCGGCATCGTTGAACGCAACCAGTCTTTACCTGTTGTGAGCAATATTCTCGTCGAGCAGAAAGACGCCGGCGTCCGCTTCACCACAACAGACCTTGACATTCAAATTCAAACGACATCTCCTGTTGGCGTAGAGGGCGTCCAAACAGCCTGCACGATCTCAGCTCAAAAATTGAATGAGATTCTCAACTCCTTCAAGACGCAGGATGCACTCGAACTGGAAATCGATGACGACAACCGCGTCACACTTTCAAGCAAGAATAGCCAGTTCAATCTCCAGACCTTGCCAGTCCGAGACTTCCCAGTCATCACCGGAAACGACTGGTTGACAGATTTCACAATCGAAGCGAAAACGTTGCGTTACTTGCTGGCTATGACCAGCTTTGCGATGGCTAATAAAGACATTCGCTATTTTCTCAACGGCGTACTCATGATCGTCGACAACGGTCTCATTAAATGTGTTGCCACCGATACGCATCGTCTTTCTTATTGCGATGCGACCGTTGAAGGCGCTACTGCTGTGGAAAAACCAATTAAAGCAACTATTCCGCGCAAGACGGTTCGCGAACTTTTGCGCATACTGCCTGAAGATGACACGCCAGTACAGGTCCGTCTTTCGAGCACGCAATGCGCTTTCCACTTTGACAATGTCGAATTCCTGAGCAAACTTGTTGATGGGCAGTTCCCTGACTACGAAAAGGTTATGCCTAATCTTGAGATCAATGCGCAGGCCGTCAGCATCAACCGCGAAGATCTAATTACGGCGCTTCGACGCGTACAGATTCTTACCAACGAGAAGTTCCACGGTGTCCGCTGGCTACTTTCCAAAAATCAGCTGCTCATCCAGGGGTCGAACTCCGAACAAGAGGAGGCGAATCAGGTCATTGACATCGATTGGAGTTGGGGTGATCTGGATATCGGCTTCAATGTGATTTATTTGCTCGACGTTCTTACGTCACTCAAGAACACGGAGGTGGTTTTCCACTTCGCTGCTACACCGAAGAGTGTTCTGATTACGATGCCAGACTCGATGAACTTCCAATACGTCATCATGCCAATGCGTATTTAAGTATCGCCCAGCAACAACATCGCCAGTCGTTGCAGTACAGGTACAATTGAGCGTTTGCTACCCAATCCAAGCTGTTGAAATGATTGAAACGGATATCCAGAATAACGAAAACATCGAGGAACAGGCTCCGCGTACTGAGTTGAAGCGTATGGACGTCAATTTGGACGATCTGCCGGGCCCCGATGCGGCTGCGTACAACGCAACCAGCATCCAGATCCTCGAAGGGCTGGAAGCCGTTAGAAAACGTCCCGGCATGTATATTGGCGACACAGCGGATGGTTCAGGCCTTCATCACCTCGTTTACGAAGTCGTCGACAACTCCATCGACGAAGCGCTTGCCGGCTTTGCCTCGCAAATTGAAGTAACGATACACACGGACAACTCCGTATCTGTCGTTGACGACGGTCGTGGCATTCCTACGGCTATTAAATGGGACGACAAGCATGACCCGAAGAGAAGCGCAGCCGAAATTGCTCTGACGGAACTTCATGCTGGTGGAAAGTTTGACAACAACGGCTACAAAATTTCAGGCGGTCTTCATGGTGTCGGCGTTTCCTGCGTCAACGCATTGTCGACTTGGCTCAGACTCGTCGTTCGGCGTGATGGCGAAGCTCGCTTTTTAGAATTCGCACGCGGTAAAGTGCAAAATCGCACAATTGAAAAGCAGAAAAATCCGATCACCGGAGAAATGACGGATGTCTCCCCGATGAAGCTTCTCGGCAATACCAATCGCCGAGGCACAGAGGTGCATTTTCTGCCGGATCCGGAGATCTTCGAGCAGATTACCGAATTCAATTACGACACCTTGCTCTCCCGCTTGCGAGAGCTCTCGTTTCTGAATTCAGGCGTATCAATCACCCTTAAGGATTTGAGAACTGCGCATGAAGCTCACCTCAAAACTGATAAGGGTCTAGTTGCTTATGTTGAGTTCAAGAATCAGAGCCGAAACGTACTGCATCAAAAGATCTTTCACGCCAAAGAAACGGTAATCAGCAACAATGTGCCCGTTGAAGTTGAAATTGCCATGCAATGGCAAGATGGCTACAACGAAGTCCTCACCGCTTATACCAACAACATCCCACAACGCGATGGTGGAACGCACGTTACAGGCTTGCGCGCCGCGATGACCCGTGTACTGAAAAACTACATCGCTAAGAACGAATTCGCTAAAAAAGCTAAGGTGGATCCTGAAGGCGACGATATGCGCGAGGGCTTGACATGTGTGCTTTCAGTCAAAGTTCCGCAACCGAAGTTCAGCTCTCAAACAAAAGACAAACTTGTTTCAAGTGAAGTTCGTCCTGCTGTTGAGGAAGTTGTCGCGCGTGAGCTAGAGCTTTTCCTCGAACAAAATCCAGCTGATGCAAAAGTCATTTGCGAGAAGATCGTTTCGGCTGCGCGAGCTCGTGAAGCAGCTCGCAAAGCCCGTGACATGACGCGAAAGAATGTTATGGGGGGCGGCCTACCTGGCAAATTAGCTGATTGTCGTGAAAAAAATCCTGCCTATTCCGAACTCTTTCTTGTAGAAGGCGATTCCGCTGGTGGCTCAGCTAAGCAGGGGCGAGATTCGAGCTATCAAGCCATTCTGCCGTTGCGTGGCAAAGTACTTAATGTTGAAAAAGCTGCCCAAGACAAGCTGCTAGATTCCGAGCAGATTCGTATGCTCACGCTTGCACTGGGAACGAATATCGGTAAAAACTTTGATATTTCAAAGCTTCGCTATCACCGCATCATCATCATGACCGATGCGGACGTAGACGGCGCGCACATCCGAACGCTCCTTTTAACGCTTTTCTATCGTCAGATGCCGCAGTTAATTGAGAACGGTTACGTCTACATTGCGCAACCGCCGCTCTATAAAGTTCAGAAAAATCGACAAGATAAAGGTCGATTCCTCAAGGACGAAGCGGAAATGGATGCGTATCTCAAGGAACTCGCGCTCCAGGATGCAAGGCTTTACAAGAACGCACAGGACCGCAAAAACGACATTGCAATACGAGGCACGCAATTAGAAGCTCTTGTGGACGAATTCTTTGCAGCAGATCACGTTATTAAACGCTTGGGCACAGCTATTGACCGTGCCGTTCTGCTTGCCATTGCAGCTGGTGTTGAAGTAGACCTTGAAAATACCTTTAGCGCTGCAGAGAGCGCTCGTCGCCTTGAGGCGGAAATGCGTGATCCAAACGTGAAAATTGAAGCGGTCTATGACGAAACCAACGAAAAGCACCTTTTGAAGATTCATCGCTTCAAGCACGGCAACTACAAAACAACTACGATGCACCCGGAGTTTGTCCTGTCTGCCGATTACAAGAAGCTGCAAGAAAGCGCCAAGATGCTTCAAGGGGTAATAGAAACCGGAGCTGTAGTTGCCCGAAACAATGCAGAACAACCGGTCAAAAACTTTGGTGAAGCCGTCAGCTGGTTACTAAAACAGGCCGAAAAAGGAATCATCCGTCAACGCTACAAAGGGCTTGGTGAGATGACTGCCGCGCAGCTGAGAGATACGACGATGGATCCGAAAGTACGACGAATGCTACGTGTTCGCATTGAAGATGCCGCTAGCGCCGATGCGGTCTTCTCCATGCTCATGGGAGATGTCGTTGAGCCACGAAGGGCTTTCATCGAAAGCAATGCACTTTTCGCTAGCGTTGACGCTTAAAAAGTTGACTCTTTTGCCTTCCGAAACCTACAGGGTTCGGAAGGCTTTTTTTTAAGGATCCTTCCATGACTGAATTTCAAGAGCAGCTCGTGGTAGCGGTATCGTCAAGAGCACTCTTCAACTTAGAAGCTGAGCATCAGCTTTTTGAGAAAGAAGGTTATGCGGCCTTCCGAGATTATCAGTTAAAGAATCAAAACAACCCCTTAAAACCTGGCGTAGCCTTTCCTTTCGTCAAACGACTTCTAGGGCTCAATCAACTCTTTGGAGATCTTGCGCCTTTCCGTGTGGTGGTTCTTTCACGCAATTCGCCAGAAACAGCTCGGCGCTTCTTTCAATCTTGCCGCCACTATAGCCTGCCGATCAATGCTGGTGCCTTCACCTCGGGACACTCTACGTTTCCTTATATTCAGGCCTTCAGAGTTTCCCTCTTTCTTTCAGCTAATCCCGAAAATGTAGAAAAAGCCATACGTGCAGGCCTTCCAGCCGGACTCGTATTACCCAATCCTATCCCAGACACAGAAGACAGCAACGATCCAACTCTCAAAATTGCTTTTGACTTTGATGGTGTTCTAGCTGACGATGAATCTGAGCGAGAATTCCAAAAAGAGGGTTTACGCGGTTTTCAAAGACTTGAAGAAGAAAAAGCTAGTACACCGCACTCACCTGGTCCACTGCGCGATCTTTTTCAAAAGCTCTCAGCCTTTCAGCGACTTGATTATCAGCTTCACGGACAGTCGGATCCGTATTTCAACCCTGCCATCCGCATCTCTATTGTGACTGCACGCGGTGCTCAAAGTGAAGCTCGACTGATTACGACACTAAAAAGCTTCGGAATGAATGCAGCAGAGCTTTTTCTGCTTGATGGTCTGTCTAAGACAGCCATCCTCGAAGCCATACGACCTCACATTTTCTTCGACGATCAAGTACGACATCTTGCAGCTGTAGAAACAAGCATCCCTTCCGTTTTAGTTCCCTTCGGTATTCACAATACGCAACATAAATAACTCTTAATGCCAAAATATCCACGTGATATCCAAGAAATATCCATAAAGAAACCAAACAAAACCCCCGCTACATCAACAAATTTTTCACAAAAGAAATTTCTATTCAGCCTCGTTTTTCCGTAGGCCAAAAGAAAAATTTAATAGCGATCAACCTTCGATAAAATGCGGAAACATCTACTTGCTTATCTATTATTCTTCTTAATTCTTTAAATTAGTCGTTAGTAGTAAGTAGGGAAGGCGGTTTTCTGTGGATAAGTTGTTTTTTTAGTTGAAAATCAATAAGTTATTGTTTTTATAACCTTGTTGAAAGTAGGGATGATAGATTGTTTATTCGATTGGATAACCTGTTGATGGTTTTCCAGGCTCTTCGAACGAACACTGAGTTGTCAACAATTCAAAGAAACAACAAAGAAGTTATCAACATAATTTATCAACAAAAACAACAACATTTTTGTTGTTCTTAGAGGCATGGTCACCCAATCTCCAGTTCTTCCTTGGTTTTCCCCGAAATTATCTAGATCCATGGCTGGCGTCATGCATGGTTTAGGACACAGTGTTCTGTTTCGAAGGGGCGAGGTCATCTATCAGACCCCGGGATTCTTTTCCAAGCTAATGTTTGTACGGCGCGGTTTGGTGGTGAAAGCCCTCACTGATGCCCACCATGAAGATCCTTTGCTTATTTCTATAGCGGGGCCGGGGACGCTCTGCGGAAGTTACGAAACGCTCTATCTGCCAGATCAGATGCCTCGGCAGCACTGGTGCATGACGACAACGGAGGTACTAGTTGTCAATGCAGAACTCTTGCTGAGAATCTGTGATCAAAATGCAGTTTGGCAAAAAGAGCTTTACAGCTATTCGGCTGCCTGTGCTCTTTCAGACCGATGTGGTTTGCTTGTGAATCACTCAGTAGATTTAGAGACGAGACTCGGTATTTTCTTCATTCTGTGTGCTTCTCAACTCGATAAAAGCTTCTCGGAAGGTTTGACAACTCCGTCCGTGGAGTGGCTTGGCCTCTCTATCCCCCCTTCTAGACGTGTAGCGGCTTCGCTTCTAAATACCAGCTCAGACAGCATCCGCAGCGTCTTAAAACTGTGGCGAGATAACGATGTCATTCGCTTCCGCTCGCATAAATTGCTTCTTCGACGGGAACAATTCTTTATTTATTGGAGAGCAGTCAACAATCTGCTCGGGACGCAGTTATCCCTTAACGAAAGTGTCGACAGATGAGCCTTGTTCTTTCGATAAACTGAACACTTTATGCGGGCTTGAGGCCACCGAAGAAAAAATGTTTGTTGCAGGATGACAAGATGAAAAAAGCAATTAGCCGAGCGGCGCTGAGCGCAACGTTCATACCGGTTTTGTTGATTCTTTCCGGCTGTGTGGCTGCGCCGTTGATTGTCGGTGGAGCGGCTGTGACTACGGCGACTGTGGTTACAGACCGTCGTTCAACGGGTACGATCGTCAGTGACGAAGTGATTGAGAAGCGTGTGAGCTATGAAATTGATCAAGCACTTGGTAAATCCAAGCGACACATCACAGTAACAAGCTACGAAGGGCGAGTTCTTCTTTCGGGTGAAGTAGCGACACTTAATGATCGACAAGTTGCTCAGCAGGTTGCCAGCGTGAGTTTAGATGTGCGTGAAGTCATCAACGAGCTGGCAGTCATGGATCCGTCTTCTATGACGACACGTCTTTCAGATTCGATGCTTGCGACAAAGGTACGGTCTGCGATTATCGGCAACAGCCGCATTTCCTTGAACCAGATGAAGGTTACTGTCGATCGCGGAATTGTCTATCTGATGGGGTTGGTAACACGGGAAGAAGCAAAGCTTGCCGCGCAAACTGCTGCTGAGGTCTCTGGTGTTCAGAAAATAGTGACGTGTTTTACTGTTGAATCTCCGGAAGAGGTTGCTCGCAGAATGCAGAACGTGGAGCAACCAGGAGAGTCGGAAAACAACTAAATCATCATATAGTCATGATCTAGGCCTACACAGCGTCAGGTGTTGAAGGGGGACGTTATGTGTCGTTCGGCTTCAAGCAGAGGCGGTTCTGCTGAGATCTAGGCTTTCACTTTCTAATCAATGATTTGTGGTTCAAGTGCATGAGAAGCACCCAGGAAGAGTTCTCATGCACTTCGAACACTCTGATTGAGCATTGTCGCTAAACCATCACGTTCAAAGCTGGTCCAGCCGTTTCGAACGAGAATTGTCCTCTCTTCTCTGATCTATGAGAGTTTTTGTAACCTTTGTCTCGTATCTTCAAAGAGGTTGTTCGCACGGTTCATATCTCTGAACGTCTGATATGTGCATTGGGGTTGAAATCTCAGTATTGCGTAGGTAAGTGGTTTCTCAACACCACAGTACAAAGGCGTGACGTAAAAGGGAAAAATGCCCAGTCGAAGAATCGAAAGGGCATTGTAGTCAGAGTGAAATTTGACTAATCGTAAGTTGAATTAGCAGAGATTGAATAAGAGCTCCTATAAAGAAAAGAGCACAAAATTTCACCTCTAATTTTACGCAAGCAAACATTACTGCATTGAGGGCTTCATGCTGAAGTTTTTTCAACTGTTCCGGTAAACGCATGCAGTCTGGAAAGCTGGCCATTACTAGGAAATAAGGCCAATAAGTCATATCTTTTACAACGATAACAGCAATGATCAGATACGGCAGGATAATCATTGCTTCAAAGAGTTTTATGAAAGCCGTGTCCGACATAACGACGGCCAGTGTTTTCCTTCCGATACTTGCGTCGTGCTCTCTATCGCGATAGTTATTTACTGCGAGAACGGCTGAAGCGATGCTGCCAAGCGAAATACTAAGCAAAATAGCGTTTAGGCTTAAGAAGCCTGTTTGCAAATAAAACGTGCCGCAAACAGAAGTTATGCCGAAAAAAATCAGCACCAACAGCTCTCCGAATGGCGTATAAGCGATGGGTTTGGGACCGCCCATATAACAGTAGGCTGCGGCAATTGACGCAATCCCGATCACCGTAAAAATCCATCCTCCGAAATAGATGAGAACTGCAATATTGAGCAGTCCTAACGCAATGGCAGCGCGAATGGCGCGTTCAGCGTCGCGTACAGAAATCCAACCTCGAGTTGTCGCTCGAGGCAAACCTCTTCTGTTACCGGTTTCTGCACGTCGACGCGTATAACCTAAATCGTTCTCCATATTGGAGATCATTTGCATCAAAACGGCTACCGTCAGCGTGAAAAAGGCGATGACTGGGTCAAAAACGTGTTGTTCGCTCCAAGCAAGACTTAATGATGCAAGAACAGGAGCAACCGTGAGTCCCCAGGTCTTTGGCCGTGTGAAAGCTAGCCAGGCGCCTATACGTCCGGGGTAGTCATCCGGCTTTCCATCGGATTGATTTAAGAGTGACATCGCAGACGGACTTAAAGAACGATTTTGACTTCAGGATGAGATGTATACGCTAAATAGACAGAATCAAGTTGTTCCTTTGACTGTGCATTAACTGTGACGGTTACGGACATATACTTGCCTGTTTTAGAGTATTCGATCTTTGTCAAGCGCTCGTTAAAGTCCGGAAAATGCAAAGCAGCAATGCTGTTTACAAGTGCTTCGAAATGATCTGAAGAAAGCCCCATTACCTTAATAGGAAAGGACATCGGAAACTGCATTACAGTTTCCGCATTGATCATTGCGCATTCGAGTTTGCTCGGAAGTTCTTTGTTGTGAGAGTCGGTCATGAGATTTACTTTTCTTGATGATAAATCGCGAGCTTAATTGTATCGGTCAGTCTGCGAAGAAAACCGCCTCTTTCAGCGTCTTCCGCGGCTACTACTGGTGCTGTTGAGATAATGGTATCGCCAACTGAAATGATCAATCTACCGAGATTCGTTTCTGCTTTCAGAGGAGCAACGATTGGGTTATGATATTCGATTGAAATGTTGATGGCTTTTTCGCCGAGCTCAAGCATTCGTTCTTTTGTCAAGCTAACAAAGACATCATTGACAGTCTTAAGTTTTACTTTACTTATATTGCTTTTATAGACTGGTGCACTGCCAACAATGTCACCACTTTTGTAAAGACGAATAGTCTCGTAGTCTCGATACCCTCGTAATAAAAGTGTGGAAATTCTTTCAATCAGCGATTCGCGATCATTCTCGTTGAGAGCAACGGCAAGTAGCTTGCGAGTTCTACCATTTGATCTGCGGTCTTCTGCAAGGATAATGCCGTTAGCTGATTCGTTGTTCGTATAAGCGAAAATACCAGTGATGGCACTGCTTCGCTGACGGAAGAAATTTTTATTTTGGATTTCGCGATTGTTGAATCTCACAATCTCTTCTGAAGTCCAAACTCGAACCAGCGGGTACCGTTGATAAAGCGAGATGCAGAGGCGTGCGGCGTCCGCTGCGGATGTTTGATTTCGTAGATGCTTCTCGCTTGGATAAGGTGTTCGGAAAAAAGATTGTTCCATCCCGAGCTGATGAGCTTTTGTATTCATTTCGATAACGAATGTAGCTTCATCTGCGGAAAAGTGTCTAACGATGGCTTGAAGTGCTTCTTTATCTGCAGCCAGCAAAACCGCTTCTATAGCATCAGCTAAGTTTGACTCCGATTTCCGAAACTCGGATTTGTTGCTGACATCTGCAAGCGGGGTGTCAAGGCTTTCATTGCGTTCTTCTGCTAAAGCAAGCGCGGTATAGGCACTCATCAGCGCTGCAATGGCGGTGTTTTCAATGCGATCGCTCGATGATTCCGAGAGAATGGTTTGTCCACTTTCAAGATCCACTAGGCAGCTGGAGCCGGCAGCCGGGACGCGGGTGGAACAAAGCATCAAGCAAAGGACAATGAAAGCATATAGCTTTGTTATGCAGGACATCGTATGTTGAAGCGGGCTCGCAGGAACTGACGCGGGCAGTTTTCCCTGGTCGGTATTGAGAGAAAATCTTTTCTCTTTCGAGATTCGGAAAAAAGTTAAGTGGAGTATTCTAGCGGCTTGGCTTTTGAATCGCAAAAACGGTCGAAAAAACAAAGTGATACAGCGTTTCTTATCCTTAGAGCTTGCCGAGAGGTTGCTGAGCAATGCCGATATTGAGATAGTGTTTCTTGATGAAACAGGTTCGACGAACGACGATCTAAAGCAACGCGCACGTCAGCATGCGCTTCACAGACCTGTTTTAGAGGTTGCGTATACGCAGAAAGCTGGAAGGGGGACAAAGGGTAGAAGTTGGTGTGAACCGACGTGCGGACTTTATTTTTCAATCGGGCTTCCAGTAACTTTCAGATGTGGACTCAGTGCTATTGCGGCAGGACTTGCTGTCGTCTGCGCAGCTAGACGGTTCGGCATCGAACTTTCTCTCAAGTGGCCTAATGATTTGTGGGCAAATGATGGCAAGGCTGGGGGAATCCTTTGTGAAGCTGTACAAGACAATAACGGCCAGACTTCACTCATCGTTGGTATCGGCTGCAATCTGGTCGTTCAATATAACGAGACAACGACAAACGGCTGGCCGATCCGCGACTTTCGAAATGCAGGAGGCGCGACGCTGGCAGTAGATCCGGATGCGAGAACAGCTTTCTTAGCGGCGGTAACACTCGAGGTTATCGAACGCTTGAAAAAGCTCTCCAACGAAATATATGCGGCACAGCTGAGAGAAGATTGGGCTGCGGCAGACGCTTTTTTCGGAAGAGTTGTAACCTGGACTAGCGGCGATGGGATAGAGAGAACGGGCATCGATCGAGGCATTGATGAGGACGGACGTCTTATGCTTGAATCTTTTGACGATTTCGCATCGGCATCGGGGCGCTGGTTCTGTTTGTCAGGCGAAATATGCGCTTTGAAAAATAAATGACAAGCTTGTTGATTGATTTGGGCAATACTGCACTCAAATGGTGTTTACCGGGGTGTGAGGATGAACCGCATACCGTCGTTCATAGGGATTCGATTGACTACAAGGCTCATCTCTATGAGGAATGGTTGTCGCTTAAGCCTACCCGGGTCGTTGGCTGTACAGTCGCTGCTCCCGAAATTGCTTTTTCAATGACGAAGTTTTTCAATGACCACGATATCAAGTGGGAATGGGTTCGTCCGCAGGCACGCTTTATTTGTTCTGGATTTTCTCTTGAAAATAGGTATGCAAGAGCTGGACAGCTTGGGTCGGATCGATGGTATGCGGCCATAGGTGCCGTGGACGCTATCAGAACAATTTCCCCTGATGAATCGCTGTTAGTAGTGCAAATGGGTACTTGCGCTACTGTGGATGCAATTCTCAATCAGGGAGGCGGCCGATATGAATTTTTGGGTGGACGTATAGCACCAGGACCGACGTTGATGCAGAAAATACTTGCGGATGGGATTCCTGCTTTAGCCGTCGAACTCGGTCAATGGGAGGCATTTCCCGAAAGTACGCAGGATGCGCTTGCCACAGGTATTCTTGACGCTCAGGCTGGGCTCGTGCGACTTGCTTTGGCGGAGCTCGAAAAGATAGCGCCGTCCGTTAGAGTTCTTCTGTCTGGAGGCGCTTCTAGTTTTGTGTCTGAGCGGCTGCGAACTTTTGTACCTAATTTGATCGTCAGACACAATTTAGTGTTAAGAGGCTTAGCCGCGCGTGCAGCTGTTTCGGAATGGAGATCGTCATGAAACTGATGAGTCTTTTGCTCGTCGTTGCCGCTATTGCTGCGTCGCTTCTTTTGTGGATGCAGAGGGATTGTCTTGTGGAACGATCGGCGCCCGAAATAACACAGGCGAGCGTGGATAATTTTGCATACCGAAAGCCGCTGATCATTTCTACACCTACAGAGCAGGATTCAAAGACTGTGCTAGACGCTCAAACGACGCCGGAATTTGAAGCGAATTCGACAGATAACATTCTGCCGGCAGCGACGCCAGTGTCTCTTTCTGAAACAGACTGTCTTGTTCTGTCTCCTGTTCCCGAGTCTATGCTGAGCATGCTTACGCCTAAACTTGAATCGATTGGATTTATAAATCGAGCGCTTGTTCAGAAAGCGGAATACTTTGAATTGCTTGTTTATGCAGGTCCTTTCAAAACCGAGAGCGCAGCTAAAGCACTTTATCGACGTTTGCTTAAAAAGAAAATTAACAGTCGAGTAGAAGGGCTCCCTGACGGTCGTTGGCGGTTAGTTTTGAAAACTTTCGCAGATAAGATCGAAGCAAAAAAATGGGCGGCATCAATTGCCCGTAATGAGCAAATCAGTAATATTGTCGTCGCAGATAACTCGCCGGGCGGCAACAGCGTGCAGATTGTTTTTGCTCAATTGACAACAGAGGAAAATAAACGAATCCGTTCATTGTTTTCTTCTGGAATAGCAGGGGCAACAGTCTTTGCTTGTCGGCCTTAATTTTCACAGCTTTATTCGGTCGGGCAGGGTAACTGATCGAAAATTGCAGGCAGCTTTTTGATTAGTAGATCTGTTTTGGCGCGACGAGCAAGAACGACGTCAGAAGCAATATTTCGTTGCTTTTGCCCCCATGGGCATTCAGGAAAATATGGGTCGTCTTTCCAGCGAGCGATTAGATGCCAGTGCAGGTGTGGCACCATGTTGCCAAATTGAGCGTAGTTGATTTTGTCGGGAGAAAGATAGGAAATCATCGTTTCTTCAGCGATCTCCAGTAACGCCCAAAGATACGTGCGTTCGGCTTTTGTCAATTCTGACATCTCAGCTACATGTCGTGTGCATACGATGCGGATAAAGCATGGAAATTCATCTGTAGACGCATCAATGGCATAGAACCAAGAATTCTTCCAGAAAGCTTTTTCTCGAAGAGGTCCGCAAAGCTCACAATTCTGCATATTAAGCTCCTTTTTTAATATTCAGTCAGTCAACAAGACGAATTCGCCCTTCTTCATCCTCTACGATCGAATAGTCCCATTTTTTATTACCGTGCATATCCTCAAGCCAAGCGCTTTCTGGTTCGCCTAAATCTTCGATAGCTGCATTAATAAAGCGTTCGGCTTCAAACGGCGTGGCAAAGTTGTCGATTTCACCGTCCCGCCAAGTCACGATCACCTGCGTAACACAATCTCTTCTCATTGAGCATCCTTAGGAATCTGCGACACGATGTCGGCAATGACTTTTGTGAGCCGAACAGCGTAGTCTAGATTGATGGATTCGTTCGGTGCATGCGCGCATTCTTTAGGCCCAAGTACGCCAGTGTTAAGGAAGGGGGAATTGGGGAAAGCTTCGTGAAAGTCTTTCATTGTTCCGATTGTGGCGCCTTCGAAAATTTGGGAGCTTGGGTTGCCGAAATATTTGATGCTAGCCGCATTGAGTGCTTTTTCCAGCCATTCATCAAGAGCAGGAACATCAAACCCACTTTCGGCACGTTTGTCACTAAGAGTCACGACTGCACCAAACGGTACATTGGTTGTGAGCACGCTTTCGGCTTCGGCAAGTGCCGCATTTGGGTCTACGTGAGGCGGAATGCGGAAAGAAAGAAGAAGCGAAGTAGAAGGACGAATCAGAGCACTTGCTTCGCAAGTCGAAGGCAGCCCATCTGCACCTAGAACTGAAAGCGTTGGCTCCCATGAGTTCAAAATAATAGCTTCTTCTGGATTACGGCTTCTTGGTTCTGTAGACCCTTTCCAGGGAAAGTTTTTCCAAACATTCTCACCTCGCAGGGCTGCTTGCTGCTTCAGAGTTTTCAAATGCCGAACAGGCATTTTCGTATGGAAGGAAGAGAGCTTCACGCGTCCAGTTTGCGGATCCTCCAAACGATCAAGCAGGGCGCGAATGATGGAAAACGAACTCGGAACAATGCCGCTAGCCGTTCCTGAATGCACAGGGGACTCAAGGACTTCAACCGTGAGACGAAAGCTCACGACACCTCGAAGCGACTGCGTAAGCCAAATACGCTCGTAGTCACAGATAGAAAGGTCCAAAATGCCAAGAAAAGCAGGGTTACCAAATGCCGGCAACATTTCCAAAAGATAATCTTTTAGGCCATAGGATCCGGACTCTTCATTTGTTTCAAAAAGACCAACGACTCGTGCGTGCGGGACGCCTTCTTCTTCCAGTGCTTTAATCGCTGTAAGGGCCAGATAAAAGCTGTAGCCATCGTCAGATGCACCTCGTCCGTAAAGACGATTGTTTCGAATCACAGGCTCCCACGGTCCTAGGCCGTCGGCCCAGCCTTTCGTTTCTGGCTGCTTGTCGAAATGACCGTAGAAAAAAGCAGGGCGGCCATTGTGTCCGCAGGTTGATGCGATATCAACAAAAAGTGCAGGTGGATAGCCTTTTTTCTCAAGAACTTCAAATCGAGCGCTAGGAAATAACTTTTTCCCCCAAAAGGCCGCTTCGTCAACAGCTTGCCTAAGGTAACCATTTTGGGCCCAATTTGAGTCAAAAGCTGTACTTTTTGAGGGAATGCGGATAAAGGCTGAAAGTGCTTCTAGTGTATCGTTGGACCAGGATTTTTCTATGAAATCGTCTCTTTTCATGGTGAATTAAATCCGCAGACGTTCGTTCTTTTATTTTTCAATGGCAAAAGCACCGCAGCCGAGGCGTGCGCCGATATCTTTAGCTGCGTTTGATGCTGAAGCATGAGGCATCCCTTGACCGACGATGACCCGATAGAGCGAACCATCCTGAACAATGCGGCTAGCCATAGGTCTGCCAGACGACGCCAGGACTGCTTCAGCATGAGCAGCATATTTAAATGCGTTTTCGCGCATTGTGAAGGAACCAATCTGAATGCCCCATCCTGTTGCGGGGGCTGTAACGATTGGATCATAGGCACCCGTTGCCGGCGAAGCTGCAACGGCTGTGGCAGGTTCATTGTTACTTTGCCAAGAGCCAGTAGCAATCTGGGAGTTGGTTAGACGAACAACTTCAACGCGCGCCGTCCCTTTATTGACATATCCGAGAGACTTTGCTGCTGCATAACTGAGATCGATGATGCGGTTGTTCAGGAAAGGGCCTCGGTCGTTGACTCTTACGATGATCGAGCGACCGTTTTCAAGATTGGTTACTTTGGCATACGAAGGCAACGGCATGGTCGGATGCGCAGCGCTCGGCTTATACATGTCATATGTTTCGCCGATTGCGGTTTTATTACCATGGAACTGCTTTCCATACCAAGAGGCCTCCCCTTGCTGTTTCATGGCGATGTCGCTAGCTACGGGGACGTATCGTTTGCCGAAAACCGTATAGGGGCGCAGAGAAGCAGTGTTAAACGGTTCAACCCGCGGCACAGCACTTTCATCGGAAGTGGTGCTGAAAACGGACGGCGGGCCGTCGTTTTGGTAGTAATTGTTCGAGCTGCAACCGGCCAAAAGAAGAGCGGCTATACCAGCAGCTAGCGCGCTCAGACGACGGATGTTGGCCATTCAAGAACTCCCTGTTAGTTTCTAGCTTCAGCGGAAATCGAAAGAAGAATTCCCGTACAAATGCCGAGCATCAGCAGTGCGGTTCCGCCGTAGCTCATGAAAGGCAGCGGCACTCCAACGACGGGAAGAATGCCGCTCACCATTCCGATATTGACGAACGTATAGGTGAAGAAAATAACCCCGATGGATGCTGCGAGCAACCTAGAAAAGCGGGAGGATGCAGTACCAGCGATAACGAAGCTTCTGGCTATCAACGCAGAAAAAAGCCCCAGCAAGATCAATGCGCCGACAAAGCCGAATTCTTCTCCAAAAACCGCGAAGATAAAGTCGCTCGTTCGCTCTGGAATAAAGTCGAGGTGTGATTGCGTACCTTGCATCCAGCCTTTTCCAGAAAAGCCGCCAGATCCGATTGCAATTTGCGCCTGCAACGTATGAAAACCTTTGCCGAGGGGATCAGTTGTTGGGTCGATCAGAGTGATGATGCGTTCGCGCTGATAGTCGTGAAGAAGATTCCAGGCGACTGGCAAAGATAAGAGGCCGAGAAGACAAAAGCAGGCAACGGCCTTAATACTGATGCCAGAAAAGAAGATAACAGAACAACCGGCAATTGCGACAAGAATAGCTGTGCCAAGATCAGGCTGTTTCATGATGAGTGCCACTGGCACAGCAAGCAATGCAAAGGCGACGGCATGATCCCACCAGGCAGTCGATTCTCCGCGGCGATAGTAATACCACGCAAGCATCATCGGGACTGCAAGCTTCATGATTTCCGAAGGCTGAATGCGAATGCCAATGTTAAGCCAACGGGTGGCGCCCTTTACTGTGACGCCTGCTGCCAGCGTTGCAATCAGCAGGCATACACCCAGAACGAAAGCAGGCAACGCAGCCTTTTCAAACCACTTGACGGGAATGTGGGCAACAATGAGCATGACTGAGCCAGCTATGACTATGTTTCTAACTTGGTCTTCAATGCGCCAAGGGAAACTGTAGCCGGCTGAAAAAAGCGTAATGAAACCGATCGTCGTAATCGTCATGACGATTGCGAGCAACATCAGATCGATCCGCATTAAGCGGGAAAGCACGAAGCGGCTCACTAGTTGAAGGTATCTGCCGAATTCGTTCTTCATTTGTTATGTGCCTTTGAACGGGCAGCTGTGCCGCTTGGTTTTCCTTGTTTTTTCATCATCTCTGTAGCTGGCGGCGGAGGCAGACCCAGCGAATTTTTGCCAGTAAGCCAGTAGTCCATGACTTCTCGAGCAATCGGCGCAGCTGCTTTTGCACCGAATCCTCCGTTTTCAACCAGAACGGCTAAGGCGATCTTCGGGTTTTCTGCCGGGGCGAATGCGATGAATAGCGCGTGATCGTGATAGCGGCGCGAAAGCTTTTTCTCGTCATAACGACTGTCTTGAGCGATTGATACAACCTGTGCGGTTCCTGTTTTACCGGCAACCGTGTAAGGCGCACCGCGAAAAACAGCGCGTGCAGTTCCTGTGCTGGCGGCATCAATCATGCCGGCGATCACAGCATCCACATTACTTTTCTTCAGTTGAATTGTTCCGGTAGATTTATCTGCTACTTTCGTCACTTCGCCTGATATCGGATTGGTTATGGACTCCACAAGGTGCGGCGTCATGATGCGGCCGCGATTAGCGAGCGTCGCCGTAGCGTGCGCAAGCTGCAGAAGCGTGAAAGCGTTGTAGCCCTGACCGATTCCAATTGGGGGCGTGTCGCCCATATACCATGGCGTTTTAAACCGTTTTTCCTTCCATTCGCGGTTGGGCAAAATACCCGTTTGCTCGCCAACAAGATCAATGCCGGTTTTCTGTCCGAATCCCCACGGCTTCATGAAATTGTAAATACGATCAACACCGAGCTCTGTTGCCAGCCAGTAGTAGTAAACATCGGAAGAAACGGCGAGTGATTTTCGTAAATTGACCTTTCCTTTCGGAACGCCGGTAACGTCGCGAAAGCGATGGTTACCAAGCTGAAAGACGCCCGTGTCGTTCAATATAAAGTCTGGGGTAGTTACACCGTTTTCAAGTCCGGCAAGCGCCATGAAGGGCTTGTATGTGGAGCCGATAGGATAAAGACCACGCATTGCACGGTTGAGGAGTGGTTTTTCCTCTGCCGTGTTGAGGTAGTTCCATGAATCTGGATCAATGCCGCCAGGAAACAGATTTGGGTCATACGTCGGAAGCGAAGCGAAGGCGAGAATGCCGCCTGTTTTAGGCTCGATCGCGATGACGGCGCCCGTCTTATTTTTCATAGCTTCTTCGGCAACGCGCTGAAGGTTGAAGTCCACCGTCAGCTTCAGATTGCGTCCCGGTTTCGCAGGTGCAATAGCGAGGGTGCGAACAGCATGTCCCCCCGCCGTTACTTCAAAGCTTTCGTAACCTGGCTCTCCGTGCAACAAGTGCTCATAACTGCGTTCTATACCGACCTTGCCGATATTGCGTTCTCCTTCGTAAAGCTGGAGCGTACCTTCTTCCGAAAGTCGTTTCTTGTCCCATTGAGAAATTGAGCCGATATAGCCGACTATATGGCTTCCTGTATTTTTTTGAGGATAAATGCGACTGGCGCGTTGGTTGACTTCAACGCCAGGGAAACGCCATCGCTGACCTGTGAATACGGCAATCTCTTCGGGCGAAAGATCCGATCGTATTGGAATGGAATCGTATCGGTTTAGATCTTCACGCAACCGTTTAAAGCGGCGCTTGTCTGCATCAGTGATTCGAATGATCTTGGAAAGAGAGTCAATAGTCTTGTTAATGTTGCCAGCCTTGTCTGGCGTAATTTCAAGTGTGTAATTCTGGATATTGCCGGCAATCAGCTGGCCGTTACGATCCACAATGAGCCCGCGGGATCCCTGTGTCGTGATTCGTTCTGTACGGTTTTTTTCTGCACGTTCAACATAGTCGTTCTTGTTGATGATTTGCAGCCATGCCAAACGAGCAGCAAGCACCAACAGAAAGCAGATGATTGCTGCAAATGCAAATAGAAGACGCCGCTGAAACGGCGCGACATCCTCGCTTTTTTCTTTGAATTCGAGAGCCATCTGAAGAACCGTCCTCAGATGTCGCTGGCATTTTCACGCCGACGCATAGACAGCAACATAGACCACAGAGGCCAGAGACATGTGCCAGTCAAGCTTTGCATGAACCAGATCCAGCCGGGCCAGAGTCCATCGAACCACAGACGAACAAGCATGACGAGCACTTGCGCTAATAGCAGCATAGGCAGAACGTGAAGCGCTTGGCCGATTAAGTCGAACCAAGGCAAACGCCTATGCAAATTAAAAGCAAGATAGGCAAGTGTGACGTAGGCAAGTGCTTGTTGACCAAGCACGCTGCCGTTTGCTACGTCCATCAGGATGCCGCAAATAAAAGCGATAGTCATGCCGACCGACTGCGGTTGATGCACTATCCAGTAGATGAGCGTCAGGGCCAACAAATCCGGCAACCACAGGATATCTGCGGAGGCGGTGGCGAGCATGAAGATGTAGGAGACGGCAAAAGTGCTGAATATCCACAACGAGGAGGCCGGTCGCACTAGGTTTCTATCGGCTCCTTGAGACTCTAAATTCGCAAAGCGGTTCATGGATATATCAGTCGATCAGAAAAAAGGTCGAAAAATGTCTCTTTCAATCAGTGGCTATTCTTTCCGAGGGCGTCGTCTTCGTTCGAGAGGCGACTTTGCGTTTTCCTCATCCAGCGAAGCAGCTGGGGTAGGGTTCGTCAGAACAACTGTTGCGAACTGTATATCGGCGGTGTCTACGCTAGGCACAGCACTGATGCGCTGATAAGTTTCTCCCGGCTGGTAATTGATTGCATCAACTGTTCCGACAAGAATATTGCGCGGGAACAGATGATCGAGCCCAGAGGTTACGAGACGATCGCCAAGCTTGATGTCGGCCTTTGGCAGAACAAAAAGCACATCGAGCAGACCGTCGCCCGTTCCGGATGCTATGAAAAGCGCTCCTGTTCGTTCATTCATAACGGCGATCTGTTGTCGATGGTCTGTGAGTAACGTCACTTCAGCTGCGTGCGCTACAACTCTAGAGATTTGACCGAGCGCACCGAATGCGCCTATGACAGGCATACCGGTTTGCAGGCCCTCAATTTCACCAACATTAATTTGTATTCGATTCGTAAAGGGGTCCGCAACACGGCCAATAACTTCGGCCGTTACCACTTGGCTGAAAGATCTAGGCACAGCATTGACGAGAGCACGAAGACGTTCGTTTTCATGCGTCATTTCATCAAGGCGGGCAGCTTTAAGCTGCAATAGCTGGTTTTCTTCCGTCAGGCGTCGATTTTCTGCTGCAAGTTTGCTCTTGCTCGTGAAGTAATTTTCTCCTTCGCCAATCAGTTTCGAAGGCAACGAAACGACGCGCTCGATTGGCGATGTAAAGCTGATGATGGCGCTTCTGAGCCCCTCGAGCGCACGCAAACGACCATCGACCAGAATGGCGACGAGAGAAAGCACAACGAAAAAGATAAAACGAACCCGAGCGGAGACCCCTTGACGAAAAAGCGGCGGTGGTCCGTACTGCATGAATGTCTCTGTTCGCGCGGCGCGATTAACCCACTGCAAATGCAGTGCGCAATTTATCCATGTTTTCGAGTGCGATGCCGCATCCCTTGACGACACAGTTCAGCGGTTCTTCCGCCACATGCACGGGCAGTCCCGTTTCCTCTTTAAGAAGTTGGTCGAGATCGCGCAACAGAGCGCCGCCGCCAGTCAACATCAAGCCGTGCTCGGCAATGTCGGCGCCGAGTTCAGGCGGCGTTTTTTCAAGGGCGTTCTTAACAGCAACGACAATCTGATTGAGCGGCTCGGAGAGGGCTTCAAGAATTTCATTGGAATGAACGGTGAATGTACGAGGAACGCCCTCAGCAATATTCCTCCCTTTCACTTCAATTTCCATGACCTCCGAGCCAGGGAAAGCTGAACCGATTTTCTTCTTAATGAGTTCGGCTGTCGGCTCGCCGATAAGCATGCCGAAGTTTCGGCGAATGTAGTTGATGATGGCTTGATCGAATTTGTCTCCGCCCACGCGAATCGAGCCGGCATAGACCATGCCGCCAAGCGAAATAAGACCGACTTCGGTTGTACCGCCACCAATGTCGACAACCAGCGAACCGGCTGCTTCATTAACAGGAAGCCCAGCGCCAATAGCAGCAGCCATTGGTTCTTCAATGAGAAAAACTTCCGAAGCGCCAGCGGCTAGAGCGCTTTCTTTGATGGCACGGCGCTCAACTTGAGTTGAGCCACAGGGCACACAAATGATGATGCGCGGGCTGGGGGCGAAAAGCCTCGAGGGATGCGCCATTCGAATGAACTGCTTGAGCATCTGCTCAGTGACCGTAAAGTCGGCAATGACGCCATCCTTCATTGGTCGAATAGCGCTGATATTGCCTGGAACGCGGCCGAGCATTTGCTTAGCTGCTTTACCGACGGCATGGATAGTTGTTTTCCCGTTCTGTCCGCCTTCCTGACGAATGGCGACGACGCTCGGTTCATTGAGCACGATGCCTTTTCCGCGCATGTAAATGAGCGTATTGGCGGTACCGAGGTCGATGGCGAGATCGTTGGAAAAGTAATTGCGGAAAAAGCCAAACATGATGATGTTCTGCGAACGACGGAAGATGGTAGCGCGGGTGTTTACGCCGAGCGCACCAGTTAGGGAAAGCGCTCTTGCACAAGCGCCCGCCCTCGCTTCGCCTTGTCCAGCATAGCCCCGCATAAAGGATGGGTAATGATAAACTAACTGCCCGTCCGACGCAGACGAAATTCCTGCAAACTCAGCTGGTTCCTTGTTTAGGTTTGTTACTGAAAGGCAGGGCTTTTCGGGGCGCGAGCGCCAAATCCCACAACCACATTTTCCAAGAAGAGTCTCACATGCCTTTAAGTGCGGGCGACATTCGCCGGATCGCCGATCTTGGCCGCATAGACCTTTCTGAAGAACAGACTCAGGTCATTCAAAGCGAACTCAATGATATTTTTCAGATGATCGAGCAGATACGCTCCGTGAATACGGACGGCATTGAACCGATGCCGAATCCGCATGACGGTGTTGAGCGTCTGCGCGAAGACTGCGTTAGCCAGTCCGAGAACCGTGAGGAAAACATGAAGAACGCTCCTGAGCAGGAGGACGGTTACTTCCTTGTGCCGCAGGTCATCGAATAAAAATCCAAAAGAAGAGTTTCTTTATGTTCGAGAAGAGTTTTACTTCCGTCATTGAGCTTTCTCGTCTTCTGAAGGATCGGCAGGTTTCCGCTGTGGAGCTCGCCGAGTTCTATCTGAAGCGCATTGAAGAGCATAAACATCTCAACGCTTATCTGGACGTGCGTCCGGAAGCAACGCTTGCCCAGGCGGCAGAAGCGGATCGTCGTATTGCGACAGGGACGGCAGGCCCGCTCACAGGCATCCCCATTGCTCACAAAGATATTTTCGTAACAAAAGATTGGGCATCCACTGCCGCAAGCCGCATGCTCGAAGGCTATATGAGCCCGTTTGATGCAACAGTGGTTCGTCAGCTCAAAGAGGCGGGCATGGTCTGTCTCGGAAAGCTCAATTGCGACGAATTTGCCATGGGCAGCGGCAATGAAAATTCTGCATTTGGAAAGGTCTACAACCCGTGGGATGAAAATGCTGTCCCAGGCGGTTCTTCGGGCGGATCTTCCTGTGCCGTGGCCGCTGGGCTTACACCGATTGCAACAGGGACTGATACTGGCGGTTCGATTCGAGAGCCTGCGGCGTTTACTGGCGTAACGGGTATTAAGCCGACATACGGCCGCCCTTCTCGCCTCGGGATGATTGCTTTTGCTTCTTCTCTCGATACCGCGGGGCTTCTCGGGCAATCTGCGCAGGATTGTGCAACTGTCCTAAGCGCCATGGTTGGACATGATCCCTGGGACTCGACGAGCGTGGACATGCCTGCCGAAGACTTCACTCGTGATCTCGACAAGGGAGTGAAAGGAATGCGCATCGGTGTCCCGCGCAAATGGATGGGCGAAGGCTTGGATGCCGAAGTAGCTGCTGCGATCGATGCCATGCTTGCAGAATACGAACGTCAAGGCGCCGAAATTGTCGACATTGATTTGCCGATGGCACGGCTTGGCGTGCCTGTTTACTACGTAGTGGCTTGTGCTGAAGCGAGCTCGAATTTATCTCGCTTCGATGGCGTTCGTTACGGGCATCGTGCAGCCGAATACACCGACATCATCGATATGATGAAGCGTTCGCGAAATGAAGGTTTCGGATCGGAGCCAAAACGTCGCATTATGATCGGGACTTACGTGCTTTCGCACGGCTATTACGACGCCTATTACTTGAAGGCTCAGCGCGTTCGCCGATTGATAGCCAACGAATTCCATGAAACCTTCAAGTCTGTCGATGCAATCGCTTGTCCCGTGACAACAAGCACGGCATATGATTTCGGCGCTAATGCTGATCCGGTTTCTGCCTACCTTTCTGATCTCTATACGGTTCCTGCATCGCTTGCCGGCCTGCCAGGCATTGCTATGCCTTGTGGTATCCACTCAAATGGTCGTCCTATTGGTGTTCAGTTGCTTGGCGAGCACTTTACTGAAGCGAAGCTCTTCGGGCTTGCCGCCGCTTGGCAGCGTGTCACCGATTGGCATCTCCGCCATCCGGATGGGTACTAATCAAGTCGTCTGAAGAAAGAAAAGGATTCCGATATGAAGTGGGAAGTCGTCATTGGTCTTGAGACGCATGTGCAGCTCTCGACCCACTCCAAGATTTTTTCGGGTGCACCGTGCCATTTTGGCGATGAGCCCAACCGCAATGCTTGTTATATCGATTTGGCATTGCCGGGTGCACTCCCTGTGCTCAATAAGGGCGCTGTTGAAAAAGCAATTAAGTTCGGCCTTGCTATTAAGGCAAAGGTGGCGAATCATTCGGTTTTCGACCGTAAGAACTACTTTTATCCTGATTTACCTAAGGGTTATCAGATCAGCCAGTTTGAGCTGCCGGTTGTTGTTGGCGGGGAGCTGACCTTTGCTGTCGAGCCCAAAGATGGTGATCCGTACATCAAGACTATTCATCTGACGCGTGCGCATCTCGAAGAGGATGCAGGCAAGTCTGTGCACGGTATTGTGGCGGGGCACTCCGGCATCGACTTGAACCGTGCGGGAACGCCGCTTCTTGAAATTGTGACGGAGCCGGAGCTGCGTTCGGCTGCTGAAGCTGTTGGCTATGCCAAGGCACTGCATGCACTTGTCGTTTGGCTTGGCATTTCGAATGGAAACATGCAGGAAGGGAATTTCCGTTGCGATGCGAATGTTTCTGTTCGACCTGTTGGTCAGAAGGAGTTCGGTACGCGGTGCGAAATCAAAAACCTGAATTCGTTCCGGTTCCTTCAGGAGGCAATCGATTATGAGGTGCAGCGCCAGATCGAGCTGATCGAAGATGGTGGCACGGTCATTCAAGCGACTCGGCTCTACGACCCGCAAAAAGGTGAAACCCGCCTCATGCGGACTAAAGAAGACTCGATGGACTATCGTTACTTTCCTGATCCTGATTTGTTGCCGCTTGAAATCAGTAATGAATGGATCGAACAAGTTCGTGGCGAAATGCCTGAACTGCCTGATGAGATGCGAGCCAGACTCGTATCAGAGTTCGGGTTGCCTGAGTATGATGCGTCGATTTTGACGGCTAGCCGTGATATTGCCGATTACTATGTTGCAACAGCGGCTCTCGTCAAGGATAAGAAGATCGCAGCCAACTGGGTAATGGGTGAAGTAGCAGCAGCGCTTAATCAAACGGAAGGCATGCGTTTTTGCGACGCACCGGTTACGCCAAAGATCCTTTCGCAAATTATTGAACGCATTATTGACGGAACCATCAGCAATAAGGGTGCAAAAACGATCTTTGCTGCCATTTGGTCTGGTGAAGGATCAGAAGTTGATGCACTAATCGAAGCCAAGGGACTTAAGCAGATTTCCGATACGGGGGCACTCGAGGCAATTATCGACGAGGTTCTTGCCAAGAATCAGAAGTCAGTTGATGAATTCCGTGCTGGTAAGGCTAAAGCTCTTAACGCGCTGGTTGGGCAGTGCATGAAGGCCACGAAAGGTAAAGCGAACCCTGCGCAGGTGAACGAGTTGTTACGCAGCAAGCTCGGAGCTTGAGGGCATAAAAACTTAATATGAAAAAAAGCGGCGGTTCAGCCAGAAACCGTCGCTTTTTTTATTGGTGCGCCCAGCAGCTCGCGTGTTTGTCCGCTGCGCATTAACTTAGAAAGTGTGTCCGATTCCCCGACAAGACTGGGCAATGCTGAGTAGTAGAGAACACCTGTGATGGAGCTCTCTACCCGATCCTGTATTGAGTGAGAGATCTTGCTTAGGCGCCGTACTTAGTGCGGTAGGCTGCAACAGCATCACGGTAATGGGAAACGCTTTTTGCTTTTTCAGAGCTGCTGTCCATAAAAGCAAGCAGGTCATTAAGGTTGATGATCGAGACAACCGAAAGTCCCAGATGCTCTTCAACGTCTTGAACAGCACTGGTTGGCGTAAGCTCGGTTGCCGTGCCTCCGCGCTCCATGCGGTCTACAGCAATCAGGACACCCGAAGGTGTGGCACCGGCATTTTGAATAATCTTTACGGACTCTCGAACCGAAGTGCCTGCGGAAATAACGTCGTCAATAATGACGATTTTTCCTTTTAATGGCGCACCAACAATTACGCCGCCTTCGCCGTGATCTTTGGCTTCTTTTCGATTGAAGGCCCAAGGCACGTCGCAGCCTAGCCGCGCAAGGTTGATTGCAACGCTTGCAGCCAGAGGAATCCCCTTGTAGGCTGGACCGAAAATCATGTCGAATTTGATCTTGCCGGCATCTCGCGCGGCAAGAAGCGTTTGCGCGTAAAAAGCGCCGAGCTTGTCGAGTAGCGCGCCTGTATTGAAGAGACCAGCATTGAAGAAATACGGGGAAAGGCGGCCGGCCTTGGTCTTGAATTCACCGAAGCGGAGAACGTCGGCCTCGAGGGCGAATTCGATGAATTGCTGCTGAATCGTCTGCATGATAGGTGGCTTAAAAAGCTAAAATTTCTGAACTTTTTCAAATTTTTCTGATGGATGCCCGAAACGGGCGCCGTAGAGCGCTCTCCACGGGATTTTCGCATTATAAAACCGAGTGATTTTCCGTCTCTTTCGGGGATTTTGCGCTTGTTTTCTACGTCTGTTTTAAATGATGCAGTCGTTGTGCTGATAGCAGCCAAGGCGGAGATGTCCGAGGTAGGGAAATAGTTGTTTTGTTAGAACCTGTTCCTTGGATTTTTTTCAGAGTTTTCATCGTATGTTTCGCATCATGACGTTCAACGCCAACGGTATTCGATCCGCAGCCAGAAAGGGTTTTTTCGACTGGTTCGGCGGCATGAACGTGGATGTTCTTTGCGTTCAGGAACTCAAAGCGCAAGAAAAGGACCTTGGTCCTGATTTGCTGGAGTTGCCTGGTTATGTTTCATTCGTACACACGGCGCAAAAGCGAGGATATTCTGGCGTCGGCTTATGGAGCCGCAGAAAACCTAACGCTGTTCGTATAGGTTTCGGCGTACCGGAGTTTGATGCGGAGGGGAGGTATGTTGAAGTCGATTTTGGCGCGCTCTCAGTAATCTCAGCTTATTTTCCTTCCGGCAGCTCAAGCGAAGAGCGGCAGCTTGCTAAGTTTCGCTTTCTGGAAGTCTTTCTGCCGCATTTGAATACGCTTAGGTCTTCGGGACGCGAGGTGGTTCTTTGCGGCGACATCAATATTGCGCACAAAGAAATCGATCTGAAGAACTGGAAGGGCAATTTGAATCATTCCGGTTTTTTGCCTGAAGAGCGAGCTTGGATGACGACTCTTTTTGAACAATATGGTTGGGTGGACGTTTTCCGCCGTCTTGATCCGAGGCCTGACCGTTATACCTGGTGGAGTCAACGCGGGCAGGCTCGAGCTAAAAACGTTGGTTGGCGCATTGATTATCAAATTGCGACGCCTGGATTTGCCGAACGTGCTAGAGCGACCGACATATACGCTACTGAAAAATTTTCTGATCATGCCCCCTTTTGGGTTGACTACGACATTTCGTTCAATTGATGATGAAGCTAGACGATTTGCTTTTTACTCAAGGGTTCGGCACTCGGTATGACTGCCGAAACATTATTGCTGCTGGTGCCATTGCTATTAAGGGAGAGATTCACGACGATCCAGATGAAGAGGTAGAGCCTGAGGGTTTGGTTTTTACGTATCGCGGTGTTGATTGGCCTTATTGCGAAAAGGCGCTCATTGCGCTCAATAAGCCTGCGGGCTACGAGTGTTCAATGAAGCCCTCAGCCTATCCTTCCGTAATGAATCTGTTGCCAGGGCAGCTTCGAGCTCGCCATGTACAACCTATTGGCAGACTCGATGCCGATACGACAGGGTTATTGCTGCTCACTGATGATGGAGCGTTGCTACATCGACTCACGCATCCAAAGCGGCACGTTCGTAAAGTTTATGAAGTAAAGCTCAAGCATCCTGCAGCTGAAGATCTTGTCGATCGACTTCTTTCGGGGGTTGTTCTTGCTGACGATCCGAAACCAATAAGTGCAGAGATGGCGGAAATTGTGGATGACCAGCGGCTCCAGCTTCGCATGATGCTAACCCAGGGTAAATATCACCAAGTGAAGCGTATGGTTGCTGCGTGCGGTAATCGTGTGCTGACTTTGCATCGAAGTGCTGTCGGAGCTTATCGACTTCCGGATGATTTGGCTCCCGGACAATGGTGCTGGCTGAAAGGGGCAGATGAGGTTTTGGGAGTCCGAGGCTGATGGGGCGGTCTCTGCGCGAGAACGGCACTGGTTCTCTTGGCTTTATGAATGCTTGGCGGGTTTATCTGGAACCTTGTGCGCTGCGCATGGCCTTTTTCGGTTTCAGTTCCGGACTTCCGCTTTTATTGGTGCTCGGTACACTCAGTTTTAGGTTACGTGAAGCAGGTATTGATCTTAAAACTATTGGCTTTCTGTCATGGATCGGCTTGGTATACGGTTTTAAGTGGGTTTGGGCACCATTTATCGATCGAGTAAGAGTTCCGTTGCTGACGCGTTTGCTAGGTCGTAGACGTTCATGGCTTTTACTGTCGCAGGTTGCGCTTATTTTCGGTTTGTGTGTGATGGCGCTTGCAGATCCTGGGAAAGCATTAATGCCGTTAGCTGCTGCTGCGCTTTTTTGTGCTTTTGCATCAGCTACCCAAGACATCGCGCTCGACGCGTATCGCATTGAGTCAGCCAGCGAAGAGCGGCAGGCAGCGCTTGCCGCCATGTATCAAACTGGTTATCGCTTGGGGATGATTTGGGCTGGTGCTGGTGCGCTAGCAGTAGCTGCGTGGTTTGAACAGGAGGGCGTTGGCTATGATTTATCCGGCTGGAGGATGAGCTATTTTGTTATGGCTGCATCGGTATTGGTCGGTGTCATTGCAACGATTCTTTCTCCCGAACCTGAGGTTCTGACTTCACGTACGAAATCGTCGGATGCCGTTGCCAACGATTGTCAAAAACGGAGTTTTTTTTCTGCTCTGGCGGCACCCGTTACAGTATTTTTTCAACGCTTTGGCCGTAGCGCGCTTTTGATTCTCCTATTGATAGCTACCTATCGAATCTCAGACATATTAATGGGAGTTATGGCGAATCCGTTTTATGCAGATATCGGCTTTTCAAAATCGCAGGTGGCTGGCATAACAAAGGTGTTCGGCGTAGTGATGACACTTGCGGGCGCATTCGTTGGCGGTGCTGCAACGATGCGTTACGGGGTTATGCGTATATTGATGTGCGGCGCACTGCTCTCTTGCCTCACCAATTTTCTTTTCTCCATTTTGGCTGGACTTGGTCCGAATGTCGTGTTTCTGGCCTTGACGGTATCCGCCGACAACCTGGCATCTGGCCTTTCGTCGGCGGCATTCATGGCGTATTTGTCTGGACTGACTACGAAGGGATATACGGCTACGCAGTATGCACTTTTCAGTTCCCTAATGCTGATGGTGCCGAAATTTTTAGCTGGGTTTTCCGGCTATCTTGTTGAGGCCATCGGCTATGGCGGCTTCTTTTCTATGACTGCGTTGATTGGATTGCCAGTTTTTGGATTGGTTTGGGCTGTTTCATGGCATGAGCGCCGCAGGTAAAAAAGCTCTTTCAAATGCGTCGCTTCAGTCTGCCGGATTTTCTCGAATCCTTTTGTGACTTGCGTGCGGGCTGTGCTTTTGCAGAGTGCGGTACTTTTCTCTCTTGCGGCAGGAAACCGCGAGTAACTGAGGCTATTTCTGCACAGCTGAGAGCCACGTCTTCGATCGCTTCTTTTAGATTTTCGAGCGGGCTTTCAAGTTCCAGGTCGTTTCGAATATCGACCAGATCGCCAATTTCTTCTTCCGGCAAGTGTCGGAGAATACCTAGAAGCGCGCTTTCTACAAGTTCATTATGACTGTCAGCAAGCCCAGGCCAGCGATTCATAGCCTCAAGAAAGCCGGATGCAAACGGCGAAAGTGATCGAATTGCTTCCCAGCCACCAATCGTTCGCCCCCTTTCATCCTCTAAGTCGTAGATGATAGGGTCGATAGGCTTCAGGTGCTTCAGTGATGCTTCTATAGATCGGTAGCGCCGGTAAATAAGTTCTTCTAAGCGCTCCTCTTTCTTCTCGTCGAGCAAAGTGGCGTTGTTGCCGTCTGTCTCATCAAAAATGAAGGGCATCCATTTGCTTGGCGGAATTCTTTCCGGCAGAAGTGCTATCGCGGTGAGATAACCATCCATGCGATCCGCTTCCATCGGGGAGAACGGATCTGGCATCTCAGCAAGAAGCTCTCCCAGTTCGACGAATTCATCATCGTTAAGCGGTTTGGCTAAGGCATCAGTTGTTTCCATGGAGAATCTCCGAGGCAGGGTGTGCTTCTGCAAATTCGATAATTGCTTTTTTGACGCTTTCACTGCTCTTTCTGCGAATAAGACTGCGGGCGAATTCTTCGCAATCATCCAGCGAGAGTGAAAGTATTCGCTCTTTGACGGCAGGAATGTGAGAAGAATCCATTGAGAGCGCTCTGCAACCTAATCCAATAAAGAATGGAGTCAAGTCAGAGCGGCCTGCCATTTCACCGCAGACGGAAATGTCTTTACCTGCACCTAGGACGCGCTTGATGCTTTCTGATATAAATCGCAGAACAGCTGGATGGGTCTCTTGATAGTAGTCGGAAACCGCGGCGTTTGTACGGTCGACGGCGAGCGTGTATTGCACGAGATCGTTGGTACCAAGAGAGAAAAAATCTAATAAAGGTATCAGATCCCCGAGCATTGCAATAGCAGCGGGGGTTTCGATCATGCCGCCCACTCGAATTTCGTCGCAGTGGCGAAGGCCATCGATGTCCAAAGATTTCTGAGCATCTTCAATGGCTGATTGTGCCAGCCGTACGTCGCTGATGCTCGAAATCATCGGTAAAAGAATACGAACAGATGTACCTGCTCCGGCTCTTAAAATGGCCCGCAACTGTGTTTTGAATAGTGAGGGATAGGCAAAAGAAAAACGAAGCGCACGGAGTCCTAGTGCTGGGTTGGCTTCTTCAAGCGACTCTTCAGAAAGAAGTGCCATCGATTCTTTCGAAAGCATTTTGTCGCCGCCGAGGTCAGCTGTGCGGATAGTAACGATTCGATCTTTCATGCCGCGAATAATCTTTCTGTACGCGGCCGTTTGCTCATCTTCACCAGGCAGATCAGTGCGGTTCAAATAAAGGAATTCTGTTCTAAAAAGGCCGATGCCTTCCGCGCCAGCGCGGCGAGCGTCCGCCAAGTCTTCCGATAGCGCAATGTTCGACCAAAGAGAAACCGCAGTGCCGTCCTTTGTAACGGCTTTGGCTGTTTTTAACTTAACGAGCTCGCGTCGACGCGCGCGGATTTCGCGCATGAATTTTGCGGCTTTCTTTTTTTCGGCAGCGTCTGGACCGATGCGAAGAATGCCTTTTTCAGCATCAACGAGAACCTCATCTCCGCTTTGTACGCGTTCGAGTACATCTTGAACACCGACCAATGTTGGGATCTCAAAGCTATGAGCAAGAATAGCTGCATGGCTTGTGACGCTGCCTTCTGCCATGACGATGCCAACAATGTCGAGGTCGTCGCGTTCCCTGAGCTGGAGCATGTCGGCAGGATCCAGGCTGTCAGAAACAAGGATGACGGGATCATCGACAGCATCCGCGCTCAATAGGCTTTTCGCACTTCGCCGGCCGGCAAGAACGCGTTGAATACGCTGGAAAACCCATGCAATATCCTCAATGCGTTCGCGCAGATAGTCATCGTCTATTTGTTCAAAATCGCGGCGAATCTGCTCGAGTCGAAGCGAAAGCGCCCATTCGGCGTTAACCAGTTTTTCCCGAATTATGGCGCCCGTTTCCGAAATAAGCGTTGGATCTTCAATGATGGATCGATGCACATCTAGGAACGAAGCTGCTTCACTAAGTGTTTCGTCCTCTAGTTCCGATGAAAGGCCTGCCAAATCTTTACCGACCGTTGCTGCCGCCATTCTGAGACGCTGAAGTTCGCCACGAACGGCGCTGGCTTCAATTTGGAATTGTGAAATTTCCAGGTCGGAAGAAGAAAAGAACAAAGCAATGCCACAGGCAACGCCCGGAAATACGGAGAGGCCTTCGAGATCGTGAGCAGGTTTGTTTTTCTCTTGCAACTGCGCGTTGCTGTCGACTGTCGAAACCGCATTTGGGTCAGGCAGGACGACGGACGCTTCCTTCTGGAGCGAATCAGCAGGCTTGATTTCGGCCATACGTATAAGATCAAAAAATTACTCGGATTCGCCGAATCGGTTTTTAAACAGATCCGTAATATGTTTGGCCGCATCGGCTTCATCTGGGCCATCAACATTGAGCGTGAGCTTTGTGCCGTACGGTAGCGCCATTGTCATCAGACCAAGAATAGATTTGGCATCCACAGACCTTTTGCCATGAGTAAGCGTAATGGAGGCTCGATATAGGTTGGCTGCTTTGGCAAGCTGCGCGGAAGGGCGCGCATGGAGTCCCAGTTTGTTGAGCACTTCAATTTCTTGGGTAATCATGCGTCTGTTCCTTCAGGTTCTCTTCCGATCTGAGAGGAAATGCCTGCATGTGCCGCACCTTCTGCAAGAGTCATCACTTGATTGACTGGTGCATCCTTCGGTGCAGAGAGTGCTGTGATGATTGCGGGCAAATTGACGCCTGTCACGATGCGGACTTTGGGATCATCAAGGAAGTTGTGCGCGATATTGGAAGGCGTAGCGCCCAACAGGTCTGTAAAAATCAAAATACCGTCGTTGCACTTAAGTCTGTCGATCAGTTTTGCCGCATGCGCAATGCCTGCCTTGACGTCCAGATCCGCAGGCACATCAAAACAAGCGATGCTATCGCAGTCCGCATCTTCAGTCGTGCTGTATATGTGCTGACTGCAGCTTTTAAGAGCGGAGGCGAGCGGTGCGTGAGCGATGATGCATATCCCGATCACGAGGATTCACTCCAACAATTGAACGCAGGCAGTTTAGCATTGAGGATTAACGGTCAGGCCCCTGCTTTTCGGAGTGAAAAACAGGATTTACTTATCAACCAGCTACCGTGATTCATATGGCTTTGATTCAATTCAGTTCTGTGGCTGCAGGTCCTTTCATTATGTTCAAGGAAACGGCCGAAGAGATCTTTAAAACAATATCAGAACCTTTTCCGCCTCGAGGTGCTTGGGGGACAGACGATTTGAAGGAGGTTCTTCGGAAGCTCGACGAGGCGCAGGCGCGTGATAAAGCTGAGGCTCAGGCGAGGGAAGCCGAGCTCGAGGCAATGAAGCGTGCATCTTTTACAGGCGATTCAGCAACGCTTCAACGTGAAGAAGAATTGGCAAAGTTAATAAAGGAAAACGAGGCGCGCATTAATTTCTATCAGCGTGTCGTACCTTTGCAGAACATGATTCGGCGCGCTATCAAGCACGACAAGCCCGTCATGTGGGAAACATTGGGCGGGTAAGTTTTTTAGAAGAAACCAACATCAACAGCGAAAAGCCGTTCTATTTTTGCTATGAGGCGTCTATTGGGGATGAAAATGACGACGTGATCCTCTGGTTCGAGAATGACATCATCATCCGGCATCAGAACATGCTGAGTGTTGTCGGTGCCTTCGCGCAGAACAGCTGCTATACGGCAGCCTTCAGGCAGTTTGATTTTTGAAATAGGTCGCCCGACCACCTTAGAGTTTTCTTTGGCGCCGTGCGCAACAATTTCAAGTGCTTCGGCGATGCCATGACGAAGTGTATAGGCGGCGGTCACGTCGCCACGCCGAACAAAGCGAACGAGTTCATCAAGAGCGGCTTGTGTTTGCGAAACCGTAACATCGATTTTCGATCCTTCAATCAGATCTCCATAGACGCGTCGGTTGACGAGTGCAATCGTACGCTTCGCACCAAGTCGTTTTGCGAGCATGGCGGAAAGAATATTGTTTTCATCGTCGGGAGAGAGAGAGATGAAGAGATCGCAGTTTTCGACACCAGCTGATGCCAGCGTTTCTTCGTCGTCAAAGTCACCGCAAAGGACGGTGGCGGCATCTCCGAGTTCAACGGCAAGCTTTTCAGCTTTTGCTTCATCCGCCTCAATGATTCGAATAGTGGCAGGGGCTGTTGTTTGATCCGCTTTTTGAAAAGCTTCAACGATGCCACGCCCCATTTCTAGACTGCCGGCAATGATGAGGCTTCTCACAATGCCTGCGCGTCTGCGTAATTGCGTTGTGGCAAGTCGTGCATGACGGCTGTCACATAGAACGAGAACCTCATCATCGGCCTCTATCAGCGTGCGCGCACGCAGTTCAATGTTTCGTCCCTTACGAAAGATTGCGATGATGCTGGCGCATGCGTGCGGAATATGAGCGCGCAGCTCACTTACGGGGCCGCCAACCATTGGACTGCCTGCCTCGGCGCGAACTGCAACTAATGAAGCCGAACCATCGCCGAATTCCTTTACTTGCAAGGCTTCTGGAATTTCAACAAGCTTGACGATGTAGTTCGTGAGTGCTTGTTCAGGCCAGATCAGTGTCGTGGCAGCAAATCCTTCTTCCTTGAGAATTCGCGGAAAATTCCTCAGTTCGCTGTTGCGAACACGAGCAATGCGGGTCGGAATGTTGAAAATTCTCTCCGCAAGCAAGCAAACAGCGAGATTTGTCTCATCGCTAGACGTAACGGCAAGCAGCATGTCTGTATCGTCAGCTCCTGCTTCCTTCAGCAGTGACGGACTCACCGCTTCTCCAATGAGTCCACGCAGGTCGTAGTGCGACATTAGGCTTGCGATATTGTCTGCATTACGGTCGATGAGTGTGATGTCGTTGGCTTCTGAAACCAGGCTTTCTGCAACAGCCGAGCCGATTCGGCCGGCACCGATGATGAGAATTTTCATAAAAAAGCTCCGACCGTTTCGAGTGGAACGGTCGGATGAATTTAAGAGGAAGCAACGTCAATCTTCGCTTTTCTGCGGAGTAAGGATCGTGCTGCTTTCGCTGTTAGATGAAAGCGCGCTCATACTGCCTGTGCTTGCTTCCTGGATTGTTGAAGAGCCTGATCGGATTAGGGAGCTGCCGGAAGCGCTGATGCCAGTAGCGTGCACTTTGCGTGGCGCTTGAGGTCCGTGCGTAAAGACCATCGGATCCTTATCAAGTCCAAGTCGGCTTGCTTCACGATAACTTTCCATATCGATGCCGAGTGAACGAACCTTTCTATAAAGGTGCGTCCGCTCAAGTCCGGCATGACGTGAAAGGCCTACGACGGAGTGATTCACAAATCGAAGGACAGTAAGGAAATAAGCGCGTTCGACGGCAAGCAACACTTCTCTGAAGGGGCGATTGAAGTCAAGCGTCAAGCTGTACTCTGGAATTTCGAATTTCGGCAGATTGGGCCGATTGTCCATCATTCGCTTGCGGCGGCGACGGTTGTCCTCCGCTTTTCGTTCAGCTTCTTCCTTGACGAGCTTTTCATGCCATTTGATAAGAGCTAAATCGATTGAATTGAGGAGTTTTTTGAGCGAAATCGGTTTTTCGAGAAAATCGACTGCGCCTTCACGGAGCGCCTCTTTTGCCGAATCAATCGTTGCATGTCCGGACATGATAACGACAGGAAAATCGAGCTTTTGTTCACGATTCCACTCTTTTAGAAGCTCAAGACCGTCCATGCCGGGCATCCAGACGTCAAGCAACACCACGGAAAACTTGTGGTTCTTGACAAGCTCCTTGGCTTCTTGTGCATTTGCGGCTGTTGTTACGTAATGTCCTGATTCCACCAAAATTTCGGAAAGGACGTTGCGTATGCCGAGTTCGTCATCGACTACGAGGATGTCTGCCATACCTTGCTACTAGATGTGTTGATTTCCTGATTGTACTTTCAGCGCCTGCCTCAGTGCCCAAGACGCTTAAAAATGATGTCCACTTGCGCACCCATAACAAGACATCCGGTTGGATCCGTCTTGTTAGAGAGACGAATTGAGGCGTTGTGCTCGTCGAGGATTTTCTTGACCATTGGCAGTCCGAGACCAGTGCCTGTTTCTTTCGTCGTAATGTAGGGTTCAAAAGCTTTGTCGAGAATGGCGCTGCTGAAGCCAACGCCGTTGTCGCTGATGCGGAGCAGAACGGCGCTGCCGTCAGCGGCTGTGCCGGTGCCGATATGCTTTGTTTCAATCACGATTTGAGGACGATCTCCTTCCGTAGCGTCCACGCTATTGGAGATGAGGTTGTGGAGAACCTGCCGCAACTGTGCGGGATCAGCCTCAATAAGCGGAATCGTATTGTCAAGCTCGAGTCTGACTGGCACATCCGCTTCGTGGTATAGCTGAGCAACTTCTTCAAGAAATGCATTGAGCGAAAGGCGTGAGAGCTTTGCTGTCGGGATTTTGGCGTACTCTCGAAAGTCATTCACCATTTGCTTAAGTGCATCGACTTGAGTCGTGATCGTAGCAATAGTTCGATGGAGAAGGTTGATGTCGCTTTCTTCCGACAACTTGTTTTCAAGTCGCATTTCTAAACGTTCTGCCGCAAGTCGAATCGGTGTTAAAGGATTCTTGATTTCATGTGCGAGTCGGCGAGCTACCTCACCCCAGGCCGTTGCTCGCTGTGCTGCCATCAATTGCGAGACGTCATCGAAAACGAGGACCAGGCCATTTGCGCCTGAACGAAGCGGCATGAGTGAAATTTTGATGAAAAGCGGCGTGCGTAATGCCTCTTCAGGTGATTGTTCGTTTTTTGAGGTATTCAGCTCATATTCGAGGCCAACGGTCGGCGTTTCTCCGAGAGAAAGCGTGATCTTTGCATTGCTCGCGGCAAGCGCAAGATCTGGGGCTTTAGCACGCAGATTACTGCCTGTTTGGCAAAGATCTGAGCCTAGGATTTTTTTCGCTGCAGGATTCGACGAGACAGTTCGATAGTTGGCATCGAGAACAAGCACGCCGGAAGAGATATTTGAGAGTACACGTTCAAGATACGCCTGCGCTTGTTCTGCTTTAAGCCGCTGAGCCTCAATGCCTCTGCGTGATTCAGCTACTTCGCGAATCATCGTGTTGAAAGATTGGGTGAGCACATTAATTTCGCTGTTACCCGAGAACTCGCGAATCGGTTGAAAATTGCCGTCAGCAACGCGGCGCGTCCCCTGTTCGAGCTGCATGACTGGTTCAGTTGTTTTCCGCGCAAAAGCTAAAGCAGCGGCAATGGCGCCGAAAGCTGCGAGAAGCAATACGAGAAACAGCGTGCTCGTATAGATTGTTTGAAGCGAAGCACGAGACAGAACGAGAGTTTGATAGTCTCGATAGCCAGCGACCAGCTCTGCAGCGTTTTTAGTCGTTTCACTAGAAACGGGCTGGATGATCTGCAGGTAAAACTGAGGCTGTCTTCCCGTGGTTGGCAAAAGAACGTTGCGTTTTGGATCCGATGCGGATTGTTCGTTGGCGTCGGCAGCAATTGTTTCATCGTTATCGCTGATCGGGACAATGACGCGAATAGATAGCTGGCTTGCTTCTGTGATGCCGTCGGGATTTTCGAGCGCATCACCATCGATAACGCTGTAAATGCCAGCTGAACGGACTGTCTGCAACTGGAGCGGCGTCGGGAGATCAGGCAGCATGACGTTGATGCGCGAACCAGCTGCAGCGACTGCTGTGCCGCTTCCCGTAAAGACGAGCGCCTCCATGTTCTGGTGACCTTCAAGAAGGTGCATCAGATCCGTCATGATGAGCGAGGTGGGTGTATTCACCAGCATTTCCGCCATATGTCGGGCAGCAAGTTCCGCCTGCTTTTGTTGTTCGGTCAGAATGCCCCGGGTTATCGTGACGCCTGAATCCAGTGCACGTTCGACACGCACGTCGAACCAAGAATCGATTGAGCGAGAAATAAAGACGTTTGAAACAACGTATATCGTCAAGCAGGGAATCAGTACGATTAGCGCAATGACTCCGGCAAGCTTTGACGTCATATAAGCACCGAATTCGCGTGCTCGAATACGTTGCCAAAGTCGAACAACCATAGCAACGACGACAGCGAAAAGCAGGACTGCAATGGCGCGGTTAACGATGCTCAGCACCGGGAACCATTTTTCGAACAGCTTTGAATCAGAGCTTGTAGCGGCAAGTCCGAAAAGCGAGATGCCGGCAAGAGCCAGCGCCGCGATGAAAAGATATCGAAGCCAGGAAGGCATCGGCTATTACTCCGCAGGCATTTCAATGACATCCGAAGGAATTTGCACAGGAACCCATTCACTCTCGACCGTCCAGTCGATGGAGTCATTAGTCGTCACCTGCATGGGTTTGGGTAGCTTGTTGGTGTCGAGAAAAAAGCGGATTTCGGCTTCGAAATCTTCATCGTTTGTGACAGCTCCGCTCGGGGCAACACGCCAGCGCCTCAAACTCTTAATGTAAGGAAGTGCCTGCTCGAGAGAATCGAAATTGAGAGAAAGACCGCTATACGCAACGCCATAGCGTCGAGTGAGCGGATTGAAGGCGAGTCGAATTGAGAATCGGCTTTCCGCAACAGGCTTGTCAAACCAGTACCAACGCGTTTTAACGAGCGAAAATTCGTGCGTGAAGTAGAGCGCAATGCCGCGGTGAAGCGCATCGATCAGAGGTTGGGGCAGGTCAAATTCAAAATGATCTGCAACAAAAAGCCCCGGACGTTCGCCTGGTTCATCGCGCGTGATTTCCACTGACATAAGCGTTGCTTCCACGGCCTCTGCGGGTTGCGGGAAGAGTCCTGCCATAGTCAAGCTTGCGGCAAGCATGAGAGCCGCAAGCTTGTTGAGCTTGCGGTTGGGGTAGGTGTGGCTCAGGCAGAAAAAAAACATTGATTATTCAGACGGTTTTTTGGAGCAACGCATAGAAGAAGCCGTCGTGAACCGCCGGTTCATCAACTGTATCCTTCATCGACTTCTCGTCTTCATCATACGAGCCTATCTCTTCTCGAGGAATGAGCGTCATCATCAGGGACTGATTTCTTCCAATCGGCAACGCTTTCGCGTCAGGCGTCTGCTTCAGGAATGCCTTGATTTGTTCTGTCCCTTCTTCAGGGAAAATTGAGCAGGTGCAGAAAAGAAGTTTGCCGCCGGGTTTTACTAAGGGCCAGAGCGCATTAAGAAGTCGTGCCTGGGTTTTGGCTAGCGTCATGGGATCTTCAGGCCGTCGCGTCCAGGGAATGTCAGGCTGTCGACGGACAATGCCGCTTGCTGTGCAGGGTGCATCAAGCAAGATGGCATCAAAGCACTGGCCCTGCCACCAAGCAGCAAGGTTAGCTGCGTCAGCACAGCGTACGTCTGCCTGGAGGCCTAGGCGCTTCAATGTGGCTTCGATAAGTTTGATGCGCTTGGGATCAATTTCAAGCGCAGTGACGTTGCAGTCGAAAAGCTCCAGCAAATGGGCTGTTTTACCGCCTGGTGCCGCGCAGGCGTCCAAAACTTCTGCACCGGGTTGCGGTGCGAGGAGGTGGGCAGCCATTTGCGTGCCAGCATCCTGTACGGAAACAAGACCCATTCCAAAACCCGGAATGTTTTCCACGGGACGCGGTTTTTCGAGAAGAATGGCTTCGGGGCCAATTCGACGTGCAGCAATGCCGGCATTTCGCAATACGGTTAAATAATCTTCCGGTGTGCTTCTTCTGCGGTTGACGCGAAGCGTGAGCGGCGGCTTCTGGGCAGCAAGTTCGAGAATCGAACGCCAGTCATCCGGGTAGGCGTCCTTCACTCGCTCTATCCACCAAAGCGGTGCGTTAAAAATGACCTCTAAATTGGTTGCCAATTGAGAAAAAAGCGCATCTTTTTCTCTGATGGCTCGGCGCAGGACTGCATTTACCAGCCCGGCAAAGCGCTCAGTTCGACGGTCAAGACGGGCGGCTTCAACTGCCTGACTGACGACAGTGAATTGCGGATAAGCATCCGAATAAACTAGCGACAGTGCTGTTTCAAGCAATGCCTGCACTTGCGGTTTCGGTGGGCGGGCGACCAGCATTCGCGTCAGTGCCTGCGAACGTGCTCGTGTACGCTCGCAAAGATAGAGAATCGACTTTAGGGCTGCGCGTTCATGCGAATGCAGATCTTCACCGACAGTTTCGAGCGTCTCGGCAAAAGTGCGCTTTTGCTGAACCATAGAAAGACGGGCGGATGCTGCTTTATGAATCAGCATGCAAAGCGGTAACTGTCGTCTTGCGGCGATGTTCTGTGCTTTCAATGTTGAAGAATTCTTTTCTGGCATGGTATCAAGCGAGGCGTTCGCCGATTTCGAAGTGCACGCTTTGAAGGAAGGCTGCTGCTGGCATGCGGCCTTTACCTGGCTTTTGCAAAACAGTAGCTTCAATCGCAGCTGTCCCACAGGCAACAACAAAGCGGCGTTTTGCTTCTAAAACCGTGCCGGGAGCGGCTTCGGTCGGATTTTCAACGACGCGCGCTTTCCAAATCTTCATGAATTCGCCGGATTTTTCAAATTGCAGGCCCGGAAACGGCGTAAATGCTCGCAGTTTTCGTTCGATCGTCTCAGCGCTCTCCGTCCAGCGGATACGGCTTTCGGATTTAAGTAACTTTTCCGCATATGTAACGCCTTCTTCCGGTTGCGCTTCGCATTCAAGTTGCTCGGGATGTTCGAGCGCCTGCACGATCAGCTTGCCGCCGAGTCGGGCAAGTTTTTCCGTGAGCGTGGCGTTAGTGTCGTCGGGAGCAATGGGCTCAATGGCTTTAAGAATCATGGGGCCGGTATCGAGGCCGAGCTCCATTTTCATAAGCGTGATGCCTGTTTGAGAGTCGCCAGCTTCAATGGCTCGTGCAATTGGCGCAGCGCCTCGCCAACGCGGCAAAAGGCTGGCATGAAGATTCACGGCACGAATGTCACCATGCTTTCCGATGCCCTTTGCACAGTCGAGCACGGGTTGCGGAAGAATAAGCCCGTAAGCAGCGACAACAAGCAAATCGGCGCCCTCTGAACGAAGGCGTTCATGAATGGCAGCGCTTTCCTCTGGCGCCTTTTTTAGACTGAGCGTGAGCGGTGTCAGCACTTCAATGCCGTGCTGTTGCGCCAGTAGTTTCACCGGCGAAGCGGTGAGCTTCATGCCGCGTCCGCTCGGTCGGTCTGGCTGCGAGAGAACGAGGGCGATTTCGTGCCCAGCTTCAATGAGACTTTTCAGTGCAGCGGCTGCAAAGTCTGGCGTGCCTGCAAAAATGATCTTCATAAGCGCAATCGGCTCGGTCGGGGTTTCGACTCGTGCCGCTCCTTCTAACAGAGTAATTCCTGGCGCACGGATGCACGGGCGCGGAGAACATCATGCCTAACGGCCTTTTTTATGCACCGGTCAAGCAAGGGAGCTCCGAATGGACGCTTCATTCTAAAGGCGCTAGTTTGTGAGCAGGCGTTGTAAAGGGCTAAAAGCGGTTTTTCGAATAAAAAAAGAGGATGTATGCAAACGAAGGAAGTGCTCTTGAGCGGTGATTTCCGATATGCCTATCGTCGCTTCGGTGATCCTGAGGCGCCAGCAATCATTTTGCTCATGGGGCTCGGCATGTCAATGGATGCGTGGCCTGAATCCTTGATTTCAGGGCTACTAGCCGAAGGTTTTCAAGTCATTACGCCCGACAACCGAGACAGCGGCGATTCAACGCACATGGTCGATTGGCATGTCTCAAGGACAGAAGTTTTTCGAGCAATAGCGAGAGCACTGCTTCGGTTGCGCGTTCAGGGAGAGTACGGACTTGAAGATATGGCGCTTGATCTCGAACGGTTGCTTGACGCGCTCGGCATTCGACGAGCGCATGTTTGCGGCATTTCTCTCGGCGGCATGATTGGGCAGGTGTTTGCTTGCCAGTGTCCGAACCGGACAGCTACGCTGACATCCATATCGTCTGCAGTAGGGAACCCTCGGACAGGGTTCGGTCGTTTGCGAGCTATTGCAACGCTACTTAAGAACGATGAAGGGTCAGGGACTGAGGTTGCGAAAGCTCACGTTAAAAGGGTTCTTGAAGCTCTAGCCGGAGAAAGATATCGTCCGAGTGAAGCGGAAATAAAAGAAGCGCTGGATCGCTCAGCGCTTCTTAAGTTCGATCCTCAAGCTGTCATGCGGCAGATAGTTGCACTTCTTGTAAGTGGAGACCGCTCTGCGCAGGTTCGTCAAATTCGCGTACCCTCACTTGTGATTCACGGTACTTCAGATCCGCTTCTACCTTTTGCTGCTGGAGCTGAAACTGCTCGGTTGATTCCTGATGCTCGGCTTGAAGCGGTTGAAGGCTTGGGACACAGTCTGCCGCTCGTTCTCGTCGGGCGTTATGTGCGCTGGATTGCCTCTCATTGTCATGCTCACCCTGCATGACTGTGGCAGAAGCATTTATTTATCCGAGCTCTTTTCCTTTTCGCGCTTTTCTTCTCGACGAAGCTTGGCGAGTTTCGTGCAGGCTCTCGATTTCTTTAGGCGGCTCAGGTGATCAATGAAAACCATCCCGTGAAGATGGTCGATTTCGTGTTGCAGACAGGTAGCAAGAAGGCCATCAGCCTCGATTTCGAATGACTGACCGTTGAGATCCTGCGCTCGAACCTTTACGTGCGAAGGCCTCTTCAGGTGCTCGTACAACCCTTTAAGCGAAAGGCACCCCTCTTCATGATCGACAAGTTCGCCCGAAGTGGAAACCACTTCCGGATTGACTAGAACGATGAGATTGGATTTGTCATCGGTAACATCAATCACGACGAGACGCTTAAGTACATTAACCTGATTGGCAGCGAGTCCAACGCCGGGGGCTGCATACATTGTTTCCGCCATGTCGGCGGCAAGCCGGCGAAGCTCATCGTTGAATTCCGTAACGATTTGTGCTTCTGCGGCGAGCGCAGGATGCGGGTACTGAACAATCGGCAGCTTCGCCACGACACTATCTCCCTTGAAGAACGAGTTGGCAGGACCATGAAAATGAAAAGTGCCAACTCCTGAAGAATCAAATGTGCTCCAAGCCGAATAAATCGGCTGGTTGGGACTCGAAATTATAGGGATTTCATCCAATGCACGCAGTGCTTTCAGAGCGTCGTTTCAGCCTCTGGGATATTTATTTCGAGCCGCTTTGGAAGACAAGGCGTGTATATGCCGACAAAGAATGCCATAATGCCGCCGAATCACATCCCGTCATGCCATGGGCGGAATATGAATACGAAAAGAAGAAATCAGATAAAAGGCGAAACGCTCGAGGTCATGTCTCAAATTCGAAGCTTTCGCAGTTGGAGTAACGCATGGGCCAGACTTTGGTAATCGCGGAAAAGCCATCCGTTGCCGGCGATATTGCTCGCGCGCTCGGCGGTTTCAAGAAAGACGGCGATTTTTGGGTCGGCGAGTCGATGATCATTGGTTCGGCTGTCGGCCATCTGCTAGAAATCAAGGCGCCCGAAGAGTATGACGTCAAGCGCGGCAGGTGGTCTTTTGCGAATTTGCCGGTGGTCCCGCCCTATTTCGAGCTTCAGCCCATCAAAAGCTCACAGGCACGATTCGAGTCATTGGCTAAGAAAATTCGCAGCAGAACGGTGACAGACATCATTAATGCGTGCGATGCAGGGCGAGAGGGCGAACTGATTTTCCGCTACATCATTCAAGCGGCGGGAACGAAGAAGCCAATTCGACGCCTTTGGCTTCAGTCGATGACTAAAAGTGCTATTCAGCAAGCATTTGGAGCGCTTCGATCCGATGAGGAAATGAAGCCCCTTGAAGCGGCTGCTCGAAGTCGTTCTGAGGCTGATTGGCTCGTTGGCATCAACGGCACTCGTGCACTGACCGCATTTAATTCGAAAGAAGGCGGTTTCTTTTTGACTACGGTCGGCCGAGTGCAAACGCCAACACTGGCTATCGTCGTGGCTCGCGAAGAAGAAATTACTCATTTTAAGCCTCGTGCTTTTTGGGAAGTACATGCGCTTTTCGGCGCTGAAGCTGGTGAGTACGAGGGCGTACGAGTCCTAGAGCATTTTCAAAAGCCTAAGGGGGCGAGCGATCTCAAGGCTGAGCGCATTTGGAGCATTGAGGAAGCTCAGGCCATTGCTGAAAAGTGCCGCGGCAAGGTTGGGGTTGTCACCGAAAGCTCAAAGAGAACTACGTCGCTTTCGCCTGCGCTCTTTGATTTGACGAGTCTGCAGCGAGAAGCCAACAGCCGATTTGGGTTCCCGGCAAAGATGACGCTCGCCATTGCTCAGCGTCTCTATGAGCGCCACAAGGTACTGACCTATCCTCGTACTGATGCACGTGCTCTTCCTGAAGATTATTTGCCGACGGTGAAAGAGACGCTCGACCATGTTAGTCGTCTCGATACTTACCGATCGTTTGCACAGGCAATTCTTGGCAACGATTGGGTCAAGCAGGATAAGCGGATCTTTGACAACAAAAAGATCAGTGATCACTTTGCCATCATTCCGACTGGTGAATTGCCGAAAGCATTAGAGGAAACAGAGCAGAAAATTTACGACCTTGTTGTTCGTCGGTTCATGGCTGTGTTTTACCCTGCAGCTGAATTTAATGTCACGACGCGCAAGACCTTTGTTGAAGGAGAGTGCTTCCTTACAGAAGGAAAGGTCCTCGTGAAGCCGGGCTGGTTAGAAGTTGCGGGACGGGTTGGTAAAACTCAGGCTGATCTCGTGCCGGTACGCGAAGGAGAAGGGGTGGCGGCTCTTGATGTAAGTCTTCATGCCGATCAAACTCGACCGCCAGCGCGATATTCCGATGCAACGCTTTTGACGGCAATGGAGACAGCCGGCAAAAAGCTCGAGACGGGCGAGTTGCGCGATGCTATGGCTGAAAAAGGATTGGGGACGCCGGCGACTCGGGCACAGACGATTGAAGGGCTGATCGAACAAAAATACTTGCGTCGCGAGGGTCGTGAATTGATTCCGAACGCAAAGGCATTTCAGTTGATGCAGCTTGTTCGTGGGCTGCGCATTGATGAGCTGACGCAACCGAAGCTCACGGCGGAATGGGAGCACAAACTTTCGTTGATTGAACGTGGGCAAGCCTCGAGAGAGGATTTTATGGCGGAGATTCGTTCGATGACGAATGCCCTTGTCGCAGCCGCCAAGCAGTATGAGGGCGATAGCGTTCCAATCGTCAACCCGATTCACTTCAAAAACCGCTGTCCCGAGTGTGGCGGAGAAATTGTGGAGAATTATCGGCGTTTTGCTTGCACGACGCCTGGTTGCTATTTCTCTCTGCCTAAACATCCGTCGGGGCGCGCCTTTGAACCTTTTGAGGTTGAAGAACTACTTGCCAATCACCGTATTGGGCCGCTTTCAGGGTTTGTCAGTAAGCGTGGCTTTCCTTTCGAAAGCGAGCTTATTCTCCAAAGAGATCCAGAAACGCATCAATGGGGACTTAAGTTCGATTTCGAAGAACGGCCTGAAATTCCGCCCGAAACGATTCAGGAGGCGGAGAATGTTGGTATTTGTCCCGTGTGCGGTGCTCGCGTGCTTGACATTAATGAACAGTATGTCTGTGAGCATGCGCTAACAGATCGTAAGTGTTCTTTCCGTATAGGCAAAGTTATTCTGCAAAGGCCGATTTCACGTGCAGAAGTGCGTGCAGTTCTGACGGAAAAACGCACGCCGTTGCTTGACGGTTTTATTTCAAAGCGGACGAACAGGCCTTTTAAGGCATTTCTTGTTTACGATTCAAAGAAGAAAAACGTTGTCTTTGAATTTGAAAAGCGTGAAAAAGCGGATAAGCCGGCAAAAACAGACGAGGCCGATGCAGAAAAAGCAGAAAAAACGCTGAAGTCAACAGCGAAGCGGTCTGCAGCCAAAAAGTCGGCTCCAACCAAGCGAGTCACGAAAGCAAAAAAAGATGTAGCCGGTCAACAATAGTTGCGAAAGGCCGAAGGCAATAAAGCTTTCGGCCTTTTCAGACTGTTGCGCTTGTGTGTTTGTCCGGCATAGTCTGCTGCGACAGATTGAGAACATGGCTAGAGAAATATATTTGGCAAAAGCCGCAGGGACTCATCCAGCAGCATCTGTGCAAGGGCATTATGGCGGACGGTCTGTGTTGTCCGCGTAAAGGGAGCGCTATAGAGGGAGGGGAGCTTAATCCGATGCGGTTGCTGGTCATCTTGGACTAGCGCCCTCACTGTCTGAGCAAGTACTGTTTCTTTGAAAACATGCTATCGAACGTCACATCGGCTCCAGAGCGACAGCGAGTGGCAGTTGATGGCGCAGGTTTAAAAAATTCGGATAGGAAGTGCTGGTACTCAGGTGCGCACTTGCCGAAGGCATTGATGGTCTTCTGCTCAGGAAATAAGCTCCGATTTTTTTCATGAGGCCGACCATCGCGTTGCTGTCGGAAGTCGAATGCCTGATGTCTTCAAAGGATGTCAATTTTGTGCATCAGACTTCGTGTTCTCGCGTTTTTTGTTTCGGGTAACGAGTACCTGGTCAATGCGATTATTGTCGACGTCAAGAACTTCGAAGGTGTAGTCTGCGCAAACAACCTTGTCAGTGCGCTTCGGGATTTTGCGCAACATGTACATCATGAAGCCTGCGATTGTTTCGTAAGAAGAGTCTTCAGGGAGTTCGTCGATTTCCAGCGCATGCTCGATGTCATCAATCGGTGTTGAACCATCCACGAGCCAAGTGTCTTCATCTCGTTGAATGATCTGTACGTCGTCAGAGGTTAGCACCAGATCGCCCATCACCGTCGACATGACGTCGTTGATCGTAATCATGCCGACCAGAAGCGCATATTCATTGATGATGACGGCGAAATCTTCATGCGTGCGTTGAAATACATCAAGCACTTCAGAAAGCGTCAGCGAATCCGGAATGAAGTGGCATGGCTGAACCAAATCGGAACCTTGGAAGGTAAGGGGCTTTTCGTCCAGAACGCGGCGAAGCAGATGCTTGGAGTCGACAAACCCTACGACATGGTCGAGGTCTTTGTCGCAGACAAGGAATCGGTTGTAAGGAACGGTGGCGATTTTGGCTCGGATGCTTGCTTCCGTTTCATCGAGCGTGAAATAGACAATATTTTCTCGGGGCGTCATTGCTGATGGCGCCAGGCGACTTTCAAGTTCAAAAACGTTCTGAATGACCGCTTCCTCCTGCGGAGCGATGACGCCAGCTGCAGCGCCAGCGCCGACACTGGCAAGAATGTCCTCACTTGTGATGGTTTCCTGGCGCATCGTCGGTACGCCCAGCGTTTTCATGCAAGCATCGGAGAGTTTCTCAAGCACGAAAACGATTGGTCTGAAGATGCGAATAAGAAAGCGCATCGGACGCGCAGTCGCCATGGCGATAGCTTCTGGCCGGGCAATAGCCAGACGCTTCGGCAGCAGGTCAGAGAAAATGACGAAAAGCGCAGTTGCGATGACGAAGGAGATGATGAATGAGACGTTGCTCAGGTCATGCTCTGGCAGGAGCCGTTTGAAGCACCATTCAAAAAACGGAGAAAAAGCAGCATCGCCTACGATGCCGCCCAACAGTGTTACGGCATTGACGCAGACCTGCAATGCAGAAAAAAACTGTCCAGGATGGGATTGAAATTCGAGAGCGATCGCTGCTCGACGGTCACCTTCGTCAGCTAGCGTCTGCAGTCGTGTTTTGGAGGCTGCGGCCAGGGAGATCTCGGCTGAGGAGAAAAAAGCCGCGGTTATCACGAGCAGAAAGAGAGACGCTATCTGAACATATGAGGACATAAACCACCGCAGAAGTTAAAAGAACATCGAATTTTATCACATTAAGCGTTTGATATTTTGCGAAATTTAAAAGTTATCCACAGGTCTTCAAAGGACGCTCGAGATAAACGACGATACAAATTTCGACTGATGTCCGAGAGAATTTCTTTGGTTTTGACCAATGCTTCGGTTTCGATTGAGGGTACACTACTCAAAAAGCAATGTTGATTGTTTTCTCGATTTTGCTTGTGCTACTAGCGAATCGGGCAATTACTACTTAAACCACAAAACCAATGCGTTTCGAGGGGTTTATTTGTGTTTTCACATGAAATCTGCAGCGAAGACCACAGAAACGCAGACAGCATTCGGAGAAGGTTCGCCATGAATATCAGGCTTATTTCTGCAGCGCTTATCTGCTGCTCCTGCGCGAGTGCGCCCGCTTTTGCTGGTGCGACGCTGGATAAAATCAAGGCGCGTGGAGAACTTGTTTGCGGAGTGAATACATCGGCGCCCGGTTTTTCGTCTGCTAATAGTCAGGGCAAGTGGGAAGGGCTTGATGTCAACCTCTGTCGCGGCGTCGCAGCCGCCATTCTTGGCGATGCCGACAAGGTGAAGTACGTGCCGCTCAGCTCGACTCAGCATATGACGGCGCTCGGATCGGGTGAAATCGACATGCTTGCGCGCAACACTACTTGGACCATGACGCGAGATGCAAGCCAGGGAGCTGCGTTTGTCGTTGTTTCCTATTACGACGGTCAGGGTTTTATGGTGCCGAAGGACCTCGGCGTGAAGAAGCTCAGCGAGTTAGACGGTGCGACCGTTTGCGTGCAGACAGGCACAACGACAGAAAAGACGACAGCTGATTACTTTAATGCACATAAGATGCAGTACAAGACCGTTGTTTTCGATACGACTGAAGCAACGCAGAGTGCATTTATTTCTGGCCGTTGTGACGTTTACACGTCGGACCTTTCGGATTTGGCTGGCGTGCGAACTGTAGCGCCGGATCCTTCTAAGTTTGAAATTCTTCCGGAAACAATTACCAAGGAACCGCTCGGACCGGCTGTTCGGCGCGGAGACTGGGAATTTTTTGAAATTGTTCGCTGGTGTTTCCAGGCTTTTCTTGGTGCCGAGGAGTATGGAATTACGCAGGCCAATGTTGATGAGATGCGTAAGTCCTCGACAGATCCGAATGTCATGCGTTTAGTCGGAACCGGTGAAGATATGGGGCGCATGCTCGGACTGGATAAGGATTGGTCATATCGGATCATTAAGCAAGTCGGCAACTATGGTGAGTCCTGGGAAAAATATTTCGGCCCGAATTCGCCTCTCAATCTGCCTCGCGGCTTAAATAAGCTGTATTCGGACGGTGGCCTGATGTACGCTTTGCCGATTCGCTAATCGACTGCTGAACAACTTGTAGGCGCTCCGTACTTGCTGATCCTGCAGGCGCAGCGCGCGATGACTTTCCAATTGGAGGCTCCCCCGCAGAACGGGCGGAGCCTTTTGAAGCTCAACGGGATATCCATGTTTTTCAGAGATTCCGAAAACACGATCGGTGATGAGGCCTGGCGTAGCCGGGAGCGTGCTCGGAAACGTCGGGAAATGCTTATTCAAGCTCTTTTCGTCGCGGGGCTGCTGCTTTTGGCTGGCTTTTTCGTCGTTAATGTAGAAAGTAATCTGGCGGCAAAGAACATTAAGAGCGGTTTTGGCTTTCTATTCAATCGCGCAGGGTTTGAAATCAGCGATCAGCTGGTGCCGTATTCGAGCAACGATCCATTCTGGAAGGCTTTTCTCGTTGGGCTGCTTAATACTTTAAAAGTTTCTGGGCTCACGATAGTGTCAGCGACTGTTCTCGGTGTTGTGGTTGGACTCATGCGGCTGGCAAGAAATCCGATGCTGCGGTTTCTTGGTGCGGCACATGTTGAGGCTTATCGCAACATCCCGCTGCTGGTGCTGCTTCTTGCGCTCTACTTGGTTGTAACGGAACTATTGCCTGGCGTTAGACAGGCGATTCACCTTGGCAATTGGTTCTATCTGTCTAAGACGGGGCTCCTATTCTCTGTGCCGCAGATGGGAGGGAGTGCGGCTCTTTTCGCACTTGTAGCATCCGCTCTATGCGGGGCATCGGTTTTTTATCTTTCGCGCCGTCGCTATACCAGCTTTGTTGCTGGTCTATTTGCCATCGGCGCTTTTGTTGTGACAGGTCTTGCTGTTTGGGTGGGCTGTGGCGCTGTGAGCGGATGGAATCATCCTGTTCAGACTCGCTTTTCGATGCGCGGAGGACTCCAAATAACACCTGAATTTCTGACGCTTTGGGTTGGTCTGACACTCTTTACGTCTGCGTCCATTGCCGAAATCGTGCGCGCAGGCGTGGAGTCCGTTCGCCACGGGCAATGGGAAGCTGCTTATGCACTTGGACTGACTCGCGGTGAAGCTGTGAGCTACGTCATTTTTCCACAGGCGCTTCGCCTTATCGTGCCGCCGCTTTCAAGTCAGTTCATGACGCTTACTAAAAATTCGTCGCTCGCTGTGATGGTCGGCTATCCCGATCTTGTCAACGTAGGAACGACTGCTCTTAATGTGACCGGCCAGGCGCTTGAAGTTATCTGCATCATTATGCTGGTTTATCTCACAGTTAATCTCATCATTTCGCTTGTCATGAACGCGTTTAATACGCGAGTGACGGCAGGTGGCATTTAACGCATTGGAGTGGGCGTCATGAAAAATGTGCCGCAAGGGTTAAATGCAGGTAGTTTTGTTGAGAGCGCGCGCCGAAAGTTTTTTTATTCGGTGCCAAGCACCATACTGAGCGTCGTGCTCGGTATTTTTGTTTGTTACATCTTTTACGCACTGATTCAGTGGGGCGTGGCTAATGCTGTCTGGAGCCCCGATCTCAAAGCATGCCGTGCAACAAGCGGAGCTTGTTGGGGGTTTGTCGCAGAAAAGTGGCGTCTGATACTGTTCGGGCGCTTCCCCTATGAAGAACAGTGGCGACCTGTCATCGGCACCTTTGCCATTTTGGCTGCGCTGGCTGCAACTGCTGTTCCTTTCTTTTGGAAGCGACCTCGTTCCTATGTTCTGCTGGCGAGTTGGATCATTGCGCTTACTTGCTTTTTTACCTTGATGTATGGCGGTGTTGCCGGACTCAAACCTGTCGGAACAGATCTTTGGGGCGGGCTGCCGCTTACGGTCATTGTGACGCTTATCGGTATGGGGCTGTCTTCTCCGATAGGCATTCTGCTGGCTATTGGCCGTCGCAGTAAATTGCCGGTCGTTTCTTTTCTTTCGACTGCGTATATTGAACTCGTCAGAGGCGTGCCGCTGATTACGGTGCTCTTTGTCGCTACATTTATCTTTCCTCTGCTTTTGCCACAATGGCTGCAGATCGATGCTTTTTGGCGGGTGACCTTAGCCATTGTCCTATTTCAAGCTGCCTATATGGCGGAAACGGTCCGCGGCGGATTGCAAACGGTGCCCACGGGTCAATTCAACGCGGCAGCTTCACTCGGGTTGTCGATTCCGCAAAGCTACTTTCACGTCATACTCCCTCAAGCATTGGTCGCCATTATTCCCGCTTTTGTCAACAGTCTTATTTCATGTTTTCTTGATACTTCGCTTGTAACCATTGTCTCCATGTACGATTTGACAGGGAGCCTTCGTCTTGCCTTGGGTGACGCGCAGTGGCGGGCTTTTTTCATTGAGGGCTATGTTTTCATTGCCTTGATTTACTTTTTTTCAAGTTTTGCTGTTTCAAGGTACAGTCAATGGTTGGAGCGTCGCATCAAGGGGAATAAGCGCCGCAATCTGCATTAAGTCTCAGCTATGAAGTTTCACGAACACATCATCCGTGTGAAAATGCCTAATCAATCTGGCCCGAGCCGCGACGCGCTTTGGCTTGGCATTGTTGAATTTGCGCACCATCCCGAATGCTTCTATGGAGAAATTGCCTCAAGCGAAGCTTTTGCCGAACATGTGACTGAGGCCGGCGTTTGCGAATTCGTGCGCCGTGTACGATTTCACGCTGGCAATCTTTCTTTCGAGGAACGAGTCACGCTAGATGAAGCTGGTGGGATATACCGCAGTTTTTTTTCGGGTGATGACCTGCGTCCGGCTTCCGATTTCACGATGAAGCTGGAAGAACCAGAACAAGGCAGCCTCTTTGTCCGATTTATATACAACGAGCAGCCGTGTGCTGAGGTTGATGGCGATGCGAGGGCTGCGCTTTTTGCCGCTCTGCGACGACAGGCTTATGAAGCAAAAGATCAGCAGATAATTGACGCTATATTGCAACGAATATCTGTTTCATAAACGTGCAGATCATGGGGTGTGAGGCTGCCGCAATCGGTAGAATGCCGGCTCTCTTGCCTTCGATTTACAACGGGCGCAGCGACGAAGGCCGCGCCCGTTTCGCTTATTTGCAGAACATTCTTGCTATGGTCCAAACCTCTCTTTCCGATCGGCTCGCCGAACGACTCGCATCAGAAATTCACGCAGTGTCGAGTCAAGTGCTCGCAGCAGTTGAATTGCTCGACAGTGGCGCAACCGTGCCTTTTATTGCTCGCTATCGCAAAGAAGCTACAGGTGGTCTTTCTGACGATCAGTTACGCCTTCTGGTTGAACGGCTTGTATATCTTCGCGAATTGGAGGACCGTCGAGAAGTTGTTATCGCCGCGCTCAATGCTCAAGGCAAACTCACTGAATCTCTTCGTTCAGATATCGAAGCTGCGGATACCAAGCAGAGGCTTGAGGATCTTTACGCGCCCTACAAGCTGAAGCGCAGAACGCGAGCCATGATGGCTAGAGAAGCAGGGTTGGAACCTTTGTGTGACAAACTGCTGGCTTTTCGCTTGTTGGAGCCGCATGAAGCAGCCTTAGCGTTTGTGAATCCCGGTGCGGGTTTCGCTGATGCAGATTCGGTTCTTGCCGGTGCAAGAGACATTCTTGCCGAGCGTTTCAGTCTTGATCCTACGCTTCGCGAAAAACTGCGCTGTTACATGTCTCGTCATGGTGATGTTGTATCACATGTTGCGCATGGCTTTGATGAAGCAGCAAGTCAGACTGACGGGGAAGCCATTAAGTTTCGCGATTATTTCAACTACAGGGAGAGCTATGAACGAGTGCCGTCGCATCGGGCGCTTGCTTTGTTCCGAGGACGGCGAGAAGGCTATCTTGATCTTTCAATTGAGTTGGACGAAGCCGCGGAGTCATCGGCGCGGCATCCGTGCGAGGTATTGATTGGCGAATATTTTGACATCGGGGATGCCGACGGACCTACCGACGAGTGGTTGCGAGGTGTATGTCGCTGGGCTTGGCGCGTTAAAAGCCGTGCAGCGGTTGAGAACGATCTATTTGAAGCACTTCAGGAACGGGCTGAAGAGACGGCCATCACAGTTTTTGGCGACAACTTGAAGGATCTTCTTCTTGCTGCACCAGCAGGACATTACGCGGTAGTAGGGCTTGATCCCGGTTTCCGAACTGGCGTGAAACTGGCTGTGATTGATGGAACCGGCCGCGTACTTGCGCATGATGTGCTGATGATGCATTCATCCAAAGCACAGCTCGAAGTTGCAAAGGAAAAACTAGCTCGCTATATCCGAATGAGCAAGGCGGCGTTTGTGGCGATCGGCAACGGAACGGCAAGCAGAGAAACAGCTCACGTAGTGAACGAAGTGCTCAAAGCGGAGCCGTCCTTAGGTGCTCGGCGCGTGATCGTAAGTGAGGCTGGCGCTTCTGTTTATTCAGCTTCAGCTCTTGCGGCACAGGAGCTGCCGGAACTCGATGTGAGCTATCGCGGTGCCGTATCGATTGCACGCCGTTTGCAAGACCCGCTTGCCGAACTCGTGAAAATTGAACCGAAAGCCATCGGCGTAGGCCAATATCAGCATGACGTGGATGCAGGCAAACTTGAGCGTCGCCTTAATGCTGTAGTCGAGGACTGTGTCAACTTTGTGGGTGTCGATGTCAATACGGCGAGTGCAGAACTTTTGGGGTATGTTGCTGGACTTACCAAGCGTGTCGCTAAAGAAATTGTTGATTTTCGAGAGGCGCACGGGCCTTTCGCTGATCGCACGCAGCTTTTACGTGTGCCCTATCTAGGTAATGCACGCTTTGAGCAAGCGGCAGGCTTTCTTCGCATTCCGCACGGACGCAACCCGCTTGATGCCACAGGAGTGCATCCGGAAGCATATCAACTTGTTGAGAAGCTCCTGCAGCGTTGCGGCTGTTCGAGCATACGCGATGTTATGGGGAATGTAGCTTTTCTTCGTAGTCTGCGTCCAGCTGACTTTGCCGATGAGCATTTCGGCGTACCCACGGTGGTTGATATTCTGAAGGAACTCGAAAAACCAGGGCGAGATCCCCGGTCAGAATTTAAAACTGCCTCATTTGATGAGACCGTTCAAAGCATTGAGGATCTTCGCGTCGGCATGAAGCTAGAGGGCGTGGTCACCAACGTTGCGGCATTTGGCGCGTTTATCGACATAGGAGTGCACGACAACGGTCTTGTACATGTTTCCGCCATGGCGGATCGATTCGTGAAGGATCCCCGCGAGGTTGTCAAAGTGGGCGATGTCGTTAAAGTGACCGTGACGGATGTAGATTTGAAGCGCAGAAGAATTGCACTTTCTATGCGAAGTGACGGTAAAAGTGCAGTTTCGGTCGGGCAGACTGCGTCGCGAGAAGACACGCGAAAACGTGGCTTGAGAGAATCGAAACGTGAGCAGACTGCGCTTGGCGCAGCTTTTGCTGCTCTTAAGCGATGAAAGGATTCAGGCGGCGTCGCAAGGGAAGTGGCGCCGCCTGTAGGTTTTATAAGATGTCTTGATTAATCGTCTTCGGATTTTGTGAGATCGATTTCGTGCGGTTTCTTCTGCACATGTGTCTCTCCGAGCTGCATAAGTGCGTTGAGGATAATGGCCCCGAAAGTGGCTGTGCCGATGCCGCCCAAAGTGAAGTTGCCCATGTGTAGCGTAAAGTCGCCACCGCCAAGGATGAGCGTTACCGCTGCTACGATAAGGTTGCGATTATCACCGAAATCGACATGGTTGACGACCCAGACGCGAGCGCCTGCTACAGCAATAAGACCGAAGACGACAATCGATGTGCCGCCAAGAATCGGTTGAGGAATTGTCTGAATAACTGCGCCGAACTTTGGCGAGAAGCCGAGAATGATGGCGAAGCAGGCGGCAACAGGGAACAGCAGCGTTGAGTAGACTCGAGTCGCGGCCATAACGCCGATGTTTTCGCCGTAGGTGGTAACGCCCGTGCCGCCGAAGGAAGCCGAAAACATCGTCGCAATGCCGTCGCCTAGGAAGGCGCGTCCCATGTACGGATCGAGATTGCGCCCAGTCATGGCGGTTACCGCTTTAATGTGACCGAGGTTTTCTCCGATCAAAATGATCACGACAGGCACAATGAGCGAAATAGCCGTCATAGAAAAGGTTGGTGTCGTCACGCTTGGTACGCCAAACCAAGCTGCATCAGCAATTTTTTGAAAATCGATCGGCGTTCCCAAGCCGAAACCATTGGTGAGAATCGCGTAAATCAGATAGGAGAGCGATAGTCCAACCAAAATAAGCAGTTTCTGAATGAGTCCGCGGGTATAAACGGCAACCCCACCTACACAGAGAATCGTGAGAAGTGCAATCCAGGCGTTGAAGTCTCCAGTGCCTACGCCTTTTACGGCTGTCGGCGCCAGATTAAGACCAATGACTGCCACGACAGCGCCTGTGACAACCGGCGGCATCAGCCGCTCAATCCACTGTACGCCCGTAGCCATCACAATGAGCCCGACAAGTGCATAGACAAGGCCGCAAATAATGATGCCGCCCAACGCGACAGGAATGTTGGGATTGGCGCCTGATCCTGCAACGTAGCCAGTCGCAGCTATGACGACGCCGATGAAAGCGAAGGATGAGCCTAAATAGCTTGGTACATGGCCGCCGACAAGCAAGAAAAAGATGAGCGTACCGATCCCGCTCATCAAAATTGCCATATTTGGGTCGAAACCCATGAGAATCGGGGCAAGGATCGTAGAGCCGAACATGGCAACGACGTGTTGCACGCCGAGCGCAAGCGTTTGCCCTGTCGGCAGCCGTTCGTCTGGAGCGATGATGCCTTCAGTTTTGAGCTTCCACTGTGGGAAATAACCCATTTTGCTTCTCCAAAGATTTCCGTTCGGGGCGCAAATCTGCGCATAAACTTTTGTATTTTAGGCGCCTTTAGTAACGTTTTGTTACTTGAGTGAAAAGCAATTTTGGATTCGGATGAATTTCTGCGCTTTGCGACTTGCTTCGTTAAAATGGCGGCCTCATTTGTGGACAACCGAGCGCATTCGGCGCAGATCCTTTTGGGTGGTCCTTCCAGACGCTAGACGATTTTTTTTATGAGCAGTATCAATCCGGCATTGGCGCGCGATGTTAAGAAGCGCAGAACCTTTGCCATCATCTCCCATCCGGACGCGGGTAAGACCACGCTGACGGAAAAACTTCTTCTTTTCGGTGGCGCTATTCAGATGGCTGGTGCAGTCAAAGGAAGAAAAGCTTCTCGCCATGCAACATCCGACTGGATGGAGGTTGAAAAGCAGCGCGGCATTTCCGTGACAAGTTCTGTCATGCAGTTCCATTATGCCGATCACGTTATCAATCTTCTTGATACGCCGGGGCACGAAGATTTTTCCGAAGATACTTATCGAGTGCTGACGGCTGTTGATGCGGCTGTAATGGTGATTGATGCCGCAAAGGGTGTTGAAGCGCAGACTATTAAGTTGCTCGAAGTATGCCGTCTTCGCAATACGCCGATCATTACTTTCATCAACAAGCTTGACCGTGAAGTTCGAGATCCGCTCGATTTGCTTTCTGAGATCGAAAACGTTCTCAAGCTGCAGTGTTGTCCTATCACTTGGCCCATCGGCATGGGCAAGACGTTCCGAGGCGTGTTTTCACTTTTGAATAATCGTCTCGTTCGCTTTACTGCAGGGGAAGAAAGACTGTCTGACGAAGCGCATGAAACGATTGAAGGGCTTAATAATCCTCGCCTTGACGCTCTGTTTCCGATGGAAATGCCTTATGTGCGCGAATCAATTGAACTCGTGCAAGGAGCGACGGAACCTTTCAGTCTAGAGCGTTTTCTCGCTGGGGAGCAAAGTCCTGTCTTCTTTGGTTCAGGCGTCAACAACTTCGGTGTGCAGGACGTGCTCGATGCGCTTGTGGCATGGGCACCTTCTCCGCAGCCTCGCGATGCTGGCATGCGAAAGGTGGAGCCGACGGAAGATGCCTTTACCGGTTTTGTCTTCAAGATTCAAGCCAATATGGATCCTCGGCACCGCGATCGAATTGCGTTTTTCCGCGTCTGTTCTGGGCGCTATCAGCCGGGGATGAAGGTGCAGCACATCCGAGAAGGACGTGAAATGAAAATTCCGAACGCCCTTACGTTTATGGCGCAGGATCGTGTCATTATGACGGACGCAGTGGCGGGCGACATTATCGGGATTTATAACCACGGTCAGCTTCATATCGGTGATACCCTCACGTCGGGTGAGAAACTTGCTTTTACTGGTATTCCGAACTTTGCGCCTGAATTGTTTCGCGCTGCTCGGAGCAAAGATCCCTTTAAAGCCAAGCAACTGCAAAAGGGCTTGCAAGAACTCGGTGAAGAGGGTGCTATCCAAGTCTTTACAGGCGAGTTCGGCAATATCCTGCTTGGTGCTGTTGGACAGTTGCAGTTTGAAATCGTTGCACAGCGACTTGCCACGGAGTACAAAGTGGATGCTCTTTACGAATCTACTGATGTTTCTACCGCTCGCTGGCTCTCTTTCCCTGATGAAAAAACTCGGAAAGACTTTGAGGCAGAACAAAATGCTCGACTTGCAACCGATGTAAACGGCAATCTCGTTTACTTGGCGACATCAATCTACAATCTTGAAACCACTATGAAGCATTGGCCTCAGGTGACGTTCCATACGACCCGCGAGATGAACCAAACGTTCGATTAACGATTCGCTTCTATAGAGTGCATCAAGGGAAAAAAAGGGAGCGTCATCAAAACACTCCCTTTTTTTCAATCTTCAGGCCGCAGTTCGCATCTGCCAGCGCAGGGAAGATCCAAGCTTGTTAAGTCCCAGCGTCCTATGGGCAAGATGAACGATGTTCTCCTCAACAAGAATGTTGGATTCCGCACCTACCTCACAGCCAGCCTTATTGTTGTAAAGCTGATAGTCTGAGCGCGTCTGTTGCGGTGTGATGTTGGGCATCACTACGTTGCAGCCGTGCAGAATTCCTTTGATGCGGCCGTTCGGCACAAGCGTTTCAAGTGCAGTTGCAGCAGCAATATTGACGTTTCGCATGATAAGACGGGTAACGGCAATCATATTGAGAGAGAGCTGCATGAGCGACGGAACGGGCATCATGCCTTCGTCAACCATGTCTGCGCCGCTGCTGGTAATGTAAGGCCCCATGCCGATCATATCGGCATCAATACGTTCAAAAGCACGTATATCGGCAACAAGGTCTTCGATCGTTTGGCCAGGAAGCCCGATCATCACGCCAGTGCCGACCTGATAGCCTGCTCGCCGGAGATCTTCAAGCGCGCGATAGCGATGTTCGAGCACTTTTTCGTTTTTGCCGGGAGTGCAATGGAGTGCATGAAATAGTTTCGGATTACTTGATTCGATGCGAAGCAGATAACGAAGTCCTTGCGGATTGCCGCTGGCTTCGGCCCAATAGCGATAAACCTCATAGGTTTGCTCGCCGAGACTCAATGTAATTCCAAGACCGGACGGCAAAGCATCGCTCACCGTTTTCGCGTGAATTTTGCGGAGCAGTTCAGCAATCCATTCGATCCATTTCGGGTCACGACGTTCACCAGCTTGAATGGCGATGGAACCATATCCTGCACGTGCAGCAAGTAAGGCGCAGGCGAGGACGGTTTCTTCGTCGAGCGTGTAGCGTTTGACGCTGTGATTGTTCTTGCGGATGCCGCAGTAGCGGCAATTGGCGGTGCAGACATTGCTGACTTCAATCAGCCCGCGAAGATAGACGTTTGTGCCGAGTAGTTCCGTTGTGAGCGCATAGGCACGCTCTTGAAGCATGCGGCATTCGTCAGGGTCCGTCAGCGCCAAAAGGCGTGCGGCCTCTTCATCCGTGAATGTCTGCTGATGAAGCAATTCGGCAAGAGATTTCGTCATGATGAAATGCGAGTTTGTCGATGTGCGGCGTACGAACTTTTGGTTTCATTGCTTGAGTGCTTTGCGGTATGCCTCAAGTGCTTGCGGATGGCAGGAAAGAACGCGTTCAATCACCCCTTGCAGATAGCAGATGGTGAGGCCGTAATTCGTCATAGGCACATGCTGCGCTTTGGCTCGACGCAACCGCATCAGCAGATGACGGCGAGTGACGACGCAGCCGCCGCACTGAATGAGTACGGCGTACGGTGTCAAATCGTCGGGGAAGTCTTTTCCGACGGCGACTTCAATTTGCAGGTCTTTGCCCGTTTTCTCACGTAGCCAGCGCGGAATTTTGATGCGACCAATATCATCCTTTTGCGGGTGGTGGCTGCACGTTTCGCAAATAAGAACGCGATCTCCGTCTTTCAGACGAGCTAAAGCAGCCGTTCCTTCGGCAAGCGCAACAATGTCGTTCTTGGCATTTGCCAGTTGAACGGAAAAGGTGGTCAGAGGGACATCTGGCGGTGTTTGCTTGGCAACGGAAACAACCACCTGCGAGTCAGTCATAACAAAAGCAGGGGGGGCGTTTAGTTCGGCAATGGCTTCGCTGACGCGATCTTCCTGAACAACAAAAACTTTGGCGTGCGAATCCAGCAGTTCCCGAATTGCCTGTACTTGCGGCAGAATGAGGCGGCCTTTCGGTGCGCCCGTATCAATCGGCGTAACAAGAATGGCAGTATCGCCAGCGTGGGCTAAGCCATCAGCAATCGGTAGATCAGGTTCAGTCTTTTCGTCCGCGATCTTGATAATGCTCTGTCGAAGTGCATCAATTCCGTCATGCGTTAGCGCGTCCGTGATAACGACGGGGAGTCCAAAAGTGCGAGCTTGAGCGAGGACAGCTTCGCTAGGTGCAGAAAGCCCCGCTTTGTTTAGGACGAGGATTGCCGGTGTGCCGAGCGTCTTTGCGCGCTCAATGATTTCTTTGTCTTCGGTACTGATACCTTGCGCCGAAGACACAACAAGCGCAATATCGACCCATTCGAGAACAGCGAGTGAGCGCTCTACACGTGCAGCGCCGAGCGCGCCGACATCGTCGGTTCCAGCTGTGTCGATAAAGACTACGGGACCGATGGGGGCAAGCTCGCAAGCTTTTTCAACAGGGTCTGTTGTTGTGCCAGGCACATCTGAAACGATGGATATGTGCTGATTCGTCAGAGCGTTGGCCAACGAACTTTTGCCTGCGTTGCGGCAGCCGAAAAGGCCAATGTGCAATCGCAGACCTTTCGGGGTTCCCAAAGACAAAGACATGCCGAAGATTCCTCTTACAGAAAAACGGGGGCAACCGATTCATTCGGTCGCCCCCCCGTTTTATATCACACGAAAGATAAGTCGCAAATCAGGCGATTACTTTTCGATGTTGGTGCGGATAACGTCGCGTTCAAGCCAGGTCGGCGCATGATGTTCCGCGGCTTCCCAAGAGATGGTGCCCGGACCGAGGCGCCAGATGCCCTTGAAGTGCTCCATCGAGAGCAGGGCGAGCGGGATGTGAGCGCACACGACAAGCACGGAGCAGATAATCGAGCCCCAAACATGGAAATAGAACATCCACTTATAGACGAGCTTGCCAGTGACGGGAGCGCCAATCCAGAGCATCCAGCCGGTCACGGCGAGTGCAGCGACCATGCCGATGAAGAGGAGATAGGACGCCTTCTGGCCGCCGTTGTAACGACCTTGGGGAGGCACTTCCACCGGACCAAACGGGATCTTGAAGAAGCGGCGGGGATAGCCGCCGAAGTTGCGGAACCAAAGGATCGTATTCCAGTCCCATTCCAGGCAGGCGCGAAGAATCAGCGCAAAGCGATCCGGCGCCAGCACGATGAATGCGAGTAGGTTGAACGTAAAGATGGCACCCAGAATGAGATGCGCGAGCATCGTCGTTTCTGCTGCAGCATCAGACGGGTTGCAGAAATACACGTAGGCACCCGTAAAAAGGAGGGCGAACCACGTAATGGCATTCAGGGAGTGAAAGACCTTGTCCGGCGCATGGTAGCGGAGGATGCGGTCATTGGGGGCGGCGGTATTAGACATGTTCAGCCTCCAAGGTCGCGAGCATGGTGCGCGGATAGTAATGAGTGTGAAGCAGTTCGTGCATCGTGTGGTCAACCGGCTTCGTGCCGAGATCCTTGTACACGGACATCACGACTTCGTTCTGATGGGATGACGTCAGACCCATGGCCTGGCAGAGCTTGTCGTCCTTATAAAGACCAGCCTGACGGGCCTTGATGATCTGACCGCGGCGAGCAACCATGTCGCCGATGGCCCAGCCGCAGACAACGGCAGCACCGACGCAAAGGCCGCAGACCTTCAGAAATCCGCGGCGCCCGAGAATAAGGGCAGCCGGGCGTTCGGCATACGAATAATTTTCAGAAAGCAGCATTTTTATTCTTTCCTTGCGTCTGAATTAGATACGAAGCGGCAACGGCGTCGTCGGATGGAGCCACGCCGTCCCAGCGGACTGGACAGGCTGACCGCCGCCGTTGACGCAGCCGCCCGGACAGTTCATCACTTCAATGAAGTGATAGCGGTTTTTGTCGACGCGCACGCGGTTGAGCACTTCTTTCAAGCCCTGATTAGCGCCGTTGACGACGCAAACGCGGACATCGAACTTCTTGCCGCCGAGTGCCTTGATGGGCACGGGAATTGTGGCTTCAACAATGGCGTTGTCGTAACCGCGGACGATTTCAATGTCCGCATTCTTGAGTTCTTCGCCCGAGAGAGCGAAGTAAGCCGTGCGCAGCGCAGCTTCCATCACGCCGCCGGAGCAGCCGAAAATGGTGCCTGCACCCGTGTAGACTTCAAGCGGCTTGTTGTTGCGTTCGCGGGTTTTCGGCTCGAGCAGCGGATTAATGCCCTTGCGGCGCATCAGTTCAGCCATGTCGCGAGCCGTCAAAGAAGCGTCGATGTCCTGGAAGGAGGGCGTGTCCTTAGGAATATCCTTGTTGGCGACAAGATAACGCCAGGCGGTATTCATTTCCGGACGAGCTGCTTCAAAGATCTTGGCCGTGCAGGGGGTGACGGACACGAAGTAGATCTTCCGAGGATCGCACTTCAGAATGTACTTGGCAGCCCAAGTCTTCGCGAGGGTACCACCCATCTGCAGCGGCGATTTTGCCGTCGACAGATGCGGCAGCATGTCGGCGTGATAGGTTTCTGCGTTTTTAATCCATGCCGGGCAGCAGGACGTGAAGTGCGGGAACGGATGCTTTGCCATTTCATCGACTTCCGGACCGCGCTCGCCGAGAATCCAATACTGAATTTTCTTGACGAATTCCGTACCTTCTTCAATGATCGTCTGGTCAGCCGTGCTGTTGCAGTCATACACGACAAAACCCATTTTTTCGAGAGCGTTGACGAGCTGTTCGGTCGAAAGTTCGCCGGGTTCTCCGCCGAATTCTTCACAGATAGACACGCGAACCGCAGGAGACGGATGCGCAACGACGATTCGTTCGGGGTCGTCGAGCATGCGCTCGACTTCGTCGACGAAGCTCATCTGTTCGATGGCGCTGAACGGGCAGGCGATAAGGCACTGACCGCAGTAGAGGCAGGCGTCGTCAATGATTTCATGCTTGGCGCCGAGGCCGCCCTTGATGGCATCAGTCGGGCAGAACTTGCGGCAGGTGTCGCACCCGACGCACTTGTCCTTATTGATGTGAATGATGCCGCGCAGTTCCCCTTTTCGGAGGTTGCCTTCGTAGGCGGGACCACTTTCCCCGTGGGCGTTGGCGCCCGGCAGGAAGGTAGTGACCTGGATCGTATGGGACATTGAATTTTTCTCCGGAATTAAAGAGAGCGCGTTGGGCTTGTCAACCGCGCGTTCTCTCGTTCTTCGCGTTTCGGCATCCTGCCGCCGACAGCAAAGCCCGGGCTTTTTTCAGCTCGGGTCCAGCGGGGTCGTCGGCGGCATTGATGAATGCCGCTCTTGGCTGAGCGAGGGCAGGTCTGTCGGAAAAAAGTCAGCAACAGAGGCCCTCTGCGAAACAAGCCAATTCTACGAGAGGCGCATGAAACGGACTAGGCAGAAGTAATTCCAAAGAGGTAGTTTTTGAGTAGTAATTGAGGAATTGTCGGAAATGTTTCTATTTGTCATTTAATCCAAATCAATTCTCCATCTGCAGTCTTTGCAAATCGCTAACCATTTGAATCACTTGAAATCCCGACTAATTTGATCGGATATAGGCTGACGTGTGAAGCCTTGTCCATACAAAAAAACGGAACCCTTCTAATAGAAAGGTTCCGTTTTGTCGAACGCTTACTGAGCGCTGCGCTTACATGTCTTCTTCTTTGAGTGGAGCGCGCAGCTCAGCACGGACATTGTCCATTGCTGAATAGAAAGCTTTCATCATGACAAGCCCAAGGAATTTACCTGCTTCCGTCACAACGATGCGGTCCGGATCATTCGGATCGTTTTCAATAGCACCAGCGATGCGCAACGCAAGCATCTCCTTGAAGAGATAGCGATCAACATCGACGCCATGAACTTCGCGGAAATATTTTCTTGAGAGGCGATGTGAGAATAAACCCAGCATCAGACGGTACTGCACGATTGCATGTTTGTCGAATTTGCGTTGGCGCTCTACGCCGGTGTTGCCCTGCGCAATTCGTTCACCGTAGCGTCGAAGGCTAAAGGTATTTACGTATAGGCTATCGCCCAAGAAACTGAAGGCGCCCGAGCCGACACCCAAATATTCATCGTAGTCGACGACATATTCGTCGAACCCCTCGTCATGCGTACGGCCGAATGTCCAAGATGTAAGGTGCTGATAGTGATCGCCGAGCGTGTCAACAATCGTTCGGTACTGGTCAGCAAGTTGGTTCCCTTTAGCTGCAATGGCCCCCTTAACGCTCTTTCTTGTCTGCGAAGTAATCATGAGCGGATAAGTCGTTACTTGGCGAGGATTGAGCTTGACGATTTTTTCCATATCGTCATGAATCGAGTCGAGCGTTTGTCCGCGGAACCCGAACATCATGTCGACATTGCAGGTAGGGAAAAGCTCTTTTGCATATTGCAGACGTTCATAGATCTGCTCACCCGAGCCGAATTTTTCGTAACGATCTGAAAGCTTCAGAATGTCGTCGTTGAAGCTTTGAACGCCGATCGACATGCGGTCGACCAAACCTTTGAGGTTCTTGAATGCGGGCGTTGTGATGATCTGCGGGTCCGTTTCGCAGGAAACCTCTTGAATTGACGGAAAAAGCTTTTTCGCGTGCTCAATCGTCTTGATGAGTTCTTCTTCAATGATGGTGGTTGTACCGCCGCCAACGTACATGGAGTGAAAGTCGTAGCCGAGCGCCTTCACGTAGTCCATTTCCTTGCGCAGATTGACAAAATATTCACGCGCTTTCCATTCTTTGAATAGAAAGCGATGAAATGTGCAGTATGTGCAAAGTGTGCGGCAGAAGGGGATGTGTGCGTAGAGCAGATATTTATGCCCTTCCTGCGGGAGCGGCGGATTCTTGAGAATAACCGGATCGCAGTGCAGGTAGCGCTGCGTGTAATAGTCCATCACTCGGTCCGTTACCCCGATCATCCATTCGGGAAGAAGTTTGCGGGGTGCAGGGACGTAGCTTGATTTGTCGTTCATTTGTGTGTATTGCCGTGATGGGGAGCGAAAAAGCTGATTGTACAAAAGCCAGGACGACGGTTCCGATTGTGCGTCGTCCGACTCAGGGTTATAGCGGTTAATTCTTAGCCGTGTGTTGCGTAAAGTTGCTCAATTTCTTTCTTGAAGCGTTGCGAAAGCGGTCCGCGCTTCAGCTTAAGCGTTGGTGTAAGAAGCCCGTTTTCGATGGTCCAAGGATCTTTCGTGAGCACAATCGCGCGTGGAAGCGCATAGTTTGGAAAATCAGATGCAGCAGCTTTCGCTCGTTTGAGCGCAGCGGTTTTTGCTGTGGGAGACGCGAGACTCTCTGGCCCTGTAGGTTCAAGTCCGAGAGAGTCTGTGAGTCGCTGCCATTCTGCTGGATCTACAACTGCAATGAGGCTGATGTAGGGCTTGTTTTCTCCGAGGATGTAAGTCTGGGCAAACAGCGGATCCGTTTCGATTGCCGACTCCAAGTCGGCTGGCGGCACTTTTTCACCGGTCGACGTGACAATAATTTCCTTGATGCGGCCTTTGATCTTTAAAAGACCATTGGCAGTAAATTCTCCTACATCGCCGGTTTTGAGCCAACCGTCTTTGGTGAATGCTGCCGCAGAGTCTTCTGGACGCCGCCAGTATCCTTTCATGACGGATGGGCCGCGGACCTGAATCTCATTGCTTTCTCCCAATCTAACTTCCAGGTTGCAGAAAGGCTTTCCGACCGTTTCGGGCTGATTAAGTTCAACGCAGTTGCCCGCAATAATCGGACTGGTTTCTGTCATGCCATAGCCCTGAATGATTGGCAGCCCCAGACCGCAGAATGTCCGAGCGATTTTGGGATTGAGTGCAGCACCGCCTGAAATGGCAATTCTTAATCTGCCGCCGAATTGAGCCTGCAGCATTGATGCAACCCGCTTCAAAAGCAAGCTTCGCATCATGCCATCAAGGCAGGCACGTGCGGTTTTTTCTATCGGCAGATGATTGCGGCGGCAGAAGTCGCGCCAGCCGATTTCTACTGCCCAATCAAACATAAACCGATTCGTTGCGCTTGACTTTGACAGCATGTTTTGAACGCGTGCGTAGATTCGTTCATAAACTCGCGGTACGGAAATGATGACTGTTGGCCGTACGGTTTTTAGATCCTCTGCAAGCAGCAGGATTGAACGGTTGTAAACGATTGTGCAGCCTGTTGCCAACGCCAAGTAATAGCCGGCAGTTCGCTCAAATGTATGTGACAGAGGCAGAAATGACAAGAAGACGTCGCCAACTTGGGGCGAAACGCATTCGAGAGTTGCTTTGACGTTGCTGACAATGTTTTTATGTGTCAGCATTACCCCCTTGGGCCGACCTGTAGTGCCAGATGTATAGACAATGCCCGCGAGATCGTCTTCAAGCGGGCCTGCCGGCAACGGCATCGTTTGAGTTTCTCCAGAGCTCAGCCAATCTTCAAGTTTCATGATTTCGACGGGTTCATGCTCCTTGAAGATGTCGTCTGGTTCAGGATCGGTCACGACAACAAGGCGAAGATCCGGCATATCGACACCTGTACCCTGGATCTGACGCCAGCGAGCAAGCTTATTCGTAATAAGAACGCTTGCTTGACTGTCGATCAGAATGAAAGCACAGGCTCCCGGCGTGTCGATGGCGTGAAGCGGAACGGGAACAATGCCATTTGCAAGTGCACTTTGATCCGCGCAAACGTTGTCGATGCCATTGGGCATCAGCACGGCAGCTCTGTCACCTCGCACGAAGCCGGCTTGGCACCAGGCACGGCGCCATCGCTCGATGAGATCGCCGAGGGTGCGATATGAAATACTTTCCCAGAGATTCGTTTTTCGGTCGTATTGACGCAACGCTTCCCTGTCTGCGTATTTTTCAATGCTGTTGCCTAACAATTCCGGCAGAGTCGTCAATCCGTCGAGTTCACTGGATCGGCCCATAGCGATCAAGTCCTAGTTTGGTTGCAAGATGAATGCGCCGTCGACGCACATCGATCGTTCGCAAGGACGCATGCATCCTTGCTGTATTGTGAGGATCTTAAGTCTAGCGGGACATTTCATGCTTGCGGTAGGTTGAAACCGCAAATTCAAACAACGTTTAAGCGGAGGAGGCACGCAACGCCGTCTTCAATGATTTTCAAGTAAATTAACAGAAGTGAGCATTAACTCATAAAACTATGAGCTATAGATGTGCCAGGCAGTCCTCCGCTGATAATGCCCTTCAGACCCCCTCGATTTGTTCGCGTTTCGTTTCCAGTTCTTCCCAGCGATCGTAGCTTTCCGTAAGCGCTTCACCGATTGCTTTGAGGCGCTCGTTGTCTGCTTTAATGACTTCTACGCCTTGAGCGTGATAATCCGAAGCACTCATTTTTTCTATAAGAGCGCTCTGTTCGGCTTCGAGAGTCTCAATACGTTTTGGCAACTCTTCAAGCTCTTTGTTTTCCTTGTAGCTCATCCGAAGCTTTTGGGGCTTCACTTTATTTTTCGGCTGCAGAGGAATTTCTTTTGGTTCCTGTTTTTCTGGTTCAACAGGCTGGGGGCGCTGTGCAAGCCAATCTGAATAACCGCCTACGTATTCACGCCAGCGGCCATCGCCCTCGGGGGCGAGCACTTCCGTGACAACGTTGTCAAGAAAGCGCCGGTCGTGACTAACCAAAATGATGGTGCCAGGGTAGCTCATCAGCGTTTGCTCAAGGAGCTCAAGCGAGTCGATGTCAAGATCGTTTGTTGGTTCATCAAGAACGAGTAAATTTGCGGGAAGCGCGAAGAGCCGAGCTAGCAAAAGGCGATTTCGTTCGCCGCCGGATAGCGAACTTACGGGAACTTTTGCTCTTCTTGCAGGAAAAAGGAAATCGTTCAAGTAAGCAACGATGTGTTTCTTTTGACCCGCAATTTCCACCCAATCGGAGCCTGGAGAAATGGTTTCAGCAACTGTTTTCGTCAGATCAAGCTGCTCTCGCAGCTGATCAAAATAAGCAATCTTGAGGTTGGTGCCGAGCCGGACGGAACCTGCATCGGGATCGATTTTGCCAAGCAGCAGTTTGATGAGCGTGCTTTTGCCGACGCCATTGTGACCGATTAAACCGAGACGATCCCCACGCATAAGCGTGAAGTCAAGGTTTTTAACAACGGCATGGCCGGCAAATGATTTGCAAAGGCCTTTGACTTCAGCAACGATTTTTCCGCTTTTCTCACCCGCGTCGATCTTGAGGTTGATAGATCCCATTCTTTCGCGACGTGCCGCTCGCTCACGGCGCAGTTGCTCGAGTCGGCGGACGCGTCCCTCATTGCGAGTTCTTCGCGCTTCAATGCCTTTTCGTATCCAGACTTCCTCCTGCGCCCAAAATTTATCGAATCGACGTCTAGCAATCGTTTCCGCTTCTAGCTCTTCTTCTTTTCTGGACTCAAAGGCACTAAATGAGCCTGGATAAGAGCGGAGGATGCCACGGTCGAGCTCGACGATGCGAGTGACAACGTTATCGAGAAATTGTCTGTCGTGAGTGATGACGACAAGCGATCGTTGATTTTTGAACTCCAAGCGGCACAGATTCTCGAGACGACGAATTGCTTCGATATCCAAGTGGTTGGTTGGTTCGTCCAACAGCAGGAGATCGGGTGCTTGAGCAAATGCGAGCGCGAGTGCGGCACGCTTCTTTTCTCCGCCAGATGCTTTTTTGGGAGAAAGATCAGGGTTGAGGTCAAAACGATGAAGATATTCATCAAGGCGCGCTAAACGACGCCATTGCTCGCGTTCGTCACTCGCAATATCCAGCCTTCCACGTTTAATCAGGCTTTCTCTAATTGTTTCAGCGTCCGGCAGGAACGGTTCTTGCTCTACATAGCTGACCAAGAGGCCATCCTGTTTTTGAATATCGCCGTCGTCGAGCTTAAGCTTGCTCGCCAGCACGGCGAGCATTGAACTTTTACCTGTCCCGTTCCTACCAATGAGACCAACCCGTTCTCCGCTCTCAAGGGAAAAAGCGGCATTGTCGAGAAGCGGCAGGTCGCCCCACGCGAGACTTGCATTAAGAAGAGTGATAAGAGCCATGCTGGTGTTTAAAAGCTTTGGGCAAATATGTCTCGAAGACTGCATGCGGCGTAGAGCGCACTTGCAGGTTCTGAAAACAGCGGATGGTGAAAAAATAAAGCGAAGACTAATGAGCCTGTTCGACGCCCTGTAGTTCAGAGTCTCGATTGCTGTCGCTTTCTAGGTTGAGAGAAGACAGAGTTTCGTCAGAATTTGCCGTCGAACCATTATTTGCCGGTATCGTGCCGGGCATTGCTTTGAAAGATTCATCATCTCGAAGAATCGGTGTTGCTTCCGTCGCATAGTTAGGGGCCAGAGGGGTTGAAGTGTCGCTTGAAAGAGGTCGTTTTACTGGCGGCAACATCGGTGTCGGTACGGGATCCGGAATTATCTGCTGAGGGTTGATGATGATCGATTTGACATCAGTCCTTCGTACGTCATTAAAGATTTCATCCACTTGTACAAGTGGAGTATTCGTTTCTGCAATTGGCTTGGGGGGCTGGATGTTCGGAAGCTCGGGAGTTGAAATAAGGTCAGGAGCTACTTCAATCAAATGCCCCTCTCGAACAATAATGGTCTGCGGCGTGCGGGTCACTTCGGCAGACTGTTTCCGATCCAACTGTAGGAAGCCAGTTTCGCCATGGAACTGGATGATTTGACGCTTTATTGACCATTGCTGTGCTAGTTCGTAGGCGTCGGCGCCGAGCGCAAAAAGTCGCTTCGCTGCCAAAGAGTAAGGCATTGCCGTTTCAAAGCGAGCTTCAAAACCTTGTGCGTCATAGCGCACTATTAGAGGGCATTCGGAAAAAACGACATTTTCAAGGTCGTAGGCAAGCGCAGCAGAAGTTGAGCTTGTTCGCGGATCGCCAGGATTAGATGCGGAGGTAGCCCAGACGCGCATTTCCCGAGGAAGCCGGTTTCGAACAAGGCTTGCCGTTTGTGCATCCAGTGCCAGCAAAGATGCCTGATAAGGTGGCTCCGTTGTGGCTATTTTGGCGCGACGCTCAGCCTGGATCGCAGCAATTCTTCGCTTGAGTTGAGTGGAGCCTGCCGCATAATGCTTGCGGGCTTCCGCCGTTTTTTCTCTGTATACAAGTTCTTCTTCTTCGGTAAGTTTCGGCTCGATGCTTTTTTGTAAGGTTGGAAGTGTTTCTTCCGAAATGGTAATGACGTTGTAATTTACATGCGCAGCGGCGAGTTCCTGTTGAAATGTTTCGGCGATGCGCTGCTCCCAGGCACCTTGTGAAACCAAAATGGCGATCTGAGGGAATCCATATCGATCAGAATAGGCGGGCAGGGCTTTTACGGCCAGACGAGCAATGTATTTCGCTTCCGTTTCTGTCGAAACCGACATCATGATTAAATTGTCGGGAACAGGCGCAGACTGCGCTTGAGAAGGAATGTTGAGGGCGACGGTCGGCAGCGGAAGAGATTCTCGGGCGGCTATATTCTCTACAGCATTGCGTTCCAAGGGGCCCACGACGACGTCAGCACCAGCGGCAACGGCAGCGTCAAGCTGGTCGTCAAGGGTGGCAGTGGACGGCGCTTCAATTAAGAGGATATTGGCTGGGCGCGCACTTGTTTTGCTTGCTGCCATAAGGCCGTTGCCGACAATTTTTGCAGCAGCCATAAAAGGAGAACCGTCCTGTGGCATCAGTAGTGCGATTGTCAGAGGACGACCTGCTTCTGCAACATCCACGGGACGCAACTGCTGAATCGATTCAGTCGTCAATTTCGGGGCAGATACCGGTGCGCTTCCTTCCTGCTGTAACGAAGCGTCGGTATGCGAGATATTTTTTTGGACATTGACTGATGAAATGCCTGTTGTCGGCATAGCTGTTTCCGACAGCATTTCCGACTCAGTGCACAAGCCCAAAACGGGTAAAGTTAAAAGCACTACGCTGATACAGCGGGCAGCAATTGCCCTATTGACTTCCAACATGACTTCTCAAGCAAATATTTGGTCTGACAATTCTTTAATGGCAACAGCCGGTCTGCCGGAGCAGGATATGCCGTCGGGGGCTCTATATATGGTTGGAGTGCCCATTGGCAACCTTGGCGATATCACGCTCAGAGCGCTTTGGGTACTTTCAAGAGTCGACGCGGTGGCTGCTGAAGATACCCGAGAAACAAGAAAGTTGTTGGATCGTTTTGGACTTTCGCCCAAACTTCTTTCCGTGCGTGAGCATAACGAACGAGCTGGCGCAGAGCAAATCATCGCGCGGCTCGATGCCGGAGAAAAAGTTGCCATGGTGACGGATGCCGGAACCCCTGCTGTTTCAGATCCTGGTGCTCGGGTTGTTGACGCTGTGCTTGATGCAGGCAAGCGGGTGATTCCTATTCCTGGCGCCAGTGCGGTAGTTACAGCATTATCCGCTGCGGGGCTGCTTGGCGAAGGCTTTCGTTTCGTCGGGTTCGTCCCGCCTCAGCCAAACGCAAGACATAGCGTGCTTTCTGAGCTTGCGCATTATGAAAGACCTTTTGTACTTTATGAGGCGCCACACCGAATTATCAGTCTTCTCGAAGAATTAGGAGCAGTTTTGCAAAGCGGACGACGTGTCGTTATCGCTAGGGAACTTACGAAAAGATTTGAAACTATAACGAGGCTGCATGCTGAAGATCTTTCAGCGTGGGCACAGAGACACGATCCCAAGGGGGAGTATGTAATCCTCATTGATGAAATGCGCTCTTCGGGGGTAGGCTTAAACGAGGAGGCGCGCAAATGGTTGAATGCGCTTTCTTCGGAGCTCCCTGCTTCCCGGTTGTCAGCCGTTGGTGCAAAGGCAACCGGTCTTCCCAGGCAGGTTATCTATGATTTCCTTTTGGGCAACAAACGGGATAGATAATAAGGATGGTTGTGGCTTGCCCGAGGAATTCCAATTATTAAAACTAAAGAAAGTTGGAGTCTGCACTTATGACAGATATTTCCAAAAAGAACTCGGAGATCCCTCAGCAAACCGATGAAAAAACAGCGGCAGCACCTGTTGCGCCGACTTCTTCCGATGCTAATGTTGAAGCATCTGAGAAGCGAGGGGCATCACGCACCGAAAAGCGCGAGCCGCTCTATGCCAACGAAAAAATTGATCGTCCCCCTCGTTTCCGTAACAGTCGAGACATTCTCAATCACCTTAAGGTTTCGATGACGGAGCGGGGGTATGCGCGCAAAGAAGACGTTATTAACGACATTCTTTCAGGTCAGTCGCCAGAAGATCGTGAAAGCATTCTGCGTGCGCTTCTGAGCGAATTCAGTAAGCGTCGAGGCAAAACGCAACAGGAAAAAGAGGCTGAAGACAATCAGCTCAACCCAGATTGGCCCAAGGGCGCATACCCGTATGTCAATCGCATGCGCCGAAAAGTATATGAGGCTGAAAAATATCATCTGCAGGTTGAGTTGCTGAAGCTTCAGGCTTGGGTAAAAGAGACGGGGCAACGGGTTGTTATCTTATTTGAAGGACGAGACGCAGCAGGCAAAGGCGGAACCATCAAGCGTTTCATGGAGCATCTCAATCCTCGTGGGGCACGTATCGTAGCTCTCGATAAGCCGACGGAAGCCGAGCGCGGACAATGGTATTTCCAACGCTATATTCAGCATTTGCCAACCAAGGGAGAAATCGTTTTCTTCGATCGCTCCTGGTATAACCGCGCCGGCGTCGAGCGTGTAATGGGCTTTTGCACAGACGATGAATACTACGAGTTCATGCGCGAAGTTCCTGGCTTTGAGCGCAACCTGGTTCGCAACGGCATTTATCTGATCAAGTTCTGGTTCTCCGTGAGCCGTGAAGAACAACGTCGCCGCTTCAAAGAGCGAGAAGTCTCTCCTCTTAAGCGCTGGAAGCTGTCTCCGATTGATCGAGCTTCGCTAGATCTTTGGGACAATTACACAGCAGCAAAAGAAGCGATGTTTTTCTCAACGGATACATCCGAAGCGCCTTGGACTGTCATCAAGAGCGACGATAAAAAGCGCGCTCGCCTGAATGCCATGCGTTATGTGCTGAATGCCATTCCTTATGCGCATCGTAATTTGAAGGCAGTGGGGCCCGTCAATCCTCTTATTGTTGGGCGAGCAAGCGCCATGTTTGAGACGGCAGAAAATCATGGTGGTCTTGGCGGTATCGGGATGCCGCAGGCGTACAGCTCCGATCTGCAGCCGCTGATCCTGCCGTCAGGGAAGAAGGCCGATAAGAAGTCGAAGAAGTAAATGCTACTGATGCTTTAAAAGCACAAACCGTTCATTCGCGCAGATGTGTGAATGAACGGTTTTTTTCAAATGGGGAAAGCGTTTTTGCAGCTACCTGCGGATGCAACCTCATCTTCGGACGGCAATCGGTATGAACGAACAAGCAGCCTGTTTCACGTGAAACATGTGCGATATGTTGCAGAAGCAGTGTTTCACGTGAAACAAAGAAAAGGCCCCGGAATTCCGAGGCCTGATTCCTTGACGAGCAAAGAGAGGAGAAAAGATGGCTAGGAGCGCAACGTCACTTCGCGTGTTTTTGATGAGTGAATGTTGCGGACAAGGCCACCGAGCAATTCCGAAAGCTCTTCAATCAGATTTGAGTTGGAAATAACGCCGACGATGGTGCCCTCTTCGCTGACAATTGGAAGACGGCGGATGCCGAATTCGCGCATGCGTGCCAGTGCAGTCACCATGCCCTCATTGGGTGTCGCGGTGACAACTGGCGCTGTCATGACATCCTTTACTGTTAGTTCCTCAGGATTACGCTTGCGGGCTACAACTTCAATGGCGATATCGCGGTCCGTGATCATGCCGATCGGTTTGCGATCGGCGTTGATAACGACGAGGCTCCCGACGTGCTCAGCGCGCATCTGAGCAGCGCATTCCTGAATATTCTTGTCGGCGGTGATGGTGGCCACGTCGTGGACAGCCATGTCAATGACTTTAAGAGAACGGGTACGCATCTCGTGATAACCAAAAAAGCACTCGGGCTAACTAGCCGAAACTCGGCGGTCGAGTGGTGTTGGACTGTAGTAGTAAAGCGGCTTTGATTGTATCGAAAAACGAAAAATGAGGCCGTCAGTCTTCGTCAGATCTGCTGAGAATTGAGTGCTGCTTTATGACTCGGTGCTGTTCTGCTCTGCTATGCGGACAAAACGGTCGAAGCTGTAAAGCGATTTATCCATCAAATGTGATGCTGATACACGCTGCAGACTCATAAAAGTGTTGTAAACCCGACCAGGAAATTCTCGGTCCCAGCTGCGGATGAGTTCTTTGATTTCTTGTCGCTTCAAATTTTCTCCTGCCCCGCAGATGCCCTTGGCAGCAAGCGGATAACCGCGGATCTTGGCGAGCTTTTCCGTCTCCTTCTCGCGGACATATACCAGCGGACGAATGACAATGTTTTTGCCGTCGTCACTTCTAAGTTTGGGCGGCATAGCCTTGAGGCGTCCGCCATAGAAGAGGTTAAGCAAAAATGTGCTGACTACATCATCCATGTGATGACCAAGGGCAATCTTCGTGCAGCCAAGTTCGTTGGCAACGCGATAAAGAATGCCGCGGCGAAGTCGTGCGCAGAGAGAGCAGACGTTTTTGCCTTCAGGAATCAATCGCTCGATGATGGCGTTCGTATCTTGATCTTCTATGTGATAAGGAACGCCGGAAGCAGCCAGCTGTGCCTTGAGAGATTCAAGCGGAAATTGCGGGATATGCTGATGCACATTGACCGCAATGAGATCGAAGCGAATGGGCGCTCTCGCTCGCAAGGTCTTAAGCGCGTCAAGAAGCACATAGCTGTCTTTGCCGCCGCTCATCGCAACCAGCACTTTGTCACCTTCTTCGATCATGTTGAAGTCGGTAATGGCTTGTGCAGTTAGACGAACAATGCGCTTTTCCAGTTTTCTCTGTGAAACTGAGAGCTTGTTGCGTTCGGACAGTGTCATCCCTGAAGAATGGTCATTCTTCTCACGGAAAATGTCGGAGGAATCAGAGGGCAAAGGAATGATAGGGATGGCGTGGTCAATCATGAGAAGAAATAGTAGAAAAGGATGAGCCGACGCACCATTCTTCGATACCGACAGCGTCTGCGTCGGCATAGGCATCGAGTTTTGCGGAAGACAGACGAACAAGCATAACGCCGGGTAGCTCAGCAATTTTAGTGATCAGTCTGCGAACGAGCGTTTCCTGCAGGTTGGTATGGTTTGCAGTTGCTTGGCGCAAAATGCCGCTAATGAGGTCGTAGTCGAGAACGCAATTGATTTCGTCGGCGAATTTATCAACTTGTTTAAGTGTCCAGACATCGCAGTCAAGCCGCAAACGCTGACGCATCTCCTTTTCGTTGTTGTAAATGCCAATGGAGCAGGGAAGAGTCAGTCCCGAAATAAACACACGGCGACAACGGGATCGAAGGAAAGTTTCATCTGGAAAACAAAGCATCTGAATCAGTGGAGAAGGGAAAAAAGCAAGGTTTTGAGCAGCGAAGCCTCTAAAATGACAGCATCATGCGATGGGCAATAGTCATTTTTATTTTTTTAATCGTCATTCTGACGAGCATTCCGACGCTTCGGCGTTTCGGCGTAGGCCGACTGCCAGGAGATCTTAGCTTCAAGATCTGCGGGCGTCAGATTGAATTGCCGTTCATGAGCACGATTTTGTTGTTCCTGGTGGCTGTGTTAGTAGGGAGGCTTCTCTAGCGAGTTCCAAGCCTTAACAACCGCATCTTTTCGCGCATTAAAAACCGCTGAGGGTATGGTTTTCGGGTCCTTTTGTGCTTTGGCAATAGCACCTGCATCGATGCTTCGCCATGCGCAGAAAGCAGCTTGTATGCGCTGTTCCTGAAGAAGCGCATGCGAAGCAGCCGCGTCGGCTAGCACGAGCCGACGATACCGCAGCAGTTCAGTCATGCGTTCCGGACGGCGCAACGCATCTGCTTTTAAGAAAATCGAGACGGCATCATTGGGCTCATCAAGCCGCTTTAAATCGAATTCAATGCGCTTGAGGACTTCGGCAAAGCTCAGATTTTCGGCGCTTGCTCGAATGGAGCCAAGGAACTGCCGAATACATTTGTCGTCAGGAAGACTGGAAACAAGTGCCGCAAAGCGTGCAGGCATCGACAGTCTTTCGCGAACGGTGATGTGTAGCGCACGTCGTGCTGGAGCATCGAAGGAAAAGTTTGGATAAAGGCGTTGCCAGAATCCGCAGGCGGATAACACATCCAACATGCGGCATGGGACGGGCGTTGCAAGCCCTTTTGTTAATTCTGCCAAGACGCGCTCTGGAACAAGAGCGTCTGCTTCGCCCGCGGCTACCATGGAGCGCATCAGCGACATAGTTTCGGGAGCAATTGAAAAAGACGGAAACTTTGCGGCAAAACGTGCGAGGCGAAGAATTCGAACAGGATCCTCCGCAAAAGCGTCGCTGACATGACGGAGAATGCGGGCCTTAAGATCATTCACGCCTCCGTATGGATCAATTATCTTGCCCGTTTCTGTCATGGCAATCGCGTTGATGGTCAAATCACGCCGTCGAAGATCTTCTTCGAGCGTCACATCAGGAGCGGCATGGAAAACAAAACCGTGATAGCCGGGAGCTGTTTTCCGTTCGGTACGGGCAAGTGCGTATTCTTCATGAGTCTTAGGATGAAGGAATACGGGGAAATCTTCTCCTACCGGTAAAAAACCTCTGCGGATCATGCCTTCCGGCGTTTCTCCGACAACAACCCAGTCACGATCATTGGGCTGATTCGCTTCGCCGAGTTTGTTTAAAAGACGGTCTCGAACGTAGCCGCCAACGGTGAAGATTTGCATGGATGAACGGGCAGTGTCAGGGAATGTTGGGGTTGGTTGCATAGCTTGGATGAATGCGTCCGATGAAGGAAGTGAAATTTTTGATCGGATTGCCAAGAAGAACACTATATGTGAGCGTGTTTGAGAGAACGTTTTTCACATAGCCGCGCGTTTCGTAATATGGGATAGTTTCAATGAAAACTGCACTCTCCGTGCTTTCAGAAAGCGCTGCTCGCCAGCTTCTGGCTTTAGCGGGGCCGGCATTGTAAGCTGCCGTGGCAAGTACATAGCTCGAATCTAAGTCAGCAAAAAGCATGTGCAGATAAGCACTGCCGAGGACTAAATTCATTTCTAGCCCTGTGAGCAAGCTTCGATCATATGCGGAAACGCCTAGCCGTTTGGCTAGCCAATCGGCTGTTGCTGGCATGACTTGCATGAGTCCCTGTGCTCCAACCGAGGAGCTGACCATTGGGATAAAACGCGATTCTTGACGAATAAGACCGTAGATCCAGGCAAGCGAAATTTGTTGAGCCTGGCTCACGCGTGAAAAAAGGGCGTAGTGCGGCATTGGGTAGCGTTGGCGAATATCTACGATATCGTGGCCCGAACGCAAACTTGTATTGATCATGCGGTGAATGAGGAGCTTTTCCTTGGCATAGGCAGCTAGAACAACAAAATCGCGATCCTTTAGAGTACGGGCACCCCAGTTCCACTCCTTATGTCCCTCTATGTAGAGATGCATGCGATAAAGTGCGCGTGCACGAGCCAAGCTCGGATCTTTTTCCCAAGCTTCAATTTCCTGCGATTGGGGAGGATTTTTGATGGAAGATCCCAGTGCGTAAGGTCTGTGAAGCACGTCTGCAGCTAATTTCCCGTAAAACGTGTAATTACCCGCAATGCGCTCGAATTCGTGCTTTGCTTGTCGTTCGAGTCCGCGGGCAGCGAGTGCGCGTCCTCGCCAGTAAACCCAGGTTTCATCCGCACGAAGCGAATCAGGCATTTCATCGATGATTTTATTGAGCGAATACCAATTGCCGGCTCGAAGCGCAGCACGTGCATACCAAGCAACGAGTGCTTTTGCATCTGATACGAGTAAAGGGCGAGTCTCAAAAGCACGACCCGCTTTTCGATACCAGCTGAAGGCTTTGTCCTCAAGCTTGACCGTACCTGAATAACCAATTCGCATCCAAACAAGCGAGCGCCAGAATGCACTTGCCTTACGATCCAGGCATTTGCTTGCAATTTCTGCCGCAAGTTCGGGTGACGTACGAGAAAGACGCAGTGCTGCAAAGACACCTAATCGAGCATGCAAAGAGGACAAATCTTTCTGTTTACGAAACCATTCGATAGGGTTGTCTAAAATTGAGCCTAGTGATGCAATTGACGCAGGGAGTTCCGGTCTCGGTACATCTGCGAGCACACGCTTGACCTCATCCCATTTTCCTCGCTGCATTAGAAGAATGACTCGTGGCCATGCCCAGCTTCGATCGCGTTTAACGATCGCTTCTCCAAGCGTGCGGTAGGCGTCCGAAAGCGGGTTCACGGCATCCCGATAAAGAGTCTTTGCGGATTTAAGCAGTTCTGGTTTCGGGGGGGTGTCAGGCGTGCCGAGTGCATAAAATGCATGCCAAGCGGCCAGATCTGAATCCTTTTGATGCCAGACGAGCAGGTCGTAGAAAAAATCGAAGCGTTCGGCATTCATGCGGCTTGCCATTAGTCGCAGATATTGAAAAGCAGCTTCTTCTCCGATGTATTCACCCCGATGAAGCTCAATGAATCGCTCGAAGTTGTAAGCCACTTCAGGAGCGTCTGGTTGAGCCCTCAACGTCAGTACCAACGTCCAAAGCTCGACGTAGTCCTTGAGCAGATGCTTCGAAAGTAACGGCGAAAGTTCCTTAAGCGCAGCGATATCGCCGTGGACATAGGCATCCTTGGCCGCTAAGAAGACGTTATCAAGCGGTTCTGGCGGCATCGCATAAAGCGCGATGTCGAGGGGATCCACGGCGGGCAGATCAAGCAGTTCCGCCGTTAATTGGCCTGCGGCATCAGCTGCTTCTGCTGCAGCTGCGATATTGAATGTTCGTTCAAAGAAGGGCTCCCGCACAGAAAAAGCTTGATCAACAGCGCGGATGACGTCAGCAGGGTTAACCATGGCTGCTGACTCAGTGATGATGGGAGCGTCTATTTCTGCTTCTCTTAGCGATTGCAAGCGTTCTGCAATCGTAATGGGGACAAGCCGCCTGGGAATAAGACGCCGTCTGGGCATGGATGTCGAGGTTGCTGAATCCGTATCTGTATCAGATGCGACTGCGTTCTTAAGGGACAGCTCTTGTTGGTCTTCCTGGCTGAAGAGCGAAAGAATGTTGAACCAGCCGTCCGATTCGATTTCGACAGCCTCCTTATCTGTGCTTGGGGGAATCTGCGTCTCTGCAGCTTGCGACGAACTAGCCGTGGCAGCAGCGAGCGCAAAAAACGCACAAAAGGCAGCAGTAACACGTAGCGGGAACGACACAGGCATCCAAGCTTCGGCTAAGAAATAGAAGTAGTAGGTATTGCCCGTTAATATAGCGGCACCTTGCAGGGAAGATTTCGAGAGAAGGAGAATTGAAAATGTCTGAAGCAAAAAATACGATGCGCCGTGCACTGCGTGTGCGACGCAGCGATGCACTTATCGATGCGGAAGAAAAAATCGTAGGTAAGCTGGCTCGCCTTCTCTCTGGAAGATTCGAAGACGCAGCAGAAGAACGCTTATGTGAAAAGCTGAACGCTTCGCGGGTAATAGGGATTTACTCGCCGCTTTTGGGGGAGCCGGACTTGCGCGGCATTTTCTGCGATTGGCTTGAACTTGGTGACAATCGCGCATTGGCGCTTCCATTTATTGATGCCGACGATATGATGAGCTATCGACAGTGGGATCCGAACGCTGACGGAAACATCTGCCGTGATGCTAAAGGCATCATCTCTTCAACGGGGCATGGTGTATCCCCGGATTTTCTTGTGATTCCCTGCGTTGGCTATTCTGACAGTTGTCATAGACTTGGCAATGGCGGCGGTTTTTTTGATCGCTACATAGCACGGATGCGGAGAGAGGAACAGAATGGGAGGGTAGCCTTCCTCTGCGGGGTTGCGCTGGAAGCCTGCTGTGTGCAGCCAGAGCTTTTTGAATCGTGGGACGAGCCGCTGGACTGCATCCTGACCGAAGAAAAAGTTCGTTTTCACAACGCAATGATCAAAATCTGAAGGGCGCGAAAAAAGCCGCTGGGATATAAACCCGCGCGGCTTTTTCTAATGAAGGCTGCAGAATCGCTTGAGTCGATGCAGCTCAATGCTCATTAATAACGGTAGTTTTCCGACTTGTAGGGCCCTTCCTTCGGCACGCCGATGTATGCGGCCTGCTCGTCAGTGAGCACGGAAAGTTGAGCATTGAGATTGGTAAGCTGCAGACGCGCTACCTTTTCGTCAAGAATCTTCGGCAGGATGTAAACCCCCACCGGGTAACGGTCGGTATGGCAGAAAAGTTCGATCTGTGCAAGCGTTTGATTCGCAAAAGAGGAGCTCATTACATAGGAGGGATGGCCCGTTGCGCAACCGAGGTTGACAAGACGGCCTTCGGCAAGAAGCGTAATGCGATTGCCTGAGGGCAGAATGATGTGGTCTACCTGAGGCTTGATGTTCTCCCAACGGTACTTCCGCATCGACGCCACGTCGATTTCACTGTCGAAATGACCGATGTTGCAGACGATGGCTTCATTCTTCATGGCGATCATGTGATCGTGAGTAATGACGCGAACGTTGCCTGTTGCGGTAACGAAGATGTCAGCCTTGTCTTTCGCGTAATCCATCGTTACAACGCGATAGCCTTCCATGGCCGCTTGAAGTGCGCAAATTGGGTCGATTTCGACAACCCAGACCTGTGCAGACAGTGCACGAAGGGCTTGTGCGCAGCCTTTACCCACATCGCCGTAGCCTACGACGACTGCAACTTTGCCTGCCACCATAACATCGGTTGCTCTCTTGATGCCGTCAACAAGCGATTCTCGGCAGCCGTAGAGGTTGTCAAATTTCGATTTCGTCACTGAATCGTTGACGTTGATGGCTGGCACCTTTAGTTCGTTGCGCTGATGCATCTGATAGAGGCGATGCACGCCTGTCGTGGTTTCTTCCGTAATGCCCTTGATATGCGAGAGGCGAGAGGAATACCAATGCGGGTCAAGATCGAGATGCTTGCGAATTTCTGCAAAGAGCGCTTTTTCCTCATCGGATGTCGGCTGATCGAGAACACTGCGGTCTTCTTCGGCGCGGGCCCCCAGATGCAGAAGCAGCGTTGCATCGCCGCCATCATCAAGAATCATGTTCGAGAAGCCGCCGTCAGGCCACTCGAAAATGCGGTGCGTATAGGCCCAGTATTCCTCAATCGTCTCGCCTTTCTTGGCAAAAACAGATACGCCGTCTTGAACAATGGCTGCAGCGGCGTGATCCTGCGTTGAAAAGATGTTGCAGCTCGCCCAGCGAACTTCTGCGCCGAGGGCCGTTAACGTCTCAATCAAAACGGCCGTTTGAATGGTCATATGAAGAGAACCAGAGATGCGTGCGCCCTTAAGCGGTTGAGTGGCAGCGTATTCTCTGCGAATAGCCATCAAGCCAGGCATCTCAACTTCTGCAATCTGAATTTCCTTTCGGCCCCAATCGGCGAGGCTCAGATCAGCAATAACGTAATCATTGGCGCTCATTGTGCGTCCTCAGAAAGTAGTCAGGGGATGAGCGCCGTTAGAGAAAGCCGATTCCTGTCGAGCCTGGCGAAGCCTGAAGTTTTTCGAAGCAAAAAACTTCCTTGATTCGTCGCAGCGCTCCTCGACAGACGGAATAAAAAAAGCGGCGGCTATTATAGGCCGCCGCTAGGGGACTGTAGTAATCGATAGTTAGTGAGCGCTTACTTTTCGCAATTCTTATTCAACAGCAAGCATCTTGAGCGCGTTCTCTATATCGGATTCGACAACATCCTCAAGTTTTGTAACGGGGGCATCAGCAAGTGAGGCGATTCCTTCAGACTTGAGGCGACGGATCCAAAGGCCGGCTTCCCGTCCCGATTCAAAACCTTTTGAGACAAGCAATTCTCTGCCAGCGGCAACAAGCTTGAAGTAAAAGAGTCCGTCCTTTTCGCGATATTGCTTAATCATGACATCCGCTTGCGCCTTCTTCTGCTTTTTTTTCGTACTTGCGGCAGATACTGGCTCCGTGAAGCTCCTGAGGCCGACGGCATGCATAAGGTCGCTCAGGAATGGCGTGGCGATGGCGCGAGCTTTTTGAGCGCCAGCCTGCAAAATATCTTCAAGTTGTGCTGGGTGGGCCATTAGGGTTTCGTAACGAACACGCATCGGGCCGATTTCTGCATCAATCTTTTCAGCAAGACGCTTTTTGGCTTCACCCCAGCCTAGTCCGTCAATCAACTCCTGACGGAATCTCTGCGTTTCTTCTGGCGTAGAGAAAGCTTGATACAGCACGGCAAGTGAAGAACTGTCAGGATCCTTAGGTTCGCCAGGGAGCCGACTGTCGGTAACAATGCGAGAAATTGCCTCATCAAGCGCCTTTCGTCCGCCTTCAAAAAGAGGAATGACATTGTTGTATGACTTGCTCATCTTGCGGCCGTCCAGGCCGGGAAGAACCTCAACGGCGCTGCCGCCAGTTGCCTGCGGCATGACGAAGAACGGCTTGTCTGCAGGCGCATACAAATTGTTGAAGCGCTGCGCAGCATCTCGAGCCATTTCAAGGTGCTGAAGCTGGTCGTGTCCGACAGGTACTTCATTAGCGTTGAACATCAGAATATCTGCGGCCATCAGCACCGGATAGCAGAAAAGTCCCATTGAAACATCTGCGTCGGGGTCGCGTCCGGCTGCTGTTGCCTGGTCAACTTTGGCCTTATAGGCATGAGCACGATTCAGAAGCCCCTTAGCCATGACGCATGAAAGAAGCCAGTTGAGTGTGGGGATTTCTGGAATATCGCTCTGACGATAGAAAACGACGCGTTCAGGGTCTAAGCCGCAGGCGAGCCATGTTGCCGCAATCTGCATACGGCTGCGCTCAATGCGGACTGGATCCTGACATTTAATGAGCGCATGCAGGTCGGCGAGAAAGAAGAAGCTTTCGACATCTGGATTCTTGCTGTCGCGGATAGCCGGCCGGATGGCGCCGACGTAATTGCCGATGTGAAGTGTGCCGGTCGTATTGATGCCGGTGAGCACGCGTTTTTTCATAATGAATGCGTCGAAACGAATTGCTTGAGTAACCGAAAGTTGGTTCTGGAACAAAGTTGAGATATTACAACGGTCGCTTGGATTTGGTTTTTTGCAACGAATCTGTTCGGGTTTGGCGCTAAGCATTGAATGAGAAGGCCGGTGCGGCACATTCAAGCACCGCACCGGCCTTCTCTTCCTAGTTTCTAAGCTGACTGTTTAAAACAAAACTGGAACGCAGTCAAACTGAGAAAGGAAACATCCTTAAAGTCCCGCTTGGGCGCGCAGAGTGGCAGCCTTATCGGTCTTTTCCCAAGTGAACTCCGGTTCTTCGCGGCCGAAATGACCGTAAGCAGCCGTCTTCGAATAGATCGGACGGCGAAGATCGAGCATTTTGATGATGCCGCGAGGACGCAGATCAAAGTTTGCGCGAACAAGTTCAGCGAGCTTGGCATCGCTCACTACACCTGTGCCGCGGGTAAAGACAGTGATGTTCATCGGCTCAGCAACGCCGATGGCATAGGAGACCTGGACGAGACAGTATGTGGCAAGGCCTGCAGCGACGATGTTTTTGGCGACATAGCGGCAAGCATAGGCAGCCGAACGATCGACTTTGGTCGGATCTTTGCCGGAGAAGGCGCCGCCGCCGTGCGGACAATAGCCGCCGTAAGTATCGACAATGATCTTACGACCCGTGAGACCGCAGTCGCCCTGCGGGCCGCCCACAACGAATCGGCCGGTTGGATTGATGAGGAACTTCGTGTCCTTCAGCCATTCGGCAGGCATGACTGGGCGGATGATTTCTTCAATGATGGCTTCATTGAACTCGGGTTTCATCTTGCTGCCGAGCGACATTTCGGGCGCATGCTGTGAAGAAATGACGATCGTATCGGCTGCAACGGGAACCCCGTCGCGATAGCGCAGCGTCACCTGGCTTTTGGCGTCAGGACGCAGGAAAGGCAGTGTCCCATTTTTGCGGACGAGCGATTGACGCTGCATGAGCTGATGCGCATAGTAGATCGGCGCAGGCATGAGTGTCGGCGTTTCCGTGCAGGCGAAACCAAACATGAGGCCCTGGTCGCCAGCACCCAGATTAAGTTCATCGTCGCAAGCTTTGTCGACACCCTGCTTGATGTCTTGAGACTGCTTGTCATAGCCGACAAGAACCGCGCAACCTTTATGGTCGATGCCATATTCGGTGTTGTCGTAGCCAATGCGCTTCAAAACACCGCGAGCAAGATCAATGTAATCAACGTTGGCGTTGGTGGTGATTTCACCTGCGAGAACGACCAATCCGGTCGTGCAGAGAGTTTCAGCGGCAACTCGGCTGAGAGAGTCCTGTTCGATACAGGCATCAAGAACTGCATCGGAGATCTGATCGGCCACCTTGTCCGGATGACCTTCGCTGACAGATTCCGAAGTAAAAAGATATTCGCTGGCCATTTCGCCAATGCTCCAAGTAAGGAATGAAAGGCAGCGCCTAACGCAGTGGCTCAAAGGGTTCCGTGCGACAGACGCTTTAGCGGTATTTCGGTTCGCCCCGCAAGTTGTCTTCTTAACTCGGCGATCCGCGAATCATACTGCGACGAACGCTGACTTTCTACTCCCCAGCTGTGCGTTTTTTGTTCGCTTCAACGGAATTTGCTGTAATCGAAGGTTTAAAAATACAAAGAAATCAAGTAATAACTGAGTTAAAGAACTTCTTTAAAATGATACTTTTGAATTGAAAATCTTCGGGCATACACATGCATTTGTTGATGCAGTTGCTGTCGAAGCTTCCGCTTCGTGTTCTGCAGCTTCTTGGTGCGGTGATCGGCGAGTGTGCATTTTGGCTCGCTCCGACCTATCGACGTCGAACGCGTGCGAATCTGCGGGCGGCTGGATACGATGACAAGCATCTTTTCGCGAGCGTCGGTCGCAACGCTGGGCGCCAGGCGATGGAGAGCATTTGGGTTTGGTACCGCCCCGTAGAGGAGGTGCTTCGGAAAGTGCGCGTAACACCGCATGCCGCAGAACTTATCGGCACAGCGATGCGAAGCAATCGTCCTATTGTTTTCATGACGCCGCACGTAGGTTGTTTTGAAGTGCTGCCGGTTTGGCTTGCCGGAACATTTTTCAAGGAAACGGGCCGCAACATCACGATTCTTTATAAGCCGCCGAAAAAAACGGTTTTACGCAGACTCGTTGGTGAGGCGCGGCAGGCTCCAGGTATTGAAGCGGTGCCGACCAACTTAAACGGTGTTAAGCGGGTCATTCGAAATTTACGAGCAGGCCATACATTCGGAGCTCTTCCGGACCAGGTTCCTTCGCGGCATGGGGACGGTGTCTGGGCAACTTTTTTCGGTAGGGCTGCGTATACGATTACGTTGCCTGTCAAGGTGGCTGCGCAGTTTGAAGCTGTTCGAATTTTTGCATGGGGTACCCGACAGTCGCATGGTTGGACGATTGATGCCGAGGAATGGCGCGAGCCGCTCTCCGGGGATGGACGCCAGGATGCCGAGGCGATGAATCGTCATATCGAGGGCATCATTCGCCGGATGCCTTCGCAATATGCGTGGAGCTACAACAGGTACAAGTGCCCAAAGGGCATCAAGCGGCCGGCAGAATCAGCTTCCGCACAGGACAAGTGAGACAATGAATAACTTTTTCGCTCGCATGTGGGTGGCGCTCGTCAAGCGTCTTCACGGCGTTTCCATGCCAATGCGCTGGCGACTCGCTCGTATTGCCGCTGCTATTCTCTGGTTCGCTGTTCCTAAGCGCAGACACGTTATTTTGACGAATCTGCGTCTTTGCTTTCCAGAGCTTACCGAGGATGAGCGTATCGCACTTGCTAAACGGGTTTATGTTCGTCTTGGTCGAGCGGCTATTGACCATGGGACGCTGTGGATGGGGTCGGCCGAGGAGATTCAGTCTTTCGTTCGCTTTAAAGGTCTCGAGCATCTTCTAGATCCTCAGAATCGCCCGACCATTTGCGTTTCGCCGCATTTTGCCGGACTCGATGCGGCAGGCATCGCGCTCAACACTTATGTGCGCGGCGTGTCGTTGTACCAAAAGCAAAGCAATCCCGTCTGGGATGAAGCCTTGCTCAAGGGGCGATTGCGCTTTTCTAATCCTGTGCTTATCCCAAAAAGCAATGGCAGTGATTTGCGGCCTGTTATTCGTGCGATGCGGAAAGGGCTGCCGTTTTATTACCTGCCAGATATGGATCACGGCCGCCGCAATTCCGTTTTCGTTCCGTTTTTCGGCATTGAAGCGGCAACCATACCGATGGTTTCACGGCTGTCGAAAGTGATGAAGGCCAAGGTTCTCTGGTGTTTTGCCACGATGACCGAAGATGGGTATGAAGTGGAGATCAGCGCGCCGTTGCAAAATTTTCCGACGGACGATCCGGTTGCCGATACGGCGCGCCTCAACAGAGAGCTAGAGGCACATATCCGACTTCATCCCGATCAATATCTTTGGGTGCATAGACGCTTTAAGACACGCCCTGAAGGCGAATCTTCCGTGTATTGATCTCCGAGTTGCGGTGAGTCGAAATGAAACAACTGCCTTTCAGCAAAATGCAGGGTGCAGGCAACGACTTCGTCGTGCTTGATGCCATGAAGGAAATGCCGCCGGTTGATGCGGCTTTTATTCGGAGATTAGCCGACAGAAAATTTGGCGTCGGTTGTGATCAAGTGCTACTGCTTTCGCCAGTAAATAACGATGCAGAAGCGGACTTTCGCTATCGAATCTTCAACAATACAGGGGAAGAAATCGAACAGTGTGGCAACGGCGCGCGATGCATTGCGCGTTTTGCTGTTCTCAAAGGGTATGCTCACGGTCCGGTCATTCGGCTTCGCGTGAAGAATGGCATTATCAGCGTTACTGCAGAAGCCGATGGCGAGCGCATGACAGTTGATATGGGGGCTGCGAAGCTCGATTATGCCGACATTCCTTTTGATCCAACTGGTTTTGCACGACGTCGTTCGGGCGGCATTATGCAGTATGGGTTATGGCAGGAAGAAAAAGGTGACTTCCTGTGGTTCAGCGTTGTTAATCTCGGGAATCCTCATGCAGTGATCTTTATCGACGGCAACGTTGCGGACGTCAATCTCCAGGACCTCGGACCGCGTGTGCAGAACTGCGGCCACTTCCCTGAGGGTGTCAATGTGAGTTTCGTCGAGCCGCTGAGCCAATCGCAAGCTCGCATCCGCGTCTATGAGCGAGGATCAGGAGAGACGCTTGCTTGCGGAACAGGTACCTGTGCAGCGTTTATTGCCGGGCGTCTTCAGGGGCGCTTTGGTCCAGAGACGATGTTTCATGCCCGCGGCGGAGACCTTTTCTGTCGGAGTCGTACTTCACTTGAGAGTGTCATGCTGACGGGGAACGCTTCCGTAGTTTTTGAAGGTTTTTTCCCTATTTATGATTGAGACGGTGCTTGCGGTAATAGGCCGTCCGAACGATTTTTTAAAAGAAGAAAATGAACAGTCTAATTCTTAAGAAAGACAAAGAAAAATCGCTACAGCGGCGCCATCCTTGGGTCTACGACACTGCCGTCAAACGAGTTGAAGGCTCCCCCGTTTCTGGCGAAACCGTTGCGATTCGTGCAGCAGATGGGCGCTTTCTTGCATGGGCGGCTTATTCTCCGGCTTCGACGTTGCGTGCTCGTTGCTGGTCGTTTCGTGAGGACGAAGCGATTGATGAAATTTGGTTCGAAGAGAAAATCCGTAATGCAGTTTCCGCACGTGAGGCGCTTCGTAAACGGACTTCAGCTGTTCGGCTTATCTTCGGTGAAGCTGATCAGCTTCCCGGACTGATTGTCGATCAATACGGCGATTTCCTCGTGACGCAGTTTCAGTCGGCTGGCGTTGAAGCGCATCGTGATCTAATCGCTGACCTGCTCATAAAAACAACAGGAGCGCGGGGGATATTTGATCGCTCGGATGCAGCGACTCGCCGCCGCGAAGGGCTTGAGTTGCGCACCGGCTTGCTTCGCGGAGAAGAGCCTCCCGCAGAAATTGAAGTGGTTGAGGACGGAGTGCGCTACGGCGTTGATGTTCGGGTCGGACACAAAACGGGTTTTTACATCGATCAAAGAGAAAGCCGTCTAACTGCTCAACTTGCTGCAGAAGCGTTTCGTCGCAAGCACGGTCGAGGCATGCGCGCATTGAATTGCTTCTGCTATACAGGCGGATTTTCTCTTGCCCTGCTCAAGGGGGGCGCCGATGAGGTTGTTTCCGTCGATTCTTCACAAGAAGCGCTCAAAATGGCAGAGCGTAATGCGCAACGCAACGGCTTTGCGCCGGAGCGAGCTAAGTGGGTTTGCGACGATGTATTCGATACGTTGCGCCGTTATCGAGATGCTGGTGAAAAATTCGACCTTGTGATTCTGGATCCACCGAAGTTTGCATCAAGTCACTATCATGTCGATCGCGCTGCGAGAGCCTACAAGGATATCAATCTCAATGGCCTGCGCTTGCTAGCGCCAGGCGCAGAGCTGTTCACCTTTTCTTGTTCAGGTGCTATCGACGTTGAACTATTCCAAAAGATCGTTGCCGGGGCTGTTATTGATGCCCGCGTCAACGCTTGGGCTGTCGGTCGCTTTGGCGGTGGAGAGGATCATCCGTTGCTGATGACTTATCCGGAAGGTGAGTATCTCAAAGGCCTTCGCCTTTGCGTTCGTCCCTGAGGTTTCAAAGATCAAAGACGCGCGAAGTTTTTTTGGGTTATGCAGAGGTTTTCATCATGGTGGTAGAAGAACCGCAGGAACCGGACATCCCGGTAACTATTCTCACGGGTTTTCTCGGAGCGGGGAAAACGACTCTTTTGAATCGTATTTTGTCAGAGAACCACAAGTACAAAATTGCGGTCATTGAAAACGAATTTGGACCCGAAAACATCGATAACGATCTGATCGTCAATACGGATAAAGAGCAGATTGTTTCGATGAATAACGGATGCGTTTGCTGCACAATTCGCGGAGACTTGTCACGTGTTCTCACGGATTTGCGACACAAGCGCGACCGCGGAGAAATCGGGTTTGATTATGTCGTGCTTGAGACGTCGGGCGTAGCCAATCCAGGACCAGTCGCACAAACCTTCTTTATGGACGATGCTGTCGCGCCCTTCTTCCGTCTTGACGGCGTTGTGACGGTTGTAGACGCTAAGTACGGCAACGATACGCTGGATCAAGAGGCTGCGGCTCGAGATCAAGTTGGTTTTGCCGACCGTATTCTGCTTTCGAAATGCGATCTTGTCAGCGAGGAAGATGTAGAAGCGCTGGAGGCACGGCTGCGTCAAATGAACGCGCGTGCGCCGATTCGCCGCGTCAATATGGGTGAGTGCCCCGTGTCTGAAGTTTTGGACATTACGGGCTTCAACATGAATGACGTGCTTGATGTTGATCCGGCGTTCTTTAATGATGATCATCATCACCATCATCACAATGACGACATTCACACTTTTGTTTACGAAACGGATAAGCCTTTTGATCCCGTAAAGTTTGAGCGGTACATCATGTCTCTGACGAGCGTGTACGGGCCTGATCTACTTCGCTACAAGGGTGTTTTGTGGCTTGTCGGTTCCGAATACCGTGTTGCATTCCAAGGCGTGCATATGCTTGCCGTCTCTGATGTGTTAGGACCGTGGGGCGACAGGAAGCGTTTCTCGAAGTTGGTTTTCATCGGTAGAAATCTTCCGGAGGATGCTATTCGCGCCGGACTTAAAACTTGCGAAGGCAAAACGGAGTGAGCATGGGGAGCAGCAAAAAAGTAACGATCCTTTGTGGCAGAATGCCCAATTATTCGCTATAAAGCCTCCTTGCTTTTTTGTCCCGCCGTTTGCGGTGGATCTGAGCGTTGCGTCGTCTAGAACTGCGATGTGCAGCCTCAGGCGCCGCAATCGGCTCTACAGCTCAAGCAGCGTATAAGGATGACGACAATGGCCGCAAAAAAACTACTTACGGCGGAAGAAATCCTGCAGATGTCCGAAGACGATTACATGAACGATCGTCAGCTCGAATTCTTCCGTCATCGTCTGTGCGAAATGGAGGCAGAACTCCGCGCCAATGCCGATCAGACGACAGTTAATCTCCGTGAGACTACGGTTGCACCTGACCCGGCCGACCGCGCAACAATCGAAGAAGAGCATGCACTCGAGCTGCGTACGCGAGATCGCGAACGCAAGTTGCTCAAGAAGGTGCAGGCCGCTATCAAGCGCATCGATGATGGTGATTATGGCTACTGCGAAGAGACGGGTGACCCGATTGGTGTGGCTCGACTGATGGCTCGCCCAACGGCTACGCTATCGCTTGAGGCGCAGCAGCGCCGCGAGCTCAAGCAGAAGATGTACGGCGACTGATTAGGTCCGTAGCATTTTGAAATAGACGGAACACGGCTTAGGCGTCAAATAAGGCGCAAGGCCGTGTTTTTTTATGTTTTGGGTGGATCGGAGAGAAAAATGAATGAGATGATGCCGAAGCACGCTGGCCGGTTGCGGCGAAAACCAAGAGCAATAGGGTTGCCCAAACTTTGGTTCATTGACCTGGACGATACGCTTTTTGAAGCGTCTGGTGGAATGCTGCATGCGATCCATCTGCGAATGAATGACTTTATTTCGAAGCGTCTCGGCATAAGTTGGGAAGCGGCAGGTGCGTTGCGGACTGCTTACTGGTCTCAGTATGGGTCGACGTTTCTCGGCATGTGGAAAAATCACGGCATCGATCCCAGAGAGTTTCTTCCTGCAACACATGATTTCGACTTCCGTCCGTTTATCCAATATGCAGGCGATCCGAAATCAGATTTGAGAAGGGTGCCGGGGAAGCGCATAGTGTTCACCAATGGCCCTCGCAACTATGCGGATGCTGTGCTTGCAGCGCTTGGTATGCGCGACTTTTTCGACGACGTAGTTACGAGTTCCGATATGCGGCTTTTTGGCGTTTGGCGGCCGAAGCCCAGCGCCGACATGTTGTTGGCCGTGTGTGCTCGTGAGGGCGTGCGTCCTTCTCAAGCAGTACTGGTCGATGACAGCCTCATGAATCTTAAGTGCGCAAAACGTATTGGTTTACGTACTGTATGGTGTACGGGGTATCGAAGCCGGAACGGCAAGCTTTCAAACCGAAAAGCACCGCTTTATGTCGACAGACAAATCACGCACATCCGAGAGTTGAAGCACTGTTTTCAGCTATTAACAGAGGAGGGGCTGCAAACTGGACAGTCTCTGCGTTTGCCGAAACGAATGGTTTGAAAATCCATCGTTAAAAGATCTACAAGCAACAACCGACCGACAAGCGAAGAACCGATGCCGGCGGCAATCTTGATTGCTTCACTTGCCTGAAGCAATCCGATCAGGCCGGTAATCGGCGTGAAAACGCCGTATTGTGCTGCTTTTTGATCGTTTTCAGAGACGTCATCTTCGAAAAGGCAACGATAACAGGGGGAGTTTGGATCTCGGAAATCAAAGACCGAAAGCTGACCGCTGAAACGTAAAGCTGAGCCGAAAACCAGGGGCTTGCGTAATTCGGCTGCGCACCGGTTGATGAGTTGGCGTGAGGCAAGGTTGTCCGTGCAATCAAGGACGACATCTGCATTTGCCATGACGGCACATAGCTCTGCATGCGTTGACATGCACCGCGCAATGGCCGTAACTCGCACTTCCGGATTAAATCGCGGCAGAGCTCGAGCGGTATTTTCAGCTTTATTACATCCGACGTCTTCAGCCGAATGCAACAGTTGTCTCGAAAGATTCGATACGCTCACCTCATCGTGATCGGCCACGATGAGGTTTACGGCGCCGGATGCGGCAAGATACATAAGGGCAGGCGATCCGATGCCGCCCGCGCCAATCACAAGAAAGCGCGTTTGAGCAATAGCGGCCTGACGTTCAGGCCCCATTTCTTTCAGGTCGATTTGTCGGCGAAGTCTTTCGCGAAGTGTGCCCGTGAGCATCTTGCCTTCTATCAGGACAACGGGTTAATCGGCTTATTAAGGCTTCTTAGCCTTCTCTTCGGGGGTCTTCTCCGCCTTTGCTGCTTTCAGCTTTTTTTCCTCTGCTTTCAGTTTCTTTACAACTGAAATAGGCTTTCCGCGAAATTTTGACTCAACCACAGGCTTGCCTTGCAAGTAATTGACAGCCTGCTGAAGCTGCCAATCCTTTTCGTCGCCGAACATGTATTGGTAGTCAGGCGCTTCTGCGGCATCATTGTCATCGTATGGCAAATCCTCTGCTCGAGCTTTCTTTTGCTTTTCATCGATCTTTTTATCCCCTTCGTTCACGAGGTGATGAGCAAGATCGGCTTCGCGAATCTGGAAGGACGGATAGTTTCCTTCGGGTGTGTCGTCGACATAGATGTCGGGCTCAATGCCGCGCGCCTGAATAGAACGACCCGAGGGCGTAAAGTAGCGTGCTGTTGTGAGCTTAACGCCTACGGTTTTATCGCCAAAAGTCATCGGCAAGATGGTTTGGACGGAGCCTTTGCCAAAAGAGCGATCCCCCATAAGCGTGGCGCGCTTATGATCTTGGAGCGCGCCGGCGACAATTTCTGAGGCCGAAGCAGACGACGAGTTGATGAGCACCACAATCGGGACGGTTTTTGCTTTGGCCGTCAGATCCTCGAGCGCACGAACAGCATTGCCTGCGCGATAGTCGGACTCGATGGCCTTAAATACATAATCGGATTGCGGCGCACGGCCTTTCGTCGAAACAATATCGGTGTTTTTCGGCAGGAAGGCAGCGGAGACGCCGATGGCTGCTTGCAACAGACCGCCTGGATCGTTGCGCAGGTCCAGTACCAAGCCTTTTAGATTGTCGGATTTTTCAAGTTCGTTGAGCTGTTTGGCGAGATCTTCGGCGGTGCGCTCCTGGAACTGCGTAATACGGATGTAGCCGATCCCATCCTTTAACTTCTGCATTTTGATCGACTGCGTTTTGATCATGGCTCGTTCCAGTTCGAAGTGCAGCGGTTTCATTACGCCCTTTCGAGCGACTTCCAGCTTCACCTTTGTCTTGGGCTCGCCTCGCATGAGCTTTACAGCGTCTTCAAGGGTGAGATCCGCAGCGGCCTCGCCATCAATTTTCGTGATGATGTCGCCCGCCCGTACGCCTGCACGGGCTGCGGGGGTGTCATCGATCGGAGAAATTACCCGAACGCCAGCAGGATCTTTCGTAACCTCTAGGCCAAGCCCGCCGAATGCGCCGTGCGTCGATTCATTCATATCCTCAAAGCCCTTTTGATCAAGGAAGCTTGAGTGCGGATCAAGACCGCTAACCATCCCTTCTACGGCCGACTGCAGAAGCGTTTTGTCAGTGATGGGGTCGACGTAGTAGTCCTTGACAGCGTTGAACACGCTGGTGAACTGTCGAATTTCCTGAAGCGGAAGTTCTTCCGAAGCTTGCTTGGCGGCATACGCCTGCAGCCCGATGCTCGCGAACGCGCCGATGCATACGCCTGCGCCGACGAGCGAAAGCGCTCGAAATGATTTCATGGTCGTCAGAAGTGAAAAATGTCGTAATTCGGTCTTGCGTCCGGTATGGAGCCGAACAGCAAACAGGCAAACATTGTCGCCTATTTGCGAAGCCACGGTGACGGGTTGACGGGTTTGCCCTTGTAACGGATCTCGAAATAAAGACCAGGCTCATCATCGCCGCCGGAATTGCCAACGGTGCTGATAGTTTCGCCCTGCTTTACGCGATCGCCAACATTTTTATAGACGGTTTCATTGTTGGCGTAGACCGACATGTACGTGTTGCCGTGATCGATGATGATGAGGTTGCCGTAGCCGCGAAGCCAGTCCGAGAAAACGACAGTTCCCGCAGCGCAGGCCGATACTTCAGCGCCTTCCGGCGCGCGAAAAAGAAGCCCCTGCCATTTGGCTGATCCGCTGCGCTTTGTGCCGAACTGAGCCGCAACTCGACCGGAAACGGGGCGGGTTAGCTTGCCCTTAAGCTTCGCAAAGTTGCCGCCCTTCATAAGCGGTATCGGTTTTTGTGCGGCACGCTTGCTGGCCGCTTTCCTTGCGGCTTCCGCTTCCTGACGCTTTTGTGCGGCTTCTTCTGCAGCGCGTTCTGCTGCGAGCTTCTTATCAATAAGGGCCACTAGATTGCCGAGGCGTGTCTGATCCTTCTTCAGCTTTTCTATGGCGGCTTGTTGTGAAGCAATCTCTTGGTTGAGTTTTTTTACAGCCTGCTGACGATCTCGTTTTTCTTCGAGTAGTACTTTGCGGCTTTTCTCTTCTTCCTGTGCAATCCTGCGCAATTCTGCACGGCGAGCTTGCGTTTCCTTGGCAACGTCGTCGATTCGGTTTTGCTCGGCGGCAAGGCTGGAAACAGCGCGCGTCTGTGCATGTGCAAGATATTTAAGCTGAGCAGCCGTACGGCTGCGCTCGTTGGGATTGTCGCCATCGATGAAGGACTGCCAGCTCTTTTGACGCAAGTTGACATATTGAGCGCGTGCGATCTGTTCAACAAGCGTTTGAGCGCTTGAAAGATTGGAGCCGACTGAACGGCTTTCCTCTCGCAGTTTTTCAAGACGGTTTTCAACTGTCTCGCGTTCCTTTTTGAGAGAAGAAAGGCGCCGGTTGGCGCTTGAGATTGCTTGATCGGCTTTTTTCAGTGCGGCAGAGGCCTCTTCGGTCTGTTGTGTTTGTGCCTGAAGTTTTTTCTGAAGGTCGGAGAGTCGCTTTTCAACATCCGCTCGCTCGCCTTCAACCTTTGCTTTTTGTTGTGCGGTCTCTTCGGATTTAAGCGCAGATTTCGCGACAGAATCATTTCCTGATGCGGTAAGCCAGGCTATGACCGCAGCAAGAAGCAGGGAGGAGCAGAATTTCTTCACGATGGCGCCAAGATGCTCGTACGGCTCTAACCGCGGACTTACGAGCAAGAAGCCATCCATAGTTAAAACCGCCGAACTTTTATAATCAAACACTCTTTGGATTTTCGCAGACTTTTGAGGTCGGCAGAAAAATCCGGATTATTGACTTTGTATGACGGCCATTTCCAAATAAGTCGTCGGATTTTCTCATCATGCAGTTTCTTCTCGACAATATTGTCCTGATTATCATCGCTGTCATTGCTGTCGTTGGTTTGGCAATGCCCTACATTTCAGCTCGTCGCTTTGGTCCGCAGGTTGATGCTCAAACGGCAGTGCAGCTCATCAATAAACAAAATGCGCTCGTTATTGACGTGCGCCCGGTTAAAGACTTCGCAAAGGGACATATCGCGCGCTCGATCAATATGCCTGCCGATGAAATTCAGAGGCGGTTGAACGAGCTTTCGAAGAGTCGACCAATAATTGTTGTCGATCAGACGGGGGTGCTTTCGAAAGGAGCTGCACGCCTGCTCCGCGGCGTTGGTTTCGAGCAGGTTTTTGTCCTGGAGACAGGCTTGCTTGGCTGGCAACGTGACAAAATGCCCCTGACCAAATAGGTTTGAGAGCGTTCTTGAAACCTGAGGAATCGTCCCCATATAAGTAGGAACGGTTCGGCGGTTCCGTATTCAGGTGATCAAACGCCGGATTATTCTGTTTTTTTGCGGCAGTGCGAGACGCCGCATCAGCAACAACCAAGGTGTAAAAATGGCTGAGAACGAAAATATTCAGACGTCTGGTTCCTCCGAACAGCAGCAGGCTCCCGAACAGCAGCAGGAAACGCCCGTCTTTCAGATGCAGCGTTGCTATTTGAAGGATGCTTCGCTCGAAATGCCGCATGCGCCGGAAATCCTGATGCAGCCGCAACAGGAAGCACCGCAAGTTGACATTCAGTTCGAAGTGAGTCAGCGTGCGATTCAGCCTGAGCTGATTGACGTGACCGTGCGCGGGACCGTTACGGTAAAAGCTGGCGAAAAGGCCATTATTCTTGTCGAGTGCAAGCAATCAGGTATTTTTGCCGTTCGCGGTATTCCCGCAGAACCTTTGCAGCATGTCACGAATGTGCTGTGCCCGTCGATTGTTTATCCGTACTTGCGCGCCAACATTGCTGATCTGATGACGCGTGCGAATGTTCCGCCGGTTCATTTGCCGGAAGTCAACTTTGAAATTCTGTATCAGCAGCGGCTCGCTCAGGCTCAGGCCGAAGCGCATCAGCAGGCAGCAGCTAATCAGCAGAACTGATCTGCTGAACTGTTGCAAATCGCAGAAATTTCGTGATTTGCTTTCAATGCCAAGGCGCCGATCAGCTTAATGATCGGCGTTTTTTTTACCAAGTTTTCGCGTGTTCGAGGGTTGTTTTGGAAAACGACAGAAATTAGCTAGAATTACTAAATTCGGTGTCACTCAGAGAGAGCGCTTTCCGAAGTGTGAAGGCGATCTTCTGCACAAAATTGTTCTGAAGGCGCGACAACATGATTCGAATTCTTCTTATCGACGATCACACTCTATTTCGTAGCGGAGTTAAGGCGCTGTTGCAGCGTCAACCCGACTTTGAAGTTGTCGGTGAAGCGAGCGACGGTCTTGAGGGCGTGAAGCTCGTTGAACAGGTTGAAGCGGATGTTGTTTTGCTTGACGTTGACATGCCGAGCATGAACGGGCATGAGGCCCTTGCTCAGATTCGAGAAACGCATCCTGATCTCGCGGTTTTGATGCTTACGGTTAGCGAGGATTGTGAAACGTTGAGCGAATGCCTCAAGCTTGGTGCACGAGGCTATCTTCTCAAAAAGATTGATCAGGATTTTCTCTTGCGTGCTATTCGTTCCGCCTATAACGGTGACAGCGTGATCTCGCCGCAAATGATGACGAAATTCGTCAATCGATTGGCTGATCCTGATGCAGGGAAGAGCCGTCCGGCAGGCGGACAGGATCCATCAGTGCTTACGCGCCGCGAACGTCAGACGCTTGCTTGGCTTGCCCGAGGCGTTTCCAATAAAGAAATCGCTCGGGCGCTCGATCTTGCTGAGTCGACGGTGAAGGTGCACGTCCAGAGCATTTTGCGCAAGCTTAATTTGTCTTCCCGCGTGCAGGCTGCGATCTACGCTATCGAGCACAAAATTGACAAAGAGCTCTGACTGCAGCAGAAACTGTAGGAACCAGGACTTTTACGATAATTCTGAACAACGGGGGCGGGATGCTAGATTCCACCCTCGTAGTTATTCTGACGCCAAGCCTCAAATACCGTTACGGCAACGGTATTGGAAAGATTAAGCGATCGATTGTGCGGGCGCATCGGCAGTCGGATGCGTTGCGCTTCAGGGAAGTATTCGCGTATTGGATCTGGGAGGCCTCTGCTTTCCGAACCGAAAACAAACCAGTCACCTGGCTGAAACTGCGTGTCGGAAAAGCGAGAGCTCCCTTTTGTCGTCATGGCGAAAATCCTCTCTGGATTTGGGGCAGCGCATTTGAGAAATGCATCGAATGAATCGTGAACTTTGATGTTGACGTATTCGTGATAATCAAGCCCGGCTCGTTTCATGTGCTTGTCGTCCAGAGAGAAACCAAGCGGCTTAACGAGATGGAGCTCGCAGCCGGTATTAGCGCAAAGCCGAATTACGTTGCCAGTGTTGGGGGGAATTTCTGGCTGAACGAGAACGATGTGAAACATGACAAGAAATGTTTAATCAATAGGAATCTTCGTTGACCAGAACCTGCCTAAGTTTGGCAATGGCGCTTTTTTCAATTTGTCGAACGCGCTCGGCTGATACGCCAAGCTCCTTGGCGAGTGACTGAAGCGTGGCGGCTTTGCCCGTGCCGCCTGCATCCTGATAAAGATAACGAGCTTCAATGACGCGGCGGCTTCGATCGTCAAGGGTGCGCAACGCTTTATGAAGCCCTTCTTGTTCAAGGCGAAGGCGGTTTTCCTTTTCAAGCATTGCTTCAGGTTCGTCGTCTTCCCGCGTCAGCCAATCAGAAGGGGCATAACTGTTGTCTTCTTCCGTCGCATCCGTCGGACCGTCTAAGCTGGTTTCTTGGCCGTAGAGGCGCTCTTCCATTTCGAGGACCTCTTTGGGCTTCACGTCGAGCGTAGCAGCGATTTTTTCGGCTTCTTGATTCGTAAGGGCCGACTGAGAATCGTTTTTAAGCTGGCGCAGATTAAAGAAAAGCTTTCGTTGATTTTTCGTGGTCGCCAATTTGACAATGCGCCAGTTACGAATGATGTACTCTTGGATTTCGGAACGTATCCAATGTTGTGCAAAGGTCATGAGGCGTGCGCCTCGATCCGGGTCGTAGTGCCGAATTGCCTTCATGAGGCCAATGTTGCCTTCCTGAATAAGATCTGCATAGGGTAGGCCATAGCCAAGGAATCCGCGAGCTATCGAGATGACGAGGCGCAAATGACTGAGCACGAGCTTCTGTGCGGCCTCCAGATCATTTTTGTCTCGTAAGTCAATGGCGAGTGCGCGTTCTTCTTCTGCAGAAAGCAACGGCGCGCGTTCTGCCGCGCGCATGTAGGCTTCCAGATCCCCGAGTTGTCCGATGACGGCAGGGACTTTGCGGGTTTCGTAGGGTACCAACGCACCAGCGGATGATTTTGCCGGCACGAGCGCCCGACTCGATAAAGCTGTACTCTTATCGGACACTTCTGGAACTGGGGAGACGTCATTGTCGACGACTTCGATCGCATCCTCGACCGAAGTTTCGGCCGACACAGCGCGGCGGTGTATGCGGCCGGCATCGGTCGAGTTCGGAAGATGCTGCGTTTGCGTCATGGATATGTATGCCGGAAAGATACGGAAACGGCCTTAAAGATAACACGCTCGAGACCGTGTGCATTGAGTGTCACGGCTTTTCCGTTGAAACGAAAGGAAAAACGTCGGCTTAGAGCGGCTAACTTGGTGAGTTAGCGAATTTTCCGCCAATAGTCGCCTGCAGCAATTGCGGCTACAAGACCGCCCATCAACGCCGCCACAACAATGAATAAAGCGCACCATTGCGACGGCGGTAGTTTGAGCACGATGCTCGTGTCGTAGAGTTCAGCAGCTTGTGCTGCTGCATGGCCAAAAAGCATCAAGCCGCATTGCGTAATGCCGATCGCGACGACAGCAGCGCAGGTCATCAATAATGCTCCGCGCCATGCATACGGACGAACAGCAAAAGAAGGCGAGGCACCGAAAAGGTGCAACGCCAGCATTTCGGACTTGGCTGAAATCGTCATCATGCGTATGGCAGCAGCCAGCACGAGAAGAACCAGCGCCGCAACGACAAGCCCAAGACAAGCAAATCCAATCAGGGCAGCTTCTGTGACAGAGCGAAACTTTTCATGCCAACCAGCCTCATACGCAACAAAATCCACGCCTTTGAGGCGTTCAATCGCTTTAGCAGATGCCGCAGCCTGTGCGCTGCTTGCATCCTGCGTTAGCGTGGCTATCACAATGTCTGGCAAAGGGTTCCGTACATTCTTTTGCTGCCTAACGCCCAGACTTTCATTCAGGATTTTGAAGGCTTCCTCTTTTGGTACGGTTTCGGTTGAGGCAACGCCTTCTACGGCGGCGATGCTTTTCTCCAAGGGTTCGATAGCGGCGTTTGCCGTAGCGAACACAGTGATTTCGACGGCAGTAGGCAACGTTCGAATCGGTTCGGAAAGCCCATAGACAACGCAAGCGATGAAGAGCGGAATGGAAAGCGCCAAGGCAGAAAGTAATGTGGCAAAGGAGAATAGGCCGGCATTGCGAACGATGCCGCGTACCGTTTCACGCATTGCCCATTGACGGCTGGAGATGAAGCTCATGATGCGTCCTCCAGTCGTTGCGACGTCAAGAGAATTTCTCTGATGGGAACCGTTTCCGCGGTAATGATTTCGTGGCTGGCAGCCACAATGGTTACGCCGGCACGCACAAAGGCGCTCAAGAGTTCCAGAAGCGTTCTAGCGTTGTCTTGGTCGAGATGTGCAACAGGTTCATCGGCAAGAATGACAACAGGCCTGTTGACGACGGCGCGTGCCAAAAGAACAAGTTGCCGCTGTCCTGCCGACAGAGCTAAAGGCGACAGTGACGCCAGCTCGCCAATGCCGCATTTTTCCAGCGCCAGAAGTGCGCGCCGGCGGGCTTCCGTAAAGCTTTCCTCGGCGGCAAGCGCAGGCAGCATCACGTTTTCATGAACGTTTCTGTCTTCAAGGAGACGGCCCTCCTGCATCATGAGTCCCATGGAGCGGCGCAGCCAGCGCCGTTGCATTTCATTGAAGCGATCTACTCGGTCGCCGGCAACGATTACTTCACCTGTGCTTGGTTGAACCAACCCAGCCAAAAGACGGAGCACAGTGCTTTTACCGCAGCCAGTCGGTCCGTGCAGTAAAACAAACTCTCCGCGCGCCACGCGCAAATTGAGTCGGCTCAACGCAGGGTATCCGTTGTCGTAGACAACGCTTACACCGCGTAGCTCAAGAAGCGGTTCGGCCATGGAACAATGCAACAACGGTCAAAAGCGTTCAAAGGTGATCTGTCGGTCGATTTTTGCCCAAGCGCTGGATTCCTCCTTGAGCAACACATCCGTAAGCGGATGTGCATTGAGCCAGACGCCGTCAAGCTTCATTGTGAGGGATCTGGGGCCATTGCGCTCAACGCTCATCAGCGGAAGATCAACAGGACGTCGAGCATGCGCAAAGATTACAGCGAGCCGCAGGGCAAAAGCTGCTTCGAAAGAGATAACTGTGCCGAGAGCATTTTCGACTTTTTTCAGATTGCCGCGCTGAGACAGCACAAAAGTGGCCATGATGTCTTGATCTCGTCGTCCAAAACCTGGCATATCGGCATTGCTTACCACATACCAGCTGTGGCGGTGGTAGCGAGAGGATGAAATGTTCATGCCGACTTCGTGAAGCAGCGCGCCCCAGCGGACGTATTTCAAGTCGTCGGGACTTGCGTCCGGACGCAGCATCGCATAAATCTTCCCCGTGATGTCGGCAACGCGTACGGCTTGTTTGCGGTCGATGCGTGCTGCAGTCATCATGCTTTCCACAGTGATGTCGCGCGTGTCGCGATCACTGACGCGGCCGAGCAGATCGTACAGAAGGCCGACGCGCAGCGCGCCGGAGGCATGTCGCATGGTTGAGACGCCGAGGGTTCGATAAACGGCGAGCAACACTGCCAGACCGCCAGCGATGACTTCGCGACGGTCCTCCTTGAGGCCTTCAAAACGAATGTTGCGGATGTCCTTGGCTTCTATAAGAAGCTTGCGGATGCGCTCCAGATGTTCAGGGGTCACTGTGCCGTCATTGCTCCAGCCCATTGCCTGCACAATGTCGGCTAGGGCACCGAAAGTGCCGGCGGATCCGAAAGCCTCATCATAGTTGCCGGCGCCAAAGCGGGTGATGCTCTCTTCGAGCTCTGCTTGACAGGCGAGCACGGCGCGATCGATGGCTTTTGCGCTGAGGCGCCCGTCGCGGAAAAATTTGATAGAGGTATTGACGCAGCCAATCCGGAAGCTCTCGCAACGGTCGGCCTCAAGACCTTGTCCGATGATGAGTTCGGTGCTTGCGCCACCGATGTCGACAATTAGCCGGCGTTTTTCTGAGGGCGGAAGCGTTCGCGCGCAACCGTTGAATACAAGACGTGCCTCTTCGTGTCCGCTCAGAATGTCGATTCTGTAGCCGAGCGCAGCTTCGGCTTTTTGAAGGAATTCAGCGGAATTCGTCGCTGCGCGCATGGCTTGAGTGCCGACGGCACGCACACGATCTTGGGGGAGATTGCCCAAACGTTCTCGAAAGCGGGCGAGCGCGGCTAAAGCTTTAGCCTGAGCCGCTGGCGTAATGGCGCCGTTTTCGTCGAAACCGCCCGCAAGTCGGATGGTTTCCTTCCAATAGCTTTGAGTAGTGATGCGGTCGCCATGAACCTGACCGATTTCAACGCGGAAGCTATTGCTTCCTAAATCAACGGCGCCTAAAAGCATTTGAGCAATCTCTTCGAAAAGGATGGTCTTGTCGAATTAGCAAGAGGAAGAAACGGTTTCCGGGTAAGCCGGATCAAGCCCGACCAGCGCATTGGCGAACGGCACCGCCTGGAAGCGCTGCAGGTCTTCGAGTTGTTCACCAACGCCAATGAAGTAAATGGGCAATGGTGACTCGGCGCGCATGGCACATATGGCTGCCAATACGCCTCCCTTCGCCGTGCCATCAAGCTTGGTGATGATTAGTCCGGAAATCTTGACGGCGGCATCGAAAGCTTTCACCTGTGCGATCGCATTCTGACCGTTTGTGCCGTCTAGCACAAGAAGAACTTCATGGGGAGCGCCTTCCATGGCTTTGTTTTGTGAGCGATGAATGCGGCGAAGCTCTTCCATGAGATTGGCTTGTGTCGGCAAACAGGCAGCCGTATCCGAAATGACAACGTCAATGCCGCGTGCTTTGGCGGCGGTAACCGCATCAAAGACAACAGCTGCGGGGTCGCCGCCTGTTTGGGCAATAACTTCAATTCGGTTGCGTTCGCCCCATACGGCGAGCTGTTCGCGAGCTGCTGCGCGAAACGTATCGCCGGCGGCCAAAATGACGGTTTTTCCTTCCTCAGCTAGGAATTTGGCAAGTTTTCCGATCGTGGTCGTTTTGCCTGCACCGTTAACACCTGTCATCATGATGACGAAAGGCCGGTGGCTTTCGACAGAGAGCTCAGCTTCAGCGGGTTTCAGGATGGCCGCCAGTTCGTCGCGAAGCGCGACTCGAACTTCTTCTTGGGTTTTGAGTCCCTTGAGCTTAATGTCATCGCGTAGCCGTTGTAGGATACGAGTCGATGTTTCAACGCCAACGTCCGCACTGATCAGTGCAAATTCCAGTTCTTCAAGGAAGTCCTCATCAACAACGCCGCCAGAAAAAAGGCCGACGATGTTGACGCGTGTGCGTGCAAGGCCGTTCTTGAGTCGGGACAGCCACCCTTCAGAAGAAGATCCGAATTTCATACAGAGAAAAAGTTTTTGTGTAATGTCCGGTCGCAACAGAGCAGTTGATGAGCGCAGCCGCTCGAATTCTTCAAGTTTAGCAACCTGTAGTCGTTCAAGGGCAAGCCAGGGCACTGTCCGCATCGTGGGAGGCAAGTGGCGAAGAAGCCCGCTTGCGGTTGATTCTCGCGAGGGCTTGCGGCCGACGCCTGAACGTGTTCGAGAAACCGTTTTTGATTGGCTTTCTCATCTTTTTGGAACTCTTGACGGCATTGAGGTGCTTGACTTGTTCGCTGGGTCAGGCGCCATGGGTTTTGAGGCGGTGAGCCGTGGAGCAGAACGGGCTGTTTTCGTGGAAAAGCATCCAGGCTCCGTAGCGAAGCTCAATGAAACCATCAGACGCCTCAAAGGTGAGGACGTTTGCCGTGCAGTGCGAGGCGACGCCTTTGATTTTCTGCGTTCAGAGGCAGACAGCTATGATGTTGTCTTTATTGACCCGCCTTACGGAGAGGAGCTTCAGTCAAAGGCAGTGCAGGCTTCGCTTGAGCGCCTGAAACCTGAAGGATTGCTCTACGTGGAGCATCCGGTTGTGAGGCCGCCTGAGCTTTGCGGACTTCCTGTCGTCTGCATTCGTAGAGGCACAGCTGGCCAAGTCTGTTATTCGCTTTTTGCGCGAAAGGATTCACTGATGTCCTTGCAGTGTAAGTTGCCGAAAGAGAAGCTCTCAAAGGCCGCAAAAGCGAAGCGTCGCAAGGAAGGAGCAGAATCAAAATGACAACGGCTGTTTATCCGGGCACTTTTGATCCCATGACACTGGGGCATGCTGACATTATTCGTCGTGCGGCAAAGCTCTTTTCTAAAGTTGTGGTGGCTGTTGCTCAAAGCAGCGGGAAACAGCCCCTGCTTACGCTCGAAGAGCGTTTGATGGCAGCGAAGCGAGTCTGCGAAGACATGCCTAACGTTGAGGTTTGCACCTTTTCCGGGTTGTTGAAAGATTTTGTTCGTTCGCGCGGAATCGATGCCATTGTTCGCGGCGCCCGTGCGGTTAGCGACTTTGATTATGAGTTTCGGATGGCGGGCATGAATCGCAGGTTGATGCCCGAGGTGGAAACTGTGTTTCTGATGCCCTCGGACGACTATCAGTTCGTCAGTGGCACGTTCGTGCGGGAAATTGCTCTTTTGGGAGGAGACGATGCTGCACAATTCGTCTCCCCCAAAGTTTGGCCGATTTTAAAGCGTGCTGCGGATCGCAAAAGCGGCCGCTGAATCAAGCGTGTTTCAAATGGCTGGCTGTATAGGTGTCGAATTCTCGCGCCATGGCAGATGCCAGCCTTGTAAGAAATCAGGCAGTTCGAAGCTCGGCAGGCTGAAATCCCAATGCCAATCTGGTAACGAAGGCATCTCCAGCCCTTGCCAAAAATCACGCAGCGTTCGTTTTAGGCTTTGAAAAGCATTTTTTAAACTGAAGACGCTCGGCGCAGTGGATTCAATGTGTTCAAGCGCTGTCTGCCAATCAGGCATCCAGGTGAAATAGCCATTGCTGTTGAGGGTTAGTTCAACATTGATTGGAATAGCTGGTCGATCTTCTTTTGCGAGAATGCCAAACTGAACGGTCACTCGATGTAGGTCGCCTGAGAAAATTGCATGCCATTCTTGTCCAGCAGCATCGCCTTTGATGGGGACGCTGTTGTTGTCACAAGCTTGACAAAGATGCAACTGAATCGTTTCAAAAGAAGTCGAGGCATCGGATCGAATAACTTCAGGCGGTACTTTATCTGGGCGATCTGCATCGAGAATATTTGCTGCTTTGATAATGTCTAGGCCAGCAAGTGCACCGTTGCGAAGAACAGCCGTTCCGGAAAGCACCTCGTCGTTTTTTTTGTTAAGGCATCCCGATGCTTCAAACTCGCCTGACATGACGCCCGAAAGCACGCTGGACAACCCAAAGGTGCGTAGCACATCCAGTGAGTTGACGTCGGTCATGGCTATTTTCCCTGTCCAGCGCCCGTCTCGGTTTGTTTCGAGAGTAAAGTCGGTGCGTCCAGAAAAACAGCTTGTGTTCTCACCGGTTAAAACGAGTTTGCCGTCACGGACAGACATATCCGCTTGGAAGCTCGTCGTGGACGCAGCGCTGCTTAGACCAGAAAAAATCAAGTTGCCTTGGAAATCGAAAAGATCGAGCCAGGCTGGTTCAGCAAAGAGAAGTTCTAGGACATCGCGCTTGAATGCTCCCGTGCGCAATGTTCCGGAAATAAACGGATGCAGCGGTGCGTCTGAAATGCCTAAGGCTTCGGGCTTTGTGGAAAAAAGACCGTCAAAAGAGAGCGGTGCGCCGAAGAATGCGCCGCGAAGCTGGATTGCTCCTTTTTGATTGATGCCGCTATATCGTATTTCGCCCGTGAGACGGTCTGCGAACGGCAATTTGCTATTAGGTTCTGGTGCATTCAGCGGAATCCTTCTGCTGTCGAAGCAAAGCTCCGTAACAGCAGCGTTGCCGTCCTCAAAACTTTGTTCAACGTTGCCGCTCATGCTCAAAACCAGTTGCTCGTGTGTGCGGTTTACTGAAGCAGAAGCACGAATGGAACCTGCAAAACCTGCAGTCGACCACTCAACGACGGGAGATGAAGCTTGTAGTAAAAGCCCGCGACTGGTTTTTGCAGAGAAATTCAGGCCATTCGACTCAATACGGTTTTCCTTGAAAAGCAGTGCTTCTGTTGAAATGTCGGCATCTACTTCTTGGTCAAAGGCAATGCCTGTAAAGTGTGCTTGCAATGCCTTTGCCTGTGGTGCTTCTTTGGCAAATTGATCGAAAGCGGTAACGGCAACCAGTTCGCCCGAAATATGTTCGCTCGAGAGTACGGTGTTGAGCTGAAGCGAAGCGCCGTGTTCGGAAAAATTCTTGAGAATAAGCCTTGTACCCGTAAGGGCGACGGGTGTGTTGAAATCGGTCAGATGAAGATCAGCATTGCGCAGCTCGATTTCATCAATCGACCAAAAAGCGATGCTGTCTTGTTTGGCTGCATCCGGTTGATCACAGGTAGACAGCGATCCAATTGTGGTGTCCGTCTCCTGCGTCTGCATCTCGTTCGATACGGATTCAGTCTGCTTTTGCTGTGCAGGCAGAGCACGCAGCAAGTCCGAGGCCTCGAAGGCAAGAACAGCACCGTCAGCTTCAATTCGTGCAATGCGGGGAGCTGCAGCAAAAATAGCGAAAGGATTGAAAGTAAAGACGAGCCGATCGTAGCGCCCGATAGCTTCACCGCTCTTGACTTTGGTAATGGTGCCTGCGGGGAGCACCGCTACTAATTTTGGCAATCGTTTAAGTTCAGATGGGATGGGGTCTGAGAGACGAATCCCGGCTGTTGACTCAAGAAAGGCGTTGATGCGCATCCCTGTCCGCTCAGGTGTCGCGTAAAGGACAAGCCCCGTAACAAGCAGCAGCATCAATACGGCAATAATCAAAAGAACGGTAAGAAAACAGCGCAGATAACGCATGGCAGCGCAAAGGTCAAAGCTTCAGAATTAGCAACAGTTTGCCACAATGTGCAAGCGGACACTTGCAAGTGTTATTGCAAGTGTCCGGCTTGTTGGCTGAAGGTTGCTGCCTCGGCAACGGAACTTATCGTCAGCTTTGCCGCAAAAGCCAATCAAAAGCACTTAAGGCTGCTTTAGCGCCTTCACCGAGAGCAATGACGATCTGCTTATACGGTGTGTTGGTGCAGTCCCCAGCGGCAAAGAAGCCCTCGGCGGATGTTCTGCAACTGGCATCGACTTCTATTTCAAGGCAGTTGTTACGCTTTACTGCACTCGCTGTCCATTCGGTGTTGGGTACCAGACCGATTTGAATAAAAATTCCTGACGCAGCAATTGATCTTTCGCTGCCAGTTGCTTTATCGGCATAACGCAGACCTGTCACCGCGTGGCCATCGCCTTCAATCTCAGTAACTGAAGCGTTGAAAATGACCTCAACATTCCCGCAGGTGCTCAGCCGTTTTTGCAACACTTCATCTGCCGTGAGACTTTCGCCGCGCTGCAGGAGAGTCACATGCGAACAAAGGGCGGCAAGATCAATGGCCGCTTCTACGCCAGAATTTCCGCCGCCGACGACCGCCACCGCTTGGCCTTTGAATAGCGGACCGTCGCAATGCGGACAAAAGGCAACGCCTTTGGCGCGATAACGCTCTTCTCCTGGGACGTTGAGTGTGCGCCAACGGGCGCCTGTTGCGGCTATAACAGTTTTTGCGCGCAGGACTGCACCTGTCTGCAGCGTTACGGACCAGAGTCCGCTTTTATCTTTTCGCGCATCGCAAGCAACAGCTGGAGAAATCACCTCAACGCCATAACTCTCAACGTGACGCATGAAGGCGGCTCCCAAAGCAGGGCCGTCCATTTTCAGCTGAGAGGTAAAGTTCTCGATGTCAGCTGTTTCATTGACCTGGCCGCCAAGCCGTTCTGCGGCAATCGCTGTGCGAAGCCCTTTTCGTGCGGAATATATCGCAGCAGTGGCGCCGGCGGGACCTGCACCGAGAACGAGCACATCAAAGGGCGGTTTTTCAGAGAGCGACGCAACGTTTTTCGATGCAAACTCCTTGTCGAGATTTTCCATAATCTCGATGAGATGCCTTCTGCCGGAGAGAAAAGGTTTGCCGTTGAGGAATATTGCAGGAACGGCACGGACCTGCCGTTGCTTGGCTTCTGACTCAAAAAGCGCTCCATCAATGATCGTCGTTTCCACATGCGGATTAAGAGCAGCCATGAGCGTGAGCGATTGAACTACATCCGGACAGTTATGGCAAGAGAGCGATATGAAAATCTCAAAGTGCAGATTGTCTGAAAGCTGCAGAACTCGATCGAGAACTTCTGGGCTCGCTTTGCTTGGATAACCGCTTGCCTGCAGCATTGCCAGGATAAAGGACGCGAATTCATGCCCCATCGGAAGAGCGGCAAACCGGATCTTCATGTCGGCATCAGCCGCAGTGACGACAAAGCTGGGGCGGCGTACGTCGGGAGCGCTGTCTTCGACAATGCTGATTTTTTCCGAAAGCGAAGCGGTATCGGCAAGGAGATCTGCCATCTGCCGAGAGGCTTGCGAGCTGTCGAAAGCCGTTTTAAAAACAATCGGCCGAACGAGTTTGTCAAGATAGGTCTTGAGTTGAGCTTTGGTGTTGCTGTCAAGCATGGCTGAAGATATCGACGAAAACATTCGTGAATGCAAGAAGAGGACCAGGCTGTCAAGCACGGTCCTCTTCTTTGCCTGCGTTGCTACGGAAGCAGTGGCGTCGGCTTAAATCAGATTTTGCCGACGAGATCAAAAGACGGCGTCAACGTTGCATCGCCCGGACGCCAGCGAGCCGGACAGACCTGGCCGGGATTTTTTTCAACATACTGAGCGGCTTCTACCTTACGAAGCAGTTCAGCAGCATCGCGACCGATTCCTTCGTCGTGGTGCTCCATGGCAACGATTTTGCCGGCCGGATTGATGATGAATGTGCCGCGCTCTGCAAGGCCCGCCGATTCGATTAGAACTTCGAAATTTCTGGAAAGAACAAACGCTGGATCGCCAAGCATGGGGAACTGAACTTTGCCGACCGCCTGCGAGCTTTCATGCCAAGCCTTGTGCGTGAAATGCGTGTCGGTGGAAACGGAATAAATTTCTACTTCCAGCTTCTTGAATTCTTCGTAATGTTCTGCCAGGTCTTCCAGTTCCGTCGGACAAACGAAGGTGAAATCAGCGGGATAAAAGAAAACAACCGACCAATGACCTTTCAGGTCGGCGTCAGAAACTGTTTTGAACGCGCCGTTATGGTAGGCGTCGACCGAGAAGGGTTTGATTTCCGTTCTAAGCAGAGACATCGCTGAACTCCTATGAATGAGATTGATTCTCGTTCTGAATCGATGCTCTTAATTTAGCATAAAAATATGAGTCTCGTCGTCCCGTTAATTATTTCCTATTGTAACGGGGCATCAAATCCCAGCGCAGAAAGCGAACAGAGATTACCGGAAGCGTTTTCTGAGCTGCCGCCGAATATTCGGAGCCAGACGTTCGAGCGCATCGAGCGTCGTAAAAATGGATGCGCGGCCTCGTTGCGAAAGTTCTCGAAAACGCAGCAGAAGCTCATTTTCCTCTTCAACGACTAGATGTCTTTCTGCTGCAATTATGTAGAGGATGTCGAAGCCGCAGGCAAAAAGCCTGGGCATGCGGTAGATGCCTGGGTCCGCGTCTCCAGATTCAAAGCGTGCATAGACATCGATCGGCACGCCGAGAAGTTGAGCAATTTGCTGCGGTGTATATCCCAGGCGCTCGCGCTCCTCGCGAAGTCGCTGCCCTGTTTCCTGACGTTTTTTGGTGGAAGTGGTAGCCATCTGCGGTGCGAAGATCCGGGACTGTAATAGGGAATGCCAGCGCTTCTCCTGCGCCAGTACGCGCTCAGTATATACGAAGGCCGGAGTTCCCCCTGTCGTGGTTCTCCGGCCTGCGGCGCTGTTGCCTGCGTTTCAATTTCTCGGCAGCAAGCAGAATCAAACGTTGAAGAGGAAGTTCATAACGTCGCCATCCTGCACAATGTAGTCTTTGCCTTCCGCGCGCATCTTTCCCGCCTCCTGAGCGCCCTTTTCGCCATGGTGCGAAATGTAGTCGTCAAAGCTGATTGTCTGCGCGCGAATGAAGCCCCGCTCAAAGTCGGTATGAATGACGCCGGCTGCCTGAGGTGCGGTATCGCCCTTGTGAATTGTCCATGCGCGGACTTCTTTCACGCCTGCCGTGAAATAAGTTTGCAAGCCAAGCAAATCATAGGCGGCACGGATAACTCGGTCCAGACCGGGTTCATGCATGCCCATGTCTTCCAAGAACATTTGCTTGTCTGCGTCATCGAGATCGGCGATTTCCGCTTCAGTCTTGGCGCAGACTGCCACGACCGGCGCATTTTCTGCAGCAGCGTGTGCCCGGACAGCGTCAAGAAGCGGATTGTTTTCAAAGCCATGATCCTCAACGTTAGCGACGTACATCGTCGGCTTCACGGTGAGGAGGAAGAGCTGGCGGATCGTGTCAAGTTCTTCGGCGGAGAGATTCGCAGATCGTACGGATTTGCCTTCGTTGAGGAAAGGTTGAATCTTTTCGAGAACAAGGACGAGCTTGAGCGCTTCTTTGTCGCCACCTGATCGCGCTTGCTTTGAATAGCGATTGAGGGCTTTCTCAACGGTAGCGAGGTCGGCAAGCGCGAGTTCGGTGTTGATGACATTGATGTCGTCGATCGGGTCGACTTTGCCTGCCACGTGGACGATGTTGTCATCATTGAAGCAGCGAACAATATGCGCAATTGCATCGCATTCGCGGATATTGGCGAGGAACTGATTGCCAAGACCTTCGCCTTTGCTGGCGCCTGCAACCAGCCCAGCAATGTCGACGAATTCAACGGCGGCGGGCACGATACGTTCGGGATGAACGATGTCAGCAAGCTGCTGCAGACGGGGATCGGGCACTTCAACAATGCCGACGTTCGGCTCGATCGTGCAGAACGGATAGTTTTCGGCAGCGATGCCGGCTTTGGTCAGCGCATTGAAGATGGTCGATTTCCCAACATTGGGGAGACCGACGATGCCGCATTTCAAACCCATGGTTTTTCTTCTCTAAATCAATAAGTTACTCGGTCAAGAAAAATGTTGATCTAGACCGAAGGTTGAGTGATCTATTTTACCGAATTGCCCCGAAATGCCGCGGCAAGCCCCTCGAGTTCGTCTTCGCAAAAGCAGGAGATGCCTGCTTGGCTCAGTAGAGCGGCGCATACGCCTTTGCCAGGCTTGAGCCGACTATGAAAAGTGCCGTCATAAATGAAGCGCACGCCGCAAGAGGGACTCTTTGCCTTGAGGAGTGCGATGCGAATGCCGTTTGCCTGGGCGGCCTTTAGAGCTGAGTCTGCACCTTGAATAAAGGCAGCTGTGCGATCGACACCTGCTTGATCTCGTACACGAGCTAAACCGCGAAGCACGTCTGAGCCGTCGCAACCAGGTTCGATTTCACACGGGAGCCGAGGGCTTGACAGGCCGCCGTCTGTTTCCGGACAAATGTCAACAAGGTCAGACCTCAATATGCCCATGCGTTCGAGCGCATCAGCAATGGAGGGCTTTGCCGATGCGTCGTAGCGGCAAGGAACGCCAAGAAGACAGCGACTGATGAGAATCCGAGGCATGCTGGCTCAATTCGATGCAGTTGCATCGACGGATTCAAGCGAGTTGTTGGTTCGCTTATTCTCTTCCGCTTTCGTCGTTTTTTTGGGCGTTGCAAACTTCGCAAGCGTTCGAACGGCCCGCTGCATATCGCCATCGGCAAAAAGGTCTGTCACTTTCAGGGCTTCGTCAATACAGCAGCGAATAGCTGCTTCATGTTCTGCACATGGCGCAGAGAGCACGAAGTCGTAAACCTGCTGTGCAAGGCCGAGCGTGCGCGGGTGTCCGGTTCCAAGGCGAAGACGCCAAAAGTCAGGCGTGCCGAGCTGCGAGGAGATGTCCTTTAGGCCGTTGTGTCCGGCATTGCCGCCGCCGTACTTGAGCTTCATGCAGCCTGGCGGCAAGTCGAGCTCATCGTGAACGACGAGAATTTCGTCGGGAAGGATTTTGTAATAAAGCGCAAGTGCTGCTACTGCTTGACCGGAAGCATTCATGAAGGTTGTTGGCTTTAACAACCAAATATCGTGTCCAGCCAGTCTTACTCGGCAAACTTCTCCCTTGAACTTGCTTTCTTCCCTGAAAAAGGCGTTTTCGCGGCGTGCAAGGGCGTCAAGAAACCAGAAGCCTGCGTTGTGACGGGTTCTGGCGTATTCGGAGCCGGGATTGCCAAGGCCCACGATAAGGCGAATGCATTTGGTTGCGGCGTCGGTCATAGCCATTTCCTTGTTATCTGTGCATATTTGAACATTCGATGCCATTAGCGGCGCGGTCCACCACGCTCTGCGCGGGGTCGGCGATCGGTCTGTTCATGTCGGTCGAAACGGTCGAATCGGTCATTTTTCTCAACATGGTCGATTCGGCGGTCTTTTCCTGCGTATTCGTAATCGCGGGAGCGATTTTCTTCTCGTCGAGGCGTACGGGTGCCGTCGAGTTTTACGGTCACGGTGCGGCCTTTGAAGCGAGCGCCTTGAAGCGAGGCGACGACGGTTTCTGCCAGATCACCCTCTACTTCAGCAATGCTGAAGCGGTCGGAGATGTCAATGGCACCAATGGCCTTCGAGGAAATGCCTGCTTCGTTGGCAATCGCGCCGACGATGTCGCCAGGGCGAATGCCAGCAAATCGACCGATCCCGATGAAAATGCGCGTCATCCCGTGTTCGGGCGTTTCTCGACGGTCGCGTTTCATTCTGTCGACTTTATTTGCACGCTCAGGGCGTTCGCGGCGTCGATCGGCAAAAGCAGGGATTTCTGCATCATCGTCTTCACCGCCATCGTTTTCCTGTGCCAGCTTGAGTGCAGCAGCGGCCACGTCAAACGGATCATGCTCTTCACAAAGTGATTCGACTACAACACGGAAACGCTCAAGTGCATTGCGGTCTTCACCTTCGAGGATTTCTTCCAAGGCCCCCCTCAGAAGTTCCAGTCGTTTTGCGCGGACATCAGTGGCTGAAGGCACGGAGCGGATTTCAATCTTTGCCTTCGTGATCTTTTCAAGCATACGCAGATGACGATGTTCGCGCGGCTCGAGAATAGTGATTGCTGTGCCGCTTCTGCCAGCGCGTCCCGTGCGTCCGATGCGGTGAACGTAAGTTTCATAAGAGGCGGGGATGCCGAAATTAATCACGTGCGTAAGATTTTCAAGATCAATCCCGCGTGCGGCAACGTCCGTGGCAACAATCGCATCAACTTGTCCAGAACGCGCTCTTCGCATGACGCGGTCTCTCGTCGGCTGGTCAAGGCCACCGTGAAGTGCCTCAACGCTGTAGCCGCGCGCCCTGAGCGCTTCGGTGAGATCGTCGACTTCGTTGCGCGTGCGTGCAAAGATGATTGCAAGCTCGGGTGCTTCCAGGTCCAGAATGCGGCCAAGCGCTGCGATTCGATAGCTTTTCCCTACTACATAGGCGATCTGAGGGACAAGGGGTGCTTCACCTTCAGGCGTTGCTTCCTTGGCAATAGCAATTCGGATAGGCGAATCGAGTCGATCTTCTGCAATGCGCGCAATACGGGGCGGCAGCGTGGCGGAAAAAAGCGCCTTCTGCACCTTTTCAGGCAAAGCATCGAAAATTGAATCGAGCTCGTCGGCGAATCCAAGATCGAGCATTTCATCTGCTTCATCGAGCACAACGGCCTTCACGCTTGAGAGATTGAGCGTGCCGCGCGAAATGTGATCAAGTGCTCGCCCCGGCGTGGCGACAACAACATGCGTGCCGCGTTTGAGCGCGCGAATTTGCCTGCCATAATCCTGTCCGCCGTAAATCGGCGTTACCACAATACCGGCGTCGCGTCCGAATCCGTGGAAGGCCTCGCTCACTTGCAGGCATAGCTCCCGCGTAGGCGTAATGATCAATACGATCGGGGCGCTCGGAGGTGTATCGAGCAGCCAGCGTTCTATAAGCGGCAGCGAGAAGGCTGCAGTTTTGCCGGTGCCAGTAGCTGCTTGCCCCAAAACGTCTCGGCCCGTCAAAAGCGCGGGAATGGCTTCCTGCTGAATAGGGGTAGGTTCTTCAAAGCCCAGTTTGGCGAGCGATTCAACTACGACGGAAGAGAGTCCGAGATCGGAAAAACTAGTCATGGGAATGGTCTCAGAGTCAGTTCAGCCGCATGCCCGCACAACTGCTAATTCTTCAATAAAAAAGGGCAGAGGCTGAAGAGGGGGGGGAGTTTATTTAACCAGCGCGTAGAACGCGTGAGGCAATGGTTCGTCGAACGGAAGACACGGGTCGAACCGAACGAGATGAAGACTGGTCAGTATGGATGGCGCCATGCGCGTTCTGTACAAGCATCGATGCTTATCCCGAAAACAGGACAAGGCCCGCAGTATTCCTTCCTGCGGGCCTTGCTCCTATCAAACGGAAAACGCTTGATTCAATGCCGAATTAGGCAGCGGGCGCAGCCGGAGCGGCGGCAGCGGCATCGGCATCGGCAGCAACCGTAACTTCTTCTTCAACGGGCTTGATGACCGAGGCAATGACGATTTTGGGTTCAACGGAGACGCCTTCAGGAACAACGAGGTCCTGCGAGAAGAACGTCATGCCGGATTCCATCTTCGAGAGGTCAACGCTGATGAATTCAGGCAGGTTGCGCGGCAGGCAGGTGACTTCAACGAAAGCGACAGCGTGGCTGATGATGGCCTTGTCAAGCTTGACGGCCGGGCTTTCTTCTTCACCATGGAAGTGCAGCGGCACGCGCATCGTGACGTTTTCATTCGGGTCGATGCGCTGGAAGTCGATGTGCATGACCTGCGGCTTGTACGGGTGCATCTGGAAGTCGCGAAGAACAACCAGCTGTTCGGTACCGTCAAGTTCCATCGTCAGGATCGAAGCATGGAACTTTTCCTTGCGCAGTGCATAGAAAATCGGGTTGTGTTCGAGCTCGATCGGCGCAGCGGGTTCCTTGCCGCCGTAGAGAATGCCCGGCAGCTTATCCGCACGGCGCAGACGGCGGCTCGCACCCGTACCTTGCGCTTTGCGCGTGGTGGCGATGACTTTCATTGTTAACTCCAAAAATTAGGATTCGCAGTTGAAAAAACGCACGCCCGCAATCGCGACCAACTGCGGGCGGCGAACCTCTAGTGAAACTTATTCCGTGAAGAGGCTGCTCACGGAGTCTTCACGCGCAATGCGCAGAAGCGTTTCGCCGATGATCGCCGAGCAGCTGACCTGGCGGATCTTCGGGCAGGCTTCGGCAGCTGTCGAAAGCGGAATGGTATCCGTAACGACAAGCTCGTCGAGAGCGGAATTAGTGATTCGTTCGATTGCAGCACCCGAAAGCACCGGATGCGTAATGTAGGCAACAACACCGATAGCGCCGCGTTCCTTTAAGGCGCCGGCGGCATTGCAGAGCGTGCCGGCCGTATCAACAATGTCGTCGGTGATGATGCAGGTACGACCAGAGACATCGCCAATGATGTTCATGATTTCAGCCACATTGGCGCGCGGACGACGCTTATCGATAATGGCGAGGTCGGTTTCAATGGCTTTGGCCATAGCGCGAGCTCGCACAACGCCGCCGATGTCAGGAGAAACCACGATCGGGTTTTCAAGCTTTCTGTTTTTCAGATCCTGAAGCAGAACGGGCGTTGCGTAAATGTTGTCGACGGGAATATCAAAAAAGCCTTGAATCTGATCGGCGTGCAGATCCATCGTAAGAACGTGATCCGCACCGACGGACTGCAGCATATTTGCAACAACCTTGGCGGAGATAGCAACGCGCGCGGAACGCGGACGGCGGTCCTGACGAGCGTAACCGAAATACGGGATCGCAGCCGTGATGCGACGAGCAGACGCACGCTTGAGTGCGTCGATCATGATCATCAGCTCCATCAGATTGTCGTTCGTCGGTGCGCAAGTGCTCTGCAGGACGAAGACGTCCTTGCCGCGGACGTTGTCAAGAAGCTGAACGTTGACTTCGCCGTCGCTGAAACGGGTGACGGTCGCTTTGCCGAGCGGAATGTTGAGGTACTGCGTAACGGCCTGGGCAAGCTTGGGATTCGCATTGCCCGAAAAAACCATCATTGTTTCCGGCACGATCGAGGCCATGATTTCTCTCTTCTCTCAGTCGGGAGCCGTTGCTCTCGAGGGTTAACTGAGTCTGACGGGCGGGCCCCGTCAAGGCTGGGGAAACCGCTCAACGTCTATTAGCGTTCGAGCGGCAAATTACGGGCGAACCCGAAAAATCCGAGCGTTTGGCAGGGGCAGAAGGATTCGAACCTTCGGTACACGGAATCAAAATCCGTTGCCTTACCACTTGGCTATGCCCCTGGATTTGTCTTTCAATTCACCCACGCAATCAGCGGATGTTCCTGAAGGCCACGCACACTAAAGTGACGCCAACCAACGGGAAGACGCTCAATAGCCGGAATGGCATGAGAAGCGTCAGCGACCGCAAAAACCGCGCTGCCTGACCCCGTCATTCGGGGGCGGAGACCGATGCTTTCGAGCAGTTGTCCGGCTTGGGCAACAAAAGGCTCGACCGCTTCAGCGACAGGCTGCAAATCATTGCGTCCGGGCAATGCCGGCCAATGATTTTGGATGAGGTCTGAAAAGACGGCCATTTTGAGGGATTCGGTATTTCTTGTCAAGTTTGGAGCCTTGAATATTTGTTCGGTTGAAACACCTTTTCCCGGCCAAATGATTTCGTACTTGGCTTGCGGGACTTCAAAAGGGGAAATTCGCTCGCCGATGCCCTCCACAAAACCGCTTCTACCCCAGACGAAAAACGGGATGTCAGCGCCGAGTGTTTCGCCTATGGTCATTAGCGATTTTCGATCGAAGTGAAGTCCCCAGAGATGATTGAGACCAATCAAGGTGGTGGCAGCGTCGGAGCTGCCGCCGCCCATGCCGGCGCCGGCAGGAATGCGTTTTCTGACATTTATTTCAACGCCAAGGTCGGGACGATTCGCTGCCTCGCGCAGTTTCTTTGCTGCTCGAACGCAGAGATCGTCTTCGGGCGAAGAAAGAAGATCGCCCATACGTACGATTTGATTGTCCTCTCGCACGACAAGATCAATTTCGTCGGTGAGATCAACAAGCGTAAAAATGGACTGGAGGAGATGTTTGCCGTCTGTCCTGCGCCCGACGACGTGCAGAAACAAATTGAGTTTGGCGGGCGCAGGCAGAAGCAATGCGCTTTTTCGCGGCATCGGATTCATGGGTTCACTACCAAAACAAGCTTGATTTTAGGCATGGCAGCGGTGAGGGCATGCTCGAGAACAAGCCGTTGCGCTTCGCCGGATGGTTGCCTTGAAGTGACGTCGTACCGCCAGCCGCCTGCTACACCTGTAGAGAGGCGGCCGCTTTTGTCGGAAAGAACCTCAAGAAGAAGCGCTATCGGCACGGTGAAGCCGAGATGCTGCAGCAACAATGCATCAAGATTCGGGGCTTCAAATGGGTCGCTGCGGCTGCCGTACCAAAGGGTTGCGCCTTTGTCATCCGTCTCTATTCGGGCGATGACGCCAGAGAGCGGCGTGAGCAAATCAAGTCTGCGGCGGCCGTTTGATTCGATGAGCTCAAAACGCCCTGTTTCACTGACTGTTTTGGACGAGGCGCTGATCGTAACGGCAAACCGTCCTTGCCAGCGAATGGCATTTTCCGGGATTGTCTGGCAGCCGCTCAGAAGCAACGGTACGCCAAGCGCGCCGGCAATCAGCGTTCGACGAGCGATCATTTAAATGCCTCTTCAGGACTGCGCATGAAGGCAGGGTATTTGCTCGCTGGGGCGTCCTTTCCTTCCTGAAAATCCTTCAGATCAAGCTTGAGCCGTTGTGCGACACGGACAAGGCTGGGCGTAACGCCGTTACGCTTTACGAAGTCTCTGAGCGCGCTCTCTGCTTCCTTCTTACGGTCTGCTGCCGCTAGGATCTCAATGAGGTGAAGAGCGACTTCAGGATCATAGAGCCGCTTCAAAGAGGCCTGCGTAAATTCATAAGCAGCTTTGAATTTTCCTTCTCGATAGCAGAGCCAGCCCATAGAGTCCAAGATGAAGGGGTCAAGCGGCGCAGCGCTATACGCTCGCTCGAGCAATCGACGAGCCTCCTTAAGTCGAATATTTTCTTCTGTGTAGAGATATCCGAGGGCATTGTTGGCTTGAACGTGATTGGGGTTGATTTCGAGCAGGTGTTCAAGATGCTTTGTTGCTGCATCCGGATGACCGGCTTCCTGCGCGATCATCGCTGCGTCGTAAAGAATCTCGGGTTCATTCGGCATGGCCTTCACCGCTTCTGACATGACGGCATGCGCATCTTGCGCGCGATGCTGTTCCAGAAGCAGTTTTGCCTCTGCGCCCCAAAATAGAGGAGCGTCCAGCGGCAGTTCGGTGCGAGCTGCCTGAAGCGTTTTGCGGGCTTCGTCAATTTTGCCTGCATCAGAAAGGCAGAGCGCTTGGCGCAGACGAGCCTGCGAAGCGAAAGGACCAGCGGTAAGTTCGGAATAGTAGTCTGCGGCGCGAAGCGGCGCTTTCTGCATCAATGCGGCGTTGCCAAGTTGAAGCCAGACTTCCAAGCGCGATAGATCGATTTCTGGACTTTCTTCGCGAAGTTTTTCAACGTAGGTTTTGAAGTACTTTTCTGCAAGTGCGGGACTTGCACAGTCTGCAGCCAGTTGCCCTGCATTGAAATAAAGACGAGGATCGTTTTCCGGATGCTTCATGGCACGTTCGAGTGCGGCAAGAGCCGCGTCCTTACGCCCCAATCGTTGTTCAACACGGCCAAAGATAAGCCGAACATACGGATCATCAGGGTTTCGCTTCAAAAAGTCTGTAAGAAGTTTGCGTGTCGCTCTTGTATCGGTACTCCAGCAAACATCAGCGGCTTCTCCTGCTGTTTTCGAATCATTCGGAGCTTTCCCGAGCGCAGCGCGTGCCGTTTCGCAAGCCTTGCGTCCATTGCCGGCGGCTTGCTCGAACTGTGCCAGCGCCATCAGTACATCCGCACGATTGCCGTACTTTTCGACATAAGGTGAAACCAGTTCGCTGAAAATCTCCAGCCCGTTCTTCTGCGTTCGTGCAAAAACACGAAGAACGCGTGCAACCCAAGCGCCAGGCAAATCCTTCGTGTTGTCCGCAGCGGATGAGCCATCCTTTTTGATCGATGCTTCTTCTGAAGCAGCGAGCGCTGCGTCCATGTCAGCCAGTGCTTTGGCAATTGCAGCTCGATCGTTGCGGTCGACAGCATCTGCCAGACGTGTTTGAAGCGCCATTTCCGCATGCGGGTCGTATTGCAGCCAAAGATTCGCAGCTTCAAGAAGTTTTGCCGAATCCCGCGAAGCAACGGCCGCTTCCCATGCATAGGCAGCAATTTGCGCGTTTTTTTCTTTTCTGGCGGCATCCGAAAGCGCGGCGTAGGCGTAATCGAATTCGCCGCGATGCACGGCTATGCCACTCGAAATAAGTTCAAAGAGCGTCATGTTCGGATGAGTCATCCGAGGGTGTCCCTGCGGCAGGACGGGATGTCCAGCCGGCAGCTTCGAAGCGCCTTCTGTGTCCATGCCCGGCATGGTCCAAGCGGACCCGGAACCGAGTGCGACAAGCGAAAGAAGAAAGATTTTGAGAGTACGACCAGACATAGCGGCGAAAGAAAAAATCTGTGTCCGGGCTTTCGCCCAGCAAGAAGGACTCATTCTATCTTTTGGCGCACTCTTAAAGCGCTGCCGCAACGGTGGGCAAATGTTCACAATCGCTTCAGCCAAAGCGCAGGGCGGACAACCGTGCGAGAATGCGCCGCTGACTTATCCGAGTTTTTCTTTGGGGAATGCGCATGGATCGATTTGCTGATGTGCTAGCCAGGTGGCAGCAGACCGAAGGGCGGCAGACGTTGCCTTGGCAGAAATATTCAACACCTTACGAGCGGCTGGTGAGCGAAGTCATGCTGCAGCAGACGCAGGTCGAGACGGTTATTCCATACTATGAAAGATTTCTTCAACGGTTTCCAAACGTTGAATCACTGGCGCAATCCGTTGAGGACGACGTGTTTGCTCTGTGGGCAGGGCTCGGATACTACACGCGAGCTTCCAATTTAAGGAAGGCTGCGCAATACGTCGTCCATGACCTTGACGGTGTTTTTCCAACTGATTTTGACGGGTTGCTGCGTCTGCCGGGCGTAGGGCCTAGCACTGCTGCGGCTGTGGCTGCATTTACTAGCGCGCAGGCAACACATCCGATGATCGACGGAAACGTCAAGCGCGTACTTTCGCGGGTTTTTCTGATTGAAGGCCGCATCGGAGAGCCTTCTTTTGAAAAGATGCTTGAGGCGAGGGCTCGTCAAGAGCTACCCGGTCCGGATTTGATTGGTGCGTATACGCAAGGCTTGATGGATTTGGGTGCGGGAATTTGCAAGCGTTTGACGCCTGATTGCCAAGGTTGTCCTATGGCCGCGCGTTGTGAAGCGCATCGTCTTGGCGTTGAAAAAAAATATCCAGGTAGACGACTTGCGCCCAAACGGACGACTTTGCGCATGGCGATGGCTTTCGTCATTGATGATGCCGGCGGTGTCTGGCTTCGCAAAGTCGACCGCTCCATCTGGAGAGGTCTGTGGACGCCTTTGTGGGAGGCATGGCCGGCATCTATGAAGCGATCGGACGAAGACGAGGAAAAAACGCAGATTTTTCTCTCTGGCATTCGCGAAAGGCTTGCGGGAGACGTGCTTCAGCGAGAACGACGCTTGCCGGCAATATGTCACGATCTGACGCATCGGCGTCTTTTGATCGAGCCGCATGAATTTTTAGTCGCAAAAGGAGTTGCGCTTGAGGACTGTGAACGCTTTCCGCTCAATGCATTGCCCGGCATGCCTAAGCCTGTTGTGCAGGTTCTTTCTGAATTCGGGCTTGAGTAATCAGATGGTCTGCGTTTTCCGTTCGCCAGCAAGTTGAGGCTGATCGAGCATTCGATGGCGAACGATGGCAGCTGTACCCGCAGAAAAGCGCCGTCCGAGCGCCTCTGCTACATAGACGGAGCGGTGCTGCCCTCCCGTACATCCTATGCAGATCGTTAAGTAGTGTCGGTTCTGTGCCTTGAAGTGCGGGAGCCACTTTTCCACAAAGCCAGCAATGTCATCGATCATTTCGCTTACAAGCGGTTGAGCTTCCAGATAATCGGAAATGGGTTTGTCGCGTCCGGTCAACGGTCGGAGCTCGGGGATGTAATACGGGTTCGGCAGACAGCGCACGTCAAAAACGAGGTCTGCTACGACAGGGATGCCATGCTTGTAGGCAAAGGACTCGAAGGTCAGCGTAAGCTTTGCTTCCGGCTCACCAATGAACTGCTGAACCCAGCGGCGCAGCTGAGAAGGCAGCAGTCCAGTCGTATCCATGACGTGAGCGATGCTTGCGACCGGATCAAGCAGCTCACGTTCCTTTCGGATGGCTTCCTGGAGCGTAACTTCCTGTGAAAGATGCTGTGCGTGCGTAGATAGCGGATGCCGACGGCGTGTTTCTGAAAAGCGTCGCACGAGCTCTTCGCTTGAGGCAGTGAGATAAAGCACGCGGATGTCAAAGCCTTCGGCCTTAAGCGAATCAAGAGCTTCGAGAGTTCTATCGAATGTGGCATGCGAGCGTGCATCAATAGCAACGGCTGCGGCTCGCGTACCGGAAGCGGCAAGACTTTCTGCAACGGGCTGAAGAAATTCAGCGGGCAAATTGTCGATGCAGTAGCAACCGCTGTCTTCAAGCTGACGAATGGCAATGGACTTGCCGCTGCCGGACAAGCCCGTAACAAGGATGAGCTGCATGGGGAAAGACGCTATAAAAAAGCGTTTTAACGGTTTTGCACAAGGAAACGTTTGTGCTCAGCGTCAGTTTTAACAGGTTGCTTACGACGAGTGGAGCTGAAAGCAGACTAAACAGTCTTTGCGAAAAGCTTTCTGAGAAACAGCCTTTTGATACGGAATTATTGAGCAGAAGGCTGCAGATTAGCGTCTGCGCTATCGGCGGGGCCCTGAACATTCTCTTCGGCGTCTTCTGTAGCGAAAGGCGAATTCCAGGCGGCAATCAGCTCGCAGACGTCAATGGGCGCTGGCAAATCAAGCAGTTTCTGAAGGAGAGCTTTATCCGAAAAAAGTGCAGCAGTTTCTCGCAGGAGCACAAGATGAGCCTGCGGATTTTCCGTTGGCACCAGGATGGTCATGAAAAGTCGTACTGGCTTACCGTCTGGCGCATCGTAATTAATGGGACTTTTTGTCCGCAAAAGTACTACGGCCGGTGCTGCAAGCGAGACAAGTCTGCCATGAGGAATGGCGCAACCGTTCCCGAGCGCAGTAGAGCCCAGACGCTCGCGCGCTATCAGGGCGTCAAAAACCGCATCATGATTTTCGCCGTAGGCTGCTTCAACGGCAAAGGCGGCTTCTTCAAAAAGTCGTTTGCGGCTGGCAACGTCTACATCAAGCCGAACCGCATCGAGAGTGAGATATTGAGAAAGTAAATTCATAGCGCCTGATTGCCGTGCGCTCTCAGTCGCGCCGGCGGGATGCCTTCCAGGTCGCGGTATTTTGCCACTGTTCTTCTTGTGATGTCGCAACCTTCGCTCTGTAACCGGTTGGTAATTGCCTGGTCGGACAACGGTTTTTCAGGCGATTCATTTCGAATGATTTCGACGATCCGAGTCCGAATGTTGTGCTGCGAGACACTTTCGCCGGAAGCTTCTCCGCTTTTGAGTACAGCTCTCGTAAACAGTGATCGCAACTCAATTGTTCCGTAAGGCGTCTGCAGAAATTTGCCGGAAACTGCGCGTGAGACGGTGGACTCCGCGAGCCCGAGCGCGGCGGCAGTTTCTTGAATCGTAAGCGGCGCGAGCGCTCCTGGGCCATCGTCAAAGAAGCGCTGTTGGTGTTCTACGGCAAAGCGTGCGGAGGCGATGAGCGTAGCTCGGCGAGCTTCGAGCGCTGCGACAAGATTTTTCGCTTCACTCAGATACCGGGCAAGCGGCGAGTTGTCTGGGAGCGTTGCAAGCGATGCCGAAGGCGCGAGCTTTACGCTAGGCATGGCGTCCGGGTTGAGGTAAACGCGCCAAACGTGACCGTGAGTTTCGATAGAGTTGCAACGAGTGACAATGAGATCTGCGACGATGTATTGAGGCGTATCGTTGGAGAAGTTCGCTGCGGGGTGCGGATCGAGCCTTCGCAGAAGTGTCAGTGCTTCTTCGAGAATGCTGCTGTCTTCAGGGATTCCTGTGCGCTTGAAAGCAGCGCGCATTCTTTTGAGGTCGTGCTTGGCAATTGCAGCAAGGTCGTTGTTCAGCAGATCGCAAAGCAAGTCAGCGGCAGCCTTGGAAACAAGAGCTTCATTGCTTGCTCGGATTGTTTCAATCGTAAGAGCTTCAACTGCAGAAGAGGCGCCGATGCCGGGCGGATCGAAAGACTGCAGGCACCGCAATGCGTCAGCCCAAGCTTCGACGGGTGCATCTTCAATGACGCGGTAGCTTGCTGCGACTTCCTCGAGCGGCGTAACGAGAAAGCCACGGTCATCAAGTTCTTCAATGAGACAGGCAACAAGTCGACGTTTTTTTTCATTGAGCTTTAGTCCGCCAAGTTCGGCGAGCAGGTATTCTCGAAGAGATTCCTTCTCTGCAACTTTTTCAGCAGGGGAAGCGTCGTCAAAGGCGCCGTTGCCCGAACCCGGCCAAAGGCTGTATATGCGTTCGAGCGGCCGTGCTTCCGCAGGCGCCGCCGCACTTTCGCCGAAACGTTCTGGGAAATCGATGCTATCTGCCTGTTCTTCAAATAGTTTCGTTTCTGTGATTTCGTTTTCGGATTCGAGGTGAGAATCTTCGCGTTCAATGAAAGGATTATCTTCGGCGGCAAGCGCTGTTTCCGCCAGCAACTCGGCAGCAGACATCTGGAGCAACTTCAGTGCGAACTGCTGCTGCGGTGCCAACGTCTGCTGTTGCGTTTGAAGGATGGCGAGGCTGTTGTTCAGCATGGTGATGCTCGTTCAGCACACTCTGCGATGAATAGTCAGGGAATTACATGCTGAAATTGTCGCCTAGATAGAAAGCGCGAACATCCGGATTGTTGATGATGTCGTCAGGCAGGCCAGAGGCAAGAACACGGCCTTCATTGATAATGTAGGCGTGGTCGCAAATAGCCAGCGTTTCACGCACATTGTGGTCCGTGATCAGAATGCCGATGTTGCGCTCTTTTAGGAAGCGAACGATACGCTGAATTTCGATGACTGCAATCGGATCGACGCCGGCAAAAGGTTCGTCGAGAAGAATAAAGCGGGGATTGGCTGCCAATGCACGCGCAATTTCAGTGCGGCGACGTTCACCGCCCGAAAGCGACAATGCCGTGTTGGTCCGGATGTGTTGAATCTGAAGCTCGTCAAGTAGCGTTTCAAGACGCGCGTTGATGGTGTCTTTCGAGAGCGGACGCCCGTTTTCATCCTGCTGAAGCTCAAGAATGGCCTTGATGTTTTCCTCAACGGTCAGCTTGCGAAAAACACTGGCTTCCTGCGGCAAATAGGAAAGCCCCAACCTAGCGCGCTTAAAGATCGGCATATGTAGGATGGATTGTCCGTCAAGCTCAATGCTGCCGTCATCGGCAACGACAAGACCTACAACCATGTAGAAAGTCGTGGTTTTGCCAGCGCCGTTAGGGCCGAGCAGTCCGACAACTTCTCCGGATTTGACCGAAAGGTCGACGCCATTGACGACACGGCGCGAACCATAATGCTTCTTGAGGCCTTTGGCCTCAAGCGTATGGACGCGGCGGTGCAAAGGCTGTTCACGGTTCTGTTCGTTCACGGACATTACTCAGTTATTTGTTGGCTGGGGCGGACAGCGACTCAGCGCTCGACAGAGCAGCACCGTCGCGGGGAGCAGGATTCTTGTTGGTGCGAGGCGCAATAATCGTAGTAACACGTTGCCGCTTGCCATCAACAACGCCACCGTCAACGACGGATCTTGCGTAACGCATGTCGTAGACGATTTTCTGCCCCTGCGTCATATCCTTCTGCTGGCCGTTTTCAGTGCGTGAAAGCTTGGCGCCGCCCGTAAGCGTAATAGTGTCAGTCTCTTCGTCGTAGACAATGCGACTCGCCTGCGCATGAATCCACTCATCAATATTCGGCGTCTTTGGATTCGGATCGCGCTGTTGCTTGAATCGAGCGGGTGAACCCGTAACGGTTACCTGACGATAGCCTTTGGGTGTTATGCGCAACTCAAGCCGAGCGCCAAGCAGATTCATGCTGCCTTGATCAACGCTGACATTTCCCGAATAAACGGCAGTTTGCTTAACTTCGTCGCCATTGAATTGATCGGCATGGACTTCAATGGGTTGATCGCGGTCTGTGCTGAGCGCAAAGACAGGAGAAGCTAGCGCGACTGCAATGGCGGCAAGAAGAATTTTCTGCATGATCATTGGCCTGAATTGGCTGTGGATTGTTGAAAGTTCTGCGGATGGAGCACCGTGTGCACGCGTTCGCGCAGTTCAACGGTTCGGGCGACGTTATCGTACACCATGCCGCGCCGAGCTTCGCTTGAGTCGTTGCCCCGCGTCATAAAGACAGGCCGATCTGTTTCGAAGCGGTGCGTATCGAGCCAACCGCGCAGGTATTCAGTCGTGAAGGTGACTTCGGGGTCTTCGGCAAAGGGGAGCTGCCGCAGGAAAACATTTCCTGAAAGCTCAATTGTTTCAAGACCGTCGTCGCTCCACGCTTCGTCTGCGCGTGCCGTCATCTGGGCTCGATCTGGGTTAAGCGTCATGAATCTTGCGTCCAGCGCTCGCATGCGCTCATCGGAAAAGTGCTCCATGCTCGAAGCGACAAGTCGTTCCGTTGCGACGCCCTTTTCATTGAAATCGGTGAGCGTGACGTTTTGTGCGGTGAAGTCGGGACTCGATTCGCTGGGAATGTAGCGCAGACCGCTCAATCCCGACTGAATCGAGTAGTAGTAGCTCATTCCAATCAGAACGAGCAAAATGCTCGAACCGACAATGGCGGTAATACGTTCGCGAAGGACAAGTCTGCGGTGCGCCATTCTCAGCGTCCTTCGGAGAGGTAAAGCTCAAGCATCAACGCATCCCACTTGCCTTGGGATTTCAGGATGTGCTCTGCCATTTCACGCACAGCGCCGTGCCCGCCGTCAAATGATGAACGCCAATGCACATAGGGGAAAAGGTCCGGGTTGCCGTTCTTGGGCGTCGCGGCAAAGCCAGCGATTCGCAGGCAGGGCAGGTCCGGCAAGTCGTCCCCCATGTAGGCGAGCTCTTCAGCGCTTATGTTGAGCTCATCAAGCATTTTTAAAAGCGTCGGCAACTTTCTTAGCTTTCCTTGCTCAATGCGCTTCATGCCGAGTTCTTCGGCACGTCGGGCAACGATGCCGGAAGTCCGGCCCGTCAAGATGGCGACCTCAATGCCAGCTCTCTGGAGCAATTTGATGCCAAGGCCGTCGCGAACATTGAAGGCTTTAAACAATTCACCTTCGTTCGAAAAAACGATGCTGCCGTCAGAGAGCACGCCGTCGACGTCAAGCACAACGAGACGGACTTTGGATGCGCGTGGATCGAATGCCATAACTTAGATTACCTTGGCTTCCATTAAGTCGTGCATGTGGAGCGCTCCGATGAGTCGGCCGTCAGCATCGGTGACTAGAAGCTGGTTGCACTGATATTCCTCGAGCTTCTTTGCTGCGGCTGCGGCCAAGTCATGGGCGTCAATCGTGTGAGGCGATTTCGTCATGACGTCGGCGATTCGAATCGAACGGATGTCGCCGACGCGTTCAATCAGGCGGCGAAGGTCGCCTTCCGTGAAGATGCCGACGACCTTGCCTTCGCTGTCGACCACAGCCGTCATGCCGATGTGCTTGCGAGTGATTTCTCGAACAGCATCTAGCATGGTTGTTTCAGGCAAAACGCTGGGCACTGCATCCCCTTTGCGCATCACGTCTTCAACATGAATAAGTAGCCGACGGCCGAGTGCGCCGCCTGGATGGCTGCGCGCAAAATCCTCCTTGCGGAAACCCTTGGCCGAGAGGCAGGCGACAGCGAGAGCATCTCCGAGCGCGAGCGTGCAGGTTGTAGAACTTGTCGGCGCCAGATTGAGCGGGCAGGCTTCGCGTTCTACGTGGCAGTTGATGTGGCAATCCGCGTGGCGGGCTAAGCTTGATTCGGGATTGCCCGTCATCGCAATCAGTGTTGCGCCTTCTCGCTTCAGGATCGGCACAATCATGAGCAGCTCATTCGTTTCGCCCGAATAAGAGATGCCTAGGACGATGTCGTCTTTGGTGATCATGCCAAGATCGCCATGCGCGGCTTCAGCTGCGTGTACAAAAAAAGCGGGCGTGCCCGTTGAGGCAAAGGTTGCGGCAAGCTTTCGTCCGATATGGCCGGACTTGCCGACGCCGCTTACAACAAGTCGGCCCTTGCAATTCAGGATCAGTCGAACGGCTTGGGCAAAATCGGGAGTTGCCGCAAGTCTATCGGCAGCGCTGCGAACAGCATCGGCCTCATGTAAAAGCACATCACGGCCGAGCGTCAAGGCCGCTTCGGCATCAAAATGAATGGGCATTCGGAATCCCTGCAAAATAGGATGTCAACTTGATAATGATACCTTTTGAACGGGCGGACGAAGCGTTGCATGTCTGCCTGCACAGGCAACAGAATGAAACGCCCGCAGATTTTTGACATCTGCGGGCGAGATGGCTCCGTCTTGAAAGACTTCAGCCGAATCAATGATTCAGAATCTTAGAGAGGAACTTCTGTGCACGATCTGTGTGCGGGGCATTAAAGAATTCCTGACCAGGCAGATTCTCGATAATTTCACCGGCATCCATAAAGATCACGCGGTCAGCGACCTTGCGTGCGAAGCCCATTTCGTGCGTAACGACCATCATGGTCATGCCTTCCTTGGCGAGCGTCACCATGACGTCAAGCACTTCGTTGATCATTTCGGGGTCAAGCGCTGAAGTGGGTTCGTCAAAGAGCATGCAGATCGGATCCATTGCCAACGCGCGTGCAATCGCGACACGCTGTTGCTGTCCCCCCGACATCTGTCCGGGGAATTTATCTGCATGCTTAAGCAGGCCGACACGATCGAGGAGCTTTAAGCCGCGTTCCTCGGCCTCTTCACGACCGCGGCCGAGCACCTTCATCTGCGCGAGCACGAGATTTTCTCGGATCGACAAGTGCGGGAAGAGTTCGAAGTGCTGGAACACCATGCCGACGCGGCTGCGCAGCTTCGGCAGATCCGTCTTCGGATCGCCGACGGAAATACCGTCAACGATGATCTCACCCTGCTGAAACGGTTCGAGCGCATTTACGGTCTTGATGAGTGTCGATTTGCCAGAACCCGACGGGCCGCAGACAACGACCACTTCGCCTTTTTCGACGTTAACCGAGCAATTCTTCAACACCTGGAAGTTGCCGTACCACTTGCTGATGTTCTTAATTTCAATCATTGCCATGGGAATTGTTTCCTGATGAGGCCGTCCGAGCGATTAGCGCGCGGCGGCCATTTTCGACTGCACGCGGCGGACAAGCATGGAAAGCGAGAACGACACGGCCAGATAGCACAAAGCGGCGAAAGAGTACATCAAAACGAGCTGTCCGTCGCGCTGAGCGATTTTAGTGACGGCGCCCATAAAGTCATTGCCGCTAATAACATACACCAAACTCGTATCCTGAAAGAGAATGATGAGTTGTGTGAGCAGTACGGGCAGCATGTTGCGAACGGCCTGGGGAAGCACAATGTAGCGCATGGTCTGAGCGTAGCGCAGGCCGAGAGCTTTAGCGGCGGAAAGCTGCCCCTTGCTGACGGACTGGATTCCTGCCCGCATGATTTCGGAGAAGTATGCAGCTTCAAAAAGCACGAACGTAATGATGGCAGTGAGGTCTGCACCGATCATGACGGGATGGTCGAGTCCGAGAAGTACCTTGAGTACTTCGGGCATGAGCAAAAAGAACCAGAAGAGTATCAGGACAAGCGGCACTGCACGCATAAGATTCGTGTAAAGCTTCGAAAACTGCGAGAGCACTTTGTTGCGCGAGAGTCTGCAGAGTGCGAGCACGGTGCCGAGAGACAGACCGCCGACCGCTGTAATGGCAGTGAGTTCGAGCGTGTAGCGAATCCCTGAAAGGATGTAGCCGGCCGAACCAGTAATGGAAGAAAAATCGATCGACATGACGGCACTCCTTACTTTGAGGCGATGAAGCCTGGGATGACGCAGCGCTTTTCAACGAAACCCATGAACGTATTGACGGCGAGTGCAATGAAGATGTAAATCACCGTTGCCCATAAGTAGGCAGCGAAGAACTGGAAGGTGTTTTCGCCCATTTCATTGGCGCGCATTGTCAGTTCAGGCAGGCCGATTGTGAGCGCGACGGCCGTATTTTTGACGAGATTCATCGCTTCACTCGTGAGCGGCGGCACAATCAGACGCATTGCCATAGGAATGACGACGTACAGGTAGCACTGCAGGCGTGTGAGACCCAATGCCTTGGCTGCGTTGGGGAGGCCTTTGGGAATCGATGCAATGCCGGAACGAACCTGCTCCGCAACACGCGAAGAGGTAAATAAGCCCATGCAGATGAAGGCTGTGAAAAACTGCGACCAAATAGGGTCGTTCTGAATCATCCATGCTTTGTACCAGGGGATGAATTCTGGCACGACGAAGAACCAAATAAAGATCTGAACGATGAGCGGGATATTGCGGAAGAGTTCGATCCAGCCTTCGCTCAGAATGCGCAAAGGCTTGTTGTTGAGCGTTCGAAGCGTGCCCACAATGATGCCGAGTACAAGCGCGAGTGCAAATGCCGACAACATCAGGCCGATGGTCCAGCCGGCGCCGCCCAAAATGTATAGCCACCAAGGATCATCGCTCAGCAACGATGTTTCGGTAAGAGAGCTCAGGTTGAAGTTGAGCGCCATGGAGTGTGTCTCCTGTTTTTTAATCAGCTGGCGAGGGTATTTTCAAAAAGAAATGTCTCGTCTGCCGATCAGCCTCCGGCGGGGTAAGCAAGAAGCGCCCTGCACGGCATTAAAAGCTAGCTCGCCGTGCAGGGAAAAAAGCGAAGGCCGCGTTTTAAGGGAGTCGCTGCGGCCGAATTTGGGTCAGATGCCTTTATCCGAAGGGTTGGCGAAGAGTTCCTTCGTGTACTGGTTCATCTTGAAGTTGAGATTGACGTTTTTCGGCGGAATAGGTTCTTCAAACCAGGTGTGGTAAAGCTTTGCAAGCTCTCCCGACTTGATCATGCCGGTCACGGTTTTGTCGACGAGCGCCTTGAACTGCGGATCATCTTTACGGAACATGGCGCCGTAGGGTTCAACGGACAGCGCAGCATCAAGAATCTTGAAGTCGTTTGGATTGGGCAGATTCGCGATCTGACCGGCAAGCAGAACATCGTCCAGCACAAATGCGTCTGCACGCTTCTGTGCAACGAGCTGCATGGCCTCCGCAAAGTCTTTCGTCATGAGAAAGCGAACCTTGATGCCGTTTTCTTTCTCAAACTTTTTCATAAGCGCTACCGATGTCGTGCCTGAAGTGACAGCAACGTTCTTGCCGTTCAGGTCCTTGATGGCGTTGATGCCGCTCGATTTCCAAACCGCGGCGGAGACCTGTATGCCGAAGTAGCTCACACTGAAGGCAGCTTCGCGTTGACGAACGAGAGAGTTTGTCGTGGAGCCGCATTCGATGTCGACAGTGCCATTCTGAATAAGCGGAATGCGATTAGCGGACGTGACAGCCTGATACTTTATGTCCAGTTTGTCGAGGCCGAGCTCTTTCTGCGCGGCGTCGGCAACAGCCTTGCAAACGAGGAATGCGTAGCCCGTAGGCTTACCATCGGCATCAAGATAGGAGAAAGGTACGGAGCTTTCTCGATAGCCGAGAGTGATTGAGCCTGTTTCCTGAATTTTTTTGAGCGTGCCGTTAAGTTCGGCAGCGCTTACAGAAGTGGCTGCAGCAAGCGTGCAGACGACAATTGCGGCGGACAGACGATTGAATTTGATCATGGCGGCTCCTTTTGGGGCGTGCGAAGTTTGTTTTTGAACGGCCGCCATGACAAATCAGCGGCCTTTGTCTGTCATTCAGAGCAAAAACCATGCCAATTGCATCAAGATCACTCGAAACTGGATGCATTCAAGAGAATTCCTGAACACCTTAGACAAAAAAGAACCGCATCGGCTCTGCCGATGCGGTGACAGGACGCACCGTGATGCGTCTTGGTGTGCTTCAGTATGGTGCATTCGCACCAAATCAGGGATTACTCGTTGGGTCGGAAGACTGGTTTCCTGCCTTCAACAAAAGCACGAAGAGCCTCTTCTGCTTCTGGCGTTTTCGCCTGACGCGAATACACTTCTTGTTCAAATGTGGCGCCTGTTTCAAGCCACTGATCGCGAGCTGCACGCATCACTGATTTTGTGGCGGCGACTGCTTGCGGAGGCAACACAGCAAGCCGCGCTGTTTTTGCTGCTACGACACTGTCAATATGTTCGTCCTCGACGACAGCGGTGATGAGACGCATGTCATGGGCTTCATCGGCGCTGATCGGTTCAGAGAGGAGCAATTTTTCAGCTGCGCGATGGTAGCCGGCCGCGAGCGTCATAATAAAGCCCGAACCAAAACGTGGTGAGCGTGCAAGTGCGACGGCAGGCAGGCTGAATAGTGCATGGCTGCCCGCATAGACGAGGTCGCACCAAAGCAGCAGTGCAAATGCTTCGCCGACGCAGGGACCCGTAACTTGAGCGATAACGGGCTTTGGGAATTTCCTGAGGGCGCAAAAGCATTCCGCCATGGCTGCATCGAGGTTTTCCGGAGCTTTAAGACTTTCTTCAAAATCGGCGCCGGCCGAGAAGATGTCAGCGCTGCCTCTGAGAAGCACTACGCGAATTTTGGGGTCGACAGCAGCTGCTTCCAAGGATGCAGCGAGCGAGCGAAACATGTCGCTCGAAATCGTATTGCGCCGTGCAGGTCGATTGATCGTGAGACGAAGAATGCCGTATTCGGCGGACGAAAGAATGCTCATAAGGGATAAACCAGCATTTGTGAGGGAAGCCCTTGCAGGTGCCGCACTAGCGGCGTATCGGCCGGGGCTGAAAATAGGTCGCTCATTATAGAAGTCGTTGTGAGGGGCTTCATTGTGTGCTGAGCGGCTTCACCCATCGGCTTACTTCGGAACCTAAATGTGCAGGCAATCGGTCGATGGCGTAGCCGAGAGAACTCATCAGGCCTTCCATGGCTGTGTTGCCGTTGAGCACATAACCCACAAGGACTTCCTGACCGGCAAGCAAAGCTTCGCGCTCGATTTTATTCATAAGAACACGGGCAAGCCCCAAGCGCTGTCGGTCGTCCCGCACGACGATGCCGAATTCACTTTCTCGAGAACGGCTTGTAATGTGCCAGCGGGCAACGGCGCAAAACTGCTCTGTGCCACGCTCATCGGTTTCGACGACGGCCCAGGCACCCTCGCGATCGTAGTCGAGCCTGCAGAAAGCCGCGATGCGCTCATCAGAAAGCCGTGACGAGGTATGAAAGCGCATATAAAAGCTCTTGTCGCTCAAGGCGTCAACAAAACGCCGCATCCGCTCGAAGTCTTCCTCCGTTACGGTGCGCATGACATAGCTGCGTCCGGAGCGGCATTGGATAGCTTCGACATCCTCAACGGGGGCGGCGGCGATTGTAAGGTGCGGAAAGCCTCGGGAAGGCGTGAGAGGCGCATCGTAAAGCGAAATGGCTGCACCAAGAACCACGATGCGGTTTTCGAAGGGAACGAGGGGCTCAATTCTGAATTCACGGATAGCTGGGACTGCTTGTGCAATATCCGAAAGCCGGCAGAGCGTTAGTGCAATCAGAAGCCTGTTTGCAGGAGGTACGCCGCGGAATGCGTCGAGAGCCTTGTTCGCTTCAAGATTGGAAACGATCGACAGGGCAGTGGAAAGAGAAATTGGAGGAAGCGCAGAAACAGAATTCCCACGGAATGTGCCGATAATGCCGGCCGAAGCATATTCAATGACAGGACCAAGCACAGCGTCGTAGCGAATTCGCATGCGAAGTTCCCGCTCATTTCTATGCTCAAGCATTTTTTCAACAAGAAGTCCTTCGGGCTGGGCAAACGGCGCGCTTTCAGCAAGGTTTTGCGCAAGCTTTCTCCAGGCAGCCTCCAGCTCAGCCTCATTCGAAATGTTTAGGAAGACGAGACCGGCAGCTGTTCTGCGGGACATGCCGCGCGCAGCGGCCTTAAGGACCACCGGATAGCCTAGTAGGGCCGCAGCTGTTTGGGCTTCCTCGTGCGTATGAACAAGATTGAACGGGACAGTTGAGAACCCTGCAGCAGAGAGAACAGAAGCCGTTTCGAGAGTAGAGAGCGTGTGCCGCCCTTCCTCGAGAGCTTCGGCAAAAACGGCGCGAATGGTCTCAAATGCGTTGGCCTCAAGGTGCCAACGAGCTACTTCAGGCCGCATTCTGCGATTCTTGGCGGCTTCGTAGCGTGCAGCGAGCATCCCGAGTCCGCTTGCGGCATCCTCGAGCGAACGCATGGCTATGAGCCGGGAATTGGGTACGCTCGTAATTTGCTGCCGCACGGTATTTGAGAGGCTTTCGCTCATCCATGCTGCGGCAATGGGTTTCATGTGCTGAGCAGATGTTTCAGCGAGAAGAGCAAAAGTCGGATCGTATGCTGTCATAGGGCTGGGAGCCAGCGCCACGAGAACATTGTCCACCGCTGGATCCTTCAGCACGACTTCTAGAGAGTCCCTGATTAATTCAGGCGTTGCACTGGGCCCGAGAAGAAGCGGGTTTGTTGGAATTCGAGAAAGAGGGCGCAGCGCATGAAGCTGCGCCGTAGTATCTGCCGAAAAGCCCTCGACAAGGAGTTTATTGTTGGAGACAGCATTGGCAGCCATGCCGGCAAAGCCGGCGTTGTTGGCTATAACGGCCGTTCTGCGGCCATACGCACGTCGACCGCTCGCAAAGGCGGCGACCCCGGCACAGAAGTCCTCAAAGCGCTTAACGCGAAGAGCGCCCGCCTGCCTGCAGAGCGCGTCGAAAGCTGCATCTTCGCCGGCATCGCAATCAAATCTCGATGCGGCGATTCGGTCTGCGGCAAAGCCAGCCTCATCACCCGCGTGAAGAATGACGACCGGCTTTTCTTCTGCGGCTGCCCGCAGCGCACTGAAAAATCGTCGCGGTTCACGCAATGCTTCTACATGAAGTGCAATGACGCGCACGGAACGATCTGCGGCAAAGCAGTCGATTAAGTCGGCGAAAAGCAGATCGATCTCGAGTCCGACATCAACCACGGCAGAAAATCCAAGTCCGACGGACTGCATCTGGTCGACGAGACTTGTCGCTACCATGCCCGAATGCGCAGCTACTGCAATGTTTCCTGTGCGCGGCAGCGTCGGCCAATAGCTCGCGTTGATGCCGCGGGGCGGAACCATGAAGCCGATCGAATTCGGTCCGAACACTCGCATGCCGATTCGGTGAGCGGCTTCCAGCAGAGCAGCAATTTCGCCTTTGTCATTGAGAAGCCCTTCTTCTTGCGGGGCAAAGAGAATAGCGGCAGGACGCTTGCTTTCCAGCGAGCGGATGATTTCAGGAAAGCGACGTCGTTCAACAGCGACGATCGCCAAGTCAATCGATGCGGGAATATCGTCAGCGGATGCATAGCAGCGGGTTTCGCCGACGTACTTGTATTTCGGGTTGACTGGCCAAATGTTGAGAATGCCAGTTGATGCGCTGACGGCTCGCCAGATATGAAAGCCTCGGCTACCGTAGCGCTCGCTCGCGCCGATGACGGCAACCGAAGTCGGCGTAAGCATGTCGGCAACTGAAGCAAAAGGAAGCATCTGGACGGACGGAGGAAACGCACAGGACAAAAAGAGTTTACCGAAACAAGACGTGAAGCTATTGATGCGGGAGCGTTCGGCATTGACCTCATATGTCTGCGGTGTTCCTTTACGCGGGATATCTGCGCTGAAGGCGAGCCGCAGAAGCGCCCATAGGTGTGCTAGGGATTGCTAGACTCGAAATGAGACGCTTGTCCCGAGGTGTCTTTTGGACAGAACTTTATGAAGATCAACGGCATTCCGACTCGAACAATTCATCCGATCAACAACGGCGCGGCTGTCGAAATCATTGACCAGACGCTTTTGCCCTACCGCTATGAGACGCGCGTTTTGAGCGATTGGCGCGATTGCGTTGAAGCCATTTCAGTAATGCGGGTGCGCGGCGCTCCGCTCATCGGCATCACAGGGGCCTGGGCTGTAGCGTTGGCCGTGCGAGAGAATCCGGAAAATGAAGCGCTTCTCAAGGCGGCTGAAACTATTCAGAATGCTCGGCCAACGGCTGTCAATTTGCAATGGGCCGTGCAAAAAATGCTAGCGACGCTCTTGCCGCGCGAGCCGTCTTTGCGGCTTGAGGCGGCGTTGCGTTGCGCTGCCGAAATGACGCAGGCGGACGTTGAAACGTGTCGTGCAATCGGCGATGCTGGCGCAGGACTCATCAGCGGGCTTTATGCCAAGCTGCGCAGACCCGTCAACATTCTGACGCACTGCAACGCAGGGTGGCTTGCCACGGTCGACTACGGCACGGCACTTGCGCCGATCTATGCGGCTTTTGAGCGAGGAACGCCGCTGCATGTTTGGGTGGACGAGACGCGTCCCAGAAATCAGGGGCTGCTGACGGCGTGGGAGCTTGCTCAGCAAGGCGTTCCGCATACGATTATTGCGGACAACGCCGGTGGTCAGCTTATGCAGCACGGTGATGTCGATCTCGTTATCGTCGGCGCAGACCGCATCACGCGGCGCGGCGATGTTGCCAACAAAATCGGCACCTATTTAAAAGCGCTGGCTGCAGCCGACAACGACGTTCCTTTCTACGTGGCGGCTCCCTCTTCTACGATCGACTGGAACCTCAATGACGGAAAGCGTGAAATTCCGATTGAAAACCGTTCGAGCGCGGAGGTGTTGACCGTCCGCGGCGTGGATAGAAGCGGCAACGACATTACGGTGCAGTTGGCAAGTTCCGACGAAGCAGCGGCCAATCCAGCCTTTGACGTGACGCACAACCGTTTTGTTACCGGCATCATCACCGAACGCGGCGTATTTGCGCCAACAGCGCTCTGCGCTGCCTATAAAGACGTGATTGACTCTCTGCAATGATAGATATGGATACGGCGCGGTTGCGCGCCAAAGTTATTGAGACGGCTCGTGCGATGAATGCACGCGGCATCAATGTCAATAAATCGGGCAACGTTTCCTGCCGCGCCATGCGCGGCGCTGTTACTGGTTTCTTGATTACGCCGACAGGCGTGCCTTACGAAGCGTTGGCGCCAGAGGATCTGGTCTTCATGGCGCTGGAGGAACCGCTTTCCCTCGACTGTGCCATCGGGCGTTTGTCGCCGTCGAGCGAATGGGAGATGCATGCGCGAGTTTATTTGGAACGTCCGGACCTCTGCGCCGTGGTGCACACGCATTCCGCATATGCCACGGCGCTGGCCTGTCAAGATTTGCCGATTCCAGCGTTTCACTACATGGTAGCGAGCGCTGGCGGTGCGTCTATCGATGTGGTGCCATACAGAACGTTCGGCACGAGTGAGTTAGCTGTTGCCGCAGCGGCAGGGCTGCGCAGCAGGAACGCTTGCCTTCTTTCGCATCACGGCGTTCTTGCGGCAGGCAAAAGTCTAGAGCGTGCACTTTCGTTGGCTGCAGAGGTAGAGAATCTTGCCCATCAATACGTCATCGTGCGTTCCCTTGGCGAACCAAAGCTGATTGAGGATGCTGAAATGATGCGTGTTATCGACAAGTTCCGTACCTATGGACAGCCTCAGAAGCGTCTTGATGCAGGGGAGGGAAAAGCATGAGTGCGCATGTGCCGCAGCCTCCTGCCCGTTGGCTGCGTGCTGACGGCAGTACTGTTGCTTGTACCGAGTCAATCAAAGTGCTTGAAGAAAATTGGCGTGAGGCGGCAGAGATGCTTGAAGCTATGTATGAAGATGCCGTGCTTCTAGGCGTTGGTAAATCGGCATTCAAATTGGCAATGCATCAGCTCGTGGACGGATTAGATTGTGCCTATGCGGAAAAGCGGACCGTTGACGGCGATCGTACGAAAACTGAGTGAGGAAATTCGAAAATGGGGATCCGAAGGATGGCGGGTGCCGCCTGCGCCTTACTCGCAGCGGCGGTATTGGCTGGGTGCGCGCATCCGGACTTGATTGACATATCCACGCCAGAGACGGCGGTGACGGCTTCGCTCGGCGAGCCCGATGCCAAAATCGCTCTTCCCGAGGGCGGTTCTCGGCTCGTTTATTCTCTTCAGCCGATGGCTCAGGAGGTCTGGTGGATCACGCTTGATCGAACAGGGCGCGTGACAGCCAAGGAAAATGTACTCAATCGAGAGCATTTTGCGCTGATACAGCCGGGCGTGTCGACGGAGCAGGATGTTTGGAATCTCTTTGGACGTTGCGCGCAAACGTATACATTTGCGCTCAAGAACGAGCATGCCTGGATGTATCGCTTTCTTGACGAAGGGATGTTTCATATGGCTTGTTGGGTCCAGTTCAATACGGCAGGCGTCGTGACGGAGGTTGGCTACACGACCGATCCCTGGCACGATCGCGACGGCGACTGGTTCTGAAGAGAATGTGCGCACGATCGGGCATAAAGAAGTGATGTCTTAAGGCTCAAAATGCTTCAAAATATCAACGTTTTTCCTGATTGGATGCTTTGATATGCATACAGCTATGCCCGCACAGCGCAGCATCGATCGTGTGGCGCGCATCAAAGCCAGCGCTTCTGGCCGCTGGCGCGAAATCTTTGTGCGATTCGGCTTAGCCGAGGCGCATTTTGAAAAGCCCAATCGTCCCTGTCCGCTTTGCGGTGGACGGGATAGGTTCACTTTTTTTGCACGAGAAGCCGATGGCGGTTGGTTCTGCCGCAGATGCGGACACGGCGACGGTATTGCGCTTGTACAGCGAGCGCTAGGCACAGATTTCCCCCATACACTTGAACGGCTTGAGGCGCTTCTTGGGTTGCCGAGCCTGCAAGGCGCAAAGCAAAAACAGAAACGAACGATCCCTACAGAAGATCAAGCGCATGCTCGCCAGTCGGCTTTAGAGACGAAATGGGCTGAAGCTCAGCTGCTTATTGACAGGAGGGATCGAAATTACAAAGAAAATCCGGTTCTGCGCTATTTGGCCGAACGAGGGCTCTCAAGCTGTGATCTGAGTAGAGAGATTCGCTGGCTGCCCAATGAGCCCTATTGGGAAGCAGGCGCAGAAGGTGAGCGTCCGCGTCTTCTCGGCCATTATCCCGTAATGCTCGCTCGAGCAACATCTATGGATGGGCGCATTGCTGCGCTTCACCGAACCTACCTGACGGCTGACGGGCGTAAGGCACCTGTCCCCTGCGTGAAGAAACTGACTGCCGGGAGAACAGGAGAGGCGGCAATTCGACTTTTCCCTGCGACAAACTTCCTCTGTTTGGCTGAAGGCATTGAAACAGCGCTTTCAGTTCATGCTTTGACGGGACTGCCGGCTTGGTCGTTGATTTCAATTACAGGATTCAAGCGATTTAATGCTGTTCCCAAGGGTGTCGAAAAGGTTTTTATCTATGGAGACAATGATGCTTCTTTTACGGGTGCCGCAGGAGCATTTGAGCTAGCAGCTCGCTTACGGCGCGACTATTCCGAGCTTGCTGTCGAAGTTCGCATTCCGGATGTTGCTGGTGAGGACTGGAACGATGTTTTGCAAAAGATGCGTAACGGCTGAATTTGAGATTAAGCGCTTTTCACGGATCGTTTCCGTTTCGTGAGAAGTGTTGCAGCAACCCCGGCGCCAATAATGATGACGATACCGAACGAGCTCTGCAGAGAGATAGGTTCATCAAAAAACAAGCGTCCAAGCAAAACGGCAAAAACAATCGCTGAGAACTGTAGAACACTCGTGAGGAACATGTTTCCTGCGCCCCATGCGCGCGTCATACAAAGCTGCGCGACAGTCGCGCTGATGCCCATGCCTAGAAGTGCCGGAACATTTTCTGCTGTTAGCGGGTGGAGGCCCGTTGTCAAGATTTGACCGCCAAGGCCCCACACCGCTCCGAAAAGTGTGAAGTAGAAAACGATGCGCCATTCAGGCTCTTTCATGGCGCAGAGCTGCTTGACTTGAAAATATGCCAGTGCTGTAAAAAAGCCGGCGCTCAAGCCGATAAGGGCGGGTAATTCGTCACCAGATCGCAGCTCTGGCCTTAGAACAAGAGTAATGCCAGCGAAGCCGGCGATGATTGTGCCTATGAGACCGAATTCTATGGTTTCGTTTTTTTTTGATAGCGATGACAGTCAGTAAGAGCGCCATATAAAGCGGGTTTGTGTAATTGAGCGTCATGGCAGTGCCAAGCGGCAGGTTTGCAATCGCGAAGAACCAAATCGAAAGCGCCAACGTGCCGAGGAAGCTCCGCTTCATATGAGAGAAAAAAAGCGCTGTCCGGATGCTGAACCCTTTGATGACAGCCCAAATGCCGATCAAAACGACCCCAAAAAGCGATCGATAGAAAACGAGCTCAAACGTGTCGAAATCCGCGGCACCAAGCTTGGTGAAAGCGGCCATGAGCGCAAAGCACAGGGCGGCTGCGAGCATCCAGAGACTCTGCATGAAAAAATACGGGTTACGAGAACGACAAATAAAGCCCCGCCGCAGACAAGCCTGACAGCGGGGCATCGGAAAAGGATGGACTCTCAAACAGAGTCCATCCGAATGAAACGAGGCCTTATTCGGGCTTCGGTTCGCGGCGCAGCTTGATGTGCAGCTCGCGAAGCTGCTTTTCATCGACAGGCGCGGGTGCGTGCGTGAGCAGACACTGTGCACGCTGGGTCTTCGGGAACGCAATCACGTCGCGGATCGAATCTGCACCGCACATCATTGTGACGATGCGATCCAGGCCGAAGGCAATGCCGCCATGGGGCGGAGCGCCGAACTGAGAGCGTCGAGCAGGAAGCCGAATTTCTGGCGCGCCTCTTCCGGGCCGATCTTAAGGGCCTCAAAGACTTTTTCCTGTACTTCTTCACGGTGAATACGGATTGAGCCGCCGCCGATTTCCCAGCCGTTAAGAACGCAGTCGTACGCTTTAGCGTAGCAATGCTCCGGATCGGAGATGAGCTTGTCTTCGTCGCCGTCGATCGGGCAGGTGAAAGGATGGTGGCAGGCGACCCAACGGTCTTCTTCTTCCGAGTATTCAAACATCGGGAAGTTGATAACCCACAAGGGCTTCCAGCCTTCCGTAAAGAGACCGTGAGATTTGCCAAATTCGGAGTGGCCAATCTTCAGACGGAGAGCGCCGAGACTATCCCAGACGATTTTTGCCTTGTCGGCGCCGAAGAAAATGACGTCGCCATTCTTGGCGTTGGTGCGCTCAAGAATGCCTTTCAGCTCATCGTCGGAAAGGTTCTTTACGATCGGCGACTGCAAGCCTTCGCGACCGCGGGCGAGCTCGTTCACCTTGATGTAGGCAAGCCCCTTGGCACCGTAAATCTTGACGAATTCGGTGTAGCTGTCGATTTCCGAGCGCGGCATTGAAGCGGCGCCCGGCACGCAGAGAGCGACAACTTTGCCGTTGTGCAGATTCTTGACGCCCGAGAAGACTTTGAACTGAGAATTGGAAACGATATCGGTGACTTCTTTCAGTTCGAGGTGAACGCGCAGGTCAGGCTTGTCAGAGCCGTACCGAGCCATGGCATCGTCCCAGAGCATGACCGGGAAAGGATTGACGAAGTCAACATCGAGCACTTCCTTGAAGACCGTGCGAACAAGCTCTTCCATCAACGCACGGATTTCATCCATTGTCAGGAAGGAGGTTTCAATATCGACCTGCGTGAATTCGGGCTGCCGGTCAGCGCGAAGGTCTTCGTCGCGGAAGCACTTCACGATCTGATAGTAGCGATCAAAGCCTGCGCACATCAGCATTTGCTTGAAGAGCTGGGGCGACTGCGGCAGTGCGTAGAAGCAGCCTTCCTGGACGCGGCTCGGCACGAGATAGTCGCGGGCACCTTCCGGCGTGGAGCGCGTCAGCATCGGCGTTTCAATGTCGATGAAGCCGTGAGCATCAAGGAACTTGCGGAAAGCCATTGCAGCGCGATAGCGCGTGCGAAGGTTCTTCTGCATCTGCGGACGGCGCAGGTCGAGAATGCGATACGTGAGACGGGTCGTTTCCGACAGATTCTGATCGTCAAGGTTGAACGGAGGCGTTGCGGAGGCCGAGAGGATTTCAAGTTCGTGGCAGAGAACTTCAACGCCGCCCGAAATCAGATTTTCGTTCTTTGTGCCTTCGGGACGCGCGCGGACAAGGCCAACCACCTTAAGGCAGTACTCATTGCGGCACTTGTCGGCCGTCGCGAAAACATCGGGACGATCCGGATCGCAGACAACCTGAACGAGACCTTCACGGTCGCGCAGGTCAATGAAGATAACGCCGCCGTGGTCGCGACGACGATGGGCCCAACCGTAGAGGGTCACAGTCTGGCCGATAAACGACTCATCGGCCAAGCCAGAGTACACGGTTCGCATAGAAGCTCCCAGAATGGCCGAATCCGTTCGGAAAGGCCGGTTGATTTAAGCGGCGCGCAACTGCGTACGCGCCTGGCTGAGTTTTGCAATATTTTGTCTCGGACCAGCGCCATCCTCAAGTTGCAGGGATGGAGCTGGCGGGCAATAGCGTGTGCGCATTTTCTATGCGCGCATAAGAAAAATTTTAGCGCCAACCGACGAGCGCGAGCAGTGTCGCAACGCTTTTGACGTTCGTTTTTGCCTTTAAGCGAACAGGTCAGACTGAGGGATCATTGTTTTTTGCTGCTGTTTTGGCGCCGGATGGACTCATAACGCCGAGCGAAATATGGAATTTGAAGGCTTCGTCGACTGTTGCTGTTGTAGGCCGAAGTGCGCTTCGCTCAACTATAAGAACGTAGCCTGATGTCGGGTTCGGCGCGGTCGGGACAAACACAGTGACGAGGTTTTCCCCTGCAAGCTCCTTTTCTGTTTGCGCCGTCGGTTCAGCAACGATGAATCCATACGTCCAGACCCCTGGCCGCGGGAATTCGATAAGTGCAACTTCCTTAAAGCTTTGCGTTTGATCGGAAAGAACTGTTTGCAGAATCTGCTTGACGCCTGAGTATATGGGTCGGACGAAGGGAATTTTTTCCAGTAATGACTCCCAAGCTCTGAGCACCCATTGGCCGATCATGTTGGCGACGAGAACACCCGTGACAAGGATGACGATGCCAGCGATGACGAGTCCTATGCCGGGTATGTGAAAACCGAGAAATGCATCGGGATGCATCTTTGGGGGCAGAAGCGAGAGAAGGGAATCGCTCCAGCGAATAATTGACTCAATTACCCAAACCGTGACGGCAAGAGGAATCCAGAGCAGAAGACCGGCGGAGAAATACTTTTTGATCATGTCGGGAAACAAAGGGAAAAAAAGCCGCGATTCCCTGCCTGGAATGCAGGTCGCGGCTTTTTGAGGTTATCTGCGGCGTCAGTTTTTATTGGGATGGGCGTGCGCAGCGGGCACGGCCTTAGGGCCGCCGCCAAAATCGGTTGCTGCCCAGCCTGTACCCTTGAGCTCAAAGCCGGGTGCGGAAAGTTCCTTTCGGAAGGTTTCTTTGCCGCACTTAGGACATTTGGTGAGCGGCTTGTCGCTCATTTTCTGGAGGTAGTCCTTTTCAAAGCCACAGGAAGAGCATTTGTAGGCGTAAATTGGCATTTTTGTGAGGCATCAAAAGGTATTCTTAGAGGGAATGATTATAGACGCGTGCGTTTGTGCGCAATGAGTCTGTTGGACCAAGAATGACCAGGTTCAAAAGAAAAAGGCCCGGATGCAGTCATCCGGGCCTCAAATCAGAGGAAGTTTCGAAGGAACGGCGTCCGTCGGAACAAGGTTATTGACAAGACGCCGAAAATAGAGCCTTAATCCTCTTCCTTGCGCTGGTATTTGGCGGCAAGTTCAGCCTGCTTTTGCGCGGGCAACGGTTGATAGCTGTCGAGCGTCATGCTCCAAGTGCCCGTACCCTGGGTGATGGCGTGCAGACGCGTTGCATAATCGTCGAGCTCGGCCAGCGGAACGATGCCCGTAATTTCCATAATTCCGCCAGGCAGAGATTCGGTATTGGACACTTGACCGCGACGGCTAGCAAGGTCTCCGGCAATGTCGCCCATGTAGCTTTCAGGTGCCGAAATTTCAACCTTCACGATCGGTTCGAGCACCTGCGCCTTGGCTTTCGAAAGCGCATCGAGGAAAGCTTTTCTGCCGGCAGCAACGAAAGCGACTTCCTTAGAGTCAACGGGGTGACTCTTGCCGTCGTAAACCGTTACGCGAAGATCTTGCAGCGGATAACCAGCGGCATAACCCGAGTCGAGAACTTCGCGCACGCCCTTTTCGACAGCGGGAATCAGATTGAACGGGATCGCACCGCCCTTCACCTGATCGACGAATTCAAAGCCGGCACCGCGCGGCAACGGTTCGACGCGCAGATAAACTTCACCGAACTGTCCAGCACCGCCAGTTTGTTTCTTGTGGCGCGCATGGCCTTCCGCAGGTGCGGAAATCGTTTCGCGGTACGGGATCGAAGGCGTGGAAGTTTCAACTTCAAGCTTGAAGTTCACTTGCATGCGCTCGAGAATCGAACGGACGTGCATATCGGTAAGACCGCGAATAACGGTTTCATTGAGGACCGTGTCGTGTTCCACTGCCATCGTAGGATCTTCAGACTGCATCTTCTGAAGTACTTCGCTCATGCGGCTTTCGTCGCCTCTCCGAGCAGGCTTGATGGCGAGCCCGTACATGGGCTTCGGGAAGTTGATCGGGCGCATATGAACACCCGTCAGCTCGGGATCGCCGTGAATAACGGAACCATAGCGAAGTTCGTCGATCTTGGCGATGGCGCCGATGTCGCCCGGGCAGAGCGAATCGGTTTCTGCAGTGTTCTTGCCCTGCAGGATGAGCGGATGAGCGGTTTTGACGCCTTTCTTGCTGTCGTCGACATAAACCACGGAATCCTTTGTCATCATGCCCTGATGAACGCGGAAGACACCGATCTTGCCGATGTAGGGGTCATTGACGATTTTGAAGACCTGAGCAATAAGCGGCAGGTTCTTGTCGGGCACGGTCTTGTAGGGCGTTCCGTCTGCATTGAGGAAGAGTGCTTCATTGGCTTCTGCCGGGCTTGGCAAATGGCGAATGATCACCTTCATGAAGTCGCGGATGCCGATTAGATTCTTGGCGGAAGTGAAGCAAACAGGGATGACATGCCCTTCGCGCAACGCTTTTGTGACGAGCGGATGCAGCAGACGAGGATCGACGTTGCCTTCCTCGAGATACTTTTCGAGCATTTCATCGTCTTCTTCGATAATGCGTTCGATGAAGGCGCGGTGAACTTCTTCCACACTCATGATGTCCGATTCGCCGGTGTCGCGGTCGAAGCAGTCGATCACGCGAGTGCGGTTCTTCGTGGGCAGGTTGATGGGCAGAACACCAGGACCCCAGGTTTCACGAAGCTCTTCAAGCAACTTTTCAAGATCAGCATCAGGCGCGTCGCATTTGTTCACGACAATCATGCGGCAAAGATTGCGCTCTTTGGCGGCCTGCATCATGCGAATGGTGAGGAGCTCGGGACCCTTTGTCGCGTCAATGACTGCCGCGACAGACTTAACCGCGTCAAGTGCCGAGAGATCCTGTCCAAGGTAGTCGGCATATCCCGGGGTGTCGAGCACGTGAATGCGAACCGGCGTCAGATCGGGCATGGCCGTATCGATATGTGCGACGGCAAGACGGATCGAATGCTGGACCTGCTTTTCAAGCGGATCGTTGTCGCACATGGTGTTGCCACGTTCGACGCTGCCGAGTTCAGGAATCATGCCGGAGCGGTAGAGCATGGCTTCGATAAGAGAAGTCTTGCCGCAGGAGCCGTGCCCTACCAGCGCCAAGGTACGAAGGTTTTCAGTGGAATAGTTGCTCATAAACCGCCCCTAAGAAAAGGTTGACATTGGTTGCAGGTTTAACTATTCTGCGCCGTCGCCGCCGTGGCGCAGAATTCTCGCTACGTCTCTTTGATGCGGATCGAGAAAGCGATAGAGAAACCTTTCCTTAATGCTGTGTTTGGCGGATAATCTCCTTTTTGTGCAGGCGCCTTGGAAGATAAAGGCGCCTTTTTTTTTCAGCTCAAGCCCGCCCAGCAACTTTTTCAACGTGGCGAAGATCTTTCAGCTGGCAGCAGAATGTCGAATTCAAGGCCGTGGGGCAGAATGTTCTTGGCCGAAATTTCGCCTTGTTGGCTTTCAATTGCACTCTTGGCAATGGCAAGTCCAAGCCCAAAGCCGGTGCCTGTCTGCTCGCGGTTGCCGCGCACAAAAGGATCGAACATGCGAGCAAGTTCTTCGGACGGCATGCCGGGGCCTTCATCAATGCAGCGCAGAAGCAGGCCGCGGGCGCGGCGCTCAGCAATAAGCGTTATCGTGCCTGCCTGAGGCGTGTACCTCAGTGCGTTGCGGCCGATGTTGATTAACGCGCTCGAGAGAGCGGCTTCATTAATATTGAGCGTGACGTCCTGGTCGAGTCGATCGATGAAATTGACTTTGATAGCGCGCCCTTGCGCTTCAAAGGCAAGGGTGTCGCGAATGGCGCTCAGAAACGTTCGCATAGAAACGGGAGCAGTTTCCAGTTTGATTCCGCCCTCAAGCCTCGCATAAGTGAGCAGACTGCCGATCAGCTCATCGATTGCTCGAACTTCTTTTTCAATTCTTTCGAGCGAGCTCGCTACGCGGTTCGGATCCATTTTGGCTAATTCGACGGCGACTTCTATGCGTGCAAGCGGACTGCGAATTTCATGACTTACGTTGTGAAAGAGCTTGCGCTGACGCTTGATGAGCTTTTCGATTTGATCAGCCATGCGGTCGAAGACTTTGGCAAGCGCAGCGACTTCGCCGTCTGCCGGACCAATGTCCTTTTCAATTCGCGTACTGAGGTCGCCTTCAGCAACTTTTCGCATAGCAGCATCGAGTCTGCGCAACGGTCTTGAGTAATAAAGCGCAAGTGTCCACGCGACGCAGAGCGTCAGCAGCAAAATGGAAACAATGGCCGTCGCAGCAGGCATCAGGCTGTTAAAGGGGAATATGTTGAGCCTCGGGACAGGCGGCTTCGTGTGGACTGCAAAAATGAAATATGGTTTGCCGTCGATTTCGACGGTTTTCACGGCGCCAGCGGGGATGTCTTTTTCAAGATCTCGGTGAGGCTTGCCTTGCTGCATGGCATCGAGTAGCTGCCGTGCGCGCTCGGGGACAGTTCGGCCGCTCAATTCAACGCCGTCCTTGGTCATGACGAAGACAGTCGGTCGTGTGTTCGCATCGCTTCGAAGCCATTCAACCAATCCGGCTTCGCCTGCGTAGCGATGCATGATGAAAGCTGTTTCAACGACCCTTTGGCCACCGTAATGGAGCGAAAGCGTGTTTTCAAGCCGTGCGACGATTTGCGACTGCACTACATAAGCAGCGCCCCATGTGGCGGCGGCTGTGATGAGAATGACGGCTATGAGGCCGCTGAAAAGACGCCAGAAAAGACTGTTGAATGATCCAGGCAGTGACGGCACGGGGAATCTCCGGGCGGTAGACACGCCCGAGACTCCGAAAGAATTCATTCTCCGGCGCGCTATCGGGGTGTCGGTTTAATTTTGTTCTGGGTGCAGCGGCGTATCGGAAAGCACAACAAGCTGGTACCCGACGCCGCGAATGCTGTCGATAGCCAGCGCTTTGCCGACCGCGCGTGCAAGCTTGTGGCGAATGGACGAAACGTGAACATCGATAGCTCGGTCGAAGGGACCCATCGGTCGCCCGAGAACTTTCGGGTAAATGTCTTCCTTGGGTACTGGCGATCCGATGTTTCTGGCGAGCATCTCGAAAAGAGAAAACTCCGTGCTCGTTAATTCAATGGGCTGATCGCCGCAGGTAACGCGTCGCTTGCTTGGATTTATCGTTACCGGTCCGACATGGATAGGTGCAATCATCGATTCGGCATGAGCGGAACGACGAAGGATTGCAGTGATGCGAGCGACGAGTTCGCGCGGCGGGCAAGGCTTGGGCACGTAATCATCGGCACCAAGTTCCAGACCGAGAATCCGATCGACAGGATCGCCGCGGGCGGTCAGCATCAAGACGGGAATCTGGCTTGAAGAACGGATTTCGCGAAGCACGTCAACACCGCTCATGCCAGGCATCATGACATCGAGTACCACGAGGTCAAACGAGCCGTGCTTAAGTGCTGCTAGGCCATCGGGGCCGTTGTAGGCCGGCGTGGTCTGAAGGCCTTCAAGCGTGAAATAGTCGACAAGGAGCGTGACGAGTTCGACGTCATCATCAATGATCAGAATGCGGCGAGGCGGCTTAACCATTTTTCGGGTTGGGCGGGCTGATGCAGAACAAATGCTCAGTTCATCTTAACAAAACTCGGCTCTGCAAAATTTTTTTACGAGCTTCGGCGATAACTTAACGCGTCTATAAGCAACTTCACGTTCTGTCAACGCAGAATTGAAATGAGGTTATGGGTTGCGCTAATACGCGGCTCTGTCTCGGAAGGAAAGATTTTCAAGAGGGAAGCGATGCGCTACATCAGTACACAGCGGATAACCAGGCTCTGCGCAATGGCTGCCGCGACCGTTCTGGCGGCCGGATGCGCCGTCAATCAGCCGAACGTAGCCGGCATGGCTGCCTCGGTGACGCCTGAAGGCTGGTCCAATGCACCGTTGCCGTTCGGCGCCCCCGTCGTTTTCAAGGATTTCTGGCAACGCTGGAATGATCCGGGGCTTGTTGCTGTAGTGGAGCGCGCCATAGCCGCCAATCCTGATGTGCTGACAGCGGCGGCAAATCTCCGAGCAGCTCGCGCGAGCCTGCTTTCGGCTAATGCATCACTTTGGCCGACGGCAAGCTTGGGGGGTAATGCAAGCCGAAATCGATCAGGGCATCAAACCGTGACTGACTACAGCGCCGAGCTGTCGGGCGCATGGACGCTGAATCTTGCGGGCTCTGAATACTGGTATGCGAATGCTGCTTCGCTTGAACTTGCGGCAGCACAGCTGACGCTGGAGGATGCCAAGGAGGCTGTCGCAGCGGAAGCTGCACAAGCTTATGTGAATTTGCGCGCTGCGCAGATCCAGCTTCTTCTGGTTAAGGAAACGCTGGAAAACTATCGAGAAACGGCTGATACAGCGAAATGGCAGTTCGAGGCGGGTACGGGCGCTGCATCCGAGGCTGAGGATGCGCTTGTTCAGTTGGCTTCAGCCAGGGCGCGCATTCCGCAGATCGAACAAAGCATCACGCAGTATCGAAATGCGCTAGCGCGTCTCACATCGTTGCCTGCGGATAAGTTGCCGATAGAGGCGTCTGGCCGTGTGCCTGTGCCGCCATCCGGATGCGCTGTTTCTGTCCCTGCTTCGCTTCTTGAACGCCGCCCGGACGTCAGAAGCGCTCAGCATACGCTCGAAGCATCTGTTGAACGGCTGCGCAGTGCGAAGTCTGATTTCTGGCCGAGCCTCTCGATTACGGGCAACATCGGCACGACAGCCGCCACCATCGGCGCGCTTGGCGCATCTGGATCCGGCATCATCGGCCTTATCGGTGCGCTCTCCGTACCGGTTCTTAATTGGGGGAACCTCATCGCGCAAGAGGAGACGGCCGCAGCTGAACTCGATAGGAACCGAGCAAATTTCGTTTCGGTGCTTCTGAAGGCGCTGGAGGAGACCGATAACGCCATTACAGGCATTTCGAGTGCAGAAAGACGTAATGCAGACTTGAAGCTTGCCGTCGAACACGCGCGATTGGCTGAAGAACTCTCTCGTAAAGAGTACGAATCGGGGATCGGGGACTACGCGATGCTTCTTTCCACGCAGCGATCGCTGATTTCCATGCAGGAAACGGAACTAGCCAATCGAGCAGATCTTGCGAACAACTACATCATGCTATATCGCGCGCTTGGCGGCGGTTGGGCTGTTGAGCATGCAACTGCCAGCGATTCGGCGAAAGCCGACATTGATAATCCCAACGGCAATTTGAAGGAATAAGAAGATGACGACGCAAAAAAAAGCCGACACAGAAAAAAAAGCCCGCGGGAGCGAGAAAAACTTGCAGGCGGCGCTTTTGGATGAACCCAAACGCCCTTGGTACGTACGAGCAGGCCTTTGGCTTCTCGTGCTCGCCGCTGCCGGCGCAGGTGCTGGCTACTGGGTGTACGGGCGCGATTCCAGCGAGAAGGTTGCTTATGTTACAGAGAACGTTGTGCGTGGCGATCTAAATGTGTCGGTGACGGCCGACGGAACGCTTAATCCGATGCGAACGGTCTCGCTTGGTTCCGAACTTTCGGGAATCGTGCGGCAGGTGAACGTTGACGTCAATGATGAGATCAAAACCGGTCAGGTGTTGATTGAACTCGATACCCGTAATCTTGAGGCACAGGTGCTTTCCGCGAGAGCTTCTGTGGCTAGTGCCGAGGCGAAGCTCGCTGAAAGCGAAGCCACGCTTAATGAAGCCAGGATCCGCTTCAAGCGTCTTACGGAGCTCAACAAGCTTTCGGGCGGCAAAATGCCCTCGCGAGCGGAACTCGACGAACAGGAAGCGACTGTGAAGACCGCAGAAGCGACAGTTGCTTCTGCTAAGGCAGCAATTGACGATGCGCAGGCTTCTCTCAAGACTGCTGAGACCGATCTAAGCAAGGCTGACATCAAGTCGCCGATTGACGGGGTTGTGTTGGCGCGCTCTGTCGAGCCTGGTTATGCCGTGGCTGCGAGCCTGCAGGCCGTGGAGCTTCTGTCGCTGGCAACCGATTTGCGAGAGCTCGAGCTTCGGGTTGATGTCGACGAGGCCGATATCGGCGTCGTTCAGCCTGGTCAGCCGGCTTATTTCACTGTTAGCGCTTATCCGGATCGGCGCTTTCCTGCAACACTCAAGAAGGTTGCCTATGGATCGACCGAAACGGAGAACGTTGTTACATATACGGCATATCTCGATGTTGCCAATACAAAGCTTTTGCTTCGTCCAGGCATGACGGCGTCGGCCACCATATCTACTGCTCGAAAGGACGATGTACTGCTTGTCCCCAATTCAGCGCTGCGCTTTAAGCCGCGCGTTCAGCCGGAGGCCGAGAGTTCGTTCCGCATGGGTCCGCCGCGCTCAAACGCGCAGAAGGTTGCTAAGGATGAGGGCGGCCATGTTCAGCGTCAACGCACGATTTATGTGCTTAGAAACGGCAAGCCCGAGCCCGTTTCCGTGACAACTGGCTTGACGGATGGGTCGCGCACCGAAATCGTTTCCGGACAAATCGCTGAAGGCGAAGCTGTGGTGGTAGATCAGCAGAGCAAGCCGAGTGTATGAGCCAATTGATTTGCAACTGGCTAAGCCATTCCTGAAGGAGACTCTTATGAATGAGAGCACGCCGCTTATCGAATTCCGCGGCATCGGTAAACGATATGGAACGGGCGAAGCACAATTCGTGGCGCTTCACAATATCGATCTCACGATCGAAACGGGTGAATTCGTTGCGATTATGGGGCCGTCGGGGTCCGGCAAGTCGACGGCGATGAACATCATCGGCGCGCTCGATCGACCTTCTTGGGGGGAATATCTTTTCAGCGGTGTTCATGTTGAGAACCTCACGAACGATCAGCGCGCAATCCTTCGGCGCAAATATCTCGGCTTTGTATTTCAAGGGTTCAATTTGTTGCCGAGAACGACAGCCCTTGAAAACGTTGAACTCCCGCTTGTCTATCGCGGCCTGTCGACCAAAGAGCGTCATGCGCTTGCTCGTGAAGCTCTCGATCGCGTGGGTCTTCTGGAGTGGGAGTCGCATACGCCTGCGGAGCTCTCGGGAGGACAGCAACAGCGAGTTGCTATTGCTCGAGCCATTGTTATTAAGCCGAAATTGCTTTTGGCCGACGAGCCGACAGGCAGCCTAGACAGTGCGCGAAGCGTTGAAATCATGGAGCTGCTCACCGATCTCAATCGTTCAGACGGCATCACAGTGGCGCTCGTCACGCATGAGCCCGACATGGCTGCCTATGCACGACGCCACATCGTATTCAAGGATGGGCGGCTCATTCGTGATGACCGAGGCCTGCCTGGTAAATCTAAGCCAGCGGCGTCAGGAGGGAAAGAATGATCTGGAATGCATTTCTCCTAGCGATCAGGCAGATTTGGCGCAATCCTATGCGCAGCCTCCTTACGGTGCTCGGCGTCGTGATCGGTGTTGCTGCCGTCATTACCATGGTGACGCTCGGTAACGGCGCGACAAGCGCAATTCGTTCCGAAATCGAGTCCTTTGGCATGAATCAGATCATGCTGCGGCCAGGCATGCGTCTCGGGCCTGGGCAGCGTGTCGGCGCCCCTGACTTCAAGGTTGAAGATGGGGAGGCGATTCGCACGCAGATTGCGGGTGTTGACGCAGTGGCGCCGCAAACATCGAAGTCGCTCACGATTGTTGCCAACGGGAAAAATTGGCAGACATCCGTAATTGGCACGAGCAACGACTATTTCACGATTGACAATCGAGAGCTCGAAGACGGCCGTTTTTTTGAAGAAGGTGAAGAACAGTCTGGTGCAGCTGTTTGCGTTATCGGCGGCACGATTGCCAACGAGCTCTTCGGCACGACGAAAAACATTGTCGGTCAGCAGATACGAACCGGTGGATTTTCTTGTCGGATTATCGGGTTGCTGAAAACAAAGGGGTCTGCTGCCATGGGTGGCGATCAGGACGACCTTGTCGTGATGCCCCTCAAAACCGTGCAGCGGCGCATCCTCGGTGAAAGCCGAGTTGCGGCACTTCTAGTCAGCATGAATCCGAACTCAGATCGTGAACGCTTGAAATCGGCAATTACGGATTTGATGCGAGAAAGAAGGTCGCTTTCTGCTGGTGAAGACGACAATTTCACTGTGATGGATACGGCAGAAATAGCGGAAAAGGTTGCATCAACCACGCGCATTATGACTACTCTTCTCGGGGCGGTCGCCGGTGTGAGTCTTCTCGTGGGAGGCATCGGCATTATGAACATCATGCTTGTTTCCGTAACGGAGCGTACGCGCGAGATCGGTATTCGCCTAGCCATCGGCGCACTCGGTCGTGAAGTGCTGATGCAGTTTTTGATTGAAGCGCTGATGCTCGGCTGTTTAGGCGGAGTGCTCGGCGTCGTAATAGCGCTCGGTGCTTCCAAAGTGCTCTGCATCATGATGGATGTACCGTTCATCTTTAATCCGGCGATCAATATTCTTGCCTTCAGTGTTTCGGCTGTCACCGGTGTGGTTTTTGGGTTCTTCCCTGCACGACGAGCAGCGCGCTTGGATCCGATTGAGGCGGTACGCCACGAATAGGTCCAGTCAAAAAAAAGTCCTCCTGATCGATAGGAGGACTTTTTTTATGCAGGATGAGGCAAGCAATCAGAACGGAACGTCTTCTTCAAGCTGATCGATAGAAGCGGTCGTTGCTGCTGGCGAAGGCTGTGGCGCCTGAGGCGCAGGTTGAGGTGCGGGTTGAGGCGCAGGACGCGGAGCGGGACGCGGTGCGGACTCGAAGCCATCGCTGTATCCGCCGGAGCTCTGGGCATCGTTTCGCGAGCCGACGAACTGCATGTTGTCGCAGACAATTTCCGTTGTGTACCGGTCGATGCCATTCTGATCGGTCCACTTGCGGGTGCGCAGGCGACCTTCGATAAAGACGGAGCGACCCTTGCGCAGGTAATCTTTAGCAAGTTCTGCAGTGCGTCCGAAAAGCACAACACGGTGCCATTCTGTTTCGGTGACCGGCTGCCCGTCGCGATTCTTATAGCTACGGTTTGTTGCCAGGTTGAGTGTTGCGACCGCAGTGCCGCTCTCTGTGTAGCGAACGTCAGGGTCCTGGCCGAGGTTGCCGAGAAGGAAGACCTTATTGATGGAAGCCATGTTCTAAAAACTCACAAAATAATCAGTAAAACGTACGAAAACTCAGACTTCAAGAGCATCGCCCGGACGGCGTATGGTGCGCTTGGGCTCCTTCAAGCCGGTCGAGGAAGCAAACGAGCAGAGCATAACAAAAGCTGCTGCAAGGAACACGGTTTCTGCATTGTAGTGCTGGGAGATCCAGCCGCCAGCGGCCCCGCCGATGAAGAGGCCGAGATTCTGAGTTGTGTTGTAGACGCCGAGCGCCAAACCTTTTTCACTTTTAGGGGCGGCGCGCGAAATCAGGCCAGGAAGAGATGCTTCGAGCACATTGAAGCACATAAAGAAAAGCGCAAGAAGAAAAGCAATCTCCCAAATCGAGTGCATAAGAAAAGAAAACAGGACAAGAACTACGCCCAGCAGAAGCGTCATGATGCGTAAAACTGCGACCGTTTTGGCTTTTTTTTCACCGATGACAATGGGTGGCGCCATGAAAAGAAAGCCGACAAGAACAGCGGGCAAATACACGTACCAGTGATGAATTGAAGGCAAATCCATTGCGACGAGGCGAGTCGGTACAACGACGAAGATCGCGGTAAGAACGGCGTGAAGCGCGAAGATCGACGTATTGAGGCGAAGGAGCTGACCGTCGCAAAGCACGCGGCGCCAGCCGCTGCGCTGCTGTGGTTCTTCTGCTTCAACAGTTGGCGCACAGTCGGGCACGACGAACTTCACGACAAGAATTGCGATGATTGCGAGGATTCCCGTTATGAAGAAAAGGCCGTCGACGCCGAAAAAGCGTGCCAAGGGCGGTGAAATAACGAGAGAGAGCGCGAAGGTAAGTCCGATGGAGGCGCCCACCATCGCCATGGCTTTCGTGAGCACGGTCTCGCGAACGGCATCGGAAATAAAAGCCGTAACGGCAGCTGAAATAGCGCCGGCGCCTTGTATGGCGCGTCCGATCAGCGTTAACCAGATGTCGTCAGCGAAGGCAGCAAGAAAGCTGCCTGCTGCGAATATCAAAAGTCCAGCGATGATGACGGGCTTCCTGCCGTATTTGTCGGAGGCCGAACCGAAGGGAATTTGCAGGACGCCTTGCGTCAGGCCGTAGATGCCGAGAGTGACGCCAACGAGAAATTCGTTTTCTCCGCCAGGCAGTTGGTGTGCGTAAACGGTAAAAACGGGCAAGATCACAAAGAGGCCGAGCATTCGAAGCGCAAAAATGCCGGCAAGTGCAAGACTAGATCGCTTTTCGCGGGGCGTCATGCAAAAGGCGGATTGAGGGGTGTCAGACGGTTGGAGTCTTGTCATAGCAATCGGACGGAAGCACGAAGCCGGAACGGTTTGTTGACGGCTTAGGAGATTGGATGCGAAAGAGCGACCGAAAGGTTATATGCTTAAGAGTTTCTGTTTTCCTTAAGCTTTGAGATGGGCTTGCAGATGGATGCCATTTCAATTCGCGGCGCGAGAACGCACAATTTGAAAAATATATCCGTCGATTTGCCTCGCGGCCGACTGATCGTCTTTACTGGCCTTTCTGGGTCAGGGAAGAGTTCGCTGGCTTTCGATACGCTCTACGCTGAAGGTCAGCGCCGATACGTCGAAAGTCTGTCTGTCTATGCGAGACAGTTTCTCGAATTAATGCCGCGCCCTGACGTCGATCGTATCGAAGGCCTCTCACCCGCTATTTCTATTGATCAGCGTAGCGCTTCGTCCAATCCTCGGTCGACAGTGGGAACGGTGACGGAGATTGCCGATCATCTGCGCGTTCTTTTTGCGCGGGCGGGCACTCCCTATTGTCCTGAACATGATCTGCCGCTCAAGGCTGAATCCATTGCATCCATGGTCGATCGAACGCTCTGTCTGCCAGAGGGTTCGAAACTGATGGTGATTGCGCCAGTTTATCGGGCACAGAAGCGGGATTTCGGCGCGTTTTTTTCAGCCATGTCCGCCAAAGGCTTCAGCCGCTTTCGAGTTGACGGACGCGTCCTTTCGCTCGATGAGGTTGATGACACGGCAATTCTGGCTGGAGAGCCGCACGACGTTGAGGTTGTCGTCGATCGCGTGCGCATCCGTGCGGATATCCGGGAGCGGCTTGCTAGCAGTTTTGAAACGGCAGCCGATCTTGCGAATGGTCGCGTACTGGTTGTCGGGATGGATGATCCGTCGATCGAGCTTCATTTTTCATCGAAATTCGCTTGTTCTGTTTGCGACTATGCGATTGGAACGCTTGAGCCTCGACTGTTTTCACCCAATAACCCTCAAGGCTGTTGCCCGCGATGTCGAGGCACAGGCATCAGTGACGATTTCGATGCCGCTAAAGTTGTCCGATTGCCGCAACTCTCGCTAGAGCGTGGTGCTATTGAAGGCTGGGATGCCCGCAATCCGAAAAAGTATGAAAAGCTTGTGGAGGCGGCTCAGCGGCTTGGCGTCGATCCGCTTGCGCCTTGGTCAAGCTACCCAGTCGCAGTGCAGACAGCGCTGCTTTACGGGAATGAGGCAACTCGCGCTTTGAATCCGCCGTTCGAGGGGGTCATCACGGAGATGCAGCATTTCTGGGCGACTTCGAGCGATGCTCTCAAACGCGTGCTTGACCGTTATCGATCCAAGTGCGTTTGCCCCGAATGCGGTGGTTCCGGGCTTTGCAAGGCTGCTCGGCACGTTTATATCGGAGAGGGGGAAAATCGACGCTCTATTGCCGAACTTGCTGCGCTTTCGCTGAGCGCATTGAAATCGTATTTCGATCATCTGTGCCTCGAGGGTGCCAAAGCAGCCATTGCGCAGAAGCTGCTCGAAGGCATTCAAACGCGGCTGAAGTTTCTCAACGACCTTGGCCTCGGCTACCTTTCGCTCGATCGCCGCGCAAGTACGCTTTCTGGCGGCGAGAGTCAGCGCATTCGGTTGGCCGGTCAAATCGGTTCGGGCTTGACGGGCGTCATGTACGTGCTCGATGAGCCGAGCATCGGTCTGCATCAACGGGACAACGATCAGCTGATCGGCACAATGAAGCATCTCAGAGACCTCGGCAATACGGTTATCGTTGTGGAGCACGACGAAGATGTCATTCGTTCAGCGGATTTCATCGTGGATATCGGGCCGGGAGCCGGAGAAAACGGAGGTCAACTGCTGGCTGCAGGCACGCCTGAAGAAATCATGTCGAATGAACGCTCCTTGACAGGAAGCTACCTTTCAGGGCGGCGACGCATTGAATTGCCGCGGGAAGCAATAGATCTTAAGTGCGCCGAGTGGTTTCAGCTTTTTGGTGCGAGCGGACACAATCTCAAGCATGTCGACTTACGCTTCCCCGCTGGCGGGATGACAACCGTAGCTGGCATATCCGGCTCGGGGAAATCAACGCTGGTCAATGACACGCTTTACCCGCTTTTAGCTGCGAACTACCATCGCGCAGAAGCAAGGCCGTTGCCCTTTGAGCGCGTAGAGGGCCTTGAACTCTTCGACAAAGTAATCTGCGTGGACCAAACGCCGATCGGTCGGACGCCGCGGTCGAATGCGGCAACGTATACAGGTCTTTTCGCACTTATTCGTGACGTTTTTGCACAGACGCAGACGGCACGCGAACGCGGCTATGACGCTCGGCGCTTCAGCTTCAATACTAAGGGCGGTCGTTGCGAGGCGTGCCAGGGCGACGGCGTCGTCAAGGTCGAAATGCAGTTTCTGCCGGCCATATACGTTACTTGCGAAGTCTGTGGTGGCAAGCGCTACAACCGTGAAACGCTTGAGGTGCGCTACAAGGGGCTTGACATTGCCGATGTTCTTGAATTGACGGCAGAGGAAGCGCTTCAGTTCTTTGATGCGTATCCGGCCATCAAACGTAAGCTTCAGACGATTTGTGAAGTGGGGCTCGGCTACATACGGCTTGGTCAAAGCGCCACGACGCTCTCAGGAGGCGAAGCGCAGCGTTTGAAGCTGGCGACTGAACTAGCGAGAACTGATACAGGACGCACGCTGTACATTCTTGATGAACCAACGACAGGGTTGCATTTTGCAGATGTGTCCCAATTGCTGAAGGTGCTTCGTAAGCTCACGGCTCTTGGCAATACGGTGCTGGTGATCGAACACAACCTGGATGTCATTCGTGCATCCGACTGGGTAATCGATATGGGGCCTGAAGGCGGCGATGAAGGCGGACGCATATTGGCGCAAGGTACGCCGGCAGAGGTTGCGAATGATCCTGACAGCGTGACAGGACCTTATTTGAAGCACGCAATGGTGAGCTGCGAATGCTCAGCATCCAAGCAAAAGAAACGCAAAATCGCCGGACCGACGAGCTTGCTCACAACGAATGAACGGAAGAAGGGGGACTAGTATAACGTTTGCTAAATAACGCTATTTATTAGTTCGTGGACCTCGTCCATC
>ERZ779729.31-NODE-31-length-176239-cov-9.520853_pt1 | contig 176239 bp, 150 predicted proteins | sample MGYA00511072_ERZ779729 | MGnify/ENA primary metagenome ERZ779729 (study PRJEB29588, sample SAMEA2156675) | human gut metagenome | biome: human gut; feature: human-associated habitat; material: faeces | place: Denmark | collected 2008/2010 ...
TCCATGCAGCATTTTCTTTTCGCTCATTAGGCGTCAGCGAAGATAAAGGACTGTTGACCAATATCATTTTGCGTTCTTATACGAAAGCAAAATATGGCTTGGCGCAAACAATATTGCTGCGATAAGCAACAGAATTGATCTGCTCATAATTCCACTAAACAAGAACAAAACTGAGGGAATAACAGATAGCGCCAGTGCTCTGAATATGCTGCTCTTCTTAAAGCAAATTATCCAAATTGCACAATACAACACTACTAATATCGCGTCCACAATAAGGTATATGGCAAATGCTTCGTCAGACCACCACCCGAACCATGTTCCAGGAATGTTAATTATCATAAAACCAAAGCAGCCAAACCTTCCTATCTGTTCTGCAACCTCAACAAATTTATTGCTCCATTTGTTTTGAAATCCCTCTTTGCATCTAACTGCAAAAATAATATTGGGTATCATAATAACTGCAATCATTATCAGTCCGAATATATTTAACCAGTCCATAACTTTCTCCATAAATTCACATCACCACATGCCCTTGTCTGGACGCACCACTGAATTTTATCTGATATTATCATAAAATCTCTGCAACACGATCGCCAACTCTTCCGGAGCTTCTATGTTTGCTTCATGACCTGTTTTCGCAAGTTCATGGAAACAGGCGTTGTTAAAATATTGGCAAAGTTCTTTTGAAGTTTTTTTGTTTGCAGCGTCCTTTTCCCCACAAATGAGCAATACCGGACAAGACACCTTATTCAGGGAGTCACTGAAATCCAATTCAGCCATCGTCCCGCACAGGCTGATAACATCCGCTTTTTTGAAACCCATTTTACTGAATGCCGAATTCGACATAAGATGAAACAACATATTCTGAACTTTCAATAATTTTTGAGGCATTTTATACTGTGCTGCAATTAATACGAGCGCCTTTACTTTATCTGGGTGGTCTATAGCATAATTAAGTGCCAAAACAGCCCCTAGAGAAAGCCCACATAAAACAATTTCATCGTTCACCTTGTCACATTCTGATGAGAATGCCGAATATAATTCCTTATATGTAGCAGATTTTCCTTCTAACATCTCTGCCAAACTTAATTTGACACTACTTTCCGATACCTTCGTTTCTTTTATTACTCTATTCCAACTGTCTGGTTTTTGTCCTAGTCCATGCAAATATAAATACTTCATATATTGTTGCTCCTCCTCATGTGGGGACGTTCCTTCTCAATAGAATTCCAGCCTGTGCTCCACCAGCTCACTTCCCTCATATACGAGCTTGAGTGAGAAAAATCTCTCCTCCCCTTCAAGCAACAGCTTCAGAAATATCGCATCCCCGCTCCACGTCGGAAGTGTTGGCACGATCTCTTTATCTATCCATTGAAGATCACCCTCATCGCATATCTGGACATCCCCCTCAAATCCATCTGCGGTGAACAGGCACATAAGCTCATTCTCGCACTCATTGCTTATAAATGTCACCAGACCTCTGAATCGATATGATGTAAGCGTAAGTCCCGTCTCCTCCTTTATCTCCCTGAGAAGGCAGTCTTCAGGACTCTCACCCTCCTCGGCATGTCCACCTACACCGATCCATTTGCCTTTATTAATGTCCTTCTCCTTCTTTGTCCTGTGGAGCATCAGGTATCTTCCATCTTTCTCTATGTAACAAAGTGTTGTCATCTTCATAATTACTACTGTCTCCTTACCCTCTTTTGCACGTTTCATGTCGCAAATACAATTAATCTTTCTCGCTCCGTTCTCTGCTGTTCACTATGTATATTCCTGTGCACACCAGCACCAGCGACACCAGGCTTACCGGGCCAAGTGCCTGCGCACCCTCGCGGAGCAGCCATGCCGACAGTATCACGCCGAACACCGGATTCATAAATCCAAATACTGCAACTCTGGATATGGGATTGTACTTGAGCAGCATTCCCCACAGAGAATATGCCACCGCCGATACAAGAGCCAGATATATAAGCATCAAAACTCCTTCAGTGGATACAGTACTGAGTCTGCCTCCCATAACAAAACCGGCAGCCGACAGAATCATTCCGCCAAATATAAACTGGTAGCCACTGAGCATGACCGGATTGTGTTTTGCCGAATATCTCTTCAAAAATACCGATGAGAACGCATAAGCCACTGTCGACAGAAATATCGCACCCTCTCCTGACAGGCTCATCTGAAAGTTCATTCCGTTCATATTTATGAGGACAACTCCCGCAAATCCAACCAGACAGCCAAGCATCTTCTTCGCAGTTACATTTTCCTGATGGAATATGAATCCTGACACTATGATGGCAACGAATACATTTACTGCCTCTATGATCGAGGCCTTGACTCCGCTTGTGTGCGCGAGACCTATATAAAAGAACAGATATTGTATGACTGTCTGCAACATCGCCAGCCACGCTATCTTGCCGGCGCAGCCCTTCTCCGGCCTGATGAATCTTCCTTCCAGCAGACTTCCAAATATCACGGCAAGAATACCCGCCAGCACGAATCGCATACCTGCGAACAGTATCTGTGACGATGTATCCGCACTCTCTATATTCCACAGTCCATAACCTATCTTTATACACGGAAATGCACTTCCCCACAGCAGGCAGCACAGCATGGCACCGAGCCACACAACACTGGTTTTCTGCATCCATTTGTCGTTTATCTCTATCTTTTTCATATTTACTTCTCTCTCGTGTCTTTTATATCATAGACTAACAACATTATATACGATTATAACTGCCAGTCTATATTCTTTGCATTCTCAGCAAGCAGCAACCTGGTCACAAGCTCTTCATCATCCAGTTCTACATAGTCACCATTTGCATAATATCTCCACTCGGCTGTCATCTTTTTCCCTGTAAAGTTCGTCTCCCTTATGACCCAGAACTGTTTTGGAGACAATCTCTCCTGATTATTTTTCATCAACGTATAGCACTCTGTGTACTTGCAATTCTTTACTAGTTCCTTGACATCCATAAATGTCTCACGATTCTGAACCTGACATATAAGCAGACTGCAATTCTTCTTTGGTTTTCTCTGTACCCTCTCAATGGATATATCAAACCATGAACACAGTATCATATATATCAATATGTATACAAACAAATATGCTATGGAAAATACGACATCACCTTTATCGCCAATAATCTTGTATAGGAACCATTTATTAAAATAGAACAGGATCACGCCAGTCAGAAATGAACATAAGATCAGATCTGTGAACCACTGGCCGGCTATGATCAGCTCATGTGTGTTACGTGAATCTGATAAAAAGCGCAGTATCCATAGAATCAACAGTGTGCCAACCGCCAACACAAGAGCCGCTATGCCAAGATGCACACCTGAGTCAAATATCCAATGCCAGTTAAGCGGCAATTTTATATGTTTTATATCTTGCAAGAGGTACTGCACATCAGGATTCCACACCGTATTGCCCCAATATATGAATCCCCATACTGCACCTATCACAAATAACAAAATCTCCTTTTTCCATCTTCCCCTCATAATGTACCTCCATTCTTAAGCATCTTTTATTGTATATATATGGAAAGTATATTTTTATACACGATAAAAGTCAATTTTCTTTCCCCATTGGCGCGACTTGTTTTTGGCAAATATTTCTTCAATTATCTCCTCATATATGATATGTTCTAGTTAGTTTATGCTAACCATATAGATTATTTACAAGGGGGATTACATGGAACAGAAAGAAAAAATTAAATACCAAAGGAACTGCCTGCTGGGCGCGCTCGGCGCAGCGCTCCTGATCGTGGGGGATCTGTGTATCAGCATAGTACCCGCATCACCCGCGGACAAAGGACTTTATGTGAGGGGGGCATATCTGAACGGGGATTTCCAGCTGTGGAGAGTGGCTCTGCTGCTTGTGACAGGTCTTGTCGGTATGTTCTTCTATGCATTTGGCATAGACGCCATATCGGAGCAGATACTTCCCAAGTACCGCAAGACGAGGGCACTCGTCAAATACGCAGGGCTCATGTATGTCGCGTCCGCCGCGACACTGCATTTTCTCGTGGGAACACTCGCTTACTGGGTAACCTATCTGTCTGAACACATTGGAAGAGAACAGGCCATCGCATATGTTGACGACTACTACAATCTGCTCTTTCCAGCCGTCAGCATAGTGTACATACCTACGGCACTGCTCATGCTCACAAGTCTTATATCGCTGCTGGCAGGCAGAACTGTCATGAAGAGGAGCATGATCGTATTTCACATCATCACATGGCAGCTTATATTTGTGCTCATTCCTGACATCAGACAGGCCATGGGCGCCGACATATCCACACTGGATTATGTATTCAGTCAGGCATCAGGAAACACCGCCTGCCTCATCTGGCTAGTTGCCAGCTTTGTATATTCTAAAAGAAACAGCAATTAACAACCGTCTCCAAACTAATTCAAACATATAAAAAGTTCCATGCATCTGCACCGTGCAGACACATGGAACTTTCTTATTACTCTATATTAACTTCAACCTACAGCATACCCTCTTTTATAATATCGTGGTCTCTCAGTACCTTTTCAATCACCGTGCCCTGGATCTTCTTAAGTATAGGTCTCTTGAGCTTGTTCAGAGGTCCAAGATTTATCTCAAGCGGAGATTTGCCATCCATGAGCTTCACGCCGCTGTCCATCAGTTCACGGATATCGTACACACTTCCCCACACCTCAGGAACACCTCTGTCCACGCCGAGGAGTCCATACACAGCCTCCATGGCAGTTCTGACAGAATACTCTGTGGTGAACACTGTGTCACGAGGAGTGTCGGCGAACTGTCCGAGGAATGCAAAGTTGGTGCATCCGTCCGGAATTACGTCTGGTCTGTCGCCCTTTGCTCTAGGCATGAAGAACGCGGTGATATATGGCATCATAGTTGGCACACAGACCGCGCTGTTTGCAGCCAGCTCCTCGATCTCATCCTCCGGCACTCCCAGATGATAGAGCCACTCCTCCGTGATCTCCTTACCGGTACAATCCTTCATAGGCTTCTTGATATAATCGCCCGGAACATCTGTGAACAGGCCATATACCCATACACACACCTTATCCTTGTCCTGGGTCTTGAACTGTCCCTGTCTGTTGATGGTCCAACTCATCAGCCAGCTTGAATCCTGACAGCTCACGATACCACCCGTGACAACCTTTCCTGTTCTCGGATCACGCTTGCAGATATCCACGATGTATGGGATGATCTTGTCGTCAAGCGTTGTTACTGTGGCCGACTCCCAGTTTGTCTTAGATATATCAGAACAGAACTTCTCAGGATGGCCAAATGAAGGATCCTGTGCAGCTATGTTCTTCCACAGGCTCCAGCAGCCGCTTGTTCTCACCTCTGCGTCACCATTTGGCGCATGATTCTGATCACCGTAGATAGTTCCCTCCGTGCAGCTTCCATTTGTGACAAATACAAGATCGTTCTCAGTGAGCGGGATTCCCTTCTCAGTTCCGTTTACCCTGCACTCGATGGTCTTTGCTATCTTCTTGCCGTCTCTCATGTCAAATATGACATTTGTGACCTCCGTGTTGTACTGGAATGTCACGCCCGCAGCCTCAAGATACTTCACCATCGGAAGGATCAGCGACTCATACTGGTTGTACTTTGTGAACTTGAGGGCCGAGAAATCCGGAAGTCCTGAGATGTGATGTATGAATCTCTGGAAGTAGAGTTTCATCTCCAGTGCACTGTGCCAGTTCTCAAATGCGAACATCGTCCTCCAGTACAGCCAGAATGTCGAATCAAACACCTCATCATCGAATACATCCTCTATTGTCTTGTCATACAGATCCTCGTCCTTTGTCATGAAGAGCTTCATGATCTCCATACAGCCCTTCTGACTCAGATTGAATTTGCCATCTGTGTGGGCATCCTTGCCTCTGTTCACTGTTGCTCTGCACAGTGAATAATTTGGATCCTCCTTGTTCAGCCAGTAATACTCGTCAAGAACCGATACCCCCGGTGTCTCTATGGAAGGTATACTTCTGAACAGATCCCACAGGCACTCGAAATGGTTCTCCATCTCACGTCCACCTCTCATGACGTAGCCTCTGGCAGGATCAAATATTCCATCGCACGCACCGCCCGCTATATCCATGGCCTCAAGAATATGGATGTGTGAACCCGGCATCTGTCCGTCACGTACAAGGAAGCAAGCTGCTGCCAGTGATGCAAGACCACTTCCCACTATATATGCGTTCTTGTCATCCACGCCCTCCGGCTTTCTCGGTCTGGCAAATGCCTCGTAGTTACCATTTGTATAATAGATTCCCTTACTGTTCTTCTCATGCTTTCCGCGCTCCGTATTGCGGTACTCAGCATGTTCAGCCGCAGCCTTCTCCTTCTGAACTTTTGCCTTATTATGATTTTTAACTGTGAGAGCTGCTGCTCCTGCGCCGGCTGCTGCCACCGCTGCTATCCCGATTCCCAATTTCTTCTTTGACATAAGCAATTCTCCTTTCAGTTTGCCGTCTATATCCATCTCATGCCCCTATAATAGCTTGCCCAATTTTTATTTCATATTTACAAAAAAAGTGGAATGATAAAATTTTTATCATTCCACCCGTTTTGTATAACTCTATATTGCATATGTACTCTAGCGATACCTTCTATCGCCGCCCTTCTGCCTGTAATATGCCGCCTTGTTCTCGTACATTCTCTCATCTGCAGCCTTTACTATCTCGTCAAATGACTCCCAGTCCTTCTCATCACTTGACACATAGCCACATGATATCGATACGGATTTCACCAGCTGTCCAGACCATCCACGCACAACGTCATCAAACTCCTGCTGCACTCTCTTCAGCCTTCTGGTATTTACAAAGATGATGGCTGCAAATTCATCACCGCCCATCCTGTACACCTTACCATAGTTTCCAAAACACTGCTCCATACACTCGGCAGCCCCCTGAAGCAGTTCATCTCCAGCCGCATGTCCCAGGGTATCATTCACTGGCTTAAGCCCATTTACATCCATGGACACATACACATATACAGAATCTCCCGGCAGCTCCCTGACATCATCTATATATGCACTCCTGTTATAACATTTTGTGAGCTCATCTGTATAAGACCTTCTTATCAGCTTCTGCTCCCGTTTCTTATCTTCATCTATGTTTCTGGTGGTAAATATGACTTTTAAAGGACGTCCGTCCTCGTCAACATCTATCGATATAAATGACAGTCTGAACCATCCAAGATCCTTCACCATGAACTCACCTGATACAATCTTTTTCTTGATCAGCCTGTCCCCCAGACTATCAAGATCCATGAATTTCTGGGCACTTGCCTGATGTTCATCCACAACCACCTTATGAACGATCTTCCTCATAAGTTCCTTCGCCCCTGCTGCCCGCTCACCAGCCCTCAATATCAGGTCTCCTGCGGTATAGAGGGCAAATGTATCATGTTGAAGATCAAGCATATGCATGCTGTAATACATCCCCGACATGGATGTCAATATTGACAGCTGTTCATTTCTCTCCCGGTTCGCACGGATCACCTTCATCACCATGTTTACCACCAGGCCGGCGGCAAAACACAGATACAGTGCCATGATAACCATGATTGCCATATTACTCCGGCTATTCACATCCATTCTATATATGACCCCGATCACATACTCTCCGGATCTTCGGAATACACATCTGTTTCTAAATCCATTAATCCTTCTTATGCCTGTAAAACTGTCTTCATCGTCCGGCAGCATATCATCAGTCACCGAAATGCCGATCTCATCAAGAGTAAGCCCTACTACCGGTTCATATGAACATCCATATATTTCTCCCGATTCGCCATCTGCCACTACAACACTCAGACCATCATACATAGGCATATTGGCAACCACCGTGGATATCTCATTCTGTTTTACTTCATTCAGAAGTCTTCTCGGCTCGATTCCAACCTGTATCATCTTGGTTCCATCATCGTTCCATGTTATTGCATACATCATCTTCTTACCATTTGATGTGTTCGGAGTGACATCCTGACACATGGTGAGATTCTTGTCATCAAGCATCGGCTTGAAATACGCCATCTGCTCCCCGGAATCAAAGCTATATCCAAAATATTCGGGATTGGTACCAGCATATATCACGCCATCCGTATTAAACAAATGCACCTCATCAACAGATATAAGTGCAGCAATCTTGCGGAGCTCATCCACATTATTTGCAACCTCAGGCTTTGCATCAACTATATACGCCACAGCCTTAGCCCTGACCATATAATCTTCCTTGAGGGAGTCTATCAGATCTTCCTCACTTGCCTTATTCTTCTCGATTACATTGCTGACCTGATCCAGCAGCACCTGCGAGGTCCTGTCAAAACTCCTGTTATTGATAAAGCTCAGTATGACCGCCTGGATGACCATAGCAACCAGCACAATCCCCCCTGTTATCAGTATTATCCCCGGCAATCTCTTTTTCATATCTGATGTTCGATTCATAAGCGCTCTCCCCGCGTATCCCGCAGTAATAGATTTCTTTATCCTGATCCGTCCTCTGCTTTTACATCTCTCTTTCAAAGTTATGAATGGAATTTGCTATATTTCCACGAAGCGTGGTGCTAAGCTGCTCCACTATTTTATGATAATCGTCTTTCATCCCCTTATCTACCCAGTCAAGCATAATCCCCACAAATCCATACTTGTAAAAGTCTGCAATGAACTGCTTATCAGCCTCCGAAAGATTATCCCCTGCACATTTCTCATCGACTACATCCGCTATGAGCTGATACGACAGCTTATACAGATAGTTTTCTATCTTAGCCTTATCCACCGACCTGTATATATTTGCGATAAATGGCTTGTTCTCCAGCACAGCCTCAAACACCTGTATCATGCCCTCCTGCCAGGTATCGTAGGTCTTCTTATCCTTCAGCGCCTGCTTTCCATCCTCTATACACACCCACTCGGCAAGCTCATATATATCCTGAAAATGATAATAGAATGTCATTCTGCTTATCCCGCAGTCTCCAGTGAGATCCGCTATTGTTATCTTGTCAAATGGCTTTTCTTTGAGCAGTTTCTTAAGCGAAACTTCAAGCGCCTTCTTCGTTGTATTCGCCATCTTACACCTCCTCACAATCTTTTCCCGGGGACGGAGGTACCTGTCCCCTTTTTTTTCGACAATTCTCTACTTAAAAATGTTATATTTCCTTATCTTTCTTCTGATCTTACGTCTGTTCTTCTCGTCTCCAAAGAAGCTGCTGAGCTTTTCAACAAACAATGTCAGATACCTGAACATGGATTCCGCCGCAAATGCAAATACAACCATGAGCAGGAAACATATGTTGGATATCGACTCTATGGCAAACAGCCTGCCGAGGAAAAGGCCACAGAACAGCAGTCCGATTATGTTGATAAGAAGTACACCATACTTCATCTTGTTGAACGGATGGCTGATCTTGATTATTATCATGAATCCGACAACCGCAAGAAGCATTGTGCCGGCTGTGGCTATGTCCTCACTCGGGAGATTGAAGACCTGTCCACAGATTACAAGTGCTCCGACCGACAACACATCCGTGAGTCCTGCAGGCAATGCTTTTAACATGACATTTACCATAAAGTTTCCCTCTATACGATCCCTGTTCGGCTCAAGTGCCAGCAGGAATCCCGGCAATCCTATGGTGAACATGCTTATGAGCGATATCTGTGAAGGCTCCAGCGGATATGTGATCGCAAATATCGCTGAGAATATGGCCATCAGCAGTGAGAATATATTCTTAACAAGGAAGAGGCTTGCTGATCTCTGTATATTGTTGACCACCTGTCTTCCCTCAAACACCACATATGGCATACGTCCGAAATCCGAATCCAGAAGCACCGTCTGTGCCGCCTGCGCAGCCGCTTCACTTCCGGATGCCATTGCAATACTGCAATCGGCATCCTTCATTGCGAGTATATCATTTACACCATCACCAGTCATGGCAACCGTGTGTTTCTGTTTCTGGAGCGCCCTGACTATGAGCTGCTTCTGTTTAGGCGTAACTCTTCCAAATACTGTATATTTATCCACAGCCTCAGTTATATCCTTCTCAGACGCCAAAGTGGACGCATCCACATAGTTCTCCGCTCCATCTATGCCTGCCCGCTTTGCCACCTCTGATACTGTGGCAGGGTTATCTCCGGATATGACTTTTATGGCAACGCCCTGCTCTTTGAAATATGTAAATGTGCTCTCCGCATTTTCCCTTATTGGATTTGAAAGCACTATATAACCAATAGGAGATATGCCTCCTAATGGTCTTACCGAACCAATAGAATCCTCTCCTGACTCCGCCATAAGAAGGACTCTGTATCCCTTGCTCTGATACTCCTCTATCTCTTCGGATATATCCCCATACCTATCCTTCATTATAAACTCCGGAGCACCAAGCATATAGTCTCCCTCGACAAATGACACCTTGCTGTATTTGTTCGCCGATGTGAAAGGTTGTGTCTTGAGCAGTGTCCTGCTGCCCTTCTCTATCTCATTCTTAGCCACATAGGCTCTGATTGCCTCCATTGTGGCATTGTTGTCCTCAATGACCGCTGAGTAATCCGCCAGCAGATGCGCAAATGCTCTCTTGTCCATCTCGGCATCGCCGCATCTGCCGCTTATCACCAGCTCTGTAACCTGCATACCCGGCTCAGTGATGGTTCCGGTCTTATCCACACAGAGTACATCGACTCTCGCAAGTGTCTCTATACTCTTCATGTCATGCAGTAACACTTGTTTCTTCGCAAGTCTTATTGTGCTGAGCGCAAGCGCAACAGTTGTGAGCAGATAAAGTCCTTCAGGGATCATTCCGAGAACCGCCGCAACCATCGATACAACACTCTTCTTGAATGTCTCTCCATTCATGATATACGCCTGGCAGAACAATATGATTCCCACTGGTATGATGATGATTCCAACCCATTTTACAAGCTTGTTGATGTACCTGATCATCTCTGACTGTTCGCCGTCACCCATGGCCTTCGCCTGGGCTGTGAGCTGTGATATGTATGACTCATTGCCCACCTTGTCAAGCTTGGCATAGCACTGTCCGGACACCACAAAGCTTCCGGACATGAGTCGATCACCTGATTTCTTCTTGATCTCATCCGACTCACCGGTGAGCAGGGCTTCATTTACCGATATACTGCCGCTGAGCACAGTTGCGTCCGCACATATCTGATTGCCAGCAGACAGAATGATGATATCGTCCTTAACCAGTTCCTCTGATTGTATCTGCTGTTGTTCTCCGTCTCTCACAACTATCGAATGCGGCGCATTTAACATGCTCATCTTGTCAAGAGTCTTTTTTGCACGCAACTCCTGAAATATTCCTATAACCGTATTGCCTATGATGACCGGCAGGAACGTCAGATTCCTGAATGAACCAACGATACATAGCAGCACCGTAAGTATGAGGAATATAAGATTGAAGTATGTAAGCAGATTGGACTTGACGATCTGCCCCACTGTCTTCTGCGTACTTATATCCGTGTGATTGGTAAGTCCATTGTCGATCCGTTCCCTTACTTCCTCCGAGGTAAGACCCATGATCGGGACTCCCCGTGTATCCAGATTGTTTTCTGAGTTTGTATCCAAATAAAACACCTCTTCCTGTGTATATGGTCGGCAAATGTTATGCATCGAGCAGCATTTTGCATCGACTGTCCATGACATCTCATGATTTCTTTAACAAAGTTCTATTATAAGTACTCCAAGTAAGGTTATTCAAGGATGATGGCAGATATTTCATATTTTTTTAAGAAACCTTGTGTCTTATTAACGACAAGCGGACAACCATCTGGTTTGAGATATAGTTGATGACTGAGTCAGCTAAACAAAATGAGCATAACACATTTCCCATCTGGGTATTATTGTGTTACGCTCATTTTTTATGCAAGCTGCGAACCAGGAGCCGCATCTACATCATATTCTATTATCATAGCATAAGCCATATTTGATATATTGACTGCTCTATGGTCTCTGTCCCATCGCGCCCTCAAGTGTGATGGTCTCACCACTCATGTACTTGAAATCCGGTGATGCGAGTGCCACGCACGCACGTCCAATCTCCTTCTCTACGTCTCCGAAGTGTCCCATTGGCGGCATCTTAACATTTGCCTTGAACGCATCCGGATATGCCTTCTCAAAATTCTCAAGCTGTGATGTCCATGCGAGAGGACATACTATATTGACATTTATTCCATCAGCTGCCCACTCGGTGGCTGCAACTCTTGTAAGGCCCCTGATGCCTTCCTTTGCTGCCGCATATGCACACTGTCCGTAATTTCCAAAGAGGCCTGCACCTGATGCAAAGTTGATGACTGAACCCTTTGTCTCCTTCAGATATGGATAGCATGCCTGCATATAGTAAAATGCAGCGTAAAGACCTGAATATATGGCAAGGTCAAACTGTGCTGTTGTGTGATCTGCGATGGTAACGCCTGATGCAGATGCCTGCGCATTGTTGATGAGCACATCTATTCTTCCAAATTCCTTAACTGTCTGCTCCACAACGTTCTTGACGACGCTCTCGTTGTCCGCACCTGCGTTTACATCAGCCTGGACTGCAAGAACCTTGATCCCATATTTGCTCTCAAGCTCTGCCTTTGCATCCTCAAGTTTCTTGACATTACGTCCTGTAAGCACCAGATTGGCACCTTCCTTGGCATATGCTGTCGCTATTCCGTATCCGATGGATCCACAGCTTCCATCGCTGAGAACTGCACGTCCGCCTCCTGTTATTATCGCTGTCTTACCTGTTAAAAAACCCATATGTGTACACTCCTTCCCTAGCCATGACTACTTTCTTCACACCGCATAGATTTCTGTCAACCATAACATATATCTATAATTTCATAGCCCATGTCTATTATTATAGCCACACGGCCGCCCCAAAACAACACCTTCACATACCTTTAAATGAAAATATTTATGCATATCTTTACTTAACCCACTATCCTGTCCTCTTATTAAAATTTATATAAACTTGCTTGACTAAATCCGATTTCGGATTTATATTGGATAGTGGTGCTTTCCCGATCAAATATCATATATTTTAAGAAAATACTTTCTCATTGCTATGGGTTTAAATTTGCACCCCAATAATAACTAAAGGAGTTTTTTCATATTTTATGATCGCATATAAAGACAGTCATTTACAAGAACAGCTACGCATATTTAACACCCTCTGGAAAGCTCAGGACGATATCTGGCAGGAGGCGGCAAGAAACTCCGGGCTGCCTGAAACTGCTTTCTGGATAATTTATATATTGACCATTGAGAATAAAGCTGAACTTACTCAGGCAGAGCTATGCGACACATGGTTCATACCCAGACAGACATGCAACTCTGCTGTCAAAAAACTGGAAGGCAAGGGACTCATTTCTCTGACAACACACAAAGGTGCAGGGAACATCAAATATTTATCAATCACGGAAAATGGAGTCTCATTCGCCAACAAATATATTACGCCACTGACAAATGCTGATATTTCATCATTTTCGAGTTTTACGGATGAGGAAAGAGAACTTCTGCTCTCACTCATGCAGCGTCAGCTCGATTACCTTAAGAAAGGAACTGAAGGATTATGGAAATAAGACTTTCTGATTCATTTACATATAAAAAGCTTATAAGATATGTGCTGCCGTGCATTGCCATGATGATCATGACATCCATCTACAGCATTGTGGACGGCTACTTTGTCTCCAACATCATAGGCAAGAATCCATTTGCAGCGGTCAATCTGGTCATGCCTGTGCTGATGGCGATATCCGCCATAGGATTCATGATCGGTACAGGAGGCAGCGCACTGACTTCATATTATATGGGGCTCGGGGAAAAGAAAAAGGCAAATGAAGTATTCTCGATGCTGGTGTGGCTTATCATCATCTCGTCCTGCATTGTGGCAGTCATAGGATTTGTCTTCATGCCCCAGATAGTCGAGCTCCTCGGAGCCAGCGATACTATACGCTCAGACGCCATATTATACGGAAGAATACTCATTCTGTCAGAGCCGTTTTTTATGCTTCAGAACAGTTTTCAGAGTTTTCTTACAACGGCAGAGAAACAAAACCTTGGTCTGCTGGTTTCAGTACTTGCGGGTATCACCAACATGGTACTTGATTTTCTTCTCATGTTTGTGTTCCGCCTCGGCATAGCCGGAGCTGCGGCTGCCACAGTGTGCGGACAGATTATAGGAAGTGTAGTACCGCTCATATATTTTGCGACCAACACAACAGGATCGTTAAAACTGACGAAAGCAAAGTTTGACTGGAAGTGTATCTGGAAAGCCTGTGGAAACGGCTCTTCTGAGATGCTTACCAACCTGTCCACATCCCTTGTGTCTGTAGTCTATAACCTGCAGCTTATGAAACTTGCGAATGAAAATGGTATAGCAGCATATGGTGTGATAATGTATGTGTCATTCATATTCATGGCAATATTCTTCGGTTATGCCATCGGAGTCACGCCTATCATCGGTTATAACTATGGTGCCGGTAACAAAAAACAGCTGCACAGCCTGCTTAAAAAAAGCCTTGTGATCACCGCCGTCACAGCCATAACAATGACGGTTTTGTCCGAGGTTCTGGCACTCCCTATTGCAAGAATATTTGTTGGCTATGATGATACACTATGCCGTATGACCCAGACCGGTATGATGCTTTTTTCCATATCATTCCTGTTCTGCGGATTCAACGTATTTGGCTCAGGTTTCTTCACAGGTCTAGGCAACGGGCTTGTATCCGCAACCATATCTTTCCTCAGAACACTGGTGATACAGCTTGCAGCGGTGTTGATGCTGCCTATGGTGTTTGGCATCAATGGAATCTGGTGTGCTGTGGCCGTAGCGGAGGCTGTGACCCTTGTCATAACTATCACCTTCCTTATAAAAAATAAAAAGAAATACGGATATTAAACAAAATAAGCCGGAGTATGTGATTTTTAATTATCACGCACTCCGGCATTTTTACATCGCCCTATTCACTATGTTCTTAAGTTCCGGATAGCTGGACACAGCCAGTACATCCTCGTCCGTCTTGTTCTGCAGCGACAAATACCACACCGGTGTCATTCCAGCATTTTTCGCTCCCATGACATCCTTCTTGTAGCTATCGCCCACATAGATGACCTCATCGTTCTTTACGCCCAGCTTTGTAGCTATCATATCGAACATCCTGCGGTTCGGCTTTTCTATACCAGCCTCCTCGCTTGTTATCATTGCGTCAAGTCTGCCCGTAAGTCCAAGTCTGTCTATCTTCCTGAACTGGATATGCGCAGTCATATCTGTACAGATACCAATCTTTATTCCTCTGGCTTTCATATCATCTATAAACTCCAATGCCCCGGGGAATATGGATATCTTGTTCAGGAAATTGTTCCAGAAATAGTTGTACACCTGCAGGTCATACTTAAATGGTGATACCCCCAGAATCTCCAGCATCTTCTGGAAGTACAGCACCCTATTGTGCTGCGCCGCCATATCCCAGGCAGAGAGCTGATCCTTTACCATGTCTCTGCCTTCTTCAAAGGCTTTCATCACTGTCACTTCATCTATATGAAGAAGTTCATTTGCCACATATCTCACAGTGTCATCCACTGCCTTATCATTCTCGTGAAGGCAGTCGTATAATGTATCATCTAAATCAAATACTATTGCTCTTATCATATCTACCGGCACTCCCTTCGAACTTCATCGGTGATCGTTGTTCCACCGGACTTATACCAGTTGTCCACAAAACTGTCAAATTCATCCAGATCTGCTTCACCTGTAACTATCTTCAGGTAAGTATTGCTCTCCAGATTCTCAAGGTGCCACCAGTCTGACACCATGGTCTCAGTCTCACCGAAGTACAGAGATTCGACTTTATTTGTACGCGCATCATTGAGGATCTTGCATGCAGTTATACGGGATGTATATGCCGCCCAGTCCTCCGATGACGCATTATCTTCATTCTTGAGATATGACTCACACGCCTCATAATAAGATTGTTCCAGCAGATTCAGATCATCCGGCTGCCTTATGCCAGAGAACACGTGGTTCAGCTCGCCATAGCATATCTGAAGTGCATTGTTGTAGTCCACGTTCATTGCAAGTGGTCTTGCGGTAGGATCCACATTGAGTTTGTAGTAATCCTTTATAGCCTGATTGTCTTTGTCCTCATATCTTACATAGTCGAACAGCACACTTATTATCTTGCACACTATCTCCGGGTGCTCATATCCCTTTCTGACTACCACGAAGTTGCCATATGGAACCTGAGTGTGATAACTCGTTGAGTCGTTTTCCTCTGTGGCAAGCAGATATGGTTCCCACTTTGCTGTTGGATCGGCCGCTACAGCGTCCATAAGAGGATTATTTGGCGCCCACCATGGTCCAAAGAATGAACCACACTGTCCATTCACTATGAGTTCTATTATGTTGCTGCTTGTCCGCATGAGGAAATTCCGATCCAGAATCCCTTCCTCGTACATCTCATGTATATGCTCCAGAGCCTTCTTTGCCTCCGGCTGTACAGAACCATACACAACCTTTCCGTCCTCATCCTTTATCCACTGTTTCGGAAATGCCCCATATGCGGCAAATACAATGTCGAGTGTGTACTCGCTGCTATAACCACAACCGCCGCAGAGACTTGTGTCTGCCACCAGCCCTACGGTACTTCCTACACCATTATTTCCCGGATCTTTCTCAATAAACTGCCTGATGATCTCCTCCGCATCCGAAAGTGTTCTCGGAGCCTCAAGTCCCAGCTTATCCATCCAGTCTTTTCTAAGCCATATCAGATTTGGTCCATCTGATATATTTGTCTCAGGTATGGCCATGATACGGTCATCAAATGTGACTACATCCATAATACTGCTGCCATAACTCTTATATATGTTCTTTATCGTTTCACTCATACAGTTGTTATAACTGTCTGTGAGATCCTCGATCATGTCATTTTCCACCAGATACTGCAGCTCATCCATGTCCTGGACGATCATCACATCCGGAAGATCCTTCTGTGCTATCACCATGGATACATTATCATCATACTGATTATCAGCAGCCTCAAATATATCCTGGTTCTGCACATTTAAGATTTCATTTAATATCTGTGTGTATGCGTTATTTTCATACGTTTCTCCCTGTGGGAGATTTGAATTATTTGCACCGGACAGCTTTCCCAGGGTATAGGTGAGCTGTTCCGGATACCTTCCAAGCGGCGTTGTCTCCGCAATATGCATGGCAGACTCATATTCTGCATCTGTGGTCGCCTTAGACGGGTTGGAGGGGGTGTTATTGTCCTGGCAGCCACATATTATTATAAGGGTAATTGTTAGCACACATGTTATTATTTTTTTCAGATACTTCATTGCTGGCATATGCTTTCCTCATTCCACTTAGGTTTTGCAAATAATTTCATATATTATCCTTAACCCTTTACGCCTCCAGACATGCTATCCTTGTAGCACTTCTGCATTATCATAAAGAGAATGATAATCGGTACGGATATCAGCACTGCGCCAGCCGCAAATGAGTTGAACCAGTTGTACACATACTCTTTCTCAAGCATGTTCCAAAGTCCGATGGATACTGTGTAATAGTCCTTGTTGGCTCTGCATATAACCTTGGCAAACACGAAATCAATCCATGGTGCAAGGAACGAATTCAGAACCGTATAAACTATGATCGGTCGGCTGAGTGGTATGATGATCCTTGTAAATGACTGCCATCTTGTAGCACCATCAAGGTATGCTGCTTCTTCCAGCGACTTTGGTATAGTATCAAAGAATCCTTTGGCGATATAGAATCCAAGTCCTGAACCGCCTGAATATACGAGTACCAGAGCAACCCTGATGAGTGAGCCTTCTGAAAGTCCCAGAACCTTAAGGATGTAATACACAGCTATCATAGCCATGAATCCCGGGAACATTCCAAGGATAAGTGCCACATTCATAAATGGCTTTCTCAGTCTGAAACGCATTCTTGACATACAGTATGAAACTGCAAGCACGAACGCTGTTGATATTATACATGAGAAAATTGCTATTATCAAAGTATTCTTGAACATCTGCATGAAGTTCAGAATACCTGTGTCTGTAAAAAGCTTTGTATAGTTCGCCAGAGTCAGAGACTTTGGCAGCAGAGTTGAAACATACTGCCCTTTCTCTCCTCTGAAGCTTATCATGATTATCCATGCGATCGGCAGTACCCAGATAACCGAAAGGATTACCAGTATGATATGAACCACGATGTCTCCCAGTGTCCATTTGCTTCTTGCTTTAATCTCATTATTATTTGATTTAGCCATTACTGAAATCCCTCCTCATCTTTATATGATGCGGTGTTGTGGTAAGTTACCAGTGACACAACAGCGAGAACTATGAATGTCATGATACCTATAACAGCACCTAAGTTGTAGTACTGATTATCAACCGTCAGCTTATAGAGCCATGTGACAAGAAGATCTGTCTTTCCGGCAGTCTTTCCAACCGGAGTAGGCGCTCCATTTGACAGAAGGTAGATAACGTTGAAGTTGTTGATATTTCCCGCAAATGTTGTTATCAGATATGGTGCTGTGACAAACAACATATAAGGAAGAGTGATCTTGAAGAAGATCTTTACCGGGCCTGCGCCGTCAACTCTCGCAGCCTCGTATATCTCCTCCGGTATGCTCTGGAGGATTCCTGTGACCTGCATGACGGTAAATGGAATTCCTATCCAGATATTGATGACAATTACCATGACTCTGGCAAGTGTTGCATTGCTCCAGAATGGAATAGCATTGTCGATTATTCCGTTATTTATAAGTAATGTATTGACGATACCATTCTGACTGAAGATCGTTCTCATCAGAAGAAGTGATACGAACTGTGGAACCGCTGCTGAGAGCATGAAGATTGCTCTCCACATACCTTTTGCCCTGGTTCCCCTTCTGTTGATCACCATTGCGAGTATCATTCCAAGGAAGTAGTTACTGAATGTGGCTGCCACAGCCCAAACAAGTGTCCAGCCAAGCACTGACCAGAATGTACTTCCTATTGCATCACTAAAGTTCAATATCTTTGCAAAATTCTTCAGTCCAACCCAGTTGAATATAACTGTATGTGAATCAAGCTTGCTGTAATTTGTAAATGCCATAAATATCATGAAAACCAATGGCAATATCGTAAATACAACGACTCCAAGTACAGGAAGTGGAAGAAGGAATGCATGAAGATTGCTGTCAAACAGACTCTTCACATCGTCCTTGAACTTTGGAACCTTTTTGCCTGTATCCCACAGGCAATACGCTTTGTATGCGCTCTCTATACTTACTACCCAAAGGCAGATGAATGCGAAAATTATAAACAGTGTTGCCACACCGTACAGGAGCATGAGCAGAGAGTTGTCACCCTGGGTATATTCAAATACACCCTTTGCATCATTCCAGACCTTCTGCTGTTCCTGACCACCCAGATGGAAGATATCCACCAGTAGTGATGCTCCATGCTTTATCATAAACCATATAAACAGTACCTCAAGTACCAGGTACGAAAATCCCTTTACAAACTGTTTTCTGACTATGCTTCCAAACCCCAAGATCAGAAATGAAATTCTGGTAGCTATGTCTCCATTTGCCGCTGCCTGTGCAACGGTATATGGGTAATCAGATCTTCGTATTTTCTTTATTTTGCCTTTTTTATTTGTTATAGCCTGAGCCATCCTAACACCTCCGTCTCAAAGTAAATCATTATCTCTTCTTATTACAAGTGCCCCATCACCTGTAGATGAATGGAGCACCTGTTTTTGAAATATATAACTAGTATTTTTACTGTGCTACATCAGTGTTAAGTGATGTGTTGAATGACTCTGTCATATCTGCTGCGTTGTCGTGTGTAACCTCACCATTTACGAGAGACTTACCAAAGTTTTCTGCTGGTGTCCAGTAGTTGCTCATCTTAGGAACAAATGGCTGGATGAATGCTGTTGTATCGAATGTAGCATTCTGAGCTGTTACAAGTGCATCGCCCTTAACTGCATCGCTCTCAAGAAGGCTTGTGTTACATGGAACGATGTTTCTTGCTGTATAGTGTGACTCCTGTGATGCCTCATTTCCAAGGTAGAGCGCAAGTGCAACTGCAACCTGTGGATACTCGCAGTTAGGATTTACAGCGATTGCCTTTGATCCTGCAAATGAGAGGAGCTGCTTGTCCGCACCGCCGATCTTGGCTGTTGGCATAACTGCGATTCCGAGATCATCTCCAAGTGCATCGTGTAATGCCGCGTAGTCCCATGAGCCTGAGAACATTGCTGATATTGAACCATCTGTCATACCTGAGATACCAACACCTGACTCATCGTTTACAAAGTTCTTGTTGTTTACAAGATCTACCAGGTAGTCTGTAACAGCCTTGCCGTTGTCACCACCGAAGTTGATTCCTGCATCATTGTCTGTACCATCACCGAATAATGTTCCGCCATTTGCAAGGTAGAATGCTGCGATGTACCATGAGTTTGAGAGTGGGAATGAAACCTTACCCTTCTCAAGCATTGTGTCAAGGCTCTTTACATCATCCTCTGTAAATGTCTTCTTGTTGTAGTACATAAACCATGTATTTGTTGTAAATGGCACACCATAGATACCTCCATCAACTGTGATAGAATCTACGATCGCCTGTGAATTTGTTGACTTAACATAATCTGCTGTGCTTCCGCCGAGCTCTGAGATAGCACCTGCATCGATCAGAGTCTGTAACTGGTCATTTGCGAACATGTATACATCTGCTGACGCTGAAACATCCTGTGTTACAGTCTTTCCAGCATCACCCTCACTACATGTACCATACTCAAATGTGATATCCCAGTTTGGATGCTCTTTCTTGAATGCCTCACATGTTGTCTGTAACCACTCGCCGTAATCAGGTGACTGATCCTCAGCTGGTCCCCAAACTGTAAGTGTTGTCTTGATCGCCTCTTCCTCTGAAGCTGCCTCTGTTGCATCTGTAGCCTCTGTTGCATCACTCTTTGCTGCTGTTGTTGACTCATCCTTTCCTGAATCTCCACATCCTGCCAGCATTGACATTCCCATTACACCCGCAAGTGCAACTGCTGCAAATCTCTTAACTCTCATAACCGTTCCTCCTTAAAAATATAGTTTTGATTGAATGTTTTTAACACCTTTGCAGTACCTTTACCTTATGTCATCATTATAAGAAAACGTTTCCAATCCGTATATATCAATGATTTTAGAAACATGTTGGATTTTTTAGATATGTTGAATTTTTTTGATGGGCGGGCGCCGCTCCGGAGTGTGCCGCGGAGATCCGCCGTTATGCATTGTTATTATGTCCACAAAAGTATAAAAAAATGTACCTCTTGAGCTTTAATAAGCTTCAAAAGGTACATCCACTCTTCGTATTTTTTATAATTTTTCTAGTTTTCTACTCTCTTTGGGAAGTGGAGCATTACTTTCGTGCCGGCTCCCGGGGTGCTTTCGATCTTCACCGCGTACTTCTCTCCATAATATAGCTTGATCCTCTCGTTTACATTTGACACACCGTAGCCATTGGACGACTTCGACAGGATCAGGGCGGCCTGGGTCTTTGTCATTCCGATACCGTTGTCAGATACGGTAAAGTCAATGAAATCTCCATTCTCCTTTCCCTCTATGCGTATCTCTCCTCTGCCGTCAGTCTTGACGTCAATTCCATGCCCTATCGCGTTTTCAAGCAGCGGCTGGAGTATCAGATTCAATGTTTCGTATTTTAAGATACTGTCATCTATGTCGTACACCACATCAAAGCTGTTGTCATGCATGGCAAGCTGGATATCAAGATACGACTTGATATTTGCTATCTCATCTTTGACAAGCAGGATGTTTTTTCCTTTGTTCAGTGCTGTCCTGTAGAATGTGGACAGAGACAAGGTGATCCGGCTTATGTCTTCCTGCTCCGCCTCAAGGGCTTTCCAATTGATCATAGACAGAGAATTGTACAGGAAATGCGGGTTGATCTGGGCCTGAAGTGCCCTCATCTCGTATTCTTTTTCCTTGATCTTGCTCTGATATACCTCATTGACAGTCTCATCAAGGCGCTTACTCATGCTGTTGTAGCCATTTATAAGATCACCAATCTCATCTGTACTGTCATTTTCTATAACCATGCCCAGATTTCCTGTCTCGGTGGCCTTCATAGTCTTCTGAAGATTTTTGATTCGCTTCGTTATAAATTCTGATACCATATTTATACATAATATACCTGCGAGCATACTTACCAGAAGTGCCGCCACCGCTATTATAAGTATCGGACGAACCGATGAGATTATAAGTTTGTTCGGTTTGTATACACATATGTTCCAGCCGGTCGCCTTGGACGTCTTATCTATGAACTGATACCCTGAATTTTCCATCTCTCTCAGAACATCGAATTTATCCACATCCAATTCATATGCTGACTGCTCATCGGCAAATGTATTCTTGTTGAATATCATATGTCCATACTCATCCTCTATGATAAGCCCATAATTATCAAACATTGTCTCTGTATAAAACGGTTGAAATACACTGTCATAATCCACGCCTACATACAAAACGCCCTTGGCACCTTTCTGCTCCAGCATAGCCATCCGGCTGACTGAAAATGCAGTTCGGCTTTCCAGATCAATATGCCAGTGTATATTGTTATCCAGATCATCATATGCATGCGTTCCATCCGCCAGATCTTTTAACGGTGCAACTGTTGACCCATGTTTCACATCACTGGCATCAGTATATATCGTGACCTGGTTTACATCCTCATGGAAATACATGATTGATGCCAGCAGAGGATCGATCACCGTACTGAACTGCTCATAATTCTGATATGCCGATTGATCTGCGCTCAGTATCTTTGCAATCGACTGGTTATACGATATATATTTAGAGAGGTTGTTATATATCTCCAATTCATTGTCCATAGAATCCGTGGTCTGGCTGACATAAGATTCCAAGATTGTTGTCTCCCGGGCCCACAGGATCTTTTTCATCTCCATATATGTTATACCCAGTATTATCATAACAGGCACAAGTCCGGCCAGCAGATAAATAACAACCATTTTGCCAGTCAGCTTCATATCACGAAATCTCTTCTTGACTCCACCTTTGTTCATCTACGATCCCCCTGCTTAACGAGTTCTGCAATCGTCCTTTTCCAAGTCTGCTGTATGTCTACTCACCGCCTGCAACACCGCTCTCCCTAAATTTCTGAGGGCTCACTCCATAAAACTCCCTGAAACTCGAACAAAAGTAGGATACATTCTGATAACCACACATCGCACCTATATCTACAATCTTCGCCATACTATTCTCAAGCATATCCCTTGCCCGCTCCATTCTGTATGACTTGATAAATTTGCTCAGGTTCTGTCCCGTCTCTTTCTTAAACACTGTGCTGAGATAACTTGGGGCAAGATATACCATATCCGCAAGCATATCTATGCCTAGCTCGCTCCCGTAATTCCTGTAAATATACTGCTTTACTATCTCCACTTCCTTATGTCCGGTCTGACTCTTGTCCTCAAAGCAGGCCGCGAGTCTGTCTATCGCAACCTCAACAAGACCTGTAAGACTCTGAAAATCTGTCGTCATATACATCTTTTCAACATCCTTGTTAAGATCCGCCTCACCAGTCCCATCTATACTGCCGTATATGTCCTTCAAAAGATTTGAGTAGAGAAACTTTATATATATCTGTGAACACTCATTCTTGTGCCTGTACTTTTCACAGAATTTGTCAAAATGTTCCCTGAGTGCCTCCACATCCTTCATCTTGATGTCCTGTTTCATCTGTTTCATGAGAGTGTCATCATCAAACTGGATCATTCCTGACGAATCGCTCTCCATATTTGGGTAGAACACCTTTATCTCCGGATGATAAAACTTATTGTCCATAAGCTCATCAAGCTCATCGACCTTCTGTTTCATGTCCTCAGGGTTCTCTATATCCGATGAAACTGCTATAAAACATTCCTCATCGTAATCACTTTTAATTATCCTGGCAAGCTCCTGGGCCGTGTAAACCGCATCTGTTTCATCGCCCAGAAAAATAAGTTCCTGCTGTTGATTCAGATTGAGGTATCTCTGTATTCCAAGTGCCATTATCTTCTCATTTTTCTTGAAATCTACATCTCGTCTTCCAAAGAAATCGTGATTAAATTCAACCAGCAGAATTCTCTTAAATCTGGCGAAATTCAGGTTCAGACCGTTGTACTCTCTGCGTATACTCTCTATATCTTCGCCATTTACAAGCATATATAGCGCATGCTCATAAAGGAATTCCATGCTCTTGCTCTTGAGCTCATCCGAGGCTTTAGCCGCCTCTAGCTCATCCACAACCTTCTCCAGCGTCTCCTTAAACTCCTTCGGGTCGACCGGTTTCAATATATAATCCACAACTCCCAGCCTTATTGCTCTCTTTGCATAGTCAAATTCATTGCAGCCGCTGAATATCACACATCTCATTTTCTTCTTCTCATTTACCACATTGTCAATGAGTTCTATACCGTCCATGAAAGGCATCTTCACATCGGTGAGGAGGATATCATAATTCTCCTGACGCATCTTCTCCAATGCATCAAGACCGTTTACCGCCTCGTCGATATCAAATTCCATATTCAGCTTTTTCAGGAGGAATCTTATCCCGTTTCTCTCTATTCTCTCGTCATCAACGATCAGTATTCTATACATCTCTCCACCGCCTTCCTTTTTCTTGATGTGAACTGTTTTCGCATCACATTACAACTTTAGTATATTTAATTATAACCGACTTACTTCCTGTTCGCCACCAAAACCTAAATCAAAAGGGGACGGAGGTGCCTGACCCCTCCGTCCCCTGCTGTGAAATAAACTAAGTTTTATATTATAATCTCCAAATGTCCTTGTTGTACTCAGCGATGGTTCTGTCTGATGAGAAGAATCCAGCCTTGCTGATGTTGACAAGTGCCTTCTTTGCCCAAGTCTTACGGTCCTCGTAGTCTACAAGTACGCCTTCCTTGGTCTTGATATAATCCTCAACATCGAGGAGTGTCATGAACCAATCCTTTACGATAAGCTCGTTGTGAAGTCTCTCAAGGCTTTCCTTCTGTCCGATTTCAAGGAGTTCATCACTCACGATGAAATCAACAAGCTTCTTGATCTCAGGCTGCTCGTAGTAATCCTTTGACACATAATCAGCCTTTGCATAGTGGTCGATGACTGCCTCGCTTGACTCGCCGAAGAAGTAAATGTTATCCTCGCCGACAAGATCTCCAATCTCAACATTTGCACCATCTCTTGTTCCGAGTGTAAGCGCGCCGTTCAGCATGAACTTCATGTTTCCGGTACCTGATGCCTCCTTTGATGCAAGTGAGATCTGCTCTGAAATGTCACATGCAGGTATGATCTTTGCTGCCTTTGACACATTGTAGTTCTCGATCATGACAACCTTGAGGTATGGGCTCACCTCTGGGTCATTATCGATGAGCTGCTGCAGGCAGAGGATGAGATGAATGATATCCTTTGCGATGGTGTATGCAGGAGCTGCCTTTGCGCCAAATATTACAGTCACAGGAGTCTTTGGAAGATTTCCTGCCTTGATATCGAAGTACTTGTGGATAACCCAGAGTGCGTTCATCTGCTGACGCTTGTACTCATGAAGTCTCTTAACCTGTATATCAAAGATAGAATTCTCATCTATGTCAATGTTCTGTGTCTCCTTAAGGTAATCCTTGAGAACGACCTTGTTCTGCTTCTTGATATCCATGATCCTGCCAAGGACTGCGTCATCATCATAGAACTTAGCGAGGTCACTCAGTTTCTCTGCATCCTTCTTGTAGCCGTCACCGATAAGCTCTGTGATATAAGCTGCAAGCTGCTCGTTGCAGTGGAGAAGCCATCTTCTGAATGTGATACCATTTGTCTTGTTGTTGAACTTCTCAGGATAAATCTTGTAGAAGTTGTTCAGCTCAGAATCCTTGAGGATCTCTGTGTGAAGGTATGCAACACCGTTTACGCTGTGGCTATAGTGTATATCAATGTGTGCCATGTGCACTCTCTGATCCTTGTCGATGATATATACGCTCTCATCCTTATATCTGTTACGAACCTTCTCATCCAGTTTCTTGATGATAGGAACAAGCTGTGGAACAACCTTCTCAAGGTAAGCAAGCGGCCACTTCTCAAGAGCCTCTGCAAGGATAGTGTGGTTGGTGTATGCGCACACCTCTGTCACGATCTCTGTAGCCTCGTCAAATGATATTCCCTCAGCGGTAAGAAGTCTGATGAACTCAGGGATCACCATTGAAGGATGTGTATCATTGATCTGAACTGCTGCATAATCAGCCAGATCGTGAAGATTTGAACCCTTTGCCTTAGCCTCATCAAGAATGAGCTTTGCACCATTTGCCACCATGAAATACTGCTGATAGATACGGAGAAGATTTCCAGCCTCATCGCTGTCGTCCGGGTACAGGCAGAGTGTCAGGTTCTTTGCAATGTCTGTCTTGTCGAAGTTAATTCCGCCCGGCTCCATGATGGACTCGTCAACGCTCTCGATATCGAAGAGGTGGAGCTTATTTGTTCTGTTCTCGTATCCGGTTACATCTATATCGTACATTCTTGACTGGACTTTCAGATTGCCAAATGTGATCGTGTTGGTAACGTCTGTCTTCTCGAGCCAGCTGTCTGCCTCAATCCAAGGATTTGCAGTCTCCTTCTGGTAATTGTTCTCAAATACCTGCTTGAACAGACCCATGTGGTAATTAAGTCCAATTCCATCTCCGTGAAGTCCGAGGGTTGCCATGGAGTCGAGGAAACATGCTGCAAGTCTTCCAAGACCGCCATTTCCAAGTGATGGCTCCGGTTCAACCTCCTCTATGTCATAGATGCTCTTGCCATTCTCAGCAAGCACCTGTTTAACCTCGTCAAATACACCAAGGTTGATGAGATTGTTCGAGAGAAGCTTTCCTATGAGGAACTCTGCTGAGATGTAATAAACCTTCTTCTGTCCCTCCTCTGAAACCTTTCCGTCTGCGAGCTTCTTTGTCATATCAAGGAGTGCGAAGTATATCTCCTCATTTGTACAATCCTTGATCTCCTTGTTGTATTTCTTCATGCAAATGTCCTTTAACATAATATCCTCCTTACAAATATACGTCTTCACCCTGTTTCTTCCATACAGTCTGGTGAGATCCCTTAATTTATCTATATGTTCCTGTGTAAATTCCCATGTTGCGCCCTTGGTAAGCCTCCACTTCCAGTTGCCGCCAAGCGTTGATGGATAGTTCATTCTGGCACTGTTGTCCTTGCCCAGAATATCCTGCATCTGAAGTATGACCGTGTCCGCTGAGCTCATGTAAAGTGCATGTATCATCTTCTCTGCCACATCATCCAGGCTGTTCGCCATGAGGTACTTCATCATATATTCCTGAAGCTCCTCACTCTGTCCGCTGATATAACTTTTCAGCATATCATTGTCGTGGGTTCCGATATACGCTACGTAGTTCTTTGCGTGATTGTGCGGCAGATATTCATTTGCCGTATTGCCGTCAAATGCAAATTCCAACACCTTCATGCCCGGATAACCGGATTCCTTTACAAGTTTCTGAACCTCTGGCACGACCACGCCGAGGTCCTCAGCTATAACCTTGGATGAACCTATGGCACTGTCTATAGCATCGATGAGTTTCTTTCCCGGTCCCTGTCTGTAGTAGCCATCCTTCGGCTCGCCATTTGCCGGGATGCTGTAGTATCTGACTATTCCGATAAAATGATCTATACGGATCACGTCGTAGAGCTTTGCAGATGCAGCAATTCTCTTCTTCCACCACGCGAAATCATCCTTCTCCATGACATCCCAGTCATAAATCGGGTTACCCCACTTCTGTCCGTAGCTTGAGAACATGTCTGGTGGGCATCCTGCCACAACCGCCGGTGCAAGGCTTCCGGACAGCTGGAACTGGTCTGTGTTAGCCCACACATCAGCACTGTCCAGTGCCACATAGATCGGAATATCTCCAATGATGCTTATGCCGTTTCTGTTGGCATACTCTTTTAATGGCATCCACTGCTCGTAGAACTTGAACTGAAGGAATTTGTAGAATTCCACGTCTTCACCAAGCTTTTCTCTGTAAGCTGCCATAGCCTCCGGCTTTCTCTTCTTGATCGCCGGTTCCCACGCAAGCCATTCTCTATTGTTATGATCAGCCTTGATCGCCATATACAGCGCATAGTCATCTATCCACTGTTCATTTTCCTCTATGAAATCTACGTAATCCCTGCTGTCTTTGTGCTCTGATCTGCCAAATGCTTTTCTGAGAACTTCAAATCTCTGTCTGTATATTCTGGCGTAGTCGATCTCGTCATCACTGTCAGCCCATTTGTAGGATTCTACCTCCTCTTTCTTGATAAGCCCTTCAGCTATCAATGTATCCAGATCGATAAAATACGGATTGCCCGCAAATGCTGAAAACGACTGATAAGGACTGTCACCGAAGCTTGTTGGTCCTATCGGAAGCACCTGCCAGTACTTCTGCCCTGCTCTTTTCAACATATCAACAAAATCATAAGCATCTCTTCCCATGGTTCCAATTCCATATGGTGATGGGAGGCTGCTTATCGGCAGGAGTATTCCTGCGCCACGCTCCAACGCTTTACTCATATATGATACCTCCTGAACAGTTCCTGTTATGGCTTGTATTTTATTAGCATTTCCCCTTTTATGCTTGCATTATATAAGCAATTAATTGTACAATTCTATCATCTTGATGATGTACAATATGTAAAAGCTGTAAAAAATCGTCGAATTAACAAAAAGGAGGCACATGGTTATATGAACAGTCTTGAATACGAAAATCTTCTGGAGAATAAGACCCATGCGGACCCGATGTTTCCGTACAATACTTACCTGTGCTCCATACCACTTGACTTCAATTCTGTGTCTCTGCACTGGCATGAATTTATGGAGATTATCTATATCAAAAAAGGCAAGGGAAATGTGACTGTGGACTTCACAACTCACTATGTTGAGGAGGGTGACATAGTCATTATCCTGCCAGGACACATTCACGGAATCTCCCAGCACGAAGGCTATTCAATGGAATATGAGAATATTCTTTTCTCCGTCGACATGTTCAGATCCAGAAATCACGACTCACTGGACAGCGAGTTTTTCCTGCCTCTGCTGGCGGGCGACGTGGATATCAAGAGTATTTATGACAGGGACGATCCATTATATCCGTCTCTTTCCGCGTGTCTTAACAGGGTAGACAAGCTCTGCTCAGAGACGCCAAAGGGATACCACCTTGCACTTAAGGGATGCTATTTTGAATTCTTCTACATTCTCTATGCCAACTCCACCGCAAGGGATGAGGCAGACAGGAAGAACCGAGCCAGGGATCTGGAGAGAACAAAACTCATCCTCTCCTACATAGACGAAAATTACAAAGAGGCCATATCCATAACGGATATAGCCTCCTACTGTGGATTCTCTGAATCCCATTTTATGCGATTTTTCAAGAACACCATGGGGGTGTCATTTGTATCATATCTGAACGACTTCAGGCTGAATGTTGCCGCAAGACTTCTCTCCTCCAATGACGAGAGCATACTCTCCGTCGCGGAGAACTGCGGCTTCTTCAACCTGTCCTACTTCAACAGGATGTTTAAGAAGAAATACGGCGTGACTCCGGGTAAATACAGGGATAATCATAACCTGTAAGCGGCCACTCATTGCCTACTACGCATCAGATCTTGAATACGAGTTCTTCATCTGATTGCTGAGTTCATAGAGGACCCTGCCAAGGGTTGCATTTGCCTCACGTCTCACCATGTCTGTGGTCTCCTGGTTGGCCTGCTGGCGGAGTTTCTCGCCCAATGGCTGTTCATTCATAATATCATCATATCTGTATATTATCTCATGTGCCTTGGACATGACTTTCTCCTCGTACCTTTCGATATGGAACACCGACTTCGCATAAGATGCGTCCGCCATCGCTGCGATCATACGGCTGGTCCAGTAGAAGTTGTCCGTGGAAGCATCCGCCCCTGTATTTGCCAGATACTCAGGAGTCGTGTCTACATTTGCATAGAAAGGAACCATGACATTGAATGCATTCGATGCAAATGCTATCCACTGTACAGCGCAGTTATCCTCTCCAACATATGGTCTCATCTGGATCGCCGACATGAAATCCGTCCTGTTCACACCTATCGATCTATATGCCCCGCGCATCTTATTGTCGCCGTAATTGCCGTACGGATCATACGGAGTTCCCTGATAATGCGAAGAAAGCACATACTTCACATCCTCCATGGTTATCTTCTTCTCTGGTATCATGCACCATGGAATGTCATCCGAAACCGGCGTAAAGTCCGCATCCGGTCCGTCCCAGACTGCCGAATTCGGGTTGAGCGTCCGCTCCATGAACCATGCCCTCGGGGTGTTGTACACGTGATCCGCATCGTCGTGGCTGCCGAATATATCCCGTGGACAGATCGTGTCCTCCATATTCTCCACGTTCAGATGATACTTCTCTATAAATGCTGGAAGATCTGCCGAGCACATGAACTCGCTCTGCGCTCCCATTGCGTCTGCAATATCAAATTCGTCCATACCAAACTGGTTTGGCATGACAACATACACATCATCAGGAACTTTTCTCGCGATCCAATGATGTCCTCCGATGGTCTCAAGCCACCAGATCTCGTCTACATCCTGAAATGCAATTCCGTTCATCTCATAGGTTCCATATCGCTCAAGCAGGCTGCCAAGTCTCTTCACGCCCTCTCTTGCGCTCTTTATATATGGAAGTGTAATGCTGACTATATCCTCCTCGCCGATACCTCCAGTCTTCTCAGGCTTATCTCCCTCCGCAGGCTCATAGCACACCAGTGGATCCGCGCCGAGCACTCTTGGATTTGAGGTTATGGTCTCCGTCGCCGTCATAGCCACATTTGCAGAATTCACTCCGCTTGCCGCCCAGATTCCTTCGCCCGCCAGCGCATTTGGAACACAGGTGTAACGCATCGGATCATCCGGAAGTTCAATCTCCACATGGGATATCTCCGACTTGTATATTCTTGGCTGCTCCTCCGGCTTCACAACCACATATTTCTTCGGCGTGTACGAACCGGCACCCGAATCGTCATTTCTCGCTATTATTGTTGAACCGTCATAAGACGCATTTTTTCCTACCAATATTGTTGTACATGGCATGATCTATTCCTCCATTTTTTTAATATTTTTCATCTTTTTTATAATTAAAAATATAATATATCCCGCAAGGCTTCCGAGGGTATTCATAACTACATCATCGAGCTGGCAGTAACCGCGCTCCGTTATAAGCTGAACCGTCTCTATGCAGACACTGCACAGAAATCCAAACAGTACAGTGCATTTGGACAACCTGTCTACCGCCCTGCCATCGCCATTCTTACTTCCAGCCACCGCCAGCGGAAAAAGCACGCCGAACGGCACAAAGAGCAATATATTTTCTATGACAAATGCGTGCTCCTGGGGCGTCACTCCCCACGTCTGAAACAGCGTCATGTCAATGCCTTGCCTTGAGCCCGGCTCTCTGGACAGGAACACAGTAACTGCCATCACCGCCAGATACACCACCAGCAGGAACCACACTATTGACTTCTTCACACGTCCGCCGGCACTGACCTTTTTTCCTGCAGGACTCACTGTATACACGAGATAAACCACGACTGCTATGCATCCGCACAAAATGCCTATCGGAAGGTAGCCCGCGACCTCCATTGTATCTTTTATAATAAGTTCAAACATACATTCCCCTCAATAATTTCTACTATACTATGTCTTGCTGCTCATTATATCATATGTCATCGTGCTCAAGCGCGATGACCTGCGCACGCATCAGCGTGCTACATTATACCACGATTCCCAACATGTGTCATTTTACACATTGTTTACATACACCGCGTCTGATATACTTTACATGTCAGTCCAACTAACCATTTGGACGGGCTGAACAAATATAGAACAGGAAATATCCAACATGATAATAGCAAAAAAAATTCTAAAAATAACATGTATCGTCCTCGGTGTGATCCTTGTGGCCACCATAATATTTGTGGGAGTTCTCACTATAACAGAATACAAGCCAGACGATTCCGAATCCCTTGAGGTCACATCCGGAAGCACATTTGGCAAAAATGCAACCGGCTCAGCCAAGCTTTCACCATCTGTCGGCGACTCCATATCCATCGTGACATGGAATCTCGGCTACGGATCCCTCGGTGCAAATGCTGACTTTTTCATGGACGGAGGAGACAGTGTGTACACTTCCACAGCCAAGCAGGTAAACGACAATATGGAGGCCATCACATCAGAGCTGAATTCACTTGCCGCTGACATCTTTCTTCTCCAGGAGGTTGATGAACGATCATCCAGAAGCCACAAGATAAACGAAGCCGATATTTTGAAGGAAAAGCTGCCGTCATACACAAGCTCATACGCCTACAACTACAAAACACTCATGGTTCCATATCCACTTCCACCGATCGGCAGAGTGACATCAGGAATAATGACTCTCAGCTCATTTGAAGTATCGGATGCAGAAAGAATACAGCTTCCATGTCCATTTTCCTACCCGATCAGACTCTGCAACCTGAAAAGATGCCTGATCGTGTCCAGAATACCGATTGCCGGAAGTGAACACGAACTCGTCATAGTAAATCTCCACCTGGAGGCTTATGACTCAGGCGAGGGCAAAGCCGCCCAGACCAGGATGCTCGCCGACATTCTCCAAAATGAGGCTGCAGCAGGGAACTACGTTATCGCAGGAGGCGACTTCAACCAGACTTTTTCAAATGTGGATCTGTCCGCATACCCTCAGCAGTCCGCTGACCTGTGGGCACCAGGAAGCATAGATGTATCTGAATTTGGAGATTCCTTCACCTGCACCACCGATTCCTCAGCTCCGACATGCCGATCCCTGGACAAACCATACGAAGGACATGACCACGAGAGTTTCCAATATTATGTCATCGACGGATTCATAGTATCGAGCAATTTGCAGATCAACTCCACAGAGACCATAGATCTGGATTTTAAAAACAGCGATCACAATCCGATAAGACTCGATGTTGCGTTGAAATAAACTATATTTTCAGTTGTTTTATGCATGTTATTTTAATTAACATTAATTATGTATAATTTTATGTTTAAAATACATTTTTCTCTTGATTTATGCCGTTTTTACATGTATTATGGCATTGTAAATGTTATAAATATTAACATTTGTTGCTAGTTTTGAATAATACTTCTAAGAATAATAGAGAATACTCATCAGAGAAAGGAATTTTGATCATGAAGAAATTATCACAGTCACGTCTCGCCGACACTGTCATGAACGGAAGAAAAGAAAAGGGTATGACCCAGGCTCAGCTCGCCGATGCAACCGGTATCAACAGAGCACTCATTTCCAGAATAGAGCAGAAGGATTTTGTTCCTTCTATAGAACAGCTCGAAAGTTTGTCAGAGGTTTTGAACTTCGACCTCACAGAAATGTTCATCAATGCTGGCGCACACAAGCTCGAGTCTCCATCCCCACTGAACATTGCAGTGGCAGGAACCGGTTACGTTGGTCTGTCCATTGCGACCCTGCTGGCACAGCACAACCATGTAACGGCAGTTGACATCATCCCTGAAAAGGTTGATCTCATCAACAACAAGAAATCCCCTATACAGGACGACTATATTGAGAAATATCTCGCCGAGAAGGAGCTTGATCTCACAGCAACTCTCGATGGCAAATCAGCATACAAGGATGCAGATTTCGTAATCATTGCTGCCCCGACAAACTACGACAGCAACAAGAACTATTTCGACACATCAGCCGTTGAGGCCGTTATCGAGCTCGTCCTCAAGGTCAACCCGGATGCCATCATGGTCATCAAATCAACTATACCAGTTGGATATACCGAGTCCGTAAGGAAGAAATACAACACGTCAAATATCATTTTCAGCCCAGAGTTTCTTCGTGAATCAAAGGCACTGTACGACAACCTCTATCCATCAAGGATAATTGTCAGCACAGACAAGAATGACGAAAAGATAGTTAAGGCATCCCATACATTTGCCGCACTGCTTCAGGAGGGTGCCCTCAAGGAAGATGTAGACACTCTGTTCATGGGCTTCACCGAAGCTGAGGCTGTAAAGTTATTTGCAAATACCTATCTCGCACTCCGCGTGTCCTACTTCAACGAGCTTGACACATATGCAGAGATGAAGGGACTTAACACACAGGACATCATAAACGGCGTATGTCTCGACCCAAGAATCGGAACACACTACAACAACCCATCATTTGGATACGGCGGATACTGTCTGCCAAAGGATACAAAGCAGCTCCTTGCCAACTACAACGACGTGCCTCAGAATATGATGAGCGCCATCGTTGAGAGCAACAGAACGAGAAAGGACTTCATCGCAGACCGCGTTCTCTCCATCGCAGGCTACTACGACTACAACAATAACGGTGATTACTCAGCAGCCCAGGAGAAGGAATGTGTCATAGGTGTATACAGACTGACGATGAAGAGCAACTCCGACAACTTCCGCCAGAGCAGTATACAGGGTGTCATGAAGCGTATCAAAGCCAAGGGCGCAACCGTCGTTGTATACGAGCCAACCCTTGAAGACGGAACCACATTCTTCGGAAGCAAAGTTGTAAATGACCTAGACAAATTCAAATCCATGTCCGACGCTGTCATCGCCAACAGGTACAATTCATGCCTCGACGACATCAAAGACAAGGTATACACAAGAGATCTGTTCCAGAGAGACTAATCCTTAAGAAGACCTTTAAGAACATTTTTATAACATAAAAAATAACCGAATGATACGAATTAAAACTTGTATCATTCGGTTATTTTTTGTCAATATTTCTTATGAATTAGCCTGAGCCTTGAGCTCCTCAAGCATCTGAGGAAGTCTTGTATCCATCTCGTCATCCTTGAACTGACATGTACCAACCTTCCTGTGTCCACCGCCACCATACTTGAGCATAAGGCTTCCAACATCCATGGTCGCTGTGCGGTTCAGGATACTGTATCCAACTGCTGCCGAACATCCCTGTCCACCACGTCCGCTTACTATCCACGCTGACACGTTCTGCTCAGGATACATACTGTATATCATGAAACGATTGCCGGTATATATCGGATCCACTCCGCGAAGATCGCTTATGATAAGATTACCGTCCACTATGGTATGTGCCTTGACCATCTCCTTAAACTTCTCTGTCTGCTCATTATACAGAACTATTCTCTCCTGTATGTCCGGCATGGCAAGTATCTCATCAGTGGTCATGGTACGACATGCATCTATAAGCTTCTCCATGAGCTGGTAGTTTGATATGGTGAAATTCCTGAATCTTCCAAGTCCGGTTCTAGGATCCATCAGGAATCCAATAAGTATCCATCCCTTTGGATTCTGTACCTCATCGATGGTAAGATTACCTGAATCAACCTTATCAACAGCCTCCATCATATCGTCAAACTGCGGAAATCTCTCTCTGCCTCCATAATACTCATAGATTATTCTAGCGCACGATGGAGTTATACGACTCTCCCCCTTGTATTTACCCTCAAGCGCCAATCTCTCATGCTCACTTGAATGATGATCGAACCAAAGTCCACAGCCCTCAACAAATGGCACATTTGCAAGGCAGTCATCCTCCGTAACCTCGATCAATCCGTCCTGAAGATCCTTCGGATGCGCAAACTTCCAATGATCAATAATTCCCGCTTCCTTCAGCAGTGCGCCACACGCAAGTCCATCAAAATCCGATCTTGTAACCAACCTCATAGTAAATCCTCCCTGGTATTGAACTTCAGCCCTGTAAAACCTGGCTGAATAGTTCATTTTCCGCAACAAATATATCTTAATTATATAGAAGTGGGTGGGGTATTTCAAGGTTGGATTTTCCATAAATGTCTCATTGATTAAATATTCCTATCTATATTTTTTTGTAACACACTTTTATTCACGCTCCAAAACTCTAAAACTCTAGCACTCCACACATTTACTCATTATTGACTTCTTTATACATATGTAATATTATAATCAAAAACACTAAAGAGAGGTTACTATCATGGCAGATATAAACTGGGAACCATTTATTTCTACTCGTGCCCACAAAGCATCACAGGCACTTCCACAAATAACGATCTCAAAAGACAATGGTCGTATTTCTTTAAATGCGACTGCCTGCGAGTTAATCCCTGGATTTTATTCATTAAAATACGCGGAGGTATATTGCGGATCTATCTAAGGAAAACTTAAGAAAATACGACTACAATTCACAAATGATAAAACATTTAAGAGTATCCCTATCTCTCGAAAGAAATACAAGGGAACATTTACAAACGGAGCCGTCATACACTCTAAATCATTAGTTAATGACATTTTTAGTACTTATCCATATTTAGAGCGCACTAGCCATTTTAGTGTGGAACCTCTAACTATAAATGACAATATCGGACTTTCTTTTGACTTTGTTGAATCTCTTATAAAATAATTGACGTTATATCACAAGATCCCCCTTTCTTGTTGCTAAGAAAAGGGGGATCTTATATAATTCTTCCTAACCATTACCTGAGCAGGCAAACCCAATTAACTAATTTTCATTGTTTTGGGCCTTAAACATAAACGTCACAAATTCGTCTACATTCTTCCTTTCAATTGCTGTCAAATTGTAACTATCTAAATTATTAGTTACAACATACTTATAGAATTCTATAACATCATTAACTTTTTTATTATTTCTTTTTAACAGCCCGTAAAAATAATCTTCATTCGTTTTATTTTTTATTCCTTCAGAAATATACTTAATTCCTTCCTTAAATCTATCAAAGTCCTTATACTCCATGATATTGTTAATTTTGGCATGGATTACTTATCAAGTAACTTTCTTTCAATTTCTTTCTTCTAACACAAAAATGGACTGTGAAAAACCTCAATCGAGTTTTTTCACAGCCATTTTTATGCTCCTCAATATTATTTATCTGTCTCTGCAAATTCCAACTTAACCTATCTCCAATAATTCCTTCCAATTATCAGTAAATCCCATTGTCCTTACATCTACTTTTTCATACTTCTCTATTAATACTTCTATTTGGTCTACATATAAATTCCAGTGTTTATCATGCAGCAGAATGTGTCTCATACATAATAATACACCAAACATTCTATTATTTCCTATTCCCTGTTGGGAATATTCCTTATACAAGATAGGTGTGTCTTTAAATTCTCCACCTGTTCATCAATTGACATTGATGGTTGATGTCGTTTCAGTTCTCCCATATACTTTCTCCTTAAAATTAAAAGACCCAACGTGGTCCGCATCGTTGAGAGGCGTGTTGGGTTCTGTTGATATTAGTATATGCGATTTTCATAAAAAAAACAACGTTTTTTTCAAGTATGTGCATTACCTCGCTCTACTTTTCATCAACTCGAAATCATTATATGATGATTGGAATTTTAATGGGAAATGTCTGCTATTAAAAGCATAATCAATTTTTCCAACTACAGTGTCCAAATACCACAAAAGATTTTTGCGTAATCTTTTGATTTCTGTTCCAGTTAAATTAAGATGTAAATCTGAAAAATGAATCCATCTAATTCTTGACATTCTTTGCTACCTTCTCCGCATATAATTCTATTATCTGAAAATGTATTATCCTCCCAATGTATTTATATGTGAGTTATAATATATTATTATTCTGAATCTTAAGTTGCAACAATATGTATATTATAATATATAGCTATATCAAAGTCTATACAATATAGAAAAACTTAAAAAAAACAGAGAGACTTACATCTCTCCGCCTTTTTCAATTTATATTATATAGCAAATCTTATCATATTTGTAACCATTCTCCCATATTACATATAACACATTACATTTCCGCCCCGGTTCTTCTCCGCTTCAAACACCAGCTTCTCTCCAGCTCCAACGCCCCTAGCGTAAATCCATCATCTATCTTCTTCTTACTAACCCATATCTCCATCTGTTCCCTTGTTAACTCAATGGTAGATATGATCCCTTCATGACCGTAACATAGTTTGTAGATGCCTATATTGACCAAATATACATGGACGCATCCCCCCGTGAGGCCACTGTCGGCAGCTATACGGCCGAGCTCTATCGGCTTTCCTATGATATCGGCGCCCAGTTCCTCTCTAATCTCACGGCGTACATCTTCAATCGGTGTACAATTTGGATCAGAAAAACCACGAGGGCATGCATACTGTCTTCTTCTGATTGCATGTCTGAACTGTTCCAGCAAAACATATTTTCCTTTGTGCTTCGCCAGAATAACTACACCATCGTTTCCATTTGGCAGGACTCTCTCATAAGCCATAAGTTCATTATCATCCTTGCGTATCGGGTCTACCACCATCATGTTATATGCGCTGCTGTAAACAACTCCATATTTACGGCTATGCAGCTCCTCGTCACGGAGGATCTGTTTTCTGGCCTCTAAAGTATCCAGGGACGCTATCGGATACGATTTATATTCCGAATCCTCATTTGTTATATTCCTATCTTCACAAAGCTTTAAATATCTCTTCAGTTCTTTTGTCAATGTGTATCTTATTTTTTCGCCTTCACAAAATTGTTCTGAGCTATCTAATCCTTTCACAATTGAATTCACATATGCCTTACTTTTTCTAAAAGTAACCCGAACCATATCCCTGAGCAATTGCCAGATTTCTGATAAAGATTCTGATAATGACAAAGCATCAAGTCCAGGAATCCTAGCTATGAGCGATGTCACGATCTCTGTAATGATCAGCATAACCATTGTCTGAATACCCGAAGGGACCGAATTCCAAAATGCTACAGCAGGTTTTATCCAGCTATTTTGCATAGCTTTTGCGGTCCAATAATCACCTGTCAATTCGGGACTTATCACTATTAGAAAACACAAAATAGCAAATACTATTTTCTTCAATATTCCACATAAAAGTTTCAGTTTTCTTCTATGTTTTTCCTTCTTCGAATTATTTTCATAATAGAATACATAATCCTTGTCTATTTCCGGTTTATCCTTGACATAGCCTACAATTCTTGCAGCATTAACAATCTTAGGTGTTCTATATTTTGCCAGTTTGAATGTCTTAAAATCGTTTTCTTCATCAACAAGATATCTTTCATCACGTTTCCTTCCACCATCCCACGCACGCTTCAATCGTTCAGAGAAGTCTTGCTTAAATGACACCATATTCACACTTGCACCATCACTGTTACAATCTATTTCCAATTCCCTAGCATCATAGTGCCGTGATACATTTGATATACTGCTCTCGCAAGCATAGTTATAACACAAATCAACAATTGCCTGTGCATATTGACACCCCTTGACATTTGTGCCTGTTTCTACCAATTTTTTAAGCTTTCTGATATACACTGAACGATTATTTTCATTCTTATTTTGCTTATATATGTTATCAAGTATCGTTTGAGCACTTCCCCACAGCTCCACATTATCTTTCGGAACATATAAACGTATAACCTTATCCAATATCGAACTGAATTTCCAACAGCCCAACTCACCATCAGCCCTTGGACTTATGTATATATCATGCATCATGCTCAATTTGATCACGGTTTCCATAAAGCTATACAAGTTCTCCAATATCTCAGCCATAGCATCCCAGGATAGATTAGTCTGGTGCTCACCATCCTTGTCCACTTCAACAAATATATCTATGAGCTCATCTCGCCTGTTCTTATAATCATCATTATACTGCTCACCATTCTCATTCCTCTTTAGTGCCAAAGCCAGCTGACCGTACTCATATATTTCAGACAAATCAGAATACAGAAGGCACCTCTTCATAATTGCGGTAAGTCGTTTCTGGCTATATTTCAATGGAAGTGCGGAATATATAAATTGCTTGTCATCCTCTATCGAATCCATCAAATACTGGGACACAGTACGTATATCGCCATACTGGGATATCTTGATAACCCCACTATCAAACAATTTCAGCAAAGCCTCTTTGTATTCTCCGTTTTTTAGCAGGCTGAAAAAGCCCCTCGAATCCACCATCTGATTATAAGTCAAGACAACTATATTACCATTTGTCACAATCTCATCGTACAAGGCAGCCTGTCCCGCAATTATCTCCTCATCTGTTTTGCGCACAGAATCCAATTCAAACAAATATACATATTTACTCATTCCTTCACACTCCCGTATCCAACATTCCCCTCAACCTATCTGCGTACCACCTGATAGTTTGCCGTATTCCATCATCGAAATTCACCTCCGGCCGCCAGCCAAGAGTCTGTTCAATCTTAGTTGAATCGATAGCATACCGCAGATCATGGCCTTTCCTATCGGTGACAAATGTTATGAGTGACTCGGGCTTACCCAATTCCCTGCAAATCATCCTGACAATATCAATATTTGTCCGTTCACAATGACCGCCCACATTGTATATCTCACCAACTTTTCCCTGAGTCAATATCGCATCTATGGCACGGCAATGGTCATCCACATGTATCCAATCCCTGACATTTATCCCCTGTCCATAAACAGGCAGCGGTCTGTCTGCCAATGCATTTGTCACCATCAAAGGGATAAGTTTCTCAGGGTACTGGTATGGTCCATAATTATTTGAACACCTGCTGATGGTAACCGGTAAGCCATACGTTCTATGATAAGCCATAACCAAAAGATCTGCAGCCGCTTTCGAGCTGCTGTACGGCGAGCTTGGACAAATCGGCGATTCTTCAGTGAATAACAGATCCATCCTGTCAAGAGGCAGATCTCCATACACTTCATCCGTACTAATCTGATGAAATCTGCCGACATCATATCGCATACACGCATCCATCAACACGGATACACCCTTGATATTCGAATCAAGGAACACCTCCGGGGTATCTATAGATCTGTCCACATGCGACTCTGCCGCAAAATTCACGACCACATCCGGCCTCTCCGCCTCAAATATACGATACATCTCACATCTATCGCATATATCCGCCTTATAAAAAACAAAATTAGACCTGTCCAAGACAGGTCTAATCGTATCCAGACTTCCCGCATATGTGAGTTTGTCCACGCACACAAAATCATACTCAGGATATCTGTCCATCATATAAAAAATAAAATTACTACCAATAAAACCAGCTCCGCCGGTGATAAGAATCTTCATATGTTATACCTCTTTGTGCAAAACAAGTTGTGTTTGGTATAAGTATAACATAAAGATGGATAAAGGGTACTTTTTCAAGTAAATTATGTTAATTTCCAAATAGATTTATAACACGCATCAATAATTATATTTTGGAACAGCAGACGCACATATTCATCAAACGTTCACACGCGACTGTTTCTAACTAAACCTTCCTTCCCATACAAGTTTCCGCAGAACAAGTAAAGCGTCCCTGCCGTTGCGGGGTTCTCTATGCCGAGAGATCTGAGTACTCCGGCAAGACTGTCTATACCATACCTCAGATCTGTTCTGCCACATACTATGTATATTTCAGAAAACCCAACTGTGTCATTCAGCATCTACAAGGATCTCCACGATGGAGCGGATCACTGCGGGAGAAGCACCGCCAGCGATCTCTATGTGTATGCTACCACGGTCTATCCTTATCTTTGAACTGCTGCACGAATCAAGGTCATTCTGATAATCAGCGCATTTCAACTTGACTATCTGTGGCTTCTCCGATTCAACTGGCAATTCTGGTTGAGAACCTGATGCCTGCATGCACGCCGCCAGTCTCAGCTGCTTGAACCAGTAGTAATACTGATCCTTTGATATGTTATTTTCAGCAAGCCAGTCCTTTGTTTTCATACCGCTGTTCCTGCATTCCTGAATAATCGCAGTCCAGGTCTCTAGCTGCTTTTCCCGAATAGCAAGTCGTGTTGTCATAATCTACCTCCCGAATATTTGGATTTTTCGCTCTTATTTTCCAACTAGTTGAGGTAATTATCGCAAAATTCGGGTAATATGGGTAGGTACCGGCTATGGAGCGTTTACCTTCTTATTGACTTCTTCATACAACTCGAAATAACCATTTTAAAATTCCTAAGGCATGCCGGTGCAGATGTTCGCTTCATGTTCATCAGCATCCGTTCTACCAGCCAAAATCTAACAGCCAGTTATTCAGTCTCCGCTCCCGATCCATATCTGACAGACTTTCATCTGCCGGTGCGATATATTCCCCTTTAATTGTGCCATCTAAAATATAGAACACTCGCTTGCAGCGCGATGCCACCTTTGCATCATGTGTCACCATCATGATCGTAGTTCCCTCATCATTTAACCAAACCAGCTCATTCATCACTTCCGTGGAGGATGCCCGATTAAGCGCACCTGTCGGCTCATCCGCAAACAACAGTTTCGGATGATTGATCATGCTCCGGCAGATGCAGGCACGCTGCAGCTGTCCTCCGGACACTTCATTAATGTCATGATCCGCCACCTCAATAATAGATAATTTACGCATCAGTGCCTCCGCACGGGATACCTTCTCCGCCCGACTATCTCTCGACTTCTTACTCTCTACCGCCGGAAGCAGAATATTATCAAGAATCGTCAGGTTCTTCATCATGTACATTTGCTGAAAGATAAATCCCATCTCATCCAACCGCTTCTTTGCCAATGTGTTCTTATCCAGTTTCATTATATCCTGACCATCAAATAAAACCGATCCACTTGTTGCAAGATCCATACCTGACACAGAATACAACAATGTGGATTTTCCGGAACCGGACGGTCCCATAATAGCAACCATATCCCCCTCTTCCACATTGAAGCTCACATTACGCAATACATTATTCTGTCGTTTATCAATCACATAGGTCTTACACAGATCCTTTACTTCTAATATATTTCCCATCTGTCTTCCCATCCTTTCCCATCTTTTTTCATATTTTCCCATCAAGCATTCTCTATGCTATCATCTTGTTCTATTCTACATTTGCCAAGTCTGTTCCACGGATCGCGTATACTCTCCATGCAGTGATTCCAATCGTGAGCAGCGTCGCTCCCAGAATAATGCCCGGATAGATCAGCAGCATCTTTATCGGATCAAAACAGTACCGCACTTCTGTCGCCCCCATCATTGCCCAGATCGGATCACACCACAATTTAGTAACGGGTACCGCAAACGCCACAGCACACAGCTCCGCCACTATCGCTACCAGAAGGAACCGGCACACCTGCCATTTCCATATAGCACCATTTGTAAATCCAATCGCCTTCAAAAGCGCGATCTGACTAATCTCCGTTGACAGAAAAGAACGTTCCATCAGCACTGTTACAAGAATCACTACAATCCCTGTTATGACCAGAAGCAGCAGGATCACAGAATCCATAGCATCCGCAACTCCCATACAATCCACGCAGTATCCAGCCGCATCATAGACCCCATCAATATCATACATCTGTTTGATCTTCTGTACCCGCTTTGTAATCTCCTTGTCATCTGGATGGTCGGCAAAATCAATCTGATATGCCATCATTGCATTGGCATATACCATCGAGGTAGGTGCATCCTCATGCAGTCTTGCGACTTTGCCAAGCTGGTTCATCGACTGAAACATCGCCGTTACCATACACTTTCTTTTTTCTGCCCCAAAATCAATTGTAATCGTATCACCAATTCCTATTCCTAATTGTTCGCCAATGGCAGGCGTGATCGCAATCTCATTTGCATTTTGCGGCGCAGTTCCATCTGTATAGCTATACTCGGATGCTTTTGTCTCCGTATTTTGCTGGAAAGTAACCGAATAGGCCTCTCCGTCCGCCTCACAGGAATATTGGTACCAGATTTCCATGCTGACTTTGCCCGGCATTCCCATCTCTTCCAGATCCTTTTCCATTGACCGGTAATTCTCTTTTAATTGCTTTTTCCCATCCTCCTTCATAACAATCATTTTGATCAGTTTGGCATCCGGTATATAGATGTCTGATTCCTTTCCAAAACAGGTGATCAGATTCTTACTCTTCATTGTGGAGGATACCAGCACCATCCCCAACATAATAACGGAACACAGGAAAAAGGCCAGCCATATGGTCAGATACCGTTTCGGTGCACTCAGCACATCATTTACTGCCATATAAAATGATGCCTGCACATGGGAACGTCCCAGGCGGTACCCGGATTTCTTCCGGTATCTCTCTCCGGTCTGACCACTCCGTATTGCATCAACCGGTGTTAGTTTCTTTACATTGCCTGTACACAGATAAGCAACCCATACCATTAACACTATAACCAGTACTGTACCGATTGCATTGATTCCATGACCATTGTCATTTCCAAGAACCATTTTAGCAGATACCGACGCAATCAACATGTTACCAAACGGAATACTCAGGGCAAAACCGGTCACTCCTCCCACGAAAGCCATTACACAATATTTGACTATATACAATTTGCGAATCCGGCTATTTTTAATTCCAATCGCCTTCATAACCCCAATCTCACGATATTCCCCTTGTATGGTAAATGCGATCACAAATCTTAAGATCACAAACGACACAATAATCAAACATATGCTAAGCACTAACACGACCATTGCCACAATCATATCCATTACATACGCCATTTTGATCGTGGAACGATCTGAACTAAACAAAATGTTAGATGCCCGGGTCAGCTCGGAAGCAAGTGCTTTCGTATCGTCCGTTGCAACATTAAAGATCCTTCCTTCATACGTCTTTACCTTCTCACTTCTTGCAAACGCCTGATAATCCTCACTATTCATGATCAACCGGGTATTCCCCATCATGTCGGATCCAAGCAAAGCGTCCTTGATCTCTCCGGCGATCCGGAACGTCATATCCACATCCCGCATCTGAATACGGAGCATATCTCCCACCTTTGCATGATTCTTAGCAAGCATTCCACTTGTGATATAGATTTCTCCCTGCTTTACCTGTGTAAGCTGCTCATTGTCCGGCAGAAAAAAATGTAGCTGATCTTTTTCTAACGACTGCAACACCAGTGTATTATTTTTGGTACTGAGCTTCTTTCCATTTACTGTCACATCATCATTGGAGCCCCAGATGCAATGTTCCTCCCGGAAATTTGAAACGGATGTTGAATTCTCCAGAAGTTCCCCGACGTCTCCATCTCCCGACTGGGTAAATATCATATAATCCAGCAGTCCCGCTTTTTCAAAGAAATAATCAGTTCCATTTAATATAGTTACTACATTATTCAATCCACTTGCCACAAACATTGCAGCCAGAATTACAAAAAGCAGCAGTATTATATTCATGGTACGATTCCTCTTCAGATCTCTTTTCAATATGTTGAGATACATATACATAACTCCCTTCCTGTTTTCTTGTATCCAGCATAACAGAAGAATTATTAAATAATCCTTAAATCATCTACTGCCTATAAAGCAAGTAGATCGGGCAGGATCACTCCCACCCGATCTAATGATACAATCTCACTATATCTTTCGCAAAACCATCGTAACCGTAAATTCATTATCCTTCGCTGTCCCGGCATAGATCTCGCCATCCATCTTGTGAAGAAGCTCCTTACAGATATACAATCCTAATCCGCTTCCCCGGACATGTTCACTGTTACTTCCCCGGTAAAACGAATCAAATATATGTGTCATCTCTTCCTGTGGCAACGTGTGTCCGGTATTCGTAATTGACACAAGCACACGATCCTCTTCCTCCGAAAATGATATTCTTATGCTTCTCCCATCTCCGTATTTGATCGCATTTTCCAGTATATTCTGTCCTACCTCAATCATACGGTCTTCATCCCCATATACCAGACATCCCGGCACCTCTTCCACTATAAAACTTGTATGAAGCTGTTCCAACTTCTCTGCATAGTAATGGACAAGCATGTGTATCACCTTTGAAAGATAGATTTCTCCATTATGCACTTCCATTTGCAGAAAATCTTCCCTTGCCGCCTGTACAATCTGTTCTACATAATGGTTGATCTCGTCTGCATTCTTTCGGATTCCTGCAATGGCCTGTTGCCGTTCTTCCTCTTTGTCATACAAATTGGTGGCAAGTGCCTTTGTATACAGATCAATTGCAGACAAAGGTGTCCGGATATCATGTGACAGAGATAATACTAATGTTTTTTTCTCCTTTTCTAGTTCCAGTTCACGGAGCTTATCTGATTCCAGTTTCTCACGCAACATATCCATTCCCCACAGAAAACGTCCAAAGAACTTACTTTTTTCTGCTTTTACCGGAACCGACAGATTACCCCTTGCCAGTTCTGTGGTCAGATATTCCATTGCATTAAATGGAGCAATGACTTTCTTTCCCATCATATACAGGACAACTGCAGATATCAGCCACATAACCATCAACATTCCATTCGTCATGATTACCGTGTGACTGCCTGAATTCTTCCGGTAACAGAACCGATACCATGTACCATTAATGTCTTCTATCCGGTATTCTTCATTACACACTTCATCCGGATCAAATATCTTAACCGACAAAAGACTGTTATATTTCCCCATGTCCAGATCTTTCGCCGAAATACCTTCCCTCATGTCCTGGGCTGCCCGTGAGACATCCACGAGATATTCTTTCTGTGCCCGGTGAGAGTCGTACCCGGTTATGACAAAATTACATATTCCGATCAGGCATAATTCCAATAACAAAATACCTGCTGCAAATCTTCTATATCTACTCAAAACGATACCCCGTTCCCCATTCCGTAATAATATGTACCGGATGTTTTGGATCTTTCTCAATCTTGTGCCGGAGCCATTTGATATGCACCGTCAATGTCTGCATTTCCGATTCACTGTCACTTCCCCATATGGTATGAAACAGATACTCTTTCTTCAACGTCACTCCCGGATTCTCCATCAATAATTTCAGCAGTTCAAATTCCTTTGCTGTCGTCTCGACCGGCTGCCAGCTCCGCTCCGGTTCTGCCCCGATCGCAAGATAAACCGTCTGCATAACAGTATTTAACTTAATATCACCACGAATCATCTCTTCCTGTGCATACTTTCGTTTGAATATACCATTGATCTTCGCCAATAAAATATCTACATCATATGGCTTATCTATGTAATCATCCGCTCCGAGATTCAGTCCCTTTAACTTATCCTCTTTCTGTGTTCTGGCACTTGCAATCAGAATATGCGCATTGGAGCTCTCACGGATTCTGGAACACACAGCAAATCCATCTATGCCCGGAAGCATCAGGTCAAGAATCACTAATTTGGCTCCATATCGTTCAAATAACGCAATCGCCTTTTTTCCCGTATCGACAACACTGACTGTATAGTGTTCTTTCTGTAAGAAATCAAAAAGCAGCTTGCCAATCTCTTTATTATCTTCTACCACAATAATATCTAACATGTCTTCTCCTCTTTATAGAACAATCTTTCCTATAAAATTAAAAAAGGTTTCAAAATACACTATCTTAATGATAGCATACTTTGAAACCACTACAAACGAAAATCTCTATCTCTTGAGCTTACCAATAGATACGGCACCTCAATCAGGAATGTGCTCAATAAGTACTTGTTCTATCATTTTCATAGCGCTTTCTTTTTTATACTTTTTAATCTGCTCTGAAACAATTTTTGCAGCCCAATATGGATCAAACACGCTTACTTGATTTTGGATACTATCTTTGTTTGATTCTAAATATTTAACTAAATTGCTTACCCACTCCCTTTTCTTTCTAGAATTAGGACTTCTATGCTTAGTTGTTTCCGTGTACTCTTTCAAGATTTTAGGAAATTCTTCACCAATCCACTTACTACCCATTTCGCTTATTTCACCATCAGCTTTATTGACAGCAGCTTTTCTATCTACAGTCTCAAGTACTGTGTTATTTGCTTTATCAATAATTTCAATTTTAACCACACGTATACGATCTTCTGCTTTCTCAATATATTTTGTTACCGCAGTACCCTCTGTTACTAAAAGTGTTTTTGAAAAATACGGACGATTTTTCTTGTATGTATCAATCCCCAAATGCAAATTCTTATTATCAAGTCCCTTTAACAAAAGATATTTTACTTTTATTTTTGAATCCTCTATTATTCCTGTCGGAAACCATAAATATTCACAATTTTTTAATATCGTATCAATACAAACAAAACTACGTATACGATCAATGTAATCTGTAAACGCCGGTTTATTCATATTCTCTAAAGTCAACAAGTCAATTGTATTATTTTTTACGCCATCAACAAAATGAGTGCCATCCATAGGCACATTCCCATATATATGGTCAATTCCAGAAACATGAAAAATCTCAGATGTGTCTTTAAAAAACAATTTGACTTTTTGTCCATCTGCTAATTCGAACACCCAAAACCGCTTACAAAGATATTGTTCATAAAAATCCACCATAAGTATAAGCGATATGTCAGTTATTTCTGGTATATATTGAATATTTATCAAATCAGGTACTGTTAACATTTTCTTCTCCGTATACGAATAAAGGCTCAGTTCAATTGAACCGAGCCCTAAGTCCTAAATAAGGATAGCGACAACATATCACCTATTGCCGAGCATTCATGGTATATTTATTGTCCCCCACTAGGGAAAGAGGTGCTATCCGTATCCTCTCAAAGAATTTCTTCTTTCACCTATATTATATGCAAGATTTTAAAATGTATCAAGTGATTTAAATTTATTTTTTTAATTCTGAAATTTATAAACCCTCCTACTCCGCAAATATAAGATCCAGCTCGTCCATTCCAGACAAACGGCCTGAATACGATTCCACATCATCATAATAATCATAGATATCCCGCTCCCCTGGATCAGCCAGAGTATCATCCACATATTGGTCAATCTCACTTGAATCAACCCACACATCATAGGACGATATATCGATTTTATCAGAGATGGACCGTGGAAATACAGACATTTTATCCGTTATGTCCTCGTATATATCCTCCTGTACACGCTCGGTAACTATCTTAACAACTTTGTCAACATCCACCTCCTGATATTCTCCATTGAATATCATATTGTCATTGAACAGCTCATACATATCATATTCCATGTAATATTCTTCACGGTCACATTCATCTATGTACCCACGTATTGCCCTGTCCAGCTGCGATACGAAAAAATCTATATTCACCTTCGAATGCAGATCGATCCTGTTCTCATTCAAACCATCCTGCAAAATACAAAAATCATCAAAATCCATCTTCATGAGCAGTCTGGCAAATGTCTCGGCTGAAATCAGCTCATACGAATCATAATATCCCGCTATAGGCTTCCTAAACAACATCGGAAGTATTGTAAATGTGTTTATCTTCTTCTCATAATAAAAAAATGGCAGCTTACGAACAAATTCCCCAACTATGTCCCTGTACGCATCATTACATATGCCAAGCTCACATATATATGTCAGAATAACAGCATATTTTTCTCTGTCATCCCCATAATTATAACTTAACGCATTCCCAGCCAGCATAACATCCTTCATATCAGGGCCAAATCCGCGGACAATCTGTCGGTATTCCGTGGACTTCTTCTTTATCTCATTCACTTCCAGCTCATTTCCATCCAGATGATGTTTCAGGAAATCATTTACAGATGGATTGAGCACACCTATCTCACGGACGCCATTGTGCGCGATGATCTTCACAAATGTTCCTTCCATCCTCGTCAAAACACCAAACCACACATTCTTTGTCGTGTCTATGGAACTAAGCGAAGCAATACGCGCATTGAACACCCTGTGCAGAACATCTTCCTCCACACTCACATCTGTAAGTGAAAATAAAGAGGTCAGAAAAATCCTGTCCTCCGGCTGCAGCCTGTTGTTAAACTCATCGCTCCAGATCTCCATCGGAGTATCCAGACAACGCATTATAAAATCACAGTATTCGCTTTTACCAACCCTCTTATAGTTCTGCACCCTTGTCACATAATCTACGATACGCGGAGTGTAATTTCTATGGTTGACTATTTTCCTATAATTATGATCTTTCACTATCTGCGCATAATAGTCCGATGGGATATTTCTGAAATACAAATGATTCTTAAAAATCCTGCCCTTGTCCTCGACAGTCATCATGGACATATCTATAAATTGTAGCTTTATTTTCTCTGATTCAATAAAACTGTGCAGATCTATGTACGTTTCTTTTGCCTGTTGAAATATAGTCACCCTGGAATTCATTATGAGCTTTTTATTCTTATGCATTAAGATGTATTTGACCAGCGACATGAGCTCATTTTCCTGGGTCTCTTTCATCCTGAAATAATACTGCCCCAGACAATCATCCAGCAAAATGATCTCCTTTGAATCTTTATCTGTGGACAGTGCTTTCTTGATGCTCTTCAGATCCCCATTTGTCGTATATACGATCCGGTAACCACTCGCCGCATAGTAAAGCGCCAGCATCTTGGTCGTCAGAGTCTTGCCCGTTCCCGGCATCCCCAATATCATGAGCAGCCTGTCCTGTTCAAGAATGTCTATACACTGCCTGTAAGCCGTTGTCTCGACAAATTCCTTCTGCTCATTCTCTATATCGTAGAGCAGCGTCTCGCAGTCTATAAAAATATCCCTGTTATAAATCTCGCCCAGCACCCCTGTGGACTCAAGCCACAGCTTGTAATGTTTCCGAACTATATCCTCGTTCTCTGGGTCCTGAAGGAATTCATCTATATCATTTAACGACAAAATATTGCCAGAGTCTTCCATATACTCCGAGAACATCCCATAAATCTCCGTCTTATTTGCCGCGGTAAGTTCCACCGCACAACACACATAATATTCGTCTGGGGAAAGCTCAACCACCTTGGCAACTTCCTTCTTCAGGCTCGAAAGCAGATCTGCATACTTGCTTTTTATGTAGTGCTTAACCTGAATGACAACATTCTTTTTCACCGTATCATCCGTTATGTCTATGCCGCCATCCCTGCCTCTCGCAAATATCTGCAGCGGCTTTCCGAGTTTCTTCTGCATTATGTCTTTGCATAATATTTCAAATTCGTAGTCACATAGGTTTGAGTAGTTGTACATTTTTCTCCCCCAGCAATATTATTGCATGCTGATAAAGGCACTCTCGCTCCTTTATCAGTGTCGTAGGTTTCAGAGCCCTTAAAGACGTCTTAATAGTAATTCTTTCCTGGCACATATTATATAGGAGCCTTCCCTTATATTTGAACCAACACGGTAAACTTTTTCAGTAGCGGAGTGGTAAACTTTTTCGCTAGCGACTGAGTTCTATTTGCTATAGAACCATTGCTTTCTCATAATTATTGACTTTATATCATTCACTTTTATTTGTATTAATATAGTTAGAAGCTATAAAATTTTTATTCATAAAACCATAATCACAATTTAGTCTATTATTTATACTGCCAACATTTAAATTGGTTCTAATACTTTGTTCCTCTACCATTTCCACATGACAATCTTTGTACAATTTTTCGATTTCTTTTAATTCGACTACCTTCATATATTACCTCGCCACTATCTGAATATTAGAGATCACGGATTTCTTTTGATGATTTTCTATTATCTTAATAGTTGGTGTTCCATCCAACGTAATCATATATGCATGATGCACAGAGAGAATTTTATCCTGTAACTGACCATCATCCTCCATCATAGAAATCTTCAATCCTATACTCCTACAAAATTCTGCATTAAAATGTCTGCCATGAATTTTAGAATCATCATGTTCATTCAATTTAGAAACAATTTTTTTGATAATTTTATTATCGTCTAAATTATTTTTATCAAACATGCATGTTCCAAGCCACTCTTCTATAAGTTTACCAGAAAGTTCAATAGCGTCAATAGCCGTTTTCATAAATGCTGCAGGATATTGCTGAAGCTTTATAGCCCAATACTGCGCATTTTTCGGGTTATCTAACAGATCTTTCTTCGCTTCCTCAAACTCCATCATTATATTATATGCTGGAATTCCATTGAACTGCGGATCAATCGGACCAAGACTTGACTGTTTTCCCATTATTATTTCCTTTGCTGAACAAGCGATCATAGTTCCTGCTGACATTGCAAGCTGTGGAACAATCACTCTAATATCATTACCAAATTTTGCTCTAAGATAACTGACAATTGCCTCAGCAGCCGCAGGAGAACCTCCTGGTGTATGTAATATCAAATCTAAACCTTTACTGCAATCCAAACCATGAATACATGTCATAAAGCCTGTCATATCAGCATCATTAATATCTAGATTATTTGCCTGCTTATTTAACCATGATGAATAATACGCTATTGTGTTTCTCCCAGTATATTCCGAAAGTTCCTTCAAATATTTACGTCTAATGTAATCATATTGTGATTGTGTCTCATTTACTTCTTTAAGTATATCATTCCAGCTTCCCATACCTTTCTCCTTCACTGTCTTTTAAATTTATCGAGTTGCTTTTGATTTTGTAAACACCCCACCCATAATGTGCCGTTCGTATAAGTCTGTTTACATAACATTCGAATTGCCGCCTAAATTACTATAACGCTGCATATAATTTTTACTATACAATTATATCATATAATTGTTCGATTATCTATATATTAAGTTAATCTTATGTGTGATGATTATAAATTTATAGACTTTGAAAAATATTCGACCTGTTTTATATGTGTCTCTTCTCTCGCAATATCTTTAAACTCAATCATCTCAAGAAATTTTGCTATTTCATTTTCATTCATTGATGCAAAACTCCATGTACCAAAAGCCCTCTTTAAGTAGCTAACTAAATCAGACTCATGACTTATATAGTTATTCTGTTTTACTGTTTTTATTTTTAATTTTCTCTTTGAAATCCCACCAAATACTGTTATCGCCTTTAACGTGACAAATCCAAACCTCTGCCTTAAAATCTCACGCAAGAACCTATAATGTGATTCATTCTGATTCAGTCCATACAAGGACTTCTTTATTCTTGTTTCTTTTCCTTTTATGAATCTATATGCACAAAGCCTTCCTTTGTATTTTTTATTATTTGTTTTGCAATTTTCAATCTTTGTGTATTTTTCATTTGTTAGAAATTTGCATTCAATCACAAACACGCCCTTGTAAATCACTATGATATCCATCTGTAATGTCTTATAGCCAAGTTCACAATTAATATAGTTATCCGTTGCAAAGTATGTGTTTCTCATGATTATTGCTTCTTTAGGCAGTTTTGCCTTTAACTCCTCATATACCTTTCTCTCAAATTCCTCCCCAATTTTCGTTTTTTCATTCTCCATGTTCATTTGTCCTTTCATATTATTTGAGGATATTTTTTACTCATTAAAAAAATATACTTCCTATAATATACAGACGTATTTTTTTCAGTTTTTTGCGAATTTTTTCATTTTTCCACAAAAAAAGTTGACGCACATACATACGTCAACTTTCACATACAACATCCATTTTATATTTACCTTTTACAGCTCACATTCCTTTCCACGAGCCCCTGCATTTACACCTTCCAAATACAATCACTTTTTCCACTTAGAAATACATTCATCTATACTTGGATATAATTGATAGTTACTACAACCTAGCTCTTTCATCACAATTTCTTTCCATTCCTTATCCGTATTCCCGAAATAAGAAATATGCCATTTCGCATCTTCTGTTCTGGGAGCAACCTTTACGGAATCTAGTTCCGTCTTTGCGGGCTTACCAAACATCTTCATGAATTCTTTGCTATATTGCACGTTTCTCGCAGCTTGTTCCCTTTGCTGCCATCTTTCCATGGAATTTGCGGCATTTTCATTCGCTATATTGTGATATCCAATCTCGTCAATTATAAACTGCATTCGCTGATTCAGTTCATCCAGCTCATCCAATTCATCTTCTGCCTCAAGTTCACCTGATTCTTCTTCCGCATTGTACAAGGACGGCACTTTACTGCATCTCATCAGAAAATCAAAATACTCAATATCCACAGGACTCATCGACTGTCCCAAGACATAGATGTCTTTAATCTCCTCACACATTACACCATTCATTGCCAGGAACATGCACAGGATCTGGATATTGTCCTGGCAGTGCTTATCTGTTTCATATAAGATTTCATCCACCAAATGCAATCCCCAAAAGCGTCCTCCCATTGTTGCAAGCAGCGTTTCCGGTTCCTGCGGATGTCGATTGTGTCCAAAAACAATAGATTTTTTGTCTGTGGCCTCACCGTGTATATGAAATTCTCTCATTTCGTCGACGCCAAAGCGTTTTCGTAGCGTATCTGTATAGTTAAAATTGATGAACACACAGTTATCTCCAAACTGATACCCTGCATCTTCCTTTGTAATAGAAATTGATGCGATCCATCCACAAAAAGCCTCTGTTAAAATTCTTTTTGCATTACGGATCGACCTTCGCATGTCTTTTAGATCACTTCTCTCTTTTCCAAAGAAAAGATTAAGTCGTTCTGCATCGATATCAGCCAATGAATTTTCAAAATCATTCCAAAATTCGTTATCAAGTTCCCCTGGCTCAAATGGGTCTCCATAAATCAACTCTACATCTGACCATTCTTCAGCCGTACCGTCAGAACTGACATACCTGCGCTTTTTGATATGGAGCTTTTTCAAAATTTCATCCAAGTGTTCATGGTAATATGTCTGAAAATCCGCATAAGACGTATTCAGCCCTTGCCACCTATCAAATCCGTTTCCAATAACTACTATGGTATCTATTTTTGAAGAGGGGGCAGTAGGTTTCTTCTTTTTTCTGAAAATCATCTCATTCACTTCTTTCTTAAATGTATTGTATTCACAGAATGTTCACTTGTACCTGACACCACTAATAATTATATTGTCTTATTTCTTAACTTCTTCATATCTCTTTTGACCTTTTCTGTTACACAACTTATCATATCATTTCTCTCCTTCTCCTGTTCAACTTGATGCAACCTTTTATCCTCCTCGCCAACACAATATCTTAAAGGCAACATTACTCCTCCACTCATTGCAATTGCCACCTCACATAACCTCGCTATATTATCACTATTTAAAATAATCATCATTTTTAGCTTATCAAAACGATTCATATTCTCTTCCATCAAATAATCCCATATATTGGGTAGTTCTACAACCGGATAGTACGCTAATTGAGAGTCTGCATTTAATTGACTTTTATAAATACCATATCTTGCCCCAATACTATTAGTCTGGAATACAAAAACGTACAAACCTGCCAATATCAGTATTATCTCTATAGCTTTTACTACTTTTCCTATGCCCCCAAAATTTTCATCTTTTTCATACACTTTACGAATATACTTCTTTGCAACTTTATCACACACAATCAAGATAGAAGTCAAATATAGTATTTTTGACCATAAATTTATATATACCTCTGCACCTGCGGTATTTCTAGCAACCTCCCCCTCATCATAATGTAATGTAACGTCCGAATAAAACTCCTGTTGTATATCAGGTGTAACTGCTTTTGCAAGTAATTTACTAATATGAGGATAGGCTAATGTACATACTAAATATGATATTGCCAGTCCTATCATCAAAATAACCGTGTTTCTACTACAATTATGTCTATTCTTCATTTTTCCTCTTTCTGCATTTCCATGCTATATCTATTTCACTTCCTATATATCTTTTTTTACATCACATGCAATTACCGTAGATACAAATCTTTCAGCCTTTTTGTTTGCTGCAATCACGCAAATTCCAAACATAGTAACTAAGTAAATAATAACATTCCACCTTATCTGGATTACATCTGTAAATAGCACAAATAATATATACAATATCAGCGTCACCAAAGTGGAAACCGTCATATCTCTACACAACAAGTAATCACGCTGTATGATTTGAATTTTAATATTGTCCTCATTCTTTATATACATCGAATACCATAAACCATTTTCATACAACCTACGTTTTTTCTTATCACCTGGCATTTCAACATATAATTTAGGATAACGCCCTTTTATATCTTCAACAGTAAATCTTTTGTCAATATTCTTCTCTCTAATTTTCGAGAAGATTTTTTCACCCGGCTGTGTCCTCCACTGAAATACTATGTGCATCTTCAAGTCACTTGATATGACTGAATCAAACACCATAACCAATGCATATATAGCTCCCGATACTACGCCCGCTTCAATAATTGTACATAGCAGCTTTAAATATCCCTCATTCATAACAATTCCATCTACGAACGACATTTCAGATAAAACTATAATTGCTAACACATTAGCAATTACAAATTCTTTAAGTTCTTTCTCTCGGTAATCCTTAATATTCATATGATCGACTCTCCTATTCTAACTATATAAAAGATTTACTTCAATAAACGATAACCTGCACAAATTCGAGTCATAATGTCTCCAGATTTTTTGTACATATTTAATTCTGCATCTGTAATATTAAACTTAAACCCATACGGAGTCCCATCACGCACCTCACAAAAAGGATTTTTAATATTGGGCACATATATTTTCTTCCTCCTATACCTCTTTAAATTATTTGGCATACATGTTGTCGCCACGATCACAGTCTCAGGAATCCTGTTAATATATTTTTCTAAGTAATGCCTCACCTGATCTGTATGTCCAGTTATAAACATAATATCTATATCTGTATGTCCTAACGGCATAAGATGTATATATCTTCCCTCCAAATAATTTGGAAGGAAGTACAAATGAAATACATCATACAAAAAGTCCATTCTACCTGACAACTCGTTTCTTTGCGATTCGTGTACTAAATAACGCATTCCTACCAACTCCTATAATACGATCCCTTAACAGCAGTAATTCCAAAAGAAGTCACTTCACAGGTCTGATCACCATCTAATGTATTGTATATTACATACCCTCGTTTTGGTAATTTATCAGATCCCCCATTAGTGATTCCTGTATTATCTGAGACGTAATAAATGGTGCTATTGTCTTTTACTTCAAATATTTGATCTGCTTGATCTTTTTTCCCATGATGGGGCAACTGAATTGCTGCATGCTCTTTTATATTTTCCTTAATTGCCTCAAAACTGCTATCTCCTGTTAGGAGAAGTTTCTTTCCACCTCCAAAATCAATAGACAACTGTGTACTTACCGCATTTACGATTGTTTCCTTATCAACCATATCGCTTTCCCTACTGTCTATTCTTTTTGATACTGCATTGAGCGCATATTCCTTATCTGGTCCAGGTATTGATATTCCCTCTGCAACATCTTTTTCTAAAAATATATCTATAAGGTCAACCTTTTCAGATAAAGAATAAATATTGTCATAAACTTCTTCTATACTTTTTGCAATAGAATCACGCTTGCGACGTCCATCATCTACCAAATCAAGAATTTCGTCTTTATACTTAAGAAGCAGCATTGTATAAACACCAGATACCAGATTTTTATCAATCATATATGGAATACCATCAAAATGATCACTATCATTATGTGATAAAACTACTTTTGTTTTATCATAGCCATTATTCCTCATATACTCCTCAACACGATCTGCATGTTCCTCACAACCACAATCAAATACTACTAACTCCAGTCCATTATCTACTATAATACAATCACCATTATTCTTATCAACGTCATCATATTCTTTAGAACTCAAAAATACTACTTTCATACATTATCCTTTCTACGTAACTATAACTGTTTCAATAACCAAAACACCCCCTTCGCCATATCAGACAAGGGGGTATTGACACTTAAACTTCCATTCGACTTTTAGCTATGATGAGCTTCTGATGCACAATGTATACAACCATCAGCTTTGTCATAACCTAACATCTTAGCGTGCTGCACAGCCTGTACTCCATTTGAGAATACTCCAAGATAGAGTTTATTCTCATCTGAGGGCATAAACTTGCACGTACTCAGATGTACTTCATTATCGCAATTAGGATTGTGCCTTGTGTCCTTATTTAAATAATAAGTACCCACTAGTTTTCCTTATTTTTTATATTTACATCCTTTTAAGCTTCCAATCCGTACAAGCACTGGTTTTTCCTATCTTTTATAACAAAGTATCTTTCCCCGAGATCCTTTGTCCATTTTTTCAAAGGTGCCATTTTGTGAAAATATGCCACTGTATGTCCATGTTGTCCTCTTAAATATTCCTCATGGACCTCCGGAGGAAATACATATCCTATGCATCCCTCAATGTGATAATCTATTGCCCGAACATTCTCTGGCGTAAATGTATATTTTTCTTTGTACTCCATTAATATACTCAAAGCATCCATTATCACGTTTCTATAGTCGCCCTCATATAATAGGTATGCAAGCTCAACCACTGCCGGCTTATCAAAATTACTCGCACGCAACGTTGCCGGATAATTGAAAAATATTGCAATTTGAAAAAGCTCCGTTTCCCAATCTTTATATATGGACAATGCTATATACCTCTTATCAACATTCTCCTGATCAAATGTTAGGCCTTTTGCCTTATTGTATGAGTTCTTCAAAAAACAGAAATTATCAATGCAGCAATTATGCTTATCATTATCCATGTGGTCAATAACAAAGCCTTTTTCCTTCATCTCATTACAAAAATCATCACCATACCATTTTTTCATAACGTATGAATGCAAATAACCATATTTCGAATTATACACATATCCCTTACTATTCAGCCCCCATGTAACACTTTGTATTTCGTCTACATAATCATCTCGTATGGTAGCATGAACTACAAAATCCCATTCCGGCCGAGATATATAAATAACGTCTCCACAAATATCGAATGTATTTTTACTCAAATATTCATTATCTTCCTTTCATTCTATAAAACTATAAAATTGTCACATAATCTATCCTATCATCATTCCATACATTCCACCAACCTTCAACCAGATCAGCTTCATGCCTCATATACTTTCAATAGGCATCACCTCTCTCTTAATAAATCGATAAAACAACAATTCAATGGGAATCGACCGAGTGAGTAAGTACCTGCTTACCATTATGGTCAAAGAATAAAAGAAACCATTGACTATACCTACATCATAGGTTAATATTGGATATGGTTATGCATTAACATTCTATGTAGGTATGTTGATGTTCTTTGGTTTGAGAAATCGCTGCAACTTTTTCTCAAACCTTTTTTTATTATCGTACACTCAGTATATCACGCAATTCTATATTGTCAAGTTTTTTGTCTATTTAACTATGTTTCGGTAAATTAATTAACTTTTCCATTTTTTCGTTGATAATTCCACTATCAAATGTTAAACTTATATTGAGGTGAACTTATATGGCATTATCAGGAACAAAAATATTCTTTGACCCAGTACTCGGTCAAAACCTTCGGGATTTTCGGATAAATTACAACAAAAAAGCAAAGGATGTTGCAGCGCACATAGGAAAAAGCGGTGCATATATATCAAAGCTTGAAAAAGGGCAGATAAAACAGATAAACCGCAACGACCTTGTAAAAATATTAAACTTTATAACAGGCGAAAAGAACGGATACGAACTATTCATAGAATCAAATATAAAAGATATGAATCCTGACGAATTAACCAAGTCTATACCTATCAACAATTTCGACTGGATTGAACGTCAAATTCCAATTCCGCAGGAATATGTAGCTTACATATCAGCCAAAATAACTAAACTTAATACAACCACTGATGAACTGACACAGTACATAAATGCAAATGACGATTTAGACGATAAATTCTTTGCGGATCATAATATCGACAAAAAAGATTTGATGCCAAATCAATGGAATATCTATTTCGAAGCAGACTGTTCTAATGTCCACAGAGAATATATATATGTTGTTATTGATGACCAACTTATTGACAACATAATAAATCATAAGATACTAAAGACATCCTACCTTTTTCTGTATATGGTTGTCTATCAACTATACAAAATTGAAGAAACTAAATCACAACCATACCTGAGCGCAGGCAAACTTCAAAAAATAAAAACACGTACAACTAAAAAACTGCGAGATTTCAAAATCTACACAATGGTTGATAAACAGATGGCAATCAGAAACGCTGCCACAGGTATCGATACAGACTTAAAACTTAGCTCATATGATTCAGAAAACAGAAAACTGGTAAACGAATTAAATGATGGATTATTTTTTATGTCTGAAAGAGATGTGGAATACGTGAATAAAAAACTATGCAGCATAATATCCACCTTAAAAAACACAAACTCATTTGGATTGGCTTATATGGCACTTGATTTATCACCTTTATATAAAGCAAATTCTACTACAAAAAAAGAATTTCTAAATGCTGTTCAATCATTAGCAAAAGAATATGCCAGCACTGACGCAGATAGTTTGGAACAATTTTAATTTTATAATAACAGAAAGCCAGCCCACCGGGCTGGCTTTCCACAAAGCTCATATATTAATCTCTACTCCACTGTAACGCTCTTCGCCAGATTCCTTGGCTTATCCACATCAAGTCCCCTGGCAACAGACACATAATATCCAAGTAACTGCAGTGGCACCACAGCCAGACTAGCAGCGAAATGCTCATCCGTCTTAGGAACATACACAGTAAATTCTGCCGTATCTTCTATTGAATAGTTACCAACTGTCGTAAGTGCCATAAGCGAAGCTCCACGGCTCTTACACTCAACCATATTGCTGATAGTCTTCTCATAGAGCTCAGGCTGTGTCAGTGAACCAATTACAAGAATTCCATCCTCAATAAGGCTTATCGTTCCATGCTTCAATTCTCCCGCAGCATATGCCTCGGAATGTATATAGCTGATCTCCTTAAGCTTAAGGCTTCCTTCAAGACAAATAGCATAATCTATGCCACGTCCCACAAAGAAAATATCCTGTGCATTTGCCTGCTTAGCAGCAAACCACTGTATTCTCTCCTTATCTTCAAGAATCTTATTAATCTTATCAGGTATAGTCTCAAGTTCCGCTATATAATCCGTATACTGTTCATCTGTAATCTGTCCACGAACTCTGGCAAACCCAATTGAAAGCATATATCCAGCAATGAGCTGTGCGCTGTATGCCTTAGTAGTTGCAACCGCAATCTCTGGACCAGCCATAGTATAGAACACATTGTCAGCCTCACGCGCAATCGAAGAACCTACAACATTCACTATACCAAGAGTCTTTACGCCCTGATCCTTTGCAAGACGAAGTCCTGCAAGAGTATCGGCAGTCTCGCCCGACTGGCTGACAACAATAACAAGATCATTCTTGTTGAGTATTGGCTTTCTATATCTGAATTCTGATGCAAGTTCTACACGAACTGGAATTCTAGCGAGGTCTTCCATAACATACTGTGTTACCACTCCTGTATGATATGCAGAACCACAGGCTACAATAATAACCTGAGAAATGTTCTTAATATCATCCTCACTAAGTCCTACATCACTCAGATCTATTCTACCATCCTTCATCTTAGAATTCATAGTATCCTGAATAGCCCTTGGCTGCTCATGAATCTCCTTCATCATGAAATGCTCATATCCGCCCTTCTCTGCAGCTTCAGCATCCCACTTGATCTCAACAAGATCTTTTTGAATCTCATCTCCATCAAGATTATAGAATGTAGCCTTTCCATCAGCCAGACGCCCCAGCTCCATATTGCCAATATAATACACATTTCTTGTGTACTTAAGTATCGCCGGCACATCAGACGCAATATAGCAGTTACCGTCAGCCACACCTATGATCATAGGACTGTCCTTTCTGGCAACATAAATCTCATTTGGATATTCCTCAAACATCATGGCAAGAGCATACGAACCACGTATACGAACCATGGCATGATTGATAGCATCCACAGGGGTATGCTCATACTTCTTGTAATAATAATCAACCAGCTTCACGGCAACCTCAGTATCAGTAGATGAATAGAAAGAATAGCCATTCTTGATAAGCTTCGCCTTCAGCTCCTGGTAATTCTCTATGATACCATTATGTACACCAACTACATTGCCATCATCACTTGTGTGGGGATGTGCATTTGTCTCTGATGGCTCACCATGTGTCGCCCATCTGGTATGACCAATACCACATGTTCCAAATACTGCATGTCCCGCATCAGTCTTCTCTATGAGTCCTTTCAAACGCCCCTTGGCCTTAACTATCTTGATATTCGAATCATTGTCCCTTACAGCTATACCTGCTGAATCATATCCTCTGTACTCAAGTTTTGACAGTCCATCTAAAAGGATAGGTGCTGCCTGTTCATTTCCTACGAATCCTACTATTCCACACATAGTTTTTTCTCCTCTGCATTTTTAATATGATTTTAAATCAACGGATTATATTATACTACTTTACCCTAATTCTTCAAATATTTTGAAATCACTTCTTATCATTTGATACTTTTCCCACGGCACAGATCTTTCACTTGTACCTGACACTCTAGCTTATAGCACCCTAGTATTATTCACAGAATGTTCATCTGAACCTGACACCTCAAGCATCCTCAGCATTGGGCTTATCCTTTGGAGTCCTGACACGGGCAGGGATGATAGCTGTGCTATAGTGTTCAGCCATTTCCTGATAAGTTTCATTGATCTACTGGTCTTTCCATCCACCATTGTGGACAACTGCTGTCTTACAGTTATCTGATACGAGAATTCTGGCAACACCGCCAAAGAATTCGTACTTATGAACATGAGCAGCGATCCATGATTTCTGCTTCATATCCAGAAAGGCTTCTCATACGCATACTGGCTGTAAATCATTACACCAACGAATATGTAAGCCTTTAATATCTCACCGGTATCCGGGTCAATGATTGTTGCAGGATCACCTGCCCAGTCAACCTCAACCTGCTCACCTGGTTTGCGACTGATGTGCATTGTAGCACGTCGTTTCTGCTCATCCTGTTGAATGTGGTAGCAGAACTGGGAATACATAAGTGGCTCATCGCCGTTGGCACGGCAGTCATCCATGTATTCAGTCAACAGGAGTTTCTTACTGACTCCATTGCGGAGCAACTCCTTACGGATGTAATCATAGTCAAGCATCCTTTTATTGGATGCGACTTGGTTTGCAGAAGGAATGAACTTTTCTGCGAGCACAGCATCGGTATCGTTTTCGTCAAGAGGCCAGGAAATATCTAGTTCCCTAGCTCTTTTTAAAATGCGATTGACCATCTTCTTGGATACATTGCAGCTGTCGGCAATGTTCTTCTGACTGAGTCCCAGACCACTAAGTCTGAGAATCTCTCGATACTTGGTCATGGTCATGACCTCCCTTGAATGTATTTACACCTCTTGGTGCATGAGTACATTCTAAAGGATTTATTATAATGGTTTCCACCACCAGAACGCTGGCTTCCTTAAAAGCGGATTTGTGGTTTCCTATTCCCGGACAGCAGGGACACGAAGTCCGGATTATTCAACAAAATGTTCACAGAATGTCCTTTTGCACCTGACACCTCAGACTCATATGAATGGACACACTTTCAAACACTGATAGCACCGCACGCACTTGCTTCCATCAATCTGTGGATATTCAAATCCCTCTTCGTCCTCTACCATAGAAATAGCTTCTTTCGGACAGATGGCATAACAAGCTGTACATCCACAGCATTCTTCTTTTCTTTTATATAGTACTGGTAATTCTTTTTCCATATCTAATCACTCCACCGTCATACTCTTTGCAAGGTTTCTTGGCATATCGACATCCAGTCCCTTTGCTACACTTACATAGTATCCCAACAGCTGCAGCGGAATCACAGCTAAGTTTCCAATGAAATGCTCATCTTCCTTCGGAACATATACAGTAAAGTTCACTTGATCTTCAATCTCGTACTTTCCATAAGTAGTCAGCCCCACCTTATAGGCATGATCAGAAGTTAATGAAATCCCGGCTTCACCACGGAAGCCGTCCGTTCCAAAGTATTTAGACATTTTTTATTCTCCTTACAATCAAACACGAAACACAAAGAGTAAGCCGTATTCTACATTACTCTCTGCCCCCCCGATTACTCGAAGCATACTTTTCATTATTTTCTTTGTCTTCCTTTTAGCTCTTGTTTTTAAAGAATATTTAATCGGGGGGGCATATTTTCCTTCTAATTCTTCAAAGCTCATTGTGTGCATATCGTCAAAAAAAGTATCTCTTTGTGATGGCCTTACACAAGACTTATATTCAGCCGGATTTCCTTTTACACCAGCTTCATATGTCACTTCTTTTAATTTCATTTCGCAACTGATATAGTTAAATATTTCTTGTCCTTTTTTTGTTCGAATTAATACAAGAGATGTTCCTAACCCATTATTCATTTCAGGAGCAACATCTTTAATTCCCCAAAAATCTGCAACTGTTAAATCAGACATTTTCTCTTTCTTTACCATACACTCATAGCAAGATGGACGCAAACAATAATCTCTCAGAAACATCTGCATATATGGGTCTTTATCTTTAGATATATAAAACTTCTTTACGGAATCTTCCGGAATAGTGCTCGGAACTTCCTTCATTCCAAAGTCAACCCAGCTATCATCTTTGCAACGGAAATTGATTTCTTTCAATTTTCCGCCCATTTTTTTCTCTTGATCTCGTGCGTATTCTCTCCACAATGCTGGTGATGGTGCTCCGTGGCAAATAACATCCATACAGATTAAATTATCATAATCCTTTCCCAGAAAGGTCTTCAATCCGTTTACTTGACAGCCTGTCCCTGTAAATAACACAAGTTTTCCTGCTTGTAACTCTTTCTTAACACTCTTAAATGTATTCCCAACCTTTGCTTGCAGATATTTTGATCCACGGAGCTTTGTTAGCCCTTCACTATCTGTAACTCCAATAAATTCCGCCGAATAGCAATCTTCCGACATCGCAACACCGTAAACAATACCACTCTTATTCAGCACATACTCTGCCAGAGAAGAAAATACCGCTCCAGAAGAACTGCTCAATCTCACATCTTTATCTTTGTTATAACAAGCATATACTTTTTCTGGCTTCACTTGTATATCCTCCTCTTCCAGTTCCTTTTATACAAATCCGACTAGCTCTATTGCCATCACGATCGACAACAGACGACATGTTGTCAAAAAGGATTTCTCTGGGTACACCACCAGTAGCCTTAAATGATGCTATCAAGCAGTCAAATACATCCTGTCTTGTTTTATATAGTTTGTAAGTAAAGACGGGGTATCTAGAATAACCCAATTTATAATCAAACACCTGAAAGGTGAATGGTTCTCCATAACGATTGTGAAGAGTTACATCTTTCTTCCAATCAACCTGTGCTTGTACTCCCATATCCGTTTCATAACGGGGATGACCTTTTTCAGTCTTCTTGGGTTTCAAGCCTTTGGATTTAACATATTTATTAAAGTTTGAGTATGTTCCAATACCGGAATCAACCTCATCCATGATATATTCATAGACCGCTCTGACATTAGCTCCTCTAAGTGAAAGCTTTGTCTTAATAAGGTCATAATGCTCATCGAGTCTGCTGGACTTATTATGATGCTTAGGCTTGCCTTCGTATCCGTCATAAAACCTTTTGACAGTCCTACGATCCAGGTCATACAGACGAGCCAGTTCTGAAAAGTTTGGTTTTATATTGCTCAACTTTAGTATCTGAAGCTGAGTGATTAATCCTTTATCCATGGTGAAAATCCTCCAATGGAAATGATACCAATCACAAGAGGGATTGTACATTTTTATTTTCCACTTTTTGTACATTTAAATAGTATCATTTACAGTAGAATAATCAAATCCGCCTGGAAATGTATCAACACAACCGCTGATATGCAGATTCCTCGGATACTTTGCCAGTATTATCCCTTCTCTTTCATTCCTTTATTTCCTTAAGATTTTTCTAATTGGTCCCCAAATAAGCTGCTTCTCTTCTTCATTCATTCCTAAGAAATACATTGAGAAACCATACACTGTGGCATAAATAACTGCAAACACTCCCAATTTAACGAGACCAGTAATATTGACTAACTTCATAATAGCAATACCAACCACGCAAGGCACAATCAATGCTGGAATAAATTTAGCAATCTCTTTCCAAAAATAAATCATGTTCATTCCAATTCGTGCATGATAATACCAGTTCATGAAGATAGCATTACCCGCAATAAGAGAAATAGCTGTCCCAAGCGCAGCACCAGCTGGTCCCATAAGTTTAATCAGTGGAATGCTGATAAATACGTTGGCGATTGCAATTGCCAAATAGACAACTGCTCTTGCTTTATGCATGTTCTTTGCACGTTGAATTTCAATTCCCAAATTTTGTATTAATGGAACTGAAACCGGAATAATCAGCAACAATGCCACAGCATATGATGCGTCATATTCTGCCCCTGCCCATATTTTTACAAAAGGAACTCCAAAAAATATAAATCCAGATAAAATCAAGCCTAAAACCATAAATTGGATTCGTCCAACCTTTGTAAAAAGTATAGTCAATTGATTATTATCATTTGTCTCTGCAACAATGCGATTTACTTTAGGAACAAAAACATTTGACACAGACGACGAAAACTGAAGATATAATGTATTAATCTGTCCGCCTACTCCATACACTGCAACTGCTGTCGTACCAGCAAATCTTCCTAACAAAAATTTATCTACGCTCCAATTAATTTGATCGATAATCTGATTCAGGAAGATGAAAAAAGTAAACACCCACATTTCCTTAAGCAAACTAAGTTGAAGTCCTCTAAACGCGAATCTGATACGTAATTTTCTAAAACAATAGAACATATTAGATATCAATAACACAAATGTAAGAAATGTTGTTACGGATACCATGCCTATAGATCCGTACCCCATAATAAGTACTGGCAACGTCAAAAAAGGACTAAATAAATTCTGAAGAAGTATCAGCAGTTTTTGAAACAGAAACTTTTCGTGCGCCGTAATTGAGCAGTTAAATACACTATTCGGAAACGTCATTGCAAGGTTTATAATGAGCAGTCCCATCAAAACCTTAGCGGTAGCATATTCGCTTTCTGTAAGACCCGTACCAAAAATGCCTCGAATATTTCCTATCATTACAAGTCCACATAAAACACAGATAACAGAAATGGAACAGAAAATAAGCATAAACATTCCGTTCAACCTTGCAACGCCATCTTCATCTTTCTGTGCTTTATACCTTGAATAAAACCGTAAGTAGGAACTTCCAAATCCCAAACTTAAAAGACTCAAGTAAGAAACCACCGAATACACTAACTGATACAATCCGTATTCGCTTTGTCCCAAAAGGCGCAACATAATAGGGGTGTAAATTAAACTAACTAATATTTTTACTAATTCACCAGCATATGATAGTATAACACCGGCTTTTCGCTGATTAATCATATTTTTCATTTTTCAAAATTTTCTATTCTAAACCTTTCATTTATTAGACTCATTTACTATACTAACCTCATCCTGTTTGAACCCCAATATAATTTTTGCGACATTCAATCAATTCTTCAATGCGCTACTCAAAAACTCTCTGGAAGATTTTTGCATAGTAAGAACATTTTTATCGACAATCGAGTAATCGATTGGATTAACTGTTTTGGTCACTAAATTTTCATTAATAGAAATGACACGATCCGGCGTTCCGTACAGTTTCACTAAATCATATATTCTAACGTTCATCAAATCTTCAGGATTATTTGTTGGTCTCTCTAACAAATAAAACTCTTTATGAAAAACATAAGAAAATACACCTGCATGGAATGAATCTGTTACAACAATTTCTGCGTGCTGGATAAGACTAAGAAATTCTGGAATTCCAATATCATATAACTGTACATCACCAAAATGCCAATCCTGTGTCTTAAACTGAAAAACACTGCTATTAACAATGTGTGGAAGCGTGACAAGCTTTAATCCATTTTTCTTAGCAAATTCTTTTATTTGTTTTCTTTGATTTCGGTCATCACCAAGCATATAACAAAAAATATACTTTCCATTGATGCGCCGCTTTCCTGCTAACTCATGCCAGCTTTCTCTGTCTACTAAAAGTGTCGGATCTAATACATGCTTTGTGTTATCAAAAATGCACCTTTTAAACTGCTCCACCGTTGCCTCTTCTCTTAACGAAACAGCAGAATATTTAGCTAATGCCTTTTTCATATATTGAATATACACATCCGGCAGGTTGCTTACCGATACGCTTGATGCATATGAAAAAACAATTTTATGATCTCTAGCATTTAAAAAATTGAATACATATCCATCATCAACCACACCTGGTTTCCAGATCTGATCGCTTCCACTTATAAAAATATCATATTCCTTTTTACACTCAGAAATTGTTTCTTCTGTATAAACTTTAGAATGCCTAATAGATTTTTCTCTAAATTCCGATACTTTTTCTGTACGCGAATTCAAGCGTTCTGAATACCGCTTTGCAAAGAATCTTGTTACTATTTTAGAATATACGCGCCATACTACTTCAGCAATGCCCATTTTTACCAGTTTCTGCATTTTCGTCTGTTGTGGCGGCAGATATAACGGCTTTATATTCTCCCTTTTATAAGAGATTAGTTCGCTATCATATCCCAATTCACTAATATACTTATCCAAAGCATAGGCTTGCAATAAGCCACCATAGTTTTTACTATTATAATAAAGTGAAATTATACCTACTTTTTTCATCTGACCTTAATAATCCTCTCACTTACTATCTATGAACAGCATTCAAAAAACCGTCATAAAGAGTAACCAATGTTATTTTGCTTGAATCAATGTTATAACCTGCTTCATTTATTTCATCCAAGTGTGATGTTCTTGTTTTTTCCCAATTTACTTTTTCATTCATCATCCTTTGTGCCCATTCAAGCGGAGTTTCATTTAAAGAATAATACCTGATATTTTCTGTAAGTTTTGTGTCTTCTGGAACTCGATCTGAAGCAAAACAAAATAATCCAGACGTCTGTGCCTCAACCGCAACCATTCCTAATCCCTCCATTTTAGAAGGAAAAAGAAGTATGTCCATTGCAGAATACCATTTTTCAACATCACCCACACTTCCCATAAACAGGCATTTATCCGTTATCTCAAGCTCTTTTGCTAACTCTCTAACCGGTTCATCCAGTTCTCCCGCTCCTAGCCATAATAGCCTGGCATCAGGCACTAATTTCTGGAATTCAGCAAATACTCTTACCGAAAAAAACGGATTCTTTAAATAACTCAATCGTCCGACTACTCCAACTACAACAGCATTTGTCAGCCCAAGGGATTCTCGAATTTGATTTCTATTCTCCTTGTTGAACACATATTTTTCGGCATGAATTCCATTAGGGAGAATTTTAAAATTTCCTATCCCAAAGATTTCGTCGCCTGCTGCTGTAGAGCAAGCTAAATGTGCATTAGATAAAATTGAACATAAACTATCAAAAACAAATGATTTGATTTTGTTTTTATTGGTGTCTGCCAGTTTCTGTGCATGGCTATGATACACTCTAACAGGCACTTTGTTTTTGTACGCAGACAAAAGAACGGCCGTTCCGTTATGATTTGGCACATTTACATGAACAACATCATACCGTTGCTTCATAATTTCATCCAAAAATCTCATCTTTTTCTTACTGATATAAGAATCAACTTTTGGAAGAAAAAACACCTTTCCACCATTTTTAACAACTTTCTTTTCATAAGGTGAATTAACTTTTTTAAGCACTAAAAAATCAACACAGCTTGAATGAGTCACAAGTTCATCGTAATAATTCATCATACAATTAGTGACTCCATTATTCTGTGTAAAACTATTCACTACAATAAGGACTTTATTTTCATTCATTTTTCTCCCTCTCATATAAACCGATATGGTACCACTCCATAGAATTCTGCTGCTTTGGTTATCGTCAGCCAAACAAAGTAAAAGCCAAACATAAAATATATGCAAGCTCTAACAATTGGCTTATTGGATTTCAACTTCATTGAACTGATTACATAAGGGCAAAGAATCAAAACAAAAGGTGTAAAGTATAGCGAAAATCTGTTCAGAATATTCATGCGAAAAATCAGCAAGTTAAATGTCGACGCTATCAAAACCATGTATAGTAAAAAACTCTCATTTTTCGCCAAACAATACGCACTCTCATCATCTTTAAAAAGATGCTTTTCTGTTTTCTTTTCCCATACCCAAACATAATAGCCTAGTAAAAATGGCACAAATGCAAGGATGAAATTATAAATCGTCTGGAGATTTATATGTCCAACACCTTCCGATGCACTTGTCAAATATCGTTCATAATTATTTCCTGTTCCAAAGAAATTGAGTGCAACCGTATAGAAATTCATATAAAACAAGTAAAAAACCACCATTACTCCTACACCAATGATTATTTGCTTTTTTGTGAACCTTAGCCGATCAAACAGAATCATCAGTATACACAAAATAGCTGAGCTATGAAAGGTTGATGCCAACAAAATCAACAATGCAAATTTTATATAATCCTTTAGCCTTCTTTCGCTGTTATTCATCAATGTATAGGCAACCAATATGATTGAAATCGCCAGTCCTTGCCTCATCATTGTCATAAATCGATAATAAAAACAAGTGAATAGCATAAGCTCAGTGCTTAGTATAACATCCGTCGATTCCTTATAAATAAAATAACCGAATGCCGCACACATTAGGAAAGAAGTTGCAAAAATAAAAAATTGTACATCGCTTGAAAAAACATGTAAGAATCTAGTAAAATAGCAATATCCAATTTCGTAGCCAATCGTAGTTGAAAATGTAGGAATCTGCGACCAGCTATAATCTCCAATCATATTAAAACGTTTTGCATAGTGCCCCACTAAATCCGTTCCAACACTTGGATCTCTTAATCCCGCTACTAGAATCAAAACGCCAAAAGTCACAATCAGATATATCTTTCTCCGTCTATCAGAACTGTTCGCTCGATACAAGTTTCCGTATATATATATATATACAGCTAATACAAAATATATTGCCATCTTTATTCTCCTCTTTAACTTTTCCCCACCAGCTCTTTCAGTTTCTTTTTCAGCTCGGTCGGAATTGACGCTTTTAAGGTTAATACCACTCTTTTGATTCCTAGCCTCTTTTTAAATTCTTCATCGACTGCATCATACCCATCCGTATGATACAGTTTCAGAATTTCTTCTCGATCTTTACTATAATGAGATGGCTCTCTCAACTGACCGTTATTAGCCGCAATTCGTACATAGTCAGATGAAACTAATTCAAGTGAAGCTGTATCTTTTATTAGCTTCATACCTCTCTCTGTATTAGCCAAAACACAGGAAATACCCTCATAGATTCGGTCTCTCCACTTCTTTTCATGGAAAAGTTCTGCGTGCACTTTCTCAATACCCCAATAATCTCCAATAGTAATATCACTGTATCGTATTTCAGACGCATATTTACAGCTATAACAATTTTCTCGATCTATTTTACCTTGTAAAAAATACTCATAAAATGATGATAGCCTACAATGGATGTTTCTATTTTTACTCTTGGCACAATAGCTAATATAATAATCTTTCCAGCCTTTTTTCTTATCCCTAAATTCAAAAGTCTCTACGCTATCTGAAAGCGTGTGGATGTAATCATTCAAGAGCTTCTGACTTGGAACTCCATGGCAAATGATGTCAACCGTATAAAGATTATCGTATTCCTTTTTCAAGTAACCATTTAAAGAATCTACTTGGCACGGCGTACCGGAAAAAAGAACTTTCTTGCCTGACTCAAGATCCTTTTTAATGCAAGGCAGAGCGTCAAAAATGTAACTCTGCACATACTTGGAACCTTGAAGTTTTGGAAGTCCCTCAATCGTGTTAATTCTAATATGCTGCAACACATAGTTTCCGTTCTTTATCTCATATGCCGCACCGTATACAACTCCGCCATTCTGAAGTATTTCTGTCGCAAATGCGCTGAATGCGCCTCCAGAGGATGATTTCATTAACTGATCATGATTTGTATTTGTTGCCACATACCCTGCAATCGGTTTAAATGCCTCGTGAGTCTTTTGATAATTGCATACCGTTTTACATAAACCGCATTGCACACACTTGTTTATATCAATCTGGGGATAAATAAATCCGTCTTGATCTTCTGTCATTTTTATTGCGTTTTTCGGGCATATACTATAACACGCACCGCACCCACAGCAGTTTCTCTTTTCATGAAAAAGCTCTATGTTATTCATCCGATTCACTTCTCCCCTTTCTGATCCTCATTCAAAAATTCTTCTGGATAAATGTTGTTGCTTTTGCTCTTTCTCGTTCAAGCACATCATTGACTTTTGCAAAATCCATTGGTTCGTATTTTCTTTTATCATTCATTACACGATGTTCTGTTCCTGTAAGTTCCAGCACACTCTGCAATCTGGAATTATATTTGCCAGGATAAAAAATGAAAAACTCTTTGTTGAAATTCAAAGAAAAGGCTGTACAGTGGAATGAATCTGTAATCACATAATTCGCATAGTTAATCAGCGACAAGAACTGATTTACTGTCGGTGTGTAGATCATTTTTCCCTGTTCTTTTAAGTGGTTTAGATAATAGCTCATTCTGACAATCTTACAGCCCGTTTTTTCAGAAAGTTCTTTAGCGAACTGTTCCATCTCTGAATTTGGATTTAAACGGTAAATGATAATGTATTTTTCCCGAATCATTCGTGGGGCAATCATGTCACTCCACTCCTCTTTATTCAGCACCAGCGTCGGGTCAAGGATGTGTTCAACATTTTTATATCCAAGTTCTTCCAAAAGTTCTTTAGCTCTATTTTCACGCACCGAAATTGCGCTGTACTTGCGTACATAATTACTCATTTCGGCACGCTCATCTTCCTTAATAGCGTTCATACCAATGCTGACCGCATAACCAACTCGTTTTTTCCCATCGGGAGCGAATTCCAAATAGTACGCTGGAAGAATGCCACCATTGTATTCGCTATTCCAAGTCTGATCGCTTCCAGTGCAATACACCTCGGCTACCGGTGGATTCTTTTTTAAATCATCATAGTCCTTATATCTTCTTGTCAGTGATACATTTTGTGCTAAAAAATTCACACAGACCTTATTTCTCTTTATATTTTCTATTTTTTTCAATGCGACATACGCTACTGACTTCAATACATTTTTTCCAAAATGCTTGCTCTCAAGCCCATCTTTGAGCATAGCATCTTCTTCCGCATTCGGTCTAACATAGTCAATAATCTCAACCTTATGCCCCATTAACTCCAGCTTTTTTTGTGTTGCATAGGTCTGGAGCACAGAGCCATAATTTCTAATATAATGTAACGTTATCACTGCAACTTTTGACATATTTTCTCCTTATTATCCAACTAGCTTTTTCTTCATAACCTTCATATACAGTGCTGGGCTAACAATAAACAGCAACACCTGAACTTTCTTTACTGCATGAAGTTCTGATGTCATAATCTCCTGTATATTACTCTTTAAGTCTTTCTTCACGAGCTTCACAGCATCTGAATCCAGTTTTCCTGCACGAACCATCGCATTTGCAATAGAAAGATCACCATTTACGCATTTATATCCTATAGCTAGGTTTTTCATAGAGGCACAGTTCTGTGCAGTTTCATCCATAATGGTGGTAATGTTGCTGTTCTGTTCCAAATACCATGCGATGCTTTGATCAGCATGAAATGTTGCCGCACCCTCACGTTGCGCATAATACGCATAGAGCGCATACGGTACATAAACAACCGTTTTGCTTCTAAATAAAGCGCGCATCAAAAATTCCAAATCCTCTGCCATTCTTTTACTGGTATCAAAACGCAGATTCTGGATAAGTTCCCTCTTAAACAGTTTATTCCATACCGTTACCTGAACCGGACAGCTAAAATCAGCTATGAGCTCAAAGGCTTTCTTATTGTCAAATCTCACCACATTGAAGTCATCACCCGAAAACCTATGTACAAGTTGATCAGTCGCACCATCAGTAATTGCAAATTGGCACATAGCCATTTCTGCATCAGCCAAGACTGCTTGCCGATACATATCTTCAAACATCGTAGCGGCAACGTAATCATCACTATCTACAAATCCAACGAATTCACCTGATGCTACTTCAAGTCCACTATTTCTTGCCGCTGATACCCCGGCATTCTTTTTGTGGATTACGATAACTCGCTTATCCTTGGCAGCATACTCATCACAGATTCTTCCACAATTGTCAGGTGATCCGTCATCCACGAGTATAACCTCAATTTCTTTAAGTGTCTGTCCTAACACAGAATCCAGACATCTGTTGAGATATTTCTCCACTTTATATACAGGGATGATAATAGAAACTTTAGGTTTCATTGTACCCCCCCCCCCAGTAATTCTTCCTTATGTTTAATAACAGATCCTGTTGGAACATCCTTATAAATTAAGCAGTTTGCGCCAATTACACAATTATCGCCTATATGCACTCCTGCAAGGATTGTTACATTGCTAGCTATCCAGCAGTTATTTCCTATAGAGACCTCCTTGCTTGTGAATCCTTGTGAATGAATCGGAATTCCAGCATCCTTCTCTCTGTACTTATGGTTATGGTCATAAATCTTAACGCCCTCACCAAAAATGCAATCATTTCCAATTTTAATTTCTTTTATCGACGTCGCTGAAAAATAATTATTCACAAAACAATTATCACCAAATTCAATACATCCTGTAGGTTCAATATACAGTTTAAAATTCCCTCTGAATTTAAAATGCTTCCCGTATACAAATCTATCTCTATATATGAAACGATAATATGCAGTTACCGCTATCCGTCTGGCATTTATTAAAACTCTATGAACAAAAAACATGATTTTTACTCCTCGCTAAGCATTCGTTCATAGCACTCCATCAGTTTTTTAACATGATGTTCCGAAGAATACTTTTCTCTATTGAAATATTTTTCAATGTTAGACTGTAACTTAATTACAAGCTCATCATTTTCCATACGACAGATAGATTCACAAAGCGCTTCCACATTTTTCCCAGAGTAAATCAGTCCGTTATAATCCTGTTCAATGTAGTCTCTACCTGCTGAACAATCTGATACAATACATGGCAGGCAATAGCCTCCCATTACCTCTGGGATAGTCAACGGAGCTCCTTCATACCATACCGATGGAAAAACCAACGCACGCGCCTGAAGGATATACTCCTTCATCTCTGTCTGTTGTTTCCAGCCAACAAATTCTATCTTTGGATATTTATTTTTCAAATCTTCCAGTCTGTCACCAGAGCCAATTACTATTCCACTCACTCCAGCCTTTGTAATCCCCTCACAAAAGAAATCAATTCCTTTTTCATATGACAACCGACCAATATATAAATACTTCTTATTATCGCTAGCAGGAACTATTGTTTGCAATTTGACATTGATTGGATTCAGAATCATCATTTTTTTATAGTGAAATGGAATTCTTTTTTCAGAAACATTCTTATTAAATTTTGAGATAAATGCGATATACAATTCTGTTCCATTCACCAGCCTAAGCATACCAATCTGGCGGATAATTCTGTACAATTTATATATATAGCTTCTTTTGTCGCAGTTGCACAATACACAATCAACTCTCATTGCTTTTCTTTCGCATATCTCCTTCTTTTGAAAGTCATAGCAACAACCGTTTGGACATTGCAAAAAGTAATCGTGCATTGTCACAAGAACCTTAAATCCCATCCTCTTAATTGGAATAAAAATGGATGAACTCAGTACCTTTGACCAGCCGTGCATATGGATAACTGTATCTTTAGGATCATACTCTTTTAACAGCTTCTCCATCTCCTGCCGTGCAGAACGATTGTAAATTCCTCTGATAATTCCACGCAACCTGTTGCTGTCTTTTATTGCTTCCTCTTGATTCAGGCATATAACATGTACATTGCTATTTTTTAGCTCATCACATACCGGACCTTTTCCTGTAAACATGACAACATTACTGCCCGTTTCTGCAAGTGAAACAGCACTTGTAATAGCTACCCTCTCAGCACCACCAGTTATATTTGCAAAATCACAAACAACAATAACATTTTTAATCTTCATGTCTACACTCTTCCCACCTGATTATTCTATCAACAGTTCTTCAAATTTTTTTCTTGCAACGTCCCAAGTGAAATTACATTTAATAAAGTCACTTCCATTTTTGCCAATTGATAATCTCTTCTCATTATCGGTCAGCAAAGTCGCAACACTGTCTGCAAATCTTACATTCTCATCCTCGACCATCCAATCTTTACCATTCACAGCATTTATATTCTCTGCACCGATATTGGTCGTTACAACAGGAAGTCCCATCGCCATCGCTTCAAGATTTTTCGTCTTTATTCCACTTCCAAATGTCATTGGACAAACAAAAACTTTACACTGTTCCAAGTAGTCTCGAACATCTTCCACACGTCCAGTAAAATGAACATGTTCCGATTCAAGTTTACGCAATTCCTCCGATGATCCGCCACCAATAACCATAAAAACAGCATTCGGAACCTTTTTCAAAACAATTGGAAGAATTTCCGAAATAAAATGGTGCGCTGCATTTTCATTATGAGCTACACTCATTGCTCCTAAAAATCCAATAATATTCTTTGTTGCCTTTGATTCACGATAAGAGAAAAAATCCACATCAACACCTATTGGAACAGCAACAGCCTTGTTTTGTTTTAATTCCTGATTAAATTCACGAACTTCTTTTTCTGCAACAAATATCGTTTTTTCGCAAATCTCTCCGATTTCTTTTTCATATTTATCCAGCAAAGCAATCTCATTCTTCATCACTGCCAATTTCAATGGTTTGGCCAGCATTATTGCTCGTAAAACTTTCGGCACAGTATAAAGAAATGCCCCATATGGATTTATTCCATCAATGTCATTGTCAAGCTGTCTTTTGTAGCGCAATGAAATTCTATCATCCAGATCTGCAATTCTAAAAGAGTCTATATCTCTTATGTATTCCGTACTGCGTACCATATCTCCGATTACAAACTGCGGACGCTCTTTTTTAACAAGGTCATCTACCACTTTTTTTGCTTCAGTACTCCAGTATAATGCTACCTGCATTGGTTTTTTTCGCAAGATAATAGAGTCTTTTACAATCTCGAAAATTCGATTTTTTGCTGATGCCCTTGGGAGGATAATCAGTTTATCGATAAACTTCGGTTTCTGCGCAGGGTCATCGCCTTTCTCTAAAAAAGCTGCTACCACCAATCGATAGCCCAATTCTTCTGATAAAATTCTGCAATAATGATATAAAGATGTCTTTCTGCCAGAAGATGCCGGAAATGGAAGTCTTGGCATTACAAATAATATTGTTTTTTCTTTACTCATCCTTAATTTCTCCAAAAAATTCATTTTCCAGCATCAGACACAGACAATGGTAAACAGGAAGATGCAATTCCTGAATCATATATGTCTCAGTCTGTGGAACTTTGATACACACATCACTCATCTGCGCTAACTTACTGTCCTTTGCACCGGTCAGGCCAATCACCTTCATTCCTTTGGCATGAGCAGTCGTCGCTGCATACAAAACATTTTTACTGTTTCCACTTGTCGAAATGCCAAGAAACACATCCCCAGTCTTGCCATAGCCATTTACCTGCTGTGCAAAACACAGAAGCGGTTCGCAATCATTCATGTACGCAGTAGATAACGCCGGATGTCCATCCAGTGCAATAGCAGGAAGCGCACCTTGCAGGTTTTCTGCAAGAACAGTTCCAAGCTTCTTATTTTCCTTAACAAGTTTATCTGCGAAATCTGCGTCTGGTTTTCGAGGAAGTTTGAAGCCTTTCATTAATTCGCCAACAATGTGTTCCGCATCTGCACCTGATCCACCATTGCCAGCAATCAGTAGCTTTCCACCGCAACTATAGCAGTCTCTAAGAACTTTATATGCCTTCAAAATATCATCTTTTGCCACTAAAAGTTCAGGATATCTTTTTACAAGTATCTCAATCTCATTCATTCGATTTCTCCTTAATTATTCTGGAAGGATTGCCAGCAACAACGACATTTGGAGGAACATCATGTGTCACTACGGCGTTAGCACCAATAACCGCATTGTCACCGATTGTCACATTGCCTAATACACATGCACCAGCTCCTATCATCACATGATTTCCAATTACAGGTGCACCACCCTCATTAATTCCTCCTGACCACTTGCTACCTAATGTTACATGTTGAAAAATAGTACATTTTTCGCCAATTATGCATTTGGGATGCACAACACAACCAAGTCCTCTATGGTAAAAATAGGTTCCTGCACCTATTGAAGCTTTAGCACTGATTGAATTTGCAAAGAGTATATGCTCAAGTACATCTATGATTCTGCCTATTTTTCCGCAATACCCCCCCCGATTAATGAGGGTGTGTGCCCACTCCCACAATATGTTCATTTCTCTCCTCACTCCATTCCAGAATCTATGAATTCAAATAGCGACTTAACCGTAACCGTCTGACCGTAGTTTTCCTTGCCATTGCTCAAAAGCACAGTCTTACATCCAGCATTGATGCCAGCTTTAACATCGTTTTCTCCATCACCAATCATCCACGACTGTGACATATCAATGTTAAAATCTTCTGCTGCTTTCAACAGCATTCCTGGCATCGGTTTACGACAGTCACATTCAATCTTCAGTTCCGGACGCTCACCTTCATATCCCTTATGAGGGTGATGCGGGCAATAATAAATGGCATCCAAATATGCGCCTTCTTTTCCAAGGAGTGTTTCCATCTTATTGTGGATTTCTTCCAATTCTTGGAATGTCACCTCTCCCCTTGCAATAACAGGTTGATTTGTAACTACAATTGCAAGATAACCAGATGCATTAATCTTCTTAATCGCCTCTGATACACCATCAATCAATTCAAAGTCATCAATATTTCTGAGAAATCCAACATATTTATTGATAGTACCGTCTCGGTCAAGGAATATGGCTTTCTGCTTGTTAGAAAGGTTCTTAGCCGATACTCTTCCGGCTTTGAAATCCTCTTCTACCTGATGGAAACGAGCAGGCGTCCCCATATCTTTTACATATTCAGGAGAATCGTAGCAGAACATCTTGCCAAATCCCGCCAACGGTTTCAGGAGCTGGCGGTCTAAATCAACTTTTACAGTCTTCCCTGTCGTCTCGTCCACAGTGCCGAGTTTGTCTGCATCAATTGACACCATATCAAGAATTTTAGGATCAATCACATGCAAACCCGCATTGACTCTATTTTTATAATATATCGGACGTACATCTTCTTTTGCCAGCCAAGATTGAACCGACATATTCTTTTCCGCAATGATGAGACCGCTATCGTAAGGATGGTTATTAGGATGAGTTAACAGCGTCACCAATCCGCCATGTTCCTGATGAAACCTAATCATACGGTTAAAATCAACATCAAAAACAGCATCTGCATTCAAAAGAAGAAATGGTTCATCTCCGAGTTGTTCCCGTAGTTTGAAAAGAGCACCTGCATTTCCGAGCGGTGTAACTTCATTGTAGTACTGAATTGACACCCCAAGTTTAGAGCCATCCCCAAAATAGTTCATGATCTTGTCTCCCATATAGGATACTGTCATGATAAAATCTTTAAAGCCCTGAATCCTCAACGAAACAAGTTCGCGTTCTAGAACTGGAACACCCTCGATTGGAATCAAAGGTTTTGGAATATCTGGAAACAATTCGGATATTCGAGTACCTCGCCCTCCGGCCATAATAACTACTTTCATGTTTTTAATCCTTTGGTGTATAATTTTCTGGTGTATAATGAATCACACGAGTTCCACCGTCCTCAAATTTGAACGGAATATATAGCAAGTCGCGCATAGCCCAGCGAACTGCATCTTGATGTTCTGGCTGTACATAAAATACAAGGAAGCCACCACCACCAGCGCCGAGAAGTTTTCCGCCCAAAGCGCCAGCAGCAATACCTTTTGCGTAAAGTTCATCAATGCTATTTGTAGAAACAGCCGATCCCGTCTGACGCTTAAGTTTCCATGTGTGATCCAACAGTCTACCAAAATCATCAAGATTCTTTTCCTTATCCGTTAAAACTTTCTCTGCATCATCAACCAATGACAGCATCTCTCTTAACTGTGCTGTTTTATCAACCTTGCCTGCTGCATTCGCTTTCTGAACGTCAGAAGAAAAACGAGTAAAACCAGTAAAGAACATCATTAAATTTTGATTAAGTTGCTTCTTTCTCTCTGGTGAAATAATCACAGGCAAGACCTCATAGCCATCTGCATTGAAGTTAATGCGGTTAAAACCACCAAATGATGCGGCAATCTGGTCCTGCCATCCACCTGCTTCCTGACATAAATTCCGCTCAAGATAAATTGCTTCATCTGCCAGTTTCTTCTTATCAGCATATTTGCCCTTCAGCGCATAAAAAGCATTCAGCATTCCTACTGCAAAAGAACTTGATGTTCCCAATCCAGAACGTGCAGGAAGATCTGCTTCATAGGTAAGTCGTATTTCATGCATGTCCAACATTTTCATTGCATTACGGATTGCTGGGTGCTGAATAGCCTCAATATTTGTCACGCGCTCAGTCTTTGAGTAAGACAACTCAGTAGAGTAATCAAAAAAACGAGGCAGGTGTCTAACATTCACATAGCAATACTTGTCAAATGTGGTAGACAAAACAGATCCTCCATTTTCTCTAAAAAAGCTTTCCATATCTGTTCCGCCGCCAAAAAAAGACATACGAAACGGTGTCTGTGTAATAATCATCTCTAATTCCTCCGGTCCTTTTTGGACTCAATTCTCTCAAAAGGTGCTTATCTATGTACACATCCCGAAGGATGGTATTTCTTTCTATCGTATTCTCTTACTCCTCAACTTTATTTCATGGTACAACAACAAGCCTGTATACAGATTGTAATAACAATCTATACGCAGGCTTGTCCTCGTACCTCCTTATTTTGTTTTCTGCTCTATCAGCTTTCGCTGTGGTGGGTTAAGTATAGAGCGCAACCAGAAGCCATTAACCCCTGAAAACACGCTGGCCATAACGCACCATGACAAGCAGAAACAAGTTGAGGTGAAAAGGTCAAGCCGCGCAAACCCGCATGGATTCAGGCTTTTTTCTGGTTGTCCATATTATTTCACACTCCCCGTAACCAAAAGACGGGTTATTATAATGGCTGCCAATACGCGGATCAAGACAGACACCATCGATGATCTGTTTGGTGTTCAAACCCTTGCTCTCTGCATAAGTATCCAGTTCATTAAAGTAAGCCACGCGCAGAGCCAGATATGTATTGGCGAATAGTTTTACCGCCTCTGCTTCGGTGAAGCCCATGAACAGAGTGTCAATGTTCTCCTTGATAGCACCTTCCTGCAGCAGACCAGCAAACTCATGTGCAGCCTCTACCAATCGCTCATCACTTAAATCAGTGCCGACGATGATACGAGAAGGATAAAGATTGTCGTACAGTGCTTTGCTTTCTCTTAAAAATTCCGGGCTGAAGATGATGTTCTTACTGTTGAATTTTTCACGTACGCTTGCGGTGTAGCCCACAGGGATCGTGGACTTGATGACCATGATGGCGTTCGGGTTATATTCCATGACCAGCTTGATCACAGCCTCGACTGCGCTTGTGTCGAAATGCTGCGTGTGGCTGTCATAGTTCGTAGGGGCCGCAATTACAACAAAGTCCGCTTCAGAATATGCAACCTTTGCATCCAACGTTGCGGTCAGCTTCAATTTTTTTTCAGCCAAGTATTTTTCAATATATTCGTCCTGAATTGGAGACTTATGATTGTTAATAAGATCCACTTTCTCAGGAATAATATCAACAGCAGTTACCTGATGATGTTGAGAGAGCAATGTCGCAATTGACAGCCCAACATACCCAGTACCAGCAACCGCAATTTTATAATCAGTTTTCATTGTCATTTATCCTCCTGCATCTAAGTATCTCTATTTTTAATTCACTTATAGAAAGCAGCCGTATACTACTTTGACCCTTCCCTACCAAGCACTACCTTGATAGTCTTCAGCACTATCCTCACATCAAGCCCAAAGCTCCAGTTCTCTATATACTCCGTATCCAGTCTCACGACCTCCTCGAAGTCCGTGATATCACTCCTACCACTAACCTGCCACATACCAGTGATTCCAGGTTTAGTAGCAAGTCGGCTCTTGTGGTGCATATCATACTGCTCCACCTCAGAGATAAGTGGTGGTCTTGTTCCAACCAGTGACAGATCCCCTTTTAGCACATTGAAGAACTGTGGGAACTCATCTATGGAGAAGTCTCTGATATACTGACCTATTCCCTTCTTCTTGGTGCCGTCCGGCAGGATCTTGTTGCCTATGACTCTCGGGTCAAAGTCCATCTTGAACATCTTCGAATCGCTCATGGTGTTCTGCGCCATGAGTTCCTTCTTGCGCTCCTCAGCGTCCATGTACATGCTTCGGAACTTGTACATCTTGAATATCTTGCCGTTCAGTCCCACTCTCTCCTGCTTGAAGAAGATCGGTCCCGGGGACTTGATGTATATGATAGGTCCTATAAATATGGTGAGGATGAGCGTGAATATGCTGCCCACCAGACCTCCTATTATATCTGCCGTTCTCTTGAGCAACATCTGCTTTGGTGTTGCGTAGTTCATCATGGTCGTGACCACGGTCTCACCATTTATCTTCTGGATGAGCTGCTTGTCGCCGTGGGTCCTCACGATGGATGATATGCACATGTGAACTGTGATGCCGCCCTCGATAAATGCGTCTATCAGGGTGTTCGCATATCCGTATGCTCCACGCACATCCACGTATATCTCGTCCACCCATGCGGTTCTCACATAATCAACTGCACTGTTGTAATCCGCCACCACCGGCACTCCCTGGATCTCCTGACCGATGAGATTGGCATCTATCACCATGACTCCTACTATATCAAACCCGGAGTAGTTCTTCTCCTTGAGGCCTGCCACCACTTCATCTGCTACATGTCTGGTGGTCATGACCAGGAGCTTCTTGCCCTTGCCATGCTCTGCATATTTCGCGAGATGCTTCTTCCACAGGCTCCTCACTGCAAATGTAGCATATACGTATATGGCCCACATGAGCAGTATAGTAGTTCTGGAATATATAGATGTATCCTTGAGGACAAACACATACAGAAGGAGCAGTGCAACTATCACGAAACCGTTCTTGAAGCTGGATATGAATTCCTTGAAGTATCCTCTTCTGATGACGCCCTCATATGTATTCAGAAATATCATGGCTACTATATCCGCCAGCTCCGTGATAATAGCCAACGCGAGATAGTCTCTGTTCGCATACGGATTTACCATGCCGTGTCTGATCTGGAATGCCACAAGAAATGACAATTGAAGTACTATAAGATCCAGCAGCATGAAGTCAAAGTGCTTCAGCCAGCCTTTTGCGCCTTTCTGATACATAATTTTCTCTCCTCATCCTCTGTCGTCAGGGTCATATTTGTGCCCGCATGACCCGGTCTGTTGATTCATACATGAAATGACTCAGCCCGTGTGATTGTCGGCTGAACCTTTTCATCTGTAAACCATGATACGCATTAAATGGTCTGTTATTTATCACCCACACTGGCGGCGCGGAACGTCCTGTGGCATGGACATTCGTTTTGCGCCACCGGCTAGGGCTTGGAACTATTTAACATAGCAGGTTGATTATTTAACCTTGTAAATAATTGACTTGCTGTATGCCTTGTAGTTCTTTGTTGCAGCAACCTTAACAGTGATTCTTACCTTTGTGCCCTTCTTGACACCCTTACCAACAGTAATCTTGCCATTCTTAACCTTGACCTTCTTATTGGCTGACTTGTAAGTAACCTTTGCCTTTGCCTTAACACCAGATACAGTGATCTTCTTCTTAGAAGCATTTACCTTAACCTTAACAGACTTCTGAGCAGCCTTGTTAATTGTGTAGTAAATTGTCTTTGTACCCTTGTAGTTGTTGATACCCTTTACGGTAATCTTATACTTGCCAGCGTTCTTAGCCCTAGTTACACCAGTAATCTTGTAATCAGTACCTCTCTTAAGAACTGTGTTACCATACTTAACTGTAACCTTGGTTGTCTGATTCTTAGCATTGTATGTCTTTGCAGCAGCAGTAGCCTTGTAGCTCTGCTGTGCGTTAACTGTGTACTTAACTGTTGTATCGCCTGAATAGTTACCTATTCCCTTGATCTTAACTGTGTATGTACCAGCCTTTGTTGCCTTAAGGCTTCCTGAAACGACTTTGAAATCCTTGTTCAGGGTAAGTGTCTTACCGTTAACAACAATTGTTGTTGTCTGGCTCTTTGCATTGTATGTAAGCGACTTTGCTGTAGCAGACTTAACGTTTACCTTAGTTGGTGATGATGTAGCTGCAAATGCAACTGTTGGCACCATCATTGCGATACATACAACTATAGCCAAAAGCTTCTTTAAATTCTTCACAATAAATTCCTCCTTCCCAAAAAGTTCTATTGTATTGAATATATGATAAAACGCCCTGCACGCCACTATACATGGCGTTATATCCAAAGTGAATTATTTTGACGGGGTGCTGTCGCTGGCGGCTGCAGCCTCTTTGCCGTAAGTGCCATAACCATAGCCGTACTGGCTATAGTATTTGCCATACTTGCCGTAGTATTTCTTGTATGCTCTCCCCGTTGTCTGGGCTCTGTTGAGTATGACTCCAAGCAGCGTACAACCTACCTGGTCAAGCTGCTGGAATGACTGTTTGATGAGACTTCTTGATGTCTCACCTGCTCTGACTACCAGAGCTGCGCCATCGCACAGTGATGCGATCTGAGCGGCATCCGCCACACTGCCAAGCGGTGGCGAGTCTATAATGACATACCTATATGTCTCTGCCAGCTTGTCAAGAAGCTCTGCAAATCTAGCATCCTCCAGAAGAGCCGATGGATTCTCCAGAAGGTTCATACAAGGTACGATGTATGCATTTTCTACCTGTGTTTCATAGATGACATCCTCCATCTCGGACTGTCCCGAAAGGAAATATCCAAGATCCGGAAGCTTGTCAGCATCCTTTATGTGATGTCTGTCCTTTATGACTGACTTACGAAGATCCACATCCACCAGCACTGCAGGGAATCCTGCCTCAGCGAGCATCTTCCACAGGTTGATCGCTACGCTGCTCTTGCCCTCATTTGGCATGCTGCTGGTTATGAGTATCTTTCTTGTGTTCTTGCCACAGAACTTTATGTTGATCCTGAGACGGTTCATCGCCTCCTCCACTGCATATGGGAGTTCCTGAAACTCTATGTTAAGCTTCTTCATGCTCTGACCCTCTCTTTCCTGTTGTGTTTCTTTCCAAATTCATCCTCTGTGTCGTCTGTCCTGAACTGATCACTCTCAGGTATTGTCGTGAGCGGTACTATTCCGAAATACTTCTCCATGTCGTCTGCTGAGTGGATCGTGTCATCCATCAGGTATCCCACAATGACGATCAGGCAGTAGATGAGTGCTCCAAGCAATGCACCTATGGCGGTGTACTTAAGGTAGCTTGGTCCGACCTTCTGGTCTGCTACCCTTGCAACCTGGGCTATGTTAGGTGCGCTTGTGCTCATGGTATCCGGGAGATACTCTATCGACACGTTTGCCAGTGTATTTGCAATGTCACATGCCTGCTGCTTGTCAGTGCTTGTGACCGTGATCTTCAGGACTCGTGTGTCTGAAGGATTCTCAAGGGTTATCATCTTGGCAAGCCCCTCTGAGTCCATATCAAGGCCGAGCTTTTCGATGACCTGGTCGAGAACCGGATAGCTGAGTATCAAGTCTTCGTAATCCTTGGTAAGGGATGAACCGATGTTAAGGTCCTGGAGATTTACTATGGAATCATCTGATGCTGATACCACGTACAGCTTGGCTGTCGACTGGTATGTCGGCTTGATCAGGAAGTATGCAAATGCGTTGAACAGCACCGCACCGATCAGGAAGCACAGTATGATGTATGGGAGCTTCTCAAGAAGCGCCATTCCCATGTCCAGGAGATCGATCTCGTTTTCATCATCCTCTGTATTCTTGTATGTGTTCACTGCGGCTATCTGTGTGGTCTCATCCTGCACAGCAGCCATTTTCTTGTTGGAATTCATATATTCCCTCCATCCGTTTTTTGTATCTATATCCCCTGCATCAAATGTGTGATGCTAGTTATATTCCTTGTAGAACAGCTCTACGATTGCCTGCTGAAGGCTATCCGCATCCGGCTCCACCTCGACAAATCCGAGATCATCTACGGTCTCTGTTCCAGCTATCGACACCGTTCCGGCGTCCTTTTCCTTGAGAACAAGGAGTGCCAGCTTGGAGAACTTCTGTGAGCTGATGTCAGTCACCATGTAATCTCCCAGTGCGTCATATATTGTCAGTGGATATGTGTTATCCTCGCTGCACTTTGCCGCCAGGTTATCCTTGAGTCCTGCCTTGTACACCTCCTGACGCTTCATTCGCTGGGTGTTGGATTCATCTCCCACATCGAATCTGTCATGGATAAAATGTACTGCCTGCTCATCGGTCAGTGTGATGGTCTCTCCCTGCTTCATGGTCTTATCCACCTTGGAGAAATCATCCTCTATGGTAACCGTGACTCCGCCAGCCAGATTGTTGATGGTTCCTATGGCCCCCATATTCACCGCTGCGTATCCGTCTATCTTCTGGCCGCCAAGGAAGTTTGACACCGCCTTGACCACGTTCTCGCAGCTTATCTCCATTCCGTCACCATTCTCATGTGCCAGAGCAAGCTGCGCCGGGCTCGTTGCAACGTAGGTTCCGTCGGGATCCAGTGTATCCTGCTCCACTATGGTATTTCTGTCTATGCTCAGCGTCTTGTATGTTCCATCTGTCAGGTCTCTGACCATCAGCATGACCACATCGCATCGGCCTGCCCCCTCATAATCGGTGACTTTCTGAACCTTGCCCATGTTGTCGATTCCCATAAAAAGATATGTTTCTATATTCTTCTTTGGAACGTATTTGACTCCGTCCACCTCGATCATGCCTTCGACCGCCTGTGTGCCCGATGCATTGTGTGATGCATTTCCTTTTGTCGGTCTGAGTGCTATCGCCAGTGCAATGCATACGACCAGTATGGCTGTGATCACAAGTCCAAGCTTCTTGTATATTCTCTTTTTTTCTGATAGTGTTCTGTTCCTGTATGACATATGTATCACCTCTTCGGAATGTAATGTGCTATCTCAGAACGTTCAGCATAAGCAGGTCTGTTCCCGCTGTAGGCCACTTCTTCTCGCACACAATAAGACCACACAGTATTATGAACAGCACAATACTGATGATTATCGCTGTCTTCTTAGACATGTTGTTGTCCTCCATCTATCTGTTTATCTTTTACATGTTTCGTTGTTATTGCTGATTATGGGTGTATCTGATGTTCTTTAAGGAGCTTTGTTCCGTAGCTGTCCATGTTCTCCAGAAATTCATGTCCCAGCTTCTTCTCCAGCACCTCGCGGCCCAGCCACAAGTTCGGCACCCTGTGATGCATACCATGGCAGTCGCTTCCTATGATGTGTGCCTGTCCTTTCTTGAACATCTTGAGCATTTTGCCCTTCTGTCTGAAATCCAGAAGTGTCTCCGCATTCACCTGCACCGTAACTGGCAGTTCAAGGATCTGTCTCACATATGGCTTGTTGCCTGGTATCTGTAAGAATCGCTCTATATGAGCTAGTATGATATGGAAATGTCTCTTCTCAATTAAGTCTCGTACTTCCTGCACTACCGAATCACTCCATGTCACAAACGGCATCTCCAGCAACATGATATCAGTTCCTTCTACTTTTAGTGCATCCGTTTTCTCCGCTCTGCTTATTCCTGCAAAGAACGCGACCTCTGCCCCCATTATAATTTGCGGTATGTCCATATTCTCAGCCATGACTTTATCATATGCTTTCTGTCTTGAATCAATGAACCTCTCCACAGTATTTGAATCAGCATAAAAGTGCGGCGTCGCTATCATAGTATCCACGCCGTGCTCTTTGCACATCCGAAGCATGCCTATAGATGTCTCGACATTCCTGCTGCCGTCGTCTATACCCGGCAGTATATGTGAATGAAAATCTATAACACCCATGTTTTCCTCCTGTTTTCTTTATAAAAAACTATAAATATTTATATAGGAAAATTCTTTATCCATGCTCACACCCTAATTTAACAGTTTCTTCACAATTTTTCAATTCCATTTGCGATTTAAAATCGACAAAAATCCTCGTTGATTTTTTGCTTAACTATACAATTTGTATAAACCACTTTATTTTCTTAATCCAATTTCTTCCATAATAAAAAAGCGGAATATGATATTTCATATCCCGCCGTGTCAATCTCTTCTTTATTCTATTATACATACATCTCCGAGCCGTTGCCCAGGCAGTATATTCCAAGCTGTCCGCCCTTGCCGCACCCGCAGTCGATGGCAACGTTGTTGTTCTTCTTAACGATCTTGCCCTCACCGCCGAGCTCTGTGGTTGGCACATGTCCAACGACGAGTGTTCTGTTCTTGTAATATGTCTTGTCCAGGTCTGCTGGCTCTGTGATGAAGTCCTCTGTGTCGTACTCATCCAGTTCCTTCTTCGGATCGAAGTTTCTTATTCCGGCGTGAACCAGCACAAATTTCTTTCTCGCCATCATCACTTCGAGGAACGCTTCCTCAGAAATCTCATCTATATACTCTATGACATCCTCACGCTCTTCATCGTCAAGCTGCAGGAACTCCTCCACCGCACCTGAGAGCTCTTCTCCAAGCATGGATGTTATCTTGTCTACCAGCATCTGTGGTGGCACCTCACCTGTGGACTGGATATGGTCATTCAGTGCCTTGAGTGCCTGTGTGATCTTGTACTCGTTCTCACCGACAACTGCGATGACATTATCTCTGCTCATCATATCCTGAAGTATCTTCATGGATCCGCCGCCTGCTCCGATTATATTGCCAAGGACATACAGGACATCCTCGCCCTCAAGAGTGCTGATGACTGCCTCCTCGTTCATGATGTCCTCTTCCTTTATATCGTCAAGGTTCTGAAACTTAAGTTTCTTGAGTGCTCTCTTGTATGCCTCATAATCCCCGTTAATTCCTGAAATAGCATAAAACATGTCTATCATCCTCCTAAGTCTTTTCCTTCTGCCGACTGTGAGCCTGTCCGTTCACGTCCTGACTATTATAACATATTTTCCATATCCTGTAGATATGTATGCGTATTTTTTGAGGGAGGTTTTTCGACGTTTTACGAGCGCCTGCCAAGCTCCCAGAATGCCACGGCACTGGCTGCAGCCACATTCAGGCTGTCCACTCCGTGATACATTGGTATCTTCACTGTGTAGTCGCTGGAATCTATGGTCTCTGTCTTGAGGCCTTCTCCCTCGGTTCCCAGTATTACTGCAAGTCTGTCGATTTGCTTCAGCTCCGGGTCGTGTATGTCTATCGTGTCATTTCTTAGCGCCATGGATGCCGTCCTGAAGCCCATACTGTGAAGTTGTCCCATCCCAAACTCCGGCCATATGCCATGATCTGCTTTATTGTGTGCAAGACCCAGGGTGTCAAATGTAATATATGTCCACGGTATCTGGAACACCGTTCCCATGCTGACCCTTGCCGCCCTCCTGTAGAGCGGGTCACTGCAGCCCGGCGTGAGCAGTACAGCATCCATCCCGAGTGCCGCCGCACTTCTAAATATCGCTCCCACATTTGTCGGGTTCATCACTTCCTCAAGCACCGCTATTCTGGCGGCATGTTCACACACGCTCTCAACAGACGGCAGCTCTGCCCTCCTCATGGCGCACAGCATCCCCCTTGTCAGGGCAAATCCCGTGAGCTTCGTGAGGACATCAAATGGTGCTGTGTATATCGGTATATCTCCGCACCGCTTTATTATATCCGCGCACTGTCCTTCCACGTGCCTGTCTTCCAATAGAATGGACACTGGCTCGTAACCCGCATCCAGTGCCCTCTCTATGACCTTTGGACTCTCAGCTATGAACAGCCCGGAAGCCGGTTCATATATGTGCGCCAGTTGATTCTCTGACATGCGCGCATATATATCAAGCTCGGGTGCCGAAAGGTCGGTTATATTTATTATTCTCATATCTGTACCTTATCCAGTGCATTTTCAAGATCTGCTATTATGTCTTTTACATTCTCAATGCCCACCGACAGTCTCACAAGATCAGGACTTACTCCTGCCGCCAGAAGCTCCTCGTCATTCATCTGTCTGTGTGTAGCTGATGCAGGATGAAGAACGCATGTATGTGCATCCGCCACATGTGTTGCTATCATCGCAACCTTGAGTTCCTTCATGAAGGCCTCCGCAGCAGCTCTTCCTCCCTTGACGCCAAATGACACAACTCCACATGTGCCGTCCGGCATATACTTCTTAGCACGCTCGTAATACTTGCTGCTCTCAAGTCCAGGATAATTTACCCAGGCTATCTTATCGTGTGCCTCGAGGAACTTCGCAACCGCCAGTGCGTTCTCACAGTGACGTGGCATACGCACGTGAAGCGACTCCAGTCCAAGATTGAGCATGTACGAATTCATAGGTGCAGGTATCGGGCCGAGATCTCTCATAAGCTGTGCCACGATCTTGTTGATATATGCGCCGCCCTGGCCGAACTTCTCTGCGTATACCACTCCGTGATATGACTCATCAGGTGTGGTGAGTCCTGGGAACTTGTCTGCGTGTGCCATCCAGTCGAATTTGCCTGAATCCACGATCGCCCCACCCACGGTTGCATCATGTCCGTCCATGTACTTCGTGGTGGAGTGTGTGACTATGTCTGCGCCCCACTCTATAGGTCTGCAGTTGATCGGTGTGGCAAATGTGTTGTCCACGATGAGTGGTACTCCGTGTGCATGTGCCGCATTTGCAAATCTCTCTATATCGAATACTATGAGTGCCGGATTGGCTATGGTCTCGCCAAACACGGCCTTGGTGTTCGGTCTGAACGCTGCCTCAAGTTCCTCGTCCGAGCAGTCAGGATCCACAAATGTGAATTCCACACCCATTCTCTTCATGGTCACAGCAAAAAGGTTGAAGCTTCCTCCGTATATGGTGGATGATGCCACAACGTGATCTCCCACTCCGGCAATGTTGAATACCGAGAAGAATGTTGCTGCCTGTCCTGACGATGTGAGCACTGCTGCCGATCCCCCCTCCAGGGCACATATCTTGGCTGCCACATAGTCATTTGTCGGATTTGCAAGTCTGGTGTAGAAATAGCCGCTCTCCTCAAGGTCAAACAGCTTACCCATATCCTCGCTCGTGTCGTACTTGAACGTTGTGCTCTGTACGATCGGTATCATTCTTGACTCCCCATTCTTAGGCTGGTATCCAGCCTGTATACACATAGTCTCTCTTTCCATTATTCCTTTATACTCCTTTGAATTAATAACGCTCTACTACCTTGCGCTCTATATTCTCATTGTTCAGAACGAACATGTATCTTCCATTCACCAGACGTATGTCCTGCTCTGCCGCGGATATATCTATGTTCAGTGAATTCCTGACAACCACATTCAGATCTGCATTATTGCTGGACAGCATGCCTGTGCCGTCTCTGCTTCCAAGTGCGAAGCACGCTTCGCCCTGAACCGCCAGCCTTGAGTTGGCGTCCGTCATGCGTATGTCTGCTATTCCATGGTCAGATCCCATGGCTATGCACGAATTGCCCTTAAGGTTCATGTCCACATGTGCTCTGCTTATATCTACGCTGCATCCATCTCCGTCCAGGGTTCCGACCGCCACGTATCTGTTGCCCGATCCTCTGAGCGATATGGATGTGTTCTTTATCGCGATATCTGCGTGCTGGCTCACCGAGCCGATGGCGACTCCATTTGCAGCCTCATAGGTTATGTCTATGTCCGCCTGCAGGAGATTCAGATTCACCGGGGTGCTTATGCTTCCAATAGCAACTCCGTTCTCGCCGTTGATATACAGGTCGTATCGTCCCTTCTCTATACGTATATCTCCTCCGAGTCCGGCGCCTATTGCCACTCCGTTCACACCGTTTGTTTCTATATTAATGGCGCCCTCCTGCTTGAACTTCATGACTCCATGCTTTGAATTAATGTCATTGCCTATTCCGTAATAGCTGTTACCGTTGACGCGGATCATTATATCCCCATCTCCGATAAATGTCACTCTGGACGACTCCGGTATCTTTATTCCGCCATTCCTGCAGAAATTCTTACCCTCAAGCATGATGTGCAGATCCGTATTCTCACCGCAGTCTATACAAGGCTTGTCACGGTCGCCCGAGAAGCTTACATTCTGCAGCACTATGGTTCCGGTGAAACCATCCTTTATCTTGAGTGTCATATCTGACTTGAAGCCCTGTGCGCCGACTATGCGGACATTGTTGTCGCCACCGGCTCTCTGTGCCACAACTATCTTCCTGATTCCCCGGGATGTGAGCTTCAGAAGTGATGCACTTCTCTCATGCTCCATGACAAATATGCTGCTGTTCTCAGCCACCTCTTCCTGTTGGTTGTACTGAACTATCTCATTCACAACCTGTGGGGATATGAGCTGTACCACCTCCGCGTTCGGATGGGCGGTATAGTATCCCTGAATGAGATCCGCACCGAGCTGGATGACGGTCTTCATCTCCTTCGTGGTCTCAACGCCCTCTGCCAGCGCCTTGATGTCGTTGGTCGAGGTGAATTCTATTATATCCTTGACGAAATGCTGTCTGTGTGGGTCTGCATCGATCCCTGTCAGAAGCATTCTGTCTATCTTCACATACTCAGGCATATACCTGAGAAGATTGTTTACATTTGAATAGCCTGAGCCGTAGTCGTCTATGGCGATCTCCATGCCATTTCCTCTGAGGAATGCCTTGAGATCATTCAGTTCCGCATCCGACAGCTCTGCTCCCTCGGTAAATTCTATGACGATGCCTGCACACTGGAGCGTCTTCACCTTTGAAATGAATTCATTTCTGTCCTGTGCGTTGAGCATATGCCCCGGCATGCTGTTGATAAATACCTTCTTGCCCCTGAACATCTCAGGATTCGATGCCACGATCTCCACGATGTTGAACAGTGTGAGTTTTTCCACATCGTACAGTCTGTTCAGTCTCTCTGCACTCTCCAGAAGCTCAGGGGGTGACATTCTCATAGGAACCAGTATCCTCATAAGTGCCTCGTATGCAAATATGCTTCCGTCACGGGCACTTACTATAGGCTGGAAATGATATGTAAGCATGTTGTTGTCCAGTATCATAGCTACTATCTCATCTCTCTCCAGATCCCTGTTCGTTATCGTCGCTTTGTTGCGTCCCTTGGCATTGTTCTGTTCTTTTATGCGGTTCTTCTGGTTGACCGCATCGTTGATGAGGGTCTCCAGCTCGGCAGATGACTTGACCAGAGCCTTCTTACATCCGTAATATATACCGAGCTCGTAATCGTCCTTTCCGCCACTGTTTGCCGCCTCAAGCTTCTTCTTGAGTTCCTCGGCTATATATTCTCCCCTTGAGATATCGCCACTCTTTGCCACTGTGGCTATGACGAACTCGTCATTTCCCATCCTCATGGATATCTCGTATGGGGTAAGTATCTCATTTATCGACTGGGCAACATAGCTCAGGACTCTGTCACCCTCTGTTCTTCCGTAATTGCTGTTTATCTGGCGTGTATTCTTCAGATCCACCGCCAACACAAGTATCTCGGACTTCTCTTCAGCGGCCTGGACTATCATGTCATTTGCCCTGCCCATGAAGCCTCTGAAGTTGTACATTCCGGTGAGACCATCTCTTATCTGATCCGCCTCAAGCTTGTTTAGAAGTACATTGAGTCCCTGATGTCTTGCAAATGACTCCATGTCCCTGGCAACCGTCTTGATCCAGGATCTGTATACATCTTCGTACACCCTCGGCTCTGCACCGTAGTTCACCACTGCATAGCCAAAGCTTCTGTCCTGGAAGAACAATGGTGTAAATATGAACGCTGTAGGATAATCCCTGTCCTCGTACAGCTCCGGCAACAGCTTCGCAGACTCGAATACGTCGTCGTAGCGTATGTGTCTCTCTTCTTTTTCATCCGGGCCACACTTTATCAGTCTGTATACATGATCTGTGTAACCGTGGCGAAGTGCCTCATCGCCGGTCATGACCTCCGGATTTCTCCAGTAGTCGTTCAGGCACAGATGGAAGCTCTCAAATGGTCTTATCTGGTACACGTATTCCGACACGGTGTCGAAGAATGACTCCACGCTCGTCTGCGCCACAAGGTCATCCGCCATGTTGTTGAAGCAAGAGTAGAAGCCGGTCTCTGAGAGGTCTGTCTCCCATTTGTCTCTTCTGATCCTGACTGTCTCTCGTTCCCAGCCCTCACAGCCACAGGTTCCACCTATGTACAGCTCCACGTTGGACTTGAATTCCGGTACGTCATGTCCGTTAAGCTTTGCATCTATATATTTCATACAGTAGTGCCCGCAGTCATCCGCCGGTATGTCCGCAGATGTGATCGGAACAGGACTGTTTCTTCCGTCTTCTATGGAGTCATAGCCCACCACGGCTATGTCCTCGGGAACTCTTATTCCATATCTGTCAAATGCGGTGCACACTCCGATGGCCATACAGTCATTTGCACATACGATGGCATCCGGCAGATGCTCCTTATCCTTCACAAGCTCGTCCACCATGTAGTCGCCGCTGTCGTACCAGTATGTTCCATAATATATCATGTCGTCCGTAACCGGCAGGTTGTGCGCCTTCATGCTGTCTATGTAACCGGCGAGTCGCTGCTTGGAGTGTATGTGCTCTTTGAGTCCGCCCAGGAAATATATATTCTTGTGTCCGTGAACCTCTATAAGGTGATCCACGAGTTTTACTATAGGGGTATAATGATCCATCATGACCGTTGGGAATATGTTATTCTCTTTGTCGACTACCACTACCACACCATTTGCAAATTCTGACTGCAGGCGCTTCTCCAGCTTTTCTACGACTCCCGGAGTCTGTATGGTGTCCTGACACAATACCACAGCATCAAAAAGGTTAAAATTAATAAGGTTGTAGATGTTTGAATCTCCAACCTCCCTGTCTGTTGAATCCTGGTACTTCAAAAACATGGAAAATATGCAGACATCGTAATTCATATCATATGCCTGCTTCAGAAATCCCTGCATGAAGCGATTCTGTGTACTCTCTTCAACCTGTGCTGTTATAACGCATATTCTCTTCCTGTTGCTCATCTGATCATCCCCAACTGCATTTTCAAAACATTCTTTATGCAATTATATCATGTTTGCAGGCTAAAAAAAACCTTATTTATGCAATTTGACAAATGCCATAGTTTCTGTCTACATTTTTAGTTTATTTTTCACCTCAAGCGCCGTGCGAGTGGTTGCAAGGCCTCCACGCGCAGTCTCCTTCAGTGTATTTCCAGAAGTCCTGCCACTATGGCCTTTCTGGTACCATGCCCTTTGCTGGTCGTCAGAAATAACCCATACAGGCATATCTTAACTGCCTTATTTCAATCATAGACCACGAGTGCGGTTATTTGGATTTTATTATCTTAGTTTTTTGACTCGGATATACTGTCTTTTTTCTTTTTCTGCCCGAAAAAGCAGGAAAATTTTTTCGCAAACCCGCTTACTCTGCCTTGAGCACATAGAGTCTGGAATCATAGTCTCCGCAAGGCATATCCTCTCCGACTATCTCTCCCGCCGATGTGTCGCTGGTGATGAGTCCGAGGTTCATCAGCTCATCGCCATAGCATGATGGGCCTGCGATGACATTGACTGCAGAATCCTCTCCTTTGTCTCCTGACACTTTCTCATATATCAGCTTTCCATCCGGTGTCTTGCTCACTGTGAGCGCCTGTCCCCCGAGCACATTGCAGCTATATATCGCATCAGGATCAAGGCCGTGGAGCTTCATTCTGGTGAAGCATTTGTTCGGTGTGTAGAGTGTTCTGAACCACGCAACGATGGCGGTCTTCTTATCGTCTGATACGACCATCCAGCCGCACTCCTCATCGTCAAATGGACTTGCAAGCCTGTAGAATGTTCCGTACTGGATCACCTCACGGTATGCCTTCATGAACTTGACCTGCTCCTTGACCTCCTCTATCTCCTCGGCTGTGAGCTTGTTCAGATCCAGCTCATATCCAAATGTTCCAAAATATGCAGCATTTGCACGGGTCTTAAGCGGAGTCTCACGTCTTGTCTGATGATTTGGCACAACCGAAACGTGGCTTCCCATACTGCTGATCGGGTAACACATGGATGTTCCATACTGGATCTTGACTCTCTCTATGGCATCCGTGTCATCACTTGTCCAGCCCTGTGGCGCATAGTAGAGAATGCCCGGATCAAAACGTCCGCCGCCGCTGGCACATGACTCAAAGAGTACATGTGGAAATGTGCTTGTGAGTCTCTCATACAAATCGTACACACCAAGTATGTATCTGTGAAACACCTCGCCCTGTCTGTCAGCCGGAAGAGCCGCACTATAGCACTCGGTGATACTTCTGTTCATATCCCACTTCACATATGACACCTTTGCCGTGCTGAGTATCTTTGCCATCATCTCATATATTCTGTCAACGACCTCTTTCCTGGAAAAATCCAGAACGTACTGGAATCTTCCGTGTGAGTCATGTCTTCCCGGAACTGAAAGTATCCAGTCTGGGTGCTCTCTGTAGAGGTCTGAATCTTTATTTGTCATCTCCGGCTCGAACCACAGTCCGAACTTCAATCCTACCTTCTCTATATCCTCTGCAATTCCTGTGATTCCCTCCGGGAGTCTGTCTGGATTTGCAACCCAATCTCCAAGGCCTGCATGGTCTGTGGTTCTGGCTCCAAACCAGCCGTCGTCAAGAACGAACAGCTCAACTCCGCACTCCTTTGCCTTCTGTGCGATGGCTATGAGCTTCTCTCTGGTGAAATCAAAATATGTAGCCTCCCAGTTGTTGATGAGGATCGGCCTTGGCTTGTCTCTCCACTCGCCTCTTGCAAGTCTCTTCTGATACAGCTTGTGGAAAGTCTGGCTCATCTTGTTGAGTCCCTGATCTGAGTATACGATGACTGCCTCAGGAGTCTGGAAATGCTCACCTGCATCGAGCTTCCAGTCAAATGTATCCGGATTTATTCCGGCAAGAATGCGGGCTGTATTTCTCGTGTCAACCTCTGCCTGTATCTTAAAATTGCCGCTATATACAAGGCTTATTCCAATCGCCTCTCCCTGGTTCTCGTCCGTTGTCTCTCTCTTCAATACGATGAACGGATTGTGCTCATGGGATGAATGACCACGATTACTGCCTATCGACTGTACGCCCTGCTCGAGATCCCTTGTTATTATGTTGCGCTCCCTTGCCCATGCGCCTGAGAGCTGCATCCACTGATAATCAGGATCAGGGAGATCCAGACACATACTGTAAGCAGTGGTGAGATGTACCGCCTCTGTGCCTTCATTTACATACTCCACACTCTTTGCTATGACTGGTCTGTCGCTCCATATCGTATAGAGCATTCTCGCCTTTATGCCTGTGAGTGAATCCTTCAATGTGACGATCAATGTCTCTGCCTCGTCATCATTCTCTGTGTATGTTGCCGGCAATGCCTCAAGCTTTGGCTTGCCCTCATTTACCTCATGTGATACATATACAAAATCTGATATCCTGCTGCCATTTGACTGAAGTACCTCAACCATCGGTGCTCTGTAGTCTGTGGTTCCGTACACAGGAAGCTCCTGCTTCACTGACTCAAGTGAGAACAGTCTGTCATCGTCATATACATACTGGAACATAGGTCTCTGGACAAGCTCCAACAGATGTGAGAAATCCTCTCTGTCCCTTATCGCCTTACCATAGTACAGATTTCCCAGATGTCCATTGGGGAGCACTGTCATGATGTAGCTTATCTTGCCATTTGTAAGGTGAAATGTCTTTGTTTCTTCGTGAAAAATAATACCCATAAGTGTGACTCCTTTTCTCCATTTATTTGTCTGAGCAGACAACCTCCGTTACGCCTGTGCACTGCGCACCCTCTGCTCTAAAATCTCATGTCTGACTGCTTTTAATACAGTTATTTTAATATCTGGGAATTAGATTTTATATGGAAAAAAGTTGACCAAATATGGTACCGATAATGGTTAAGTTGGGTGATTATTCTGAACTGTGAATACGCTCTGAACATTAAGACATATCTTGCATTTAATGATCCATTCACTTTGTCTATAGATTTGAGCAAAGTATCCCAAAAGTATACAGGCAATGAAAAAAGCCTGAATACTGATACCAGACCAACTGTAATTTTCAATCAGTCTCCACCAATATTCAGGCTTTTTCTGCCAGCTCCGGCCTACACCGCGTACACCACAGTCTCATAAGGTCTGAGCGTACCATCGTAATCCGCATAATTACCCATAAGCACATCCGCAGTCTCAGGAATTGCATAGCCCACATCCTCACCGGTCATGTTGACAACAACATATACCGATCTGTCTGTGCTTTCTGCATTTGCTCCAGTTCCACATGCACACTCAATCTGAACCGGCTTGCGCCTGTACACTATGATTCCTGCATTATCCGTCTCCACATCCTCCAGGTCTCCGTAGATGAGAGTCTGTGTGTACTCCGAGTGATTTCTGAGCTGTATCATCGCCTTATAAAAGTTAAGCACAGAATCCTTATCAGCGCTCTCAAGCTCCACTGTCTGGAGGTCACACTGATTGTTGCATGCCAGCCATGGCTCATGCACTGAGAATCCGAAGTTCTTATCGCTGTTCCACTGCATCGGAAGTCTTGACTGGTCGCGGCTCCTGATATTTACAGATTCCATCGCCTCTGCCTCGCTGTATCCGGCTTCAATGCATCTCGCAAACTGTCCCTTGGAGTTGATATCGTCCAGCTCATCTATGTTATCAAAATGAGTGTTTATCATACCAAGTTCCTGTCCCTGATATACAAACGGCGTACCCTTCAGGAAGAAGAACAGCGCGCCCAGCGCCTTTGCCATCTGTGTTCTGTATTCAGGAATATCACCGGCTGGGAAGTACTTGCCTATACTTCTAGGCTGATCGTGGTTTTCCAGGTAATTTGCTGCCCATCCGATCTTTTTCACAAGTCTCTGATTGGTGAACAGCTTGTCCTTGAATTCCTCTATCGTCCAGTCTCTCTGGTGCAGCCAGAGATCGCCCGGATTGATATCTATATCTGTGTAGCTAAAGTCAAATATCATGGAGAAATGTCCATCTCTCCCAATATATCTGTCCAAATCCTCATTTGGAACTCCAGGAGTCTCTGCGACAGTCACAAAGTCTCCTCTGCCATATGTGTTGAGTTTTAACTCGTGAAGGAACTCATCTATTCCCGGCCTGTTGAGGCAGCATTTGCCAACATCGCATCTGCCGTCCTCGCCGTCTGACGGCATAGGCGGGAATGAGAGGTCTTTCTTGATAAATGTTATGGCATCCATTCGGAATCCTGAAACTCCCTTGTCAAGCCACCAATTCATCATGTCGTAGAGCTCTTGTCTCATCTCCTCACATTCCCAGTTGAGATCCGGCTGCTCCTTCGCAAATGAATGGAAATACCAGCTGCCATCCTCAATCTGTGTCCATGTGCTTCCACCGAAGTTGGATCTGAGATCTGCAAGTCCATCTATGTTATCCTTAAATATATAGTAATTTCTGTATTTGCTGTGTCTGTCCCGGCACGCCTCCTGGAACCATCTGTGTTGGTCTGATGTGTGATTGATGACCATGTCCATGATGATCTTGATGCCATTTTCATTTGCGCATCTTATAAGTTCATCCGCATCCTCTATGGTTCCAAACTCAGGATTCACATCGTAGTAATCCGATATGTCATATCCGTTGTCCTTCATAGGCGACTTGAAGAATGGACATATCCACACAGCGGTCACGCCAAGATTTTTGAGGTACGGCAATTTCTCAGTTATTCCCTTCAGATCTCCTATTCCATCTCCGTTGCTGTCATAGAAGCTTCTAGGGTATATCTGGTAAAATACCGCCTCTTTCCACCATTTTCTGTCCATATTTTATGTTTATCCTTTCACAGCTCCGGCTGAAATTCCCTCGATGATATTCTTCTGAAGTATGATGAATATGATCACGATAGGGATGATGCAGAGAAGTACCGCAGGGAAGATTAGCTCCCATGGATTTCCATACTGTCCTGACAGACTCTTTGCATAATATAAGCTCAGCGTGAGCGTCTTTTTGTCGTTATTTCCTATTACGAGGAATGGAAGAAGGTAATCGTTCCATATCCACACTGCATTTGTGATGACAACTGTCATGGTCGTAGGCTTTAAGAGGGGCATGACCACATATCTGTATATCTGGAATATATTTGCTCCATCGAGCATGGCTGCCTCCTCAAGTGACAACGGGATGCTCTTGATGAATCCTCTGTACAGCAGAACCGACATACTGATTCCAAATCCTCCGTACATGAGGATCAGACCCGGTGTGTTCTTGAGTCCCAGCTTGTCCATCAGCGATACCAACGGGTACATAACTGACTGGAAAGGTATGAGCATGGCTGCTGTGTATGCTATGAAGAGTATATTTGCCACCTTGGAATCTGTCCTGGCAATTGCCCATGCAGCAAATGAAGATATGACCACGATAAGTGCCACTGCCGCAACTGTTATGAGTACTGTCTGAAGCAGGCTGCTGCCGAGATTTATCTGCTCAGCTGCATTCTTCAGATAGTCCAGATTCCATGATTTCGGGAGAGCTATTGGAGATGCTACTATCTCCTGCTGTCCCTTGAATGAGTTGACGATCAGGAACCATATCGGGAATATGGTCACGATTGCCAATACAGCGAGTATAACCACTATGAGTGCTCTTTTGATCTTGCCTTTTACTCCCATTATGATTCAATCTCCTTTCTCTTAGTGATCATTACCTGAGCTATAGATATAACTGCAATGATAACGAAGAATATAACTGCCTGTGCCTGCGCCTCTCCGTATGCCGGAGGAGAGCTCTCTCTTACTGTTTTCAGTATCATGTAGGATATCATGGTCGTTCCGAAATTGCCCTCTGTCAGTGAAACGTTGAGGTCAAGCATCTTGAAGCTGTTTGCCAGTGACATGAAGAGCACTATCGTAAATGAAGGCATGAGAAGCGGAAGTGTGATCTTCCTGAAGCTTGTCCAGCCCGTAGCTCCATCTATTCTGGCAGCCTCATAAATATCCTCTGAAATATTATTGAGTCCGTTGAGGTAGATTATCAGGTAATAACCTGCAACCTGCCATACACCAACGATCGCATATGCCAGAAGTGCTTTCCACTGATTCTGAAGCATGTTGTTGAGCACCTCTACGTGTACCACACCGTCTGTTCCGAACAGCGTCTGTGAAAATACATTTTCAAATATGAAACGCCATACATAACCCATGGCGAGCATTCCAAGTACATATGGAAGGAACAGTACCGTTCTGAAAAGTCCCTTGCCCTTGGTAAGCTTCTTGATCATAAGTGCCAGAAGAAGACTGACAACATTCTGTGCTATTACTGCAAGTACAGCATATATGGCCGTGTATCCAAGTGACTGAAGGAAATTCTTCGACTTGAATATGCTTGTATAATTCTTAAGTCCCACCAGTGCATTCCACCAGTGCTCCCCACCTACGAAGTAGGAACCTCTCCACTCGGTGAAGGAGTAGATCACACCCTCTATAAAAGGAACTATGATAACCAGCAGAAACAACACTATAGAAGGCAGAACCATAAACCAGAATTTTCTCTTGTAAAATCTTTTCATAGTTTTTCCTTTCCTACATTGAACACCAGCCATACAAAATTTGCCTTCGGCAAATGGCTGGCGCTACATGTCAGGTTTTCATAGAAAACCTGACACATCCCATTTAGCACCGATTACTCTTTGATGCTGTCCTTCCACTTTGTCAGTGCATCTTCCACACCTGTTCTTATAGTGTTCTCATCCCACTGATCAGGATTTGTAAACAACTGCTCCTGAATAGTTGCACCGATGGTGTTGAGTCCCCATGACTCAGGGAAAGCATCGAAGTCATTGCCCATCACAAGGTCATTGCTCATATAGTATACAAGTGAATTGCTGAGCGGATTCTCAAGCTTCTCGCTCTCGTCTGCGTTGAATGGGACAAATGCGAATTTGTTTGTGATGTAATCTTTTCCTGTATCTGATGTGTAGAGCCATACAAGGAAGTCCTCAGCGGCTTTCTGCTCCTCTTCTGAATCCTTCTTGTTGATAACGTAATACTGTGAAACGAACTCAGGGATTGAGCTGTTCATCTTGTCAACTGTAACGCCCTCAGCTGAGATGTCACTCTGCTCAAGGTTGACCTTCATTGGGAGCATCGTAAGTCTTGATGCCTTGTCTGCATCCACACCTGCGATGGTTCCGTATACCCAGTTACCCTGCTTGATGAACATTGCCTTACCCTCGGCAAATGTCTGAACTGCCTGATCATATCCTGTCACTGTTGAGTTAATGTACTCTGATCCACGCTCTACCTTGCCGCTTGGTCCTGCTGTGTAGCTTGAAAGCATATCAAGCTCCTGAACCATCTTTACAAGTGGCTCCTCAAGCTTATCAACATCTTCCTTTGTAGCTGCTGCCGTTGCATTGTAATTAGGGAACACTGCATTCAGTGCGTAGTTTGTATAGTGGTTTGCATATGTCCACTTCTCAGCACCTGCGATTGCAAATACTCCGTTCATGTTCTCTGTTGTAGCTGTCTTGTCCTTTGCCGTGGTGTATGCATTGCCTGAAAGTGTAACCTTCTCACCACCCTTGCCGTTTATGTAATCATCGATTGCCTTGATCATGCCTGTGAACTCTTCATAATTGGCACTTCTGTAATCAGCGACAAATGCGTCTGCGCTGTCAAGTCCAAATACATCACATATCATCTGCGTATCTGCGATAAGTCCGTAACCCTCTACGTTGTAAGGGATTCCACAGCTTGCTCCGCTCTCATCTGCGAGCTGCATGCTCTCTGGAATTGAATCGTAGATTGACTTTAACTCCTCATTCTTTACTGATGTTGATGGAAGTACAAATCCGCCCTCGTTCCACTCTGTGAACTGTGCCTGATTTATCGCGTACAGTGTAGGATAGTTCTTGGAATTCATCTCAGATCTGAGTGTCTCCATGGTCTCCTGTGTACCACATGTGTAAACCTTAACCTTAACTCCTGTCTCTGTCTCATAATCCTTGCACAGATCCTGGATACTGTCTGCGATCTCGGACTTTGTGTTGTAAATATACAGATCGTAATCCTTCTTTGCTGAACCACATCCTGTCATGGATGCAAGTCCCAGCATCATAGCTGCTGAAAGTGCACATGCTACTAATTTCTTTGCTCTCATAACCTTTTCTCCTTTTCTTGCTTTGAATTTTCCCTCTTGTTAATTCTCGCTATCATTCATATTGTTCCGATAAAACACATTTCATAAGCGCTTAAATGAAACATGTTTCATTTGCATTAAGATTATCATATGAAACATGTTTCGTCAATAGAGAATTTATAGATTTTTGTATTTTGTGCTCTTAGCAAGTTTCTTATATTTTGTACCCGCATAAAAAAGAAGTTCATGATTTTTGAGTGGCACCTCAATTTCTCTTCACGAACTTCTTTTCGTAATCATACTATAAAGTTGTATCGCCTTTTTCTACGCTCACCGGAAGTAGTATAAGATTTCCGTCTATATGTGTGTTTCTCTCTTTTGCGCTGTCGATCTGATCTGCGGTTGCACTTTCACCCTGTCCTTCGGCATCATCTTCCTCCTCCGGTCCGTCGATCATCTCCATAAGCTGGCGTACTGCCTCCTGGGCGATCTCCTTGTACGGCTGATGTATCGATGTGAGCCTTGTCGTGCTGGCGTTGGTTATGTACGTTCCGTCGTATGCCACGATCGCCAGGTCATCAGGAATCTTTTTGCCTATGGCAAGTGCCGCCTTAAGGAATGCTATCGCCGGCATGTCTGCGGCAAATATTCCGTCCACGTCAGGATACTCCTCCAGTATGCATTTTGCCATCTCAAAATATCCATGAAAATCAAAGTCGTTCCACTGTATTGGAACTCGTCTGGATTTTATCCCATTCTCGGCAAGGACTCTGTCTAGTTCCTCATGGCACTCAAATGACATGATATTCTTATCTACCTTGATTCCTGATATGTGGATGACATATCTGCATCCACTGTTTATAAATTCCTGGGCAGCAAGCTGTCCGCCCATCTTGTGATCCGACACTACGACAGGAAATTTGCTGCCAACCTTATAATCCAGCATGACCATCGGCTTATCTATCTTCTGGTATTCCTTCGCCGTACATGCCGACGTTCCGCATATGATCCCATCCACGATGTTGGACTTTAACAGCTTAAAACACTCCTTCTCCCTCTGCTTGTCATCGGATGTGGAAAAAAGCATAAACTTGTATTTCTTCTCATAAAGTATCTTTTCTATCTCCGATGCCAGTGATGAGAACCATGGGTGCTGGATATTTGGAACCAACATCGCAATGGAGTTTGATCTGCCCTTGAACATGCCTCGCGCAAGCTCATTTGGAACATAGTCCAGTTTCTTCATCGCATCTTCTATCTTCTTCTGAGTCTCAGGTTCAACATTTGCCGTGCCGTTGATAAGTCTCGACACCGTGCAGATGGCGACCCCCGCCTCCTTCGCAACGTCTCTTATACTTGCCATATATAAATATACTCTCCTTATGAATTTCAGACTGTAGTCCATGAAACTTGTTTCATAAGAAGAGTATACCATAATACTTTCCGTAATGTAAATTGTGTAATATGACGATAATCAGCTCAAAAGCTCCTCTATCATAGCTCCGTCAAATGTCACGCTCTGAACGTGATTTACCTCGATCTGGTAAAGCGCATGTGCAACTATGTGCTCTGCAGCCTGCTCTATATCTCTGATTCCGGTCACGCCGTCGCACTTCTTGATGACAGCATCCACGCCGTCTGGAAGGATGATGCACTCGCTCCCTTCAAGTCCGATGCGCTTGAGCACCTTCGGCAGAACAAATTTGTTGAATATCTCCTTCTTCTCATCCGGGGTGTAATCCGGTATGTCTATAACAGCAAATCTCGACATGATCGGCTTGCTGATGTTCTCCTTGTCATTTGCCGTCGCTATAGGATACACGCCATTTGTCGGGATCATGCACTCCATGTAGTTGTCGGTGAATCCCAGGTTATCCAGGAGTGTCAGCAGTACATCGGCAGGATTGCCGTTGCCCTTGCCGGAATTTGCCTTGTCCAGCTCGTTGATGATGAATACGAGGTTAGATTCTCCAGCCTGTGAAAATGCCTCCATGATGATTCCCGGCTTGGCATTGGAATATACTCTTGAACTTCCTGTAAGCTGCTCCGGATCGTTGATGGAACTCATGTCAAGGGTCGTCCATGGAAGTCTGAGTATTCTCGCAACCGCATAGGCTATCTGTGACTTTCCTGTTCCGGCAGGTCCGCAGAGCAGAAGTCCGTATGCAGGAAGTGTATGTGTACGGTTGATCTGGATGATCGTCTCGATGATCCTCTGCTTTACCTTCTCCATTCCGTAGAGTTCCTCGTCCAGTATCCTTCTGGCCTCTTCCGGATCTATCGCCTCAAAGTAATTGCTCTTCCATCTGATGTTCATCGCCATGGAAAGTGCTCTCTGGGCGTGGCGTCTCTCCTCCGGTGATACCTCGCTGGATCTCGCAACCGCAAGATTTCTTCTGGCCCACAGCCTTATATTGTCAGGAAGTGTTCTTCCGGCGCAGTGCATGAAGTCAATGATGCTCTGCATGCTCGTGAGCTTCATGTCATCGCCCAGTGCCTCTTCCTCTTCTTCCTCCTCGGATTTCTCTTCCTCCGAAGGGGCATCGCTGGCAAGAAGTCTCTCTATCATGAACTGAAGGAATCCGTCATTTGCCGACAGCTTCGATCCGCCGCCGAACTCGGTCTCCCTTATCTTGTATACCGCATAACCCTCCGGTCTGTTCTCTCCCGACAGACGGACATTGATGTGATTCTCACCGAGCCATTTGAGAAGGCTTACAAATCTCGCATCTATCTTCAATATGTCTGCGGACTGGACTCCGTCTACCTCGTCAAATTCAAATGCTGTTCTCTTGATCGGATTGGTGAACTTTCCGCTGGAGTGGTGGGTCCACTTCCTGGTCGTGTTCTCAAGGATCATGATCGGCTTCTCCGCTGTCGCTGCAGACTCCGACGACCGGAATGTCTCGTATGTAACTATGTTCTTATTCTTATTGTCGCTTCCACTGAAATCAAATACTGGCATGTTTTCCTCCCTAATATAATGATGCTTTATTGCAAGTTTAATCATACCTTGCAATTATAAAACATCATATTTTATTTTTCTTCAAACACCCGCATCCATCTTTCCCGTTTAAGCCTTGTGGTGAACAGGATTCCCCTGAAACAGAGCTCCACGCACATGGCGATCCATACACCATAGAGCCCCACCCTCGGTGCAAGTATAGCTGCAAGCGGTATCCGCACGCACCACATACTGGCAAAGTTCATGCAGCTTGGGACCAGAGTGTCCCCGGCTCCCCTGAGTGCTCCCGATGCAACTATGGATGCGGCATAAAATGGTTCGGCAAATGCCTCTATCCTCAACACTGCCGCCCCAAGATTTCTTATCTCTTCGTTCGGTGTCAGCACACCTATCATGGACGGAGCTGCTATGTACATAAGGACTCCGCCAATGGTCATAACCGACACGCCTAATCCCATTGTAATCCATGCCATTCTTCTGGACAACTGTTTTTGTCCTGCTCCCACGCATTGTCCCACAAGTGTGGTTGATGCCGCCTGTACTCCATAGCCCGGCATGTAGCAGAAACTCTCCGCAGTAACCGCAAATGAGTTGGCCGCGATGGCTATAGTTCCAAGGGGTGACACGATCTTTGTGGACATGACATACGCTGAGCACATGACCATCTGCTCAAGTCCCACCGGTGCTCCTATCTTTACCGCCCTGGCAAGGGTATCCCTGTGAAATCTCAAGTGCTCACCCTTTCTTAAGTGAAGTGTCCTGTTCTTCCACAGAAGTGCAGTGACCATGATGGCACAGGTGACAGCCTCCGCTGTGATGGTTCCAAGTGCTGCCCCAGCAACGCCAAGACCAAGTCCCGGCATGGTAAATGTGATGCTATTTATCTGCACACTCCTTGTCGGAAATATAAAGAACAAATTAAAAATCACATCCATCACACAGCACATGACATTCAGTATACCTGGGAGTCTCATATTTCCGGAGCTCTGGTGCATACCGCCTGCTATGCTGTTCATCTGCAGAGCGGGAAGTCCCAGCATGTACACGAGGAAATACTGGCTTGCCATCTTCTGTATCGCAGCCTCACCGCCGAGCCATCTCGGAAGCGGTGAGCTTATAAGTGCTGCAATGAGTGCGAGTATGACGCTTATGCACAAGGCTATTATGAGTCCCTGTTTCATGATATTTCTGGCAGATTTATCCTCACCGGCCCCCACAGCCTGGGCTATCTGCACAGTAAATCCTGTAGTCACCGCAATGCATAGCCCGCCAAACAGCCATGTTGTGGACGAGACAAGTCCGATGGCTCCCGATGCATTTGCACCAAGACGCCCCACCATGGATGCATCGATGTACTGCATGACAATGGACGAGATCTGGGCAAGGATCGCCGGGATGCTGAGCCTGACCGTAAGTCCTATCTGCTGGGATGCGGTCATCGACTTTCCAGATATCATGTCCTTCAGCAAGTTTTCACTGCTACTCATCTATATCTCCTTTTTTAGCCGCATTGTCTATGTTTACCATCTCTGCGTTCATTTTTCTGAATGCCGTGGTTCCCTCGGCAAGTCTCTTCATGCCCTCTTCCACGATCGACCTTGGACATGCGATGTTAAGTCTGATAAATGCCTTTCCGTTCTTACCATATGAAAGTCCCGGCGACATATAGAGTCCGGTGTTCTTCCTGATAAATGCTGAAAGCTGTTTTGCGTTGTCAGTTATCTTACTGCAGTCAAGCCAGAGAAGGTATGTTGCCTCCGAGTACACCACCTTCATGTCAGGGATATTCTCAGATACAAATTTTCTCACATACTGCTTGTTCTCATACAGATACTGCCTGAGACTGTCCAGCCACTCGCCGCCATTTGTAAATGCTGCTATCGCCGCATCCACCGCAAATGCATTTGGCTCGGCTACTTCATCTGTGTTCAGACCTCTCCACATCTTGTGTCTCAGGAATTTATCCGGAACCACAATTGCTGCGGTCTGTATTCCAGCTATGTTGAAGGTCTTTGTCGGCGCAATACAGGTCACGCTTATATCCCTGCATGTGTCAGATGCCGTGGCAAATGGCACATACTCCTTTCCAGGATCGGTGAGATCGCAGTGTATCTCATCCGAGATGACCGTCACACCATACTTTGCGCATAGCTCTCCCACATGGGCAAGTGTCTCCTTATCCCAGATCTTCCCCGCAGGATTCTGTGGATTGCAGAGTATCATGAGGCTGGTCTGTGGATCTGCAAGCTTTGCCTCAAGATCCTCAAAGTCCATGGCATATCCCTCGCCGTCATATTTCAGAGGACTCTCCAATATATTTCGCCCATTGTTGTATATAGAATTGAAGAAAATATTGTAGACAGGGGTCTGCACTACAACATTCTCTGCGGGTGTGGTGAGCTTTCTCACCGCCGTTGATATGGCTGGGATGACTCCGGAGCAGAACACCAGCCAATCCCTATCTATCGCAAATCCGTGTCTGTTGCCCCACCAGTTCACGTAGGCATCTGCCCACTCGTCCGGGATGATGGAATATCCGAATATTCCGTGCTCCACCCGGGCTGCCAGTGCCTCCCTGATGCATGGAGCCGTCTGAAAGTCCATGTCTGCCACCCACATTGGCAGTTCGTTTTCCGGCACGTCCCACTTCAGGGAGCCTGTGCCGCGTCTGTCTATAACCTTGTCAAAATCAAACTTCATGTTTGTCCCTCCACTTCATGGAGAGATTCCGCGGCTGCTGTGGCAAACGGCTGGCACATATAGAGTGCTCCATCACGTTCGTCTTCCCTCGCCTTGCTTTGCTTCTATCTGCACTGCGCTCTGCAAGCGATAAGGGCGTTGCTTGCGCCGCTCCGGCAAGAAGCAGCAATGCTCAGTCGACTTCACTACCGATTGAGCACTCTATATGTGCCAACTCGTTTCACCACAGCAGCCGCGGAATCTCATTTACGTTATGATATATCACCAAATCTTAAACTCGTTTAGTCCTGTACTATTATTTTTGTCTTTGACGGATCTACTTTGTCTTTTTCTATTATCAGGTTGTCGATGTGCTGGGCTTTGATGGTTCCTGACGTTGGATTCATGACGCTGTCTATCTTGCTGCAGATGTCGGCATCCACTGTTGAATATTCAAATGCAAGTGTTGTGTTGATGAGCTTGCAGTTCTTCATCACAAGGTTGTCGATGTAGCACATGCCCTGAAGGCTCTCGATGGTGCAGTTCACCAGGGTGAGGTTCTTTGCGTTCCAGCCAAGATACTCTCCCGATATGAATGAATCATATACGGTCACGTTCTCGGTATTCCAGAATGCATCCTTTGAAAGCAGATTGGAGTTTCTTATCTCCACATTCCTGCATCCGTCAAATGAATAGTTGCCGTCAAGCTTCAGGTCGTCTATCTTCATATTATTGCTGTTCATGGCAAAATAGTCGCCCTTTGCTGTCACGTGGTCCATTGTCACGTCATCGCAGCTCCACAGTGTCTCCTCCGCATGGGTGAATGTCACATCCGTAAGCTCCAGACCTTTACATCTGCGGAAGTTCTTTGGCGCCTGGATGAGTGCACGCCTCACCGCGATATTATCAGTGTACCAGACTCCGGCTCTCGCCATCTCAAACCAGTGGCAATCCTCCGCAACAATGTTCTTGCTGTACCACAGCGGATACTTCCATTTGAACATGCTGCCGTACAGATTTATGCCGCGGCTCTCCTTAAGCGGAGACTCGCCGTCGTCAAATATCGTATCATATATATCGAGATTTTTTCCCATGAAAAGAGCTCTCTCACCTGTCAGAAACTCCTGTCTTATGATTTTCTTTTCTTCTTTCTTATCCATCTCGTTCATCTTCCTTTTGTATATTCTCTATTATATTATTGGCCTATTATCACCATGTTATCACTTCTGGCAAATGCGAATATGACTGAGCTTATGACCACCATGAGTGGCAGTGCAAACAGTAATATATTTATTACCTGAAATTTGCTATATTAACAGACTTATCCTCTTAAATTAAGGGATTCTCAACCAGTCTTCTTTATATTATAATCTACACATACAAGTCCGGCATGTAAATAGGGATCTCATGTCTGATATTTTGGGGAAACAACAATTTCAGGGGGTACATTATGATTTTAACATCGGGGGATTCTATCAGTATTTTTTTCAGACTATTACCTTATACGACTTACATTATTCCAATAGCATCATTCATCATAGCTGTGGTCATCGGCCTTTCCATACGGGGTAAGGCATGCCGTATCGAGCGGGACTATACCAGAACATCCGCCGATATCACATCTGTCAGAAGATTCAGTAAAAGAACCCATATCAACTATGAATACCGCGACCAGTCCGGAGTATTGCACAATGGTTTTCTTTCCGTCCGCGGTATAACAAATTACAACTCCATGTCGTCCATCGCAATATATTACAACCCGAATAATCCATCCGTATCTTATACGGAAAGAACTATGAACAGTGACAAAAATGCACCATTCATCTATGGTGGTGCGGTTCTGCTTGGAACTCTGGTATTTTTATGGAGAAGGCGCTGATTTCTCAGCGTCCTTTTTTATTACCTCCTGATGAGATCCTTTGCCACCTCACCGGCTATTATAAGCCCTGCGACTGATGGCACAAATGCCACGCTGCCCGGGATGTCTCTGCGCTCTGTACATTTGTGTTCTGCACCCGGAGGACAAATGCAGTTGTTTCTGCAGCTTATCGCCATATCTTCGATCGGCCTTGTCGGAATCTCTTCCGAGTATACGACCTTGAGTTTCTTGACGCCCCTCTTCTTCAGCTCTCTTCTCATGACCTTCGCAAGCGGACACACCTTTGTCTTGTATATATCTGCAACCTTGAACTGGCTTCCGTCAAGTTTGTTTCCCGCACCCATGCTGCTGATGATCGGGATATTTTTCTCCTTGCACTTCATGACAAGAGCGATCTTGGCTGTCACGGTGTCCACCGCGTCGACTACGTAGTCGTAGCTGTCCCAAGGGAAGTCATCCGCATTTTCCGGAAGGAAGAAACATTTGTGTACCTCAACCTCCACATTTGGATTGATGTCAAGCATCCTGTCCCTCATAACATCGGTCTTATACTTTCCAACTGTGCTCCTTGTCGCTATGATCTGTCTGTTGAGATTTGTCAGACACACCTTGTCGTCATCTATCAGGTCAAATGCTCCGACACCGCTTCTGACCAGCGCCTCGCATACATAACCGCCAACTCCGCCTATTCCAAATACCGCTACCTTAGAGCCTGCCAGCTTGTCCATGGCTTCCTTGCCAAATAGCAGCTCTGTTCTCGAAAACTGTGTTAACATCTCTTATTCTCCTAATATGATATATATCCCACTACAACTATATACAAAATAAGTTTTTTTTCAACTGAAATCTTATTGACATCTGGCCCCTCCGTCCCGATTTATATCGAATACATGTATCCGATCCGGTCACTGTACTCCCGGGTAAGATCGGCGATGGTTTTGTTATCAAGGACATTGTTGATGGCTGTCTCAAGGGCATCCCACACCTCTCCGATGACATCGTTCATGACCATGTTGGTGTCGCCGTCCTCATCAACTCTGTTATCTATCGGTGATATCCTGCCCTCTATCGCCCTTAGCACCATCCCAACCGTGATCTCCTCCGCTGGCATGTTCAGACGGTAACCGCCCCTCGGCCCTCTCACGCTCCTTAAATATCCTGCCTTTAGCAGAGAAGATGTAACCTGCTCAAGATATTTGTCAGACAATCCACATCTTCTGGCTACAGCTTTGACAGTAACCGTGCTGCCGCTATTTATAGATATATCTACCATGAGTCTCAGTGCATATTGTCCCTTTGATGATATTAACATTTTTCTGCCTCCTGTTCATTGTTATATTTTGCCTATAGAATTACTATGAATTAGTTTTATTTTTTTTTGGCAGGGAGAAAAAGCAGTTATAATGTTCTTACCTTATCTCCGTGCCAATTATTTTCCGTTTAATTCACTTGATTTTTATGATTATGTTTCTATGCTGCCTACCATATGTTGCTGATCAGATACTCAAGTTATACCTTCTTTTTTAATCCGTTCAGGTATTCCTCAACATAATGGATAACTGCTGCACCATCTCCAACTGCTGTCGCCACCTGGCGCACTGCCTTGGTCCTCACATCTCCCGCGGCAAATATTCCCGGTGTGCTGGTCTGTCCGGTCTCGCCCGCTGCAACATAACCAGCGTCATCAAGCTCCACAACGTCACCGAGGAAGTCTGTGATAGGGCTTGTTCCTATGGCAATGAATACACCGGCTACCGGAAGCGTGAATTCGCTGTCTGTCTGTCCGCCCACTGTTTTTGGTGTATTCACAGCAACCTTGAGATTCAGCTTGCCCGGCGTTCCGCCTATCTCTGTCACCTGTGCAAATGAATGAAATTCTATATTCTCTGTTTCAAGCACACGCGCTCCAAGTATTTTCTCGCCTCTGAACTCATCTCTTCTGTGGATCAGATGCACCTTACTGCACATCTTTGACAGATACAGGGCATCCTCAAGAGCTATATTGCCACCGCCCACAACTGCGACTTCTTTGTTCCTAAAGAACGCTCCATCACATGTGGCACAGTAAGAAACTCCTGCCCCTGTGAATTCCTCCTCACCGGTAACGCCAAGCTTTCTGTGCTTTGCACCCGTGGCTATCAGAACCGCCTTTGTCTCTATGCTGCTGCCATCCTCCAGGCTGACCTTCTTGTGATCGCCGTGATCCTCGATGGCTGTCACCTCTCTGTCATCAAACTCCACGCCAAATGTATCCGCGTGTTCTCTGAACTTCATACCCATGTCAAAGCCGCTTATGCCCGGCAGTCCGAGGTAGTTGTCAACCTGCTCTGTATTCACGATCTGCCCGCCGGAGAATGCCTCCTTCTCCAGTACCACCACGTCCATCATCGCCCTCTTGGCGTAGACCGCGGCGGACAGACCCGCAGGGCCGCTGCCCACAATAACCAAATCTCTCATATTTCCTCCTTGTTTTTCAAAGGGGCGTCTTTATGTGTTCGTGGTGCTCCCGGCTACGCACGACTCTGTCACCTTGTCTTAGCTCCTGATTGCATTCGCTCCCGCCCCCTATAAGGGCAGGGGGACTCCCGCTCAGCAAGGAGCGACAAGCTTCCGTCGTCTATGTGCTACCCGCCTGGGAGCATCACGAACACATAAAGACTTACACTTTGAAAACCGTTACTTTTATTGTGTTTTTCAAAACTACTTTTTAATACTTGTCTTATTATTCTTGCAATATAAAAATTTAAAGATACTTCTAATGAGACGTCGTCTGGCTTATTTAAGTCCCTTTAATTCTCTTTATATGCCTTTATTAATTCACAGGTTTTGGATACGTCTTCCTTGCTGTGTGCGTAGGACACGAACATTGCCTCAAACTGTGATGGTGCAAGGTAGATTCCGTTATCCAGCATGTATGAGAAATACTTTGCATACCTTGCGGTGTCGCTGGATATTGACGTGTCCATATCTACTACTTCCTGATCTGTGAAGAATACGCTCATTAATGAGCCTATCTGGTTGACATGAACTGTGTCGCCAAATGTGTTTCTGACTGTGTCGGCTATCTGCCTTGTGCTCTTTTCTATCGCCGGATATATTGTGTCCTTTTCCTTCTGGAGTATGCGGAGGGTTGTGAGTCCGGCTGTCATGGCAATCGGATTGCCCGACAGGGTTCCCGCCTGGTATACTCCACCAAGTGGTGCCACCATGCTCATGACATCTCGGCGTCCGCCGTATGCTCCCACCGGCATTCCGCCTCCAACTATCTTGCCAAGTGTTGTGAGATCAGGCTTTACCCCAAAGTATTCCTGGGCACCGCCAAGGCTGAGTCTGAAACCTGTGATGACCTCATCAAATATAAGAAGTGCGCCATATTCATTTGTTATGTCTCTGAGGAACTGAAGGAATCCATCATGTGGTGGGACAACTCCCATATTTGCTGCAACAGGCTCGACCACTATTGCTGCAATGTCTTTTCCCTCCGCCTCAAATAACTTCTTTACGCTGTCCTCGTTGTTATACTCTGCTATGAGTGTATGCTGTGTATACGACTTTGGAACTCCCAGGCTGTCCGGAACTGACTGTGTAAGTGCCGCCGAGCCTGCCTTGACCAGAAGTCCATCACTGTGTCCGTGATAGCAGCCGCGGAACTTTACAATCTTGTCTCTGCCTGTAAATCCTCTCGCCACTCTGAGCGCACTCATCACTGCCTCTGTTCCCGAGTTGACCATCCTGGTCAGCTCCATTGAAGGCATAAGCTCATTTATCAATTCTGCGATCTCGAGCTCTTTCCTTGTCGGTGCGCCGAATGTAAGTCCGTCATCACAAGCCGCCTTCACCGCATCTATGACTCTGTCATCGGCATGCCCCAGAATTCCCGGACCCCAGGAACAAACATAATCCACGTAGGAATTGCCATCCTCGTCAAATATATGTGAACCTTTTGCTTTCTTCATAAATACAGGTGTCCGTCCCACCGAGCCAAATGCCCTGACCGGTGAATTGACGCCGCCCGGAATTACCTTCTGTGATTTCTCAAATAGATCCTGTGAATTTGTCATTGCCATTCTTCTTTCTATAATTTATCGTCCTGTGTAAATTTTTGTGATTCCGACTCTTTGGAAACGCCCCTCTCTCCTCCGTCGAGTGGGGCAGATCGTCGGAATCATTCCGAAATATGACTCCGTCATATTGATTCCGACTCAAGCCAGTGTGCCACGTCTATAGCATGATAAGTTATGATGATCCCTGCGCCGGCTCTCTTCATGGCTGTCATGTTTTCCATGACGATCCTCTTCTCGTCTATCCAGCCATTTGCCGCAGCTGCCTTGACCATGGAGTACTCGCCGCTGACATTGTACACCGCTATCGGATAGTCCGTGTGGTTTCTCACATCCTTGACTACATCCAGATAAGCAAGTGCCGGCTTGACCATGATTATGTCTGCTCCCTCGGCGATATCCGCCTCGCACTCTCTCAGAGCCTCCCTGCCATTTGCGGGATCCATCTGGTATGTCCTTCTGTCTCCAAACTGTGGTGCCGAATGTGCCGCATCGCGAAATGGTGCATAGTAACCAGATGCAAATTTCGCACTGTAACCCATGATCAGTACATCCGTCAGCCCGTTGTCGTCAAGTGCCTTTCTGATGTATGCGGTGTGTCCATCCATCATATCCGACGGAGCCACCATGTCTGCGCCAGCCTTTGCAAGTGATACAGCCATCTTGCCCAGATATGGAAGAGTCTCATCGTTGAGTATCTTGCCGTCTTGGATAATTCCGCAATGACCGTGTGATGTGTACTCGCACAGACAAATGTCTGCTATGACTATCATATCCGGATACAGCTCTTTTATCCTTCTGACCGCCTTCTGCATGATTCCCTGATCATCATATGCACTGCTTCCAACCTCATCTTTGTGGGCCGGTATTCCGAACAGGAGAACCGCGCTGATTCCGGCGTCCGCCACTCTGCGAAGCTCCTCCTCAAATGTGTCGAGTGAATACTGGTATATTCCCGGCATGGAGTCTACCGGATTCTTGATCCCTGTGCCCTCCGCCACAAACATCGGGTATACAAGATCCTCCTTGTTAACCCTGTTCTCTCTAACCATATTTCTGATGGCCTCGCTTCCGCGAAGTCTTCTGAGTCTTATCATGTTACTGCCTCTTTTCTCTAAAATAATAATCACCGATGGCTGATATAAGGTGCTCGATATCACCAACCTCCGGAACTATATCCGCATGATAACCAGCCTTCTCCAAGGCCTTTTCGGTCACATTTCCAAGTGCCGCTATGCGGATATTCTTCATTATATCATGTATTTTAAAACTGCCGTCTGTATTGTCCGTATGATCCCCACATGAATCTATATCATTCAACATATGAGCCACACCGCAGTTTTTTTTCTCTGCATCAAGAACATCTAGAAATCCTCTGACTCCTGATGCGCTGACAAATATTATCACATCCAGATCCTTCATATACTGTATGCTCTCCATCCTGCGTCCAACCACGTCATAAACTGGGATCTCCTCATATACCACACCACCCTGATCAAGTATGTCAAGCATCGTCTCGCTGCCCTGGACTGCCCTCGGAAGGAGAAGTTTCTCTCCGTCATTCATCACATTTGCAAGTCCCATAGCAAGGGCGCTTGTAGTGTACTCGTCCGGCACGTAATCCGCTATATATCCCTCAGCCTTAAGTGCGTCCCTTGTTCCGGCACCGACCACTGCAAGTTTCAGATGAGCCAGTTTTCTGACATCTATATTCCATTCTCTGAGCCATTTGAAAAACAGGATTATGGTGTTCTGACTGGTAAATGCCAGCCAGCTGTAATCTTCTATATGTTCCAGAGCCATGCGCAGCCTGTTCTTCTCCTCTGTCTGCTCCACGCTCATATCCACTATGCTGTAGGACTGGCCGCCAAGTGCATCTATTGCAACTCTCATCTTCTCGCGAAGCTTTGGCGTTCCAATAAGTCCAACGTGGACATTCTGAAGCGGTCCTCTGTTTGGTGCTGTAAAATCCAACGCTGCATTTTCACCCACAACTATGATCGCAGGAGATTCAAGCTTTGCCTCGTTCACCTTGTCCGCAATTGTCTGTATATCGCCGCGGACTATCCTCTGCCCTGGCATGGTTCCTTTGGAAATGACCGCAACCGGAGTATTCTCCTCCGCCCCAGTCTGAACAAGTCTCTCCATGATCTGTGGCAGTCTGTTCAGCCCCATCAGGAACACGCTTGTCCCTTCCTGATTTCTGATGTAGTCGTAGTCATCTAAACCACCTTCATCAGATCTGTGTATGTCCGCCTGCTTGTGTCCTGTTATCACGTGGAAGCTTCTGCTCGTTCCGCGTTGGGTCACCGGTATGCCGCACACCTCCGGAACCGCCACGGCGGACGTTATTCCCGGTATCACCTGAAATGGGATCCCCGCTTCTAGAAGTGCGGTCACTTCCTCGCCGCCTCTTCCGAATACAAATGGATCGCCGCCTTTGAGGCGCACCACCATGTTGCCTCTGCGGCCTTCCTCAACAAGTATCTCGTTTATCTCAGGCTGCTTCTTGTAGTGGCTGCCCGCCTGTTTGCCGACGTATATCCTGCGGCAGTCCGGCTTCACCATCTCCAGAAGCTGATAAGTTCCGAGTCTGTCATATATGATTGTATCGCATTGTTTTATGAATTCCAGGCCCTTCACCGTGATGAGTCCCGGATCGCCGGGGCCTGCGCCTATTAAATATACCATTTTGTTCTCCAATACGCTGGGTGTGCTACAACCTACTTTATCAACGCCTCTACCAGCTGTTTCCATTCTGCGGTGTTTCCTTCTACCGTCTTTCTGTGTATCTGGATTTCTTCATCTTTCTCTTTGTCCGATGAAGCCGCATCTGCTTTCATCAGGCTTAGCTTCATGTGGTCGCCATGAAGTTCTGAATACACGCCTATCGGTTCGTGACAGCCGGCGTTCAGGCGATTCAGAACTGCGCGCTCGCATGTGAGCTGTGTGTATACCTCTGTGTCATTTATCGCTCTGACCATGTCGTATACCTCGCCAGAGGTTCGTGTCTCTATGGCTATGATTCCCTGGCACGCTGCCGGAAGCATTGACTCTATACTGAGGTATCTGAATGTAAGTTTATCTTTTTGCACTTCAAGACATCCAGCGCTGCCATCAATGATTCCCAGCCGTTCAAGGCCTGCCGCCGCAAGAATGATGGCATCGTATTCGCCATCTTCCAGCTTCTGTATGCGGGTGCCGACATTTCCTCTCAGGTTCTTGCACACCGCATTTGGATACATGTCTCTTATCTGGTACTGCCTTCTCAGGCTGCTGGTTCCCACCACGAAACTGTCGTTTCTGTCAAATGACCTGCCACTCTTATATATAAAAACGTCCTGCGGACATGCCCTCGGAAGTGTACCCGATATAGTAAGACCTTCCATGATCTCCATCGGCATATCCTTGGCACTGTGTACCGCTATGTCTATGTCACCTTTAAGTATAGCTTCCTCGAACTCCTCGACAAATACCGCTTTGCCTCCGAATTCCAGAAGCGCTCTGCTGGTGTCCCGATCCCCCCGGGTACTCATTGTAATCATCTGAAAATCAATCTGGGAAAATCTCTCCTTGAGTGCCTTTATCACCAGTTCAGTCTGAGCAAGAGCAAGCATGCTGCCACGGGTTCCAACTTTTACTGTTTTTTTCTGTCCTCCGCTTTCGCAATCCAAACCGTCACTATTGAATCCATCTGCCATGTCATTCTCCGCAAATTTACGAATATTCGGTTTATTTTTACCATGTCCATTCTCAACTCTCATCTAACAGACTCCTAACCATTTGCTGAAATGCTTTCTTTCGCTCTTCCTCGCCGTCTATCTGTGCTTTGATCTGCTCCCGGAGCTCACCCATCCGCTCCGCTATGTCGCCATAACTCCTGCCTAAATGGCTCTCTATATTTCTCTTGATCGTTCCCGCAAGCACCGGACTCTGTCCTCCGGTGGAAACGCTTATCACGACCTCTTTATCCTTTATGATCGCCGGAAAGTAGAATCCACAATCCGATTTCACATCCACCACATTTACCAGTATGCGCTGCTGCCTGCAGAGCTCAGCCATGTCGTGGTTGACCTTCTCATCGTCCGTCGCCATTATGACTACAAATGCACCGTCAATATCCTGCGGCTGCACGCATCTTTTTACAAGTGTTAGGCATCCAGAATAATCTGCAAAATTCTCTACAGAACCACGATCATCGCTTGTCGCTGCACAGTATTTGTCTGGCGTATTCACCTGCTCCGCCAGTTCTAAAAGCTCCGGGCAGAACTCCGGTGACACCACCGTGACCACAGCGCCAAATTCCAGCATGCTGCACACCTTTCTGTATGCAACAGTTCCGCCTCCTGCGATCAGGCATCTCTCATTATTCAATTCTATCATAAATGGGAAATACGACATAACTACCTCTAATTTCTATTATTGAGTCTCTATTAAAAAGCACCAAACGTTGTTCCAATTATCTGACATCTGACATAACCATCATCAGACGATGATACTGCATAATCTCAGGCAAACAAGCAGTATTCAGTTCTCACATCCGGCAGTCAGAATACTGTCCAGCATTTTCTCAAATGCCTCATACTCAAGCTGTCCTTTGAGTTTATATACCATCTTTGCGCCATCTATAGTCTTAAGCTTCGCCATCACGTCTCCGTGCTCCCTGTTGAACCTCGAAAATGCTATGTTCTTCATGATCTCGTCAACCTGTGATATGAGCCACGGCTCCATCTCTGTGATTGTCTTTGCCCTGCTTTCATTGTTCTCTCTGGAGAGTGTTCTGATATAGTCTATGTCACGCAGCACACATCCGTCCACATCTGAGACCGCAGGATCAATGTCCTTTGGCATTGCCAGATCAAGGAGCAATCTCCGCTTCGGCTGCATTTTCACAGCCTCCGCCAGCTCATCCCTGACAAATGTATAATGAGGGCTTGCTGTCGCACTGATGATGACATCCGCCCAGGCTGCCAGCTCATATCTTCTGCTGTAGTCCTCTATCCTGATCTGCTGATGTCTGTCAAATATGCTATCTGCACTGTGGTGACTTCTGCTTGTGCCTGTTATCTCTATATCTGGCGCAAGATCTGCAATATCCTTGACAACTATGCTGCCTATCTTGCCTGTGGCTCCTACGACTAGGATATGCCCGGTATTTGCCTTTTCAGCATCCACACTCTCAACTTGACTGCTGCTTACCACATCACTTCGAACATCTCTGCACGTGTTTTCAATGCCGCCATTTCTTGTAAAATTCACTGCCTCCCGTGCTGACAAGGTTCCGACGGATACCGGAAGTCTCGTAGTGTCACTCTCCGTCGCCACCGCCTTTGCCGCCGCAAGTGCTCCCTGAAATGCTATATTCAGCTCGCCGTCACAGGCTCCAAGCTTCTTTGCCACAAGATATGCGCTCTTCACCTGATGTATGATCTCCACCTCGCCGAGCACCATGGAATCCATACCACACGCCACTCTGCACAGATGTAACATACACTGGAATCCCTCATAATTCATGCTATATCTTCTTATTAGGCTGACAGGGACATCCCTATCATTAGCCAGAAGCATTTCTACCTGTTCAAGCAGGCCACCTCGCCCACCGGAAGCTTCACTGCTGCTCATTTTCCCTGTTATAGCAGACCCACATGGCTCACATTTATCCGTAAAGTATATTTCCATCCTGTTGCAGGTCGACAACACGACACATCCACCCACCGCAGCCTTTAGCCGCTCGGTGAACTGTCTCTGTCCTTTTGTCGAAAATGCAAAGCTCTCCCTGACATCGGCCGGTGTATTCTTATGATTTATACTTATGCAAAACATATCTTCAGTAACTCCAAATGAAAATTTATGACAAGCCCACGTAAAGAACAAGGGCGGGTATCAAAGCCCGCCCTGTTCTTTCAAATGCCTGCTATCTATCATGATTCTATAACAAGCTCCTCTATCGTCACATTCTTTTCCTCATCTATGTTGAAGGCCTTGAGTACCGGATTGTCTATCTCCATGAGGGAGAGAATCAGATAATTCACCTTGGAATCATATGCAAGTCTCTTATCCTCCTCCGAAGGTCTGGATGGAGACTCTGGATGGGAATGAAAGTTGCCAAGAAGCTCGTATCCATTTGCACGCATATCCTTAACTGCCGCAAGCTGCTCTCTCGGGTCCATGGAAAAATGCTCGTTGCTGGCGTCAATATTTGTCAGGAGATACACCTTCCTGATGTACTTCTTGTCTCCCTCTCTGACACCGCCGATCAGACCACAGGACTCATTTGGAAGGCCCTCCTTGCAGTGTGCAAGTATCTTCTCGTAATCAGACTTTGTCATGTACAACATCTTACTTCATATCCTCCTTATTATCAACTGTAACAGGATCTGTGCTTGAGGATACATTGTTTGTTGTATGCCCGCCCCCGACTGACAATACCATATCCGGGGGCGCTCTCGCTTAACTTGGTCTGCAGCGGTACTAAGGTGCTGCTTAAAGCACCACCTAAGTACCGGCGACCGCGTATTCCCCTGATATGGTATATGTCATCAGGGGCGGCATAATAACAACCGTACAGGCATTCCTCAAGCACAGACACCTGCCTTGATCTTCTACTTACCGTCACACTCTACCTGCTCGTAGTCGATGAGCTTGGTGATGGTTGGATTTGGTCCACATACAGCACATCCACAACCCTTCTTGTGAGGGAGCTTTACTGTGTGGAATTCCATCTTAAGTGCGTCAAATGTAAGGAGTCTTCCTGTCAGAAGATCGCCAACTCCAATGAGATACTTGATTGCCTCCATAGCCTGAAGACTTCCGATAACACCGCCCATTGCTCCGATGACTCCGGCCTGCTTACATGTAGGAACCGCATCCTTTGGAGGTGGATCCTTGAATACACATCTGTAACATGGTCCCTCATCTGGAACATATGTCATAAGCTGACCCTTGAATCTGATGATTCCTGCATGTGAAAATGGCTTCTTAGCCATAACACAGGCATCGTTGATAAGGAATTTCGCAGGGAAGTTGTCTGTTCCATCGATGATGAAATCATAGTCCTTGATGAGATCCATGATGTTCTCTGATGTCACGAACTCTCTGTATGTGATCACATTTACATCAGGGTTCATGGCGTTCATGGTCTCCTTTGCGGATTTGACCTTTGCCTTGCCCACATCTGCTGTTCCGTGAATGATCTGCCTCTGAAGATTTGACAGATCTACCTCATCGGCATCAACGATACCGATTGTACCTACTCCGGCTGCTGCTAGGTACATAGCGGCTGGCGCTCCCAGTCCACCTGCACCGATGATCAGCACCTTGCCATTTAACAATTTCTTCTGTCCCTTCACGCCAACTTCCTGAAGGATGATGTGACGTGAGTAACGTTCCATCTGTTCGTTTGTGAATGCCATTAGAAGCTGCCACCTCCCATGAAGTAGAGGAACTCTACTGTATCGCCGTCCTTGAGCTCTGTTGTTGCAAATGCATCTGAGTCAATAAACTCATCATTGACTGTTACTGTGACATAGTCCGGATTCTCAACGTTCTCTGACACGATGATCTGAGCTATTGTTGTCTTCTCTGCTATCTCTTTCTTCTTTCCTGCTATTGTGACTGTCATTTTTCTTTCCTCCTGACGATTCATTTGCCTGTCCGGCGTTGCCAGACTGACATAAAATGTGATTATATACTTTATAATTTTAATTATATAGTTTCATTCTTCTGTACACCGGAAGTAATTGACTACAGTCAAATACTCCATTGTGTCACTTTACCAACGAATTTCTACAATAATTTGCCAACTTCCTCCTCCAGCACATTTCTCTTCACAAGGCCACGGATGCGGGAAACCTCCTCGCCTCCCTTGAAGAAGAGTATGGTTGGTGACGCCATGACTGCGTACTTCTCAGCAAGCTCTGCGTCGAAGTTTACATTTACCTTGTATACATTTACCTTGTCCTCGTATTCATCCTCGATGCCCCCAAGGATAGGTGAGAGCTGCTTGCACGGTATGCAGCTGTCCGAATAGAATTCCACGATGGCCGGGAGCTCCGACTGAAGAACCTTCGCATCGAAATTCTCTGCACTGACTCTTACTGCCATTCATTTTCTCCTTTCCTGATCAATCCTCCAGTTTTTTAACTATAAGATCATAAGTGCCATTCTCGTTGTCGATGAGCTTCAGGATCTGCTGTCCTTCCTCCTTGAAGCTTCTTGGTACGTTCTGTACAGGTTCGCCGTCGTTCATGGTAACCGCAAGCACCTGTCCTATCTCAAGCTCCTCCATGGCTACCTTCGCCTTGACAAATGTCATCGGGCACACCACATCAGTTATATCTACTCTGTCATCGATTTCGTAATCAGCCATTGTAAGCCTCCTTTAATACTTCTTTAAATTTGTCTAAGCCCACACGCTCCAATGTGAACTGGAAACGCTCGCTTGGTTTTGCATTGTCTGCAAAGAACTGTATTGCCGCATCTGTGATACGGAAAAGCTGTTCCTCAGATGTAACAACCGGAAGTAACTCCTCGCCGCGATGGATTGTATTTCCAAATAATCCTCCGAATGAGACAAGGTATCCTGTCTCGCCCTTCCATGCATCTGTAGGACATGCCTTTGCGCATCGACCGCAGTAGTTACATTTGTCTGTGTCGAGGATGATCTTGCCGTCCGCCATGGTGATCGCGCCCTCACGGCACGCCTTGACGCACACGCCACACATGATGCATGATGGCTCATCCCACTCTACTACCATTGCGCCCTTGATTCCCACATCGTTCTCCTCTGCCTTCAGACAGTTGTTCTGGCATCCTGTGACACCGAACTTGAACTTGTGAGGAAGCTCCCTTGCGTAATATCTCGCATCAAGCTTCTTTGCTATATCATAAGTGTCTATATTGCCGCTCGGACAGATCTGATTTCCCTGGCACGCTGTGACTGTTCTTACTCTTGGGCCACACACACCCGGCTTACAGCCTCCCTTTGCCAGTTCTTCCTTTACCTCTTCCACATCGTCAAGCTTAACAAATGGGATCTCAACACTCTGTCTCGATGTGAGATGTACATGTCCATCTCCGTATTTCTCGGCAACCTCTGCTATCTTCTTGAGATTCTCTGCGGTAAGATTTCCTCCCACCACCTGAAGTCTCAGAGAAAAGTTATTCTTCTGTTTCTGTCTCATGAATCCGCCCTTTTTCAGAGCTGCGTAATCTACTGCCATATGTAGTTCCTCCAAATCATTTGTGTATTAGTCGACAAGGGCCTTCTGGAAATCTTCTATCAGATCCTCCACGTCCTCGATTCCGACACTAATACGAATCATATCATCATATACGTTGGCGTCAAGCTTCTCCTGCTCTGTGCTGTGCGCATTCAGTGTTGATTCAGGATGCACGATGAGCGTCTTTGTGTCTCCTATGTTCGACACTATCTGCGGTATTGTGAGCTTGTTCATCACCGCAAATGCCTTCTCCTTGCTGCCGACTCTGATGGTGATTATGGCACCATAACCACCGTGGAGCTGTTCATTTGCGATGTCATACCAAGGACTGGATTCAAGTCCCGGATAGTTGACCTTTACACCCTCCTGACTTTCCAGGAACTGAGCAAGGGCAAGTGCATTGTGTGAGCATCGCTCCATTCGAAGCCCCAATGTCTCCATGCCCAGCATATTGTAAAATGCCGTCTGCGGAGCTATGCAGGCTCCTGTGTTTCTAAAAAGTCCGTTTCTGAGCTTTGCTATGTAGGCGAACTTTCCGAACATCTTGTACTGCTGCAGAAGCGGATAACGCTCTGCGTCCCATTTGAAATTGCCGCTGTCAGTGATAACTCCGCTTATGGCATCGCTGTTGCCATTGATGTACTTGGATGTGGAATTGATGACTATGTCCGCTCCAAGTGTAAGCGGTGTGACCAGATATGCAGTTGCCACTGTATTGTCTATTAGGAGCGGAAGCCTGTGTGAATGTGCCAGCTCCGAAAGTGCCTTTATATCCACCACATCAAGCTTCGGATTGCCGATGGTCTCAGCAAATATCACTCTGGTGTTCTCATTTATCGCTGCCTCGACCGCCTCCTTATCAGATATCTCCACAAATGTCGTCTTGATCCCAAACGCCTCCAGATCGTGGAACAGATCTATCGTTCCACCGTAGAGCCCTGTGCTGGAGACTATCTCTCCGCCAGCTCCTACTATATTTAAGAGTGCATTTGTGAGTGCCGCCATTCCAGAAGAACACGCTACCGAACCCACGCCCTTTTCAAGATTCGTCATCCGCTCCTCAAATGCAACTATCGTCGGGTTGTTGATCCTCGTATAAGAATAACCCGTCGCCTTGTTGTGGAAGAGCTTCTCATGCTGCTCCGCCGAAGGCTGATAGAATGCACTGGATTGATAGATCGGTGTAAGTGTGGCGCCTGTATTCTCATCACCAAGCTTTGCGCTGTGTAATAATGCTGTGTTAAATCTCATGATCTTCTATGCCTCACTAAATAATAAATCCTATAATTCCTACGAACATGATAGGATTATAGCTCTTATACCCTACTATGTCAATAGGAATTATAAAATAAGCCATGCAGATAATAAAAAAATGCCAGTTGATGGGAGCTTGCTCACAATCAACTGGTGTTTTTTTGTTATCTATATGGCGCATGCCATTCCACGAGCTGCGTTAGCAGCGAGGGGAGCATTGCTTATTTTATAATTCCGTCCGTCTTCCACGGCGCATGCCATCCTCAAGGCCGCGTTAGCGGCGAGGGGCGCATTGCTTATTTTATAATTCCGTACGGTATACACGGCACATGCCATTTCTCTGGCAGCTTCCCCATACGTTTTCACTCATTTCTTATTTGCAATTTTCTTATACAGCATCTTCCTCACATAGAAATAACATACTATCTGCATAGCAAGGGTTATGATCCAGGACGCCGGATATGAGATGAACAGAACCGCCAGGGATCTGTGTCTCGGGAAAATCCAGTATATCCACACGATTCGGGTTCCCACCGTTCCTATGATCGAGAGGAGCATCGGAACTCCGGAATGTCCCATCCCACGAAGCGCCCCCGGGAACAAGTCCATAAATCCGCACAGGAAATATGTGACTGTCGTATACAGCAGAATCTCCATTCCGCACTTTATAACCGCGTCGCTGCTCGTATATATATGCAGCAGCTGCGGTCCAAAGAAATACGCTCCATTGCCCAGAACCATCATTGCCGCAAATGACAATATCAGACAGTCGATCAGAACTCTCTCCATACGTTTCCATTTGCCGACACCGTAGTTCTGGCTCGTAAAACTCATGCACGCCTGCGTTACAGCATTCACCGTCACATACAGAAAGCCAAATATATTATTTGCCGCCGTGTAGCCCGCCATGGCAACCGAGCCAAATGAGTTGACTGACGACTGAAGCAGCACATTCGAAAAGTTGATGACTGTGCTCTGAATTCCCGCCGGAACTCCGACCGAAAAGATCTGCTTTACATATGCACCCTTGATGGTAAGCTTTGAAAATCTAAGCTGATAGCTCGTTTCTGACCTGCACAGGCAGCGGAGGACGAGCACGCAGGATATCAGCTGTGAGATGACTGTTCCGATTGCGACCCCCGCAACTCCAAGCTTGAAAATGATCACAAAACACAGGTTAAGGCCTGTATTTGCAATTCCGGATATAACCAGAAAAATGAGTGGTCTTTTAGTATCTCCCACCGCCCTGAGTATGGCAGCGCCGTAATTGTACAGCATGAAAAATGGCATTCCCAGGAAATATATCCTCATATATAAAGAAGAAAGTCCGATGACATCCCCCGGAGTATCCATAAGCTCAAGCGCCGGTTTTGCGCAAATCCACCCGACAAATGCCATAATAATACCGCTGACCAGCGCCAGCGCGATCGCGGTATGTACTGTCTCTGACATTTCTTTATCTTTTCCTGCGGCATAAAGCCTTGCCGCAAGCACATTTGCCCCAAGGGATATCCCTATGAACAAATTTGTGAATACATTGATAAGTGCTGTGGTTGAACCGACCGCCGCCAGCGACTCGTTACCACTGAACTTCCCTACAACAATGATATCCACCGCATTGAACATCAGCTGCAGAATACCCGAGAGCATAAGCGGGAGCGAAAATGAGATCAGCTTATCCATGATCGTCCCGTTGCACATATCAATTTCATATTTATTTTGTTTTAATGTAGAACTCATTTCTTTCCTCACCAACTAATAGCATATATGTTCTGATAAATCACACACAGCAATGCTTATGTTCGCTCTTCTGCCTGTACATATATTCATCAGCCCGCTTCATGGCGGTCTCCCAGTCGCAGCACCTCGTACCATTGGTGCCTAGTCCCATGAACAATTTTAACACAGAGTATGTTGGGGCACAATGGAGGATGTGAAGCAAACAAAACAAGAGCAAAACATATTCCCTCGTCTACTATACAAATAGTAAAATCACCTCCCATTTCCCCCTTATTTTTCCACTCACAGCGTCACTCTGCGCTTTATAAACGCATTTGTCAAAACCTATTGACACAGCGATTTGAATGGTCTAAATTGTGCCTACCGGCCGGATAAAATACTAAGGAGGAACACTCTTGCCAACAACAAGAAAACTTTATGACAGCATCTTCAAGAAGATTCTCACGCTGTCCTCGAAAGCTGTGATCAACATGATTAACGGCCTGTTCAACATGTTTTACGATCCGGAAAACTCAACAGTATCTTATCACTGGACTGAAAATGTTCACGATAATCAGAATTCTATGACCACAACTCTGGCCGACACCATACTCGTAATCAACAATTCCGATGCATATCATATGGAAGCGCAGATGAAAAAGGATGATTCTATTGTATTCCGTGTATTTTCATATGGAGCGGGATATGCAGATCAGACTAAGGAGATACTGCAGGACGAAGAGGGCTGTCAGGTATATCGAATTCATTTTCCTGAACCCTGTGTGATATATCTGAGCAATGTACCAAAATCAGTACCTGATACATATTCGTTGCAGGTGGGATTCGGGCATACCCAGAACATAACCTATAACGTCCCTGTTACAAAACTCACGTCCTGCTCCGTAAAGGAAATAAACGACAGGAAAATGATCATCCTGATTCCATTCTACATTCTGAAACTCCGCGAAAAGCTGAGGAATAAGAAAGCACGTACACCAGAGAATATAGCCTCATTGAAAAGCCTCATCAAAACAGATATAATGGGTAGCATAGACAAGAACGTGGAACTTGGGAATATAACAGCTGAGGATGGAGCACAACTATACAGATTTACTCAGATGCTTTATACTCGCCTATATTCCCAGTTTGAAGAGACCGAGGAGGTTACGGATATGGTGGAACAGTCGATTATTACATTTGTGGATGTTTTTCAGGAAGAGAAAGCCAGGATGGAAAAACGTATGGCTGAGATGGATAAGGAGATTGCCGACAAAGACAAGAAGCTCGCCGACAAGGACAACGAGCTTGCCGAATTAAGGGCAGAAATAGCCAGACTTAAAGGTTCTGACAAATAAATATTTCATATTACTACTTTCTATACAAAAGCGAAGGACGAAGGCATAAAACACCTCCGTCCTTCGCTTTATTATTATATTACTACGTGATCTTTTTTAGATGTAGTTTCCATCGTGAACCTGGGCCGCGTCGTATACAGACTCCTTGCGGATCTCGTCTGCTATCTCGTCTGCGTCAAGCTCGCCGTCAGCATTCCAGTCACCGCTGTAGACCTCGGCGCCTTCTACCTTGATTCCTGCGATCTGCTGCTCGCTTGCGAAGAGAAGCACGATGATTCCGGCATGATGAAGATGTTTTAATACAGCATTTACATCCTCGCGGATATCTGGAGCGTACAGATATGTATGACGTCCGTCGATGCTGAGCTTCTTCTCCACCGACTCAACGAAATCTCTTGTGACATTGCCTGCTGCAAATGGAACTATGACAGCCTTCTGTCCCTTGATCGCTGCACGCACATTTCTGTCTATGCGTCCCTCGTAAAGTCCGGTCTCCTCAGTGTGAACCTCCTCGACAACACCGCAGGCACTTGTCATGTCTGTGACACGGTCGATGAGTATGAGTTCTCCGAGAGTCTTATGCTTCTTGAACTCGTCAACCACGATCCTGTCGGCAAATGCGATCCTGCAGACTGCGATACCATTCTTCGCAAGGGTGTCCGCTGATTTCTGCTCACCTGTATTTACATCTATGGTGTAATCGATATGTGTAACTGTACCAGGGATCATCTTGGTTCCGAGCTTCACGAAGAAGTTCTTGCCATTGTACAGCTCATCGTCATCCATCCAGAGAAGTGTTGCGGTGATCGAAGATGCAATCTTTGCGCCTGAATCAACTGTGAGCACACATCCTCTTGACACATCAACCTCACGGTCAAGCTGTATTGTTACAGGCTGTCCCTTCTGTGCTGAGTCCACTGTGTCAAATCCAACATGGATGCTCTTGACCTTTGCGGTCTCGTTGCTTGGGAGTGTGTTGATCTCGTCTCCGACGTGGATCTCACCATCCTCGATCTGACCCTGAAAACCTCTGAATGTGTGGTCAGGACGGCACACTCTCTGAACAGGCATATAGAATCCTGCCTCTGTGTTATCCTCTGCGATATCTATATCCTCAAGGTATGTAAGGAGTGCGGGACCCTCATACCAAGGAATGTTCTCTGACTTCTTTGTCACATTGTCACCCTCTGTAGCTGACACAGGGATGATAGTGATATTTGGCAGGCTGAGCTCTGATGACAGCTCATTTATCTGCTCAACTATCTCGTTGAAACGCTTCTCATCGTATCCGACAAGATCCATCTTATTTACTGCAAATACAAAGTATCTGATTCCCATCAGCGCGCAGATCCTTGCGTGTCTTCTGGTCTGCACCAGCACGCCCTGCTTTGCATCGATGAGGATGACTGCCAGGTCGGCAAATGATGCTCCAACCGCCATATTTCTTGTGTACTCCTCATGCCCCGGTGTATCCGCCACGATGAAGCTTCTCTTGTCTGTTGTAAAATATCTGTATGCAACATCGATGGTAATACCCTGCTCACGCTCTGCCATCAGTCCGTCCAGAAGAAGTGAATAGTCGATGGCACCGCCGCGGCTTCCTACCTTGGAATCAAGCTCCAGAGCCTTCTCCTGATCTGCATATAAAAGCTTTGAATCGTATAGTATATGTCCTATAAGTGTTGACTTTCCGTCATCTACACTTCCGCATGTTATAAATTTAAGTAATCCGCTCATCTTAGAAGTATCCCTCCCTCTTTCTACGCTCCATGCTGCCTGCTGCCTCGTTGTCAATAACTCTGGTGGTTCTCTCTGAGGATACCGCACTGAGCGTCTCCTCGATAATCTCAGGGAGTGTGTCCGCTGTGGACTCCACGCCGCCTGTCAGTGGATAGCATCCGAGAGTTCTGAAACGAACACTCTTCATCTCTATCTTCTCACCAGGTCTGAGTTTCATTCTGTCATCATCGACCATGATGATATTGCCGTCACGGTATACAACAGGTCTCTCCTTTGCAAAGTACAGTGATGGGATCTCTATGTTCTCACGCTCTATGTACTCCCATATATCAGCCTCTGTCCAGTTGGAAAGTGGGAACACTCTGACCTCCTCGCCCTTCTGGATCTTGGTGTTGAACAACTTCCACATCTCCGGTCTCTGGTTCTTTGGATCCCAGGCATGCTGTGCATTTCTGAATGAGAGTATCCTCTCCTTCGCACGGGACTTCTCCTCGTCTCTGCGTCCGCCGCCAAATGCTGCTGTGAAACCGTATTTGTCAAGAGCCTGCTTGAGCGCCTGTGTCTTCATGATATCTGTGTATGCTGAGCCGTGGTCAAATGGATTGATGCCCTTCTTGACACCCTCCTCGTTGATGTACTCGATCATGTCAAGTCCGTATTTCTTCGCTGTCTTGTCTCTGAACTCGATCATTTTCTTGAACTTCCATGTTGTATTTACATGCAAGAATGGAAATGGCGGCTTCTCAGGATAGAATGCCTTGAGTGCCAGATGAAGCATTACCGAGCTGTCCTTTCCTATGGAATAAAGCATAACCGGCTTCTCACACTCCGCAGCAACTTCGCGGATGATGTATATCGCCTCTGCCTCCAGTTCGTCAAGATGTGATAATGTACCCATATCTATACCAACCTTTCTTCTTTTTAATATTTATTAGCTTCCTTCTTGTCTATCACTATCTGGTCTGTGGTGCCATCCATCTTACGGATATTCCACAGAAGCAGAGCTCCTTTGTTCTCCACCGACATCTGGCTTCCCATTCCGCCGATGTCAGCTCCGAGATATAATGAGATTGCGTCAAATGCACACTCCTTGATACAGGATGAGCACCCCCAGCAATCCTTAGGGTATTTCATGAATATCTGTCCATCCTCATCTCTCTTTATGAGGGAACCCGGGCAGACATTTGCACATTTGCCGCAGTTTTTGCAAAGCTCTTTATTTATCACTATGCTCATATACATCCCCCTTTCCTTGGAACATCAGCCCATTTGAAGTCGCCTTCGGCGAGGGGCTGACGCTGCATGCCAGATTTCCTTCGGGAATCTGGCACATATTGCCTAGCTCACGATGTATCATCTTAAGCTCGCCGTCCACCATCTTGGAGTTGACAAATATCTCCCAGTCTTTACTCTTCTCCGGATAGTCCAGGTTCTCCGCAAAGCTGTGCCATCTCGTCTCCTTCCTGTCCTTCAGGTGTGCGATTACGGAGAGTGCAACTGTGAGTCTCTCCTTCACCTCATACACAAACATGAGCTCGTGCATGTCGTGGGCACTTATGTGCCATACAAGTTTCTGGAGCTGCTCTATCTTCTCCTTTGCCAGCTCAAGCTGTTTCTCGTTGAACTGGTAATGGGTAGATATTCCTCCGGCGTAGTTGTCCATGACCTTCTGCATGGCCTCCTCTATCGCCTCATACGTGAACATCTTCTCGTCAGTGTCGAGGAAATGATCGTACTCTTCTATCTTTCTGTCAAATGCAGCCTCCTCGTCAAGCTCAGGATCAAGGTATCCCTCGTCAAGCTGCTTCACCATGGCAATGGCTGCTATCTCTCCCTCAACCATCGCACCGGTCACATACTTCTGTGGACATCCGCCCGCCACATCTCCGGCTGCGAACAGTCCGCGTATTGTGGACTCTCTGTCGTTGTCCACCCAGTAACCGCTTGCGGTGTGACCGCCGACTATATAAGGCTCTGTGCCCTCTATCTCCACATTCTGCTCACTCGGATTCTTGCCGGACTCAAGCCATTTGAGAGTCTGGCTCGGAGCCATGTTGAGGTATGCTCTCTTCAGTGAGTCATCCTGCTCAGAGGTGATGCCCTCTGTTCTCAGGTAACATGGACCTCTTCCTTCTATATTCTCCCTCACCGTTCCATACACTCTCTGGGATGTGGTGAGTCCGTATTTGTTCTCGTATATCTCGCCGAGTGAATTGACCTGCTTGGCACCGACACCCTGGGCTATGGTTCCCGTAGGTGCTATTGTGTCCTTACATCTGAGTGCTATAAATCTCATCTCAAATGTGGTCATCTCCGCTCCGGCATTTATTCCCATTGCGTATCCCGCTCCGGTGTTGAACGGCGGATACCACATCTTATGTCTCGAAAATCCCGGATTGTTCGGTCTGTAAAGTCCCGCCGCACCACCTGTAGCACAGAGCACTTTCTTTGCTCTGATCTCGTAGGCTGTATTATCCTCTATGGAGAATCCAAATGCCCCGAGGATCTGATTATTTTCAACTATATAATCCGTGATGTTGACTCTGTTCAGTATCTGACAGTTGTCAAGCTCCTCCACCGCCTTTGCCAGCAGCGGCTTCATGGTCTCGCCATTTATCTTGATATTTCTGTTGCCTCTTGCAACATACTCACCGTTCTCGTCCTTGAGGATGACCAGTCCCAGTTTCTCCATCTTGTCTGTGACACGGTTCAGCCCCTGTGACATTGAAAGCAGAAGATCTTCTCTGACAATTCCGTCAGCATCTGTCCTGCAGTAATCCACATAGTCCTCAGGCTTTCTGCCCTTCACTATGTATGCGTTGATGGCGTTCACACCCGCCGCCAGACATCCACTTCTCTTTATGTTCGCCTTCTCGGCGATGATGATGGAATAATCAGAATGTTCTCTGACGGTCAGCGCTGCATAGCAGCCAGCCGTACCACCACCGATTATCAAAATGTCCGTATGAAGTATTTTCCTGTTTGCAATACCCATATTTTCTCTCCAATCACTTTTATAATTAGATGTAGAATACATCATTGTCCTGCATTGCCTTGTTCTCCAGCAGATATGTCTGATTCTCATCAAATACATACAGCCTGTAGATGAGAACGTGGACCTGCTCCCCCGGCTTTACGACATCCTTCTCCATGGATCTCTCGGCAACGATCTCCACTCCGTTGACATCCACCGTGACGTCCAGATGGCTTCCGCGGAACAGCACATCCTTCACTACGCCCGACTCCGCCGCACTCTGGTACTGATCCAGCCTGCCGCTCTTGGATATCTTGACGAACTCCGGTCTGATGACCGCTCTGTCCGCTCCCGGCACCCTGTCAAAGCCCTTGAGCTTCTCGTAGTCCTCCACAACAGTTGACCTTCCGATGAACTGTGCCACAAACGGTGTGGACGGCGTCTTGTATATCTCCATCGGAGATCCCATCTGCTCTATCTGTCCGTGGTTGGTGATGATGATCTCATCCGCAACCTCCACAGCCTCATCCTGATCGTGAGTGACAAATATGCTCGTTATGCCAAGCTTTTCAACCATCTCCTTGAGCCATGTCCTAAGTTCTGTCCTGACCTTTGCATCTATCGCGGCAAATGGCTCATCCAGCAGCAACACCTGTGGATTCGGTGCCAGCGCCCTGGCAAATGCCACTCTCTGCCGTTGTCCGCCTGAGAGCTGATTCGGATATCTCTTCTCCATACCTGACAGCCCTGTAAGCTCCAGAAGCTCCATAACTCTCTTCTTGATCTCCTTCTTTGGAACCTTCATGAGTTCAAGTCCAAATGCCACATTGTCAAATACCGTCATGTAACGGAACAGTGCATAATTCTGGAATACAAATCCTATTCCTCTCTTCGCAGCTGGTATATCATTTACACGCCTGCCGTCTATGTATATGTCACCGGAATTTGGATTTTCAAGTCCGGCTATCATTCGGAGAAGTGTCGTTTTTCCGCTTCCCGACGGTCCCAGAAGCGCCACCAGCTTGCCCTTCTCCACACCAAAGCTGACATTGTTGGACGCCAGGAAATCTCCATATTTCTTATATATATTTTTCATCTCGACGTACATGTCGTCAGCCTCCTTTTTGTTCTCTTATTCTTCCGCACCTGATCTATCTCTCGAAACTCCTGCAAGCCATCCCATATGCAGACTATCTCACTTCGCCCTTATCGGATATCGCCCTTTTTCGGGTATTGCCCCCTCGCCTCCGCTCAGCGGCAGGTCGTCACGCGCATGAGAGTTATGAACTTCGTTCATAAGCGCGTTTCCTCTTCGCTCTGTACTCAAGCAGATTTCTCAGAAACAATATGATGACCGCTATGATCACCAGTATGGATGATACTGCAAATGCCGCTGTGATGGATTCCTCCGTTCCCGACATGTACAGCGCATCGATCTCAAGTGGAAGTGTAAATGTCCCGCCCCTTGTCTTGGACAGTGCATTTACCGCACCGAACTCGCCGAGTGCTCTGGCGGTACAGAGAATTATTCCGTATATGAGTCCCCATTTCATCTGGGGAAGTGTTATCCTTCTGAATATCGTGAAGCCCTTCGCCCCCATGAGCGCCGCAGCCTCCTCCTCATCCTTGCCCTGGGCGTTCAGCACCGGGATAAGCTCCCTTGACACAAATGGGAATGTCACGAATATGGTAGCAAGCACAACGCCCGGAACTGCAAAAGTTATCCTGATATTTGTTCCCAGCATATCATTGATCCATCTGATCGCCGGATACGTCCATCCGAGTCTTCCAAATGTCATGAGGTAGGCAAGACCTACGATGACAGGTGATATGGAAAACGGAATGTCTATCAGTGTCGCCAGCACCTGCTTGCCTTTGAAGGAGAACTTCGTCAGCAGCCATGCCGCACATATTCCGAAAAATGTGTTTACCATCACAGCTATGACTGTGGCAATAAGTGTGACACCAAGTGCACTTATCACGTACTCTGTCGTGATGGACTGCAGGTAGAACTTAAAGCCCTCCTTCAGCGCACTTGTTATCACCGATATAAGTGGAACAACAAGCATGAGCACTATGAAAAGCACCGTCACGGTTATCAGTATTATCTTTGTCCTGCGCTTGCCGCGCTGCAGCTTTTCCTGTTCGCTCATTGTGTTTCCTCCTTTTTCTAAATTAAAGTAAGTTAGTCCTTCTGGACTGTCTCAGCTGTACTATGTTGATCGCGAACAACAGTACAAATGATATTACCAGCATCACCAGTGCTATGGCTGTTGCGCTGGCATAGTCTATGTAGCTGAGCTTCTGCATGATCACGTATGATATGACCTGCGTCTGCTCCTTTGCGCTGTTGCCCGATATGTAGATGACACTGCCGTACTCTCCGATTCCTCTGGCAAATGCCAATCCAAATCCTGTAAGCAGCGCCGGCCTGAGCTCCGGAAGAATAACCTTGAAGAATGTTCTTCTCGGTGTGGCTCCCAGCATGTAGGCCGCCTCCTCGTACTGATTGTCCATCTTCTCAAGTATCGGCTGCACCGCCCTTATGACAAATGGTATTCCAACGAATACGAGGGCGATGGTAAGTCCTATCTTCGTGTATGCAACGTCTATTCCAAGAGCCGCAAGCGTTTTTCCAAGAAATCCATCCTCACTGTAAAGTCTCGACAGTGTGATACCGGCAACCGCCGTTGGCAGACAGAATGGAAGCTCTATGAATCCGTCCAGTATCTTCTTGCCGGGAAAATCGTATTTGACCAGTGTCCACGCTATTATCAGACCAAACACCGTGTTGGCTATCGCCGCTATGAACGAACAGCCGATGCTGGTCTTAAATGCATTCAGCACATTCTTCTTCAGAAGCAGATGCCAGAATTCACCCGGTGAGAGCTTCAGCGATGACACCAGCACCGATGCCAGCGGGATCAGAACTATCAGCGACAGCATTGCAATGACTATTCCAAGCGTCAGATGATATCCCGGGATAACTCTGGTCTTCTTTGCGTTATTAAGTTTATCCTTCTTGCCATTTTCCTCTGCTGCCATCTCGTCTTCCAATCCATTTTAATAATCATATATCTCGTCAAACTTTGCACCGTCATCGAAGAAATCCTCATAGGCTTTGTCCCAGCCTCCGAAATCATCTATGGTCCACTGCTTGATGTCCAGATCAAATACGTCTGCATACTCTGCAAGTATCTTCTCATTTGTCGGGCGATAGCCGCTCTCAGCCTCAAGCCTCTGAGCGTCATCGCTGTACAGGTACTTCAGATACTCTGTGCTGACCGACTCTGTTCCATTGTGCTTTGCGTTGTCATCGACAACCGCCACACTCGGCTGAGCCAGTATACTCACCGACGGATTAACTATCTCGTAATCCTCCGGGTATTCCCTCAGGGTTGCTATCGCCTCATTCTCCCAGGCAATCAGTACATCACCCTTGCCATTCTCCACAAATGTGGTCGTCGAACCTCTGGCTCCCGAATCCATGACCGACACATTCTGATAAAGCTTCTTCATAAACTGCCATATATCAGCTTCATCGCTGTATGTAGTTCTGGCATAGGCAAGAGCCGCAAGGAAATTCCAACAGGCTCCGCCGCTGCTCTTCGGATCAGGTGTTATGACTTCCACATCGTCCTTCACCAGATCGTCCCAGTCCTTTATATCCTTAGCATTTCCCTTTCTCACCAGGAACACGATAGTAGATGTGTAGGGTGCTGAATCCTTGTCAAATTCATCTATCCAGCCCGGATCTATCAGACCATTTGCCGATATGAGGTCAATGTCATGCTCAAGTGCCAGTGTGACAACATCTGCATTACAGCCCTCCACCACCGACCTCGCCTGTGAACCGGAGCCTCCATGAGACTGGATGACCTTGATGTCCTGTCCGTACTGCTCCTTGTAATACTGTTCGAACATGTCATTGTATCGCTCATACAGCTCCCTCGTCGGGTCATACGAAACATTTGTAATTGTGATAACATCATCCTTCTTCCCGCCACAGCCGGCAGCACCTATCGCCAGCACCGCCGCCATGGACAGAAGCAATACTCTTTTCCCAAGTCTCATATTTTTCTCCTAATTACAGGTTAAACAGTGATGTTGAGAGGTATCTCTCTCCTGTATCCGGGAAAAGAACCACAATAGTCTTGCCCTCGTACTCAGGTCTCTTTGCAAGCTCAGTTGCCGCATAGAGTGCCGCACCTGCGGATATTCCAACCAATACACCATCTGTCTTTGCTATTTTTCTCGCTGTGTCAAATGCGTCATCGTTCTGGATTCTGATGATCTCGTCCACGATGCTCAGATCCATGACGCCAGGTATAAATCCGGCTCCGATTCCCTGGATCTTGTGTGGGCCAGGTGCTCCGCCTGAGAGAACCGGTGAATCAGCAGGCTCAACTGCAATCAGCTTGACATTTGGATTGTGCTCCTTGAGTCCGCTTCCTGTTCCTGTAGCTGTTCCGCCTGTTCCTACTGCTGATACAAATGCATCAACCTTTCCGTCTGTATCTCTCCAGATCTCCTCCGCCGTTGTCTTCTTGTGGATAGCTGGATTTGCCTTGTTCTCAAACTGCTGTGGGATGAATGCATTGCCGTACTGCTCTTTGAGCTCATTTGCCTTGGCGATGGCTCCCTTCATTCCCTCTCTGCCCGGTGTTAACACGATCTCAGCACCGAGAGCTGACACGATCTTTCTACGCTCAACGCTCATGGTGTCCGGCATGGTGAGTATCAGGTGAAGGCCCTTTGCTGCTGATACAAATGCAAGTCCGATTCCTGTATTGCCTGATGTAGGCTCGATGATGACTGTCTCCTGATTGATGAGGCCATCCTTTATTCCCTGCTCGATCATGGCTGCTGCCACACGATCCTTCACTGAGCCAAGCGGGTTGAAATACTCAAGCTTTGCAACGATGTGTGCCTTGAGTCCAAGCTCCTTCTCATAATTTGTGAGCTCCAGAAGTGGAGTGTTTCCTATAAGTTCTGTTAACTGTGATGCTATCTTTGCCATGATTTTGTTTCCTTTCTTTTTTTACTTTTTTCAAGTCTCTATGTTCTTTCTTGATTCTTTACTATCTTTATATACTGTACATTATTTTCTATATAATTCTTAACAGGCCATCTGATAAATCTTTTCCTCTATCGCTCCCGCCAGTGCCGCGTGGCCTTCAGGATTCATATGTTCCTGATCTGCCTCGCTGCTGTCCGCCACAGATGATGCCGCCAGGAAGTCCACGCCAAACTCATCGGCTATCTTCCTGTACACATCTGTGAGTTTTCTTGACACCTCAACGGATTCCGGTGAGAACTCAGGATCAAATTCATCCTTCCACACCTGCTCGCCCAAATGTATCGGCGATACGAGAAGTATCCTGCTGTCCGCTGAATACTGTTTTGCCTGAATGAGCAGTCTCCGTATTCCCTTGCCTATCACATCCGGCGATGCCGAGAACACTGTCTTACAGTCATTTGTTCCAAGCATGATCACTATATTCTCCGGTTTGTGTGTCTCCAGCAGAGTTGGGAACAGCGACACGCCCTTTCTTCCCTGTCTCAGTGGATCCTCGAACACTGTTGTTCTTCCACAGAGGCCTTCCTCTATGATCCTTATATCTTTATTTGCCAGCTTCTGCTGCAATATACTGGTCCATCTGATTCCCCAGGGAAATCTCTCCCCATTCTCAGGATTGTATCCCCATGTATTGGAATCTCCAAAGCACAACACCTGTTGCATGTGTCCACCTCCTGTCTATTGAACCTCGCTCTGTTCAATGGATTTCATCATCAATCCACACATATCCTATCTGATATGTAGTAATTATCTGTCAACGTGTTGGAGTATACAACTTATTTCCTACTATGTCAATAGGGATTATGTGTTTTTGTATACAAAAAGGCTGTCACCCGACTTAATCTATAAGTCAGGCGACAGCCTGTCCACATTTTTAAATTAACTTATTCACCCGATCACGGAGAAACGGAAGATATATACAGTTTTCTTGTTGCTGACCTTTGCTGGAGTGACCGTAGCCTTAAGTGCAGCGGTCTTACCCTTGACCACGATCAGCGATGTCTTGCTCAGCTTCACGCCTGTCACCGGCTGTCCGACCGTTACTGTGATCACCTTCTTCACTGTAATACTCTTTACACTCGTTGTCGCTGCTTCTGCCGGCACGCTGACACTCGTAAATGTCAGCGCGAAAGCAAGGAGCACCGCAACAAATGCCATATCTTTCTGTACCTTTTCATACAGTCCCTCTTATTTTAACTTACCCCCCCAATAGTTAATTACCCGATTTCGGGTTAGTTTTTGATATATATACATTCGACGAATATCTGCTTACGGATATATAATATGCCTTGCCCGCAACACATTTATAACTCATGCAAAAATCATTTTTATTAGTTGACAGATCGTGATTTACATCATCCACTGCTGCCAGCTCTTTTCTGTTCTCATCATACAGATATCCATACGGATCTCCTGTCGAAATTGAATAGAAGTAATATGTGCCCGTGGTTTTTGGAACAAATTTGTATAACTCTTCTTTTTCCGCATAAAATGATGTTTTATCGCCAATCTCGATCACATCCTCAGACATTTTTGCTGTGACTGAAACTGCCTTTCTGTCTACCTTTGCAGTTATCACTCCTCGCTTACCCATTCCTTTGGCCTTAAGTGTATATGATGTTCCTGGAACAAGATAAACATACCCATTTGTACCGCATTGTCTGTCATATTCATCATACCATGCTCCGATATCATCAACAGAATACTTGGCATTGTCAGGATTTACAGTAAGTTTTAATACATCTGATACAAAGTTTCTGCCAGTCTCAGACTTGTCAAATTTCTGATTATACAGATATGTGCTGTCATCTCTTATGGATATTACCACTTCGTATGTACCAGGGAACAGATCCATCGAATATGAGCCATCATTTCTTGATGTAGCACCATTCCACGCAAGCTTATAAGGAGTTGCTTTATCCTGATTGTAGAACTTGATCGATACCCCGTTCAGGTTATTTCCATTTATATCCTTAACATACCCCTCAACCTTGATCGCCTTTTTAGCATTTATCTCACAGTTAACTGTGGTGCTGATCTTCGTATCGTTGTCATCCGTTATCTTTACCTTCAGGTTATATGTTCCCTCCTGATAAATTTTTCCTGTGACCCTTCCTGTTATATCAACACTCAAGCCATAGTCATCCCCGTCTATGCTATAAGTGTATTTCCCTGAACCGCCTGCGACAGATGCAGGCTTCACACTTACTGAATAATATTTATCATCCGTGCCTATCATGCCGTATTGAGGTATATAATACGCCGCGATCACCGACGAACTGCTGACATTCCATGTGATTATGTATGTAACTATATCCCCCAGCTCATCAACAGACTTAATTGTTGTTTTCGTTGTTCCTGTCTTTCTCACTGTTCCACTGAAACTGATCGCGTTACTTCCATCCGTTTTTATTGCATATTTCACACCATCAGGGAGCTTGTCTACAGTAATTTTACATATTCCTCTTGCGCGATCCACTGTAAATTCTCTGCTGAATGACTCATTCTGTTCAAGTTCATAAGTCATATAAACCCTTCTATTTGAATGATCCTTGGAATAATATGTCTCAATACTTGACTTACCTGTGCCATACAGTCCATCTACATAGACACAGACTCTCACATAATCGCTTAATGAGCATCCTCTTCTCAGCGCTATGGTGTATGTTTTATTGTCCTTTGTCGTCACGCCGTCCAATGGAATGGTATAGTTATATGTTCCATTCAGTACCGTGCTCGCCTTTACAACAAAACTGGAAGCCGGAAGTTTCTGACTTCCCGATAATGTAACCTGCACAGTTTGTGGGTCACTGACAGTTGCAGATGCTATGGTGTTCGCTTTCGCAACTGTGACTTTGTATGTCGCCTTCTTACCTGTGCCATCTGTAGCCTTCGCTGTTATCACCGCTGTTCCTGTAGCAGCTGCATATACTTTTCCTTCAGAATTTACCATGGCTACCTTATCATTTGAAGAACTCCATGCACATTTCTTATTGGTTGCATATGCCGGCTTTATAACTGGGCTGAGCTGCATCGTTTTGCCTACATACAGCCTTCCACTTATTTTGCTGAATTTTAATGATGTTATCGGTGCCTTTACTGTTACCTTGCAGACTGCTTTCTTTCCTGAACCGTCAGCAGCCACTGCTGTGATAGTCACTGTTCCGCCTTTTACCGCTGTGACCCTGCCTGTAGCACTTACCTTTGCGATCTTGGAATTGCTACTCTTCCAGATAACCTTCTTATTGCTGGTTGTGTTAGGTCCTACTGTCGCCTTTATCACTGCCGACCTGCCCTTCTTGATCGTCAGCGCAGATTTGTTCACCTTGACTCTTGTGGCCGGCTGTCCGACTGTGACCTTCACCACCTTCTTGATCTTCGCATTTGACTTGAGAGAGATCGTGATATTTGCACTACCCTTTTTCACTGCTTTTATCTTACCTGTAGAAGATACTGTCACGATCTTTTTATTGCTTGTTGAGAATTTCAGATTGCCTGAAGTCGTATTTGTCTTCAGTGTAAATGTTTTCCTCGCCTTGAGTGTAAGAGTATTACTTGGAAGATTCTTCACCGTGATACTCTTGACGGTTGATGTGGCCGACGCATTTACCGGAATGCTGACACCTGTAAATGTCAATGCAAATGCAAGGATCACCGCAATGACCGCCATAAACCTGTTACTTCTTTTCATAAAGTTCCTCCTTTTTCCTTAAAACATAACCTTCCCTTTTTAATACACCATATCACAATTATGAATTATACGCATTTTTTTGTCAATCTCGCAAAATTCCCTATTATTTTGTATAAAAAGGCGAAAAGCCGGATATACAATCCACTTATTGTATCCCCGGCTTCTCGTCTTATTCCATTATCTGTCACTCATCATCACACATCCTGTATCCCACGCCCAGCTCATTGATGATAAAACTCTTCTTGCCCGGCTTCACTCCGAACTTCTTTCTTATATTCGCCATATTGACCTGAAGTCTCTTGGTGCTTCCCATGTCATTGTAGCCCCAGACCTCCTTGACTATAAAACTGTATGTAAGCATCTTGCCCGGATGTCTGGACAGAAGATCGACTATGTTGTACTCAGTCTGAGTCAGCTTGATCTCCTCATCCCCTATGAACACTCGTCTGGCCTCATAGTCTATGAGCAGATCCCCAGTCTGGAATTTCCCTGTCGGCAGTTCACTGTCATGTGCCTGGTAAAGCACTGTGCGGAGTGCAGATCTGACCCTGGCAACCAGCTCCTCCGAACCAAATGGTTTTGTAACATAATCATTTGCACCCAGATTGAGAGCCTCCACCTTATCCTTCTCATCAGATCTCGCCGAGAGAACTATGACCGGCGTGAAATCCGTCTTTCTTATCTCTGTGAGGAACGATATACCATCCTTATCCGGGAGTCCGAGATCAAGTATAACTATGTCAGGCCTATGAGACGCATACATCATAAGTCCACTCCCGCAGGATGTGGCTATGATCGTCTGATAACCATTTGCCTGCATCAGGGTATCCAGCAGGTTGTTAATATTTTGTTCATCTTCTATTATCAAGACTTTGTATTTGTTATTGCTCATCCGTAACCTCCTCTATCTTCAGTGTAAACCTGAATACTGCACCACCTTCCGCGGAATTGTATGCACTTATATCTCCTCCATGTGCTTTTATGATGGTCGCACATACCGACAGACCTATTCCAGCATTTCTTCTCGGCCTGCAGTCCGCGGACACCTCATCAGAGCTGTCCCCCAGAAGGCTTCCATCAAACAGGTGTTTCAACCTATCCTCCGGTATTCCATCGCCATCATCCTGTACCTCAAACACAACCCTGTCGCCATTGCATTTCACATTCAATGCCAGATTCTTCATTCCCTCTGCATGCTGTACTGCATTCTCAAGGATATTGATGATAACCTGCTCTATGAGAATTGCATCCATTGGTATGATGACCAGCTCATCGGGCAGATCGACTTCTACCTCCTGATCAGGATATCTCTTTGCAAATTTGATAAGCACCGAATCTATCAGCTCATCCAGGGCTATCGGGGCCTTTATGAGATTAATGTCTCCGTCCAGCCTCGTTACGGACAGCAGATTCTCAACCATACGATACAGCCACTGGGAATCCTGTTGTATTCCCCTGAGCATCTTCTCCTTCTGCTCATCCGTAAATTCGCTGCCACTCTCTATAAGTGCCGAGCTGGCCCCGTAAATGGTGGTAAGCGGAGTTCGAAAATCATGCGACACTGCACGCAGCAGGTTCGCCCTCATTTTCTCCATCTCACTTTCTTTCTTGAGCATTTCCTGATGCTTTATCTTACTTGTAAAACCACAGGTTATAAACGCTATGGCTATCATGATTATCGCCGATGTGATATTTTCAGGTATCAGGAAATCTATCTTGAAATACGGAAATGTAAATGCAAAATTCACTATTATCACACTGACTACAGATGCCAGTATTCCATACACATATCCGTCAGTGAACACCGATATCAAAAATACCGAAAACACCATGACGGCCGGTATCAATATGTCTGTAGTAAATGTTGTCTTTATTATCAGACACAATCCAACCCCTATGGCTATCATCACCAGCATCAACAGCACATTTTTTATAATGTCCTTACATTTACACCCTTTATTTTTTTTGCTTTTTTGTATATTTATTTTTTTCATATGTATCAATCCCTTTTGGATTATTTTAAAGAAAGCGCCACCAGTACACCTTATGTCACAAACGACATAGATCTTACCAGCGGCGCCCGCTTTCACACATTCAAGTGAAGTATATCATGCCTATAGTTAAGATGCAGATAAAGAATATATCATAAGGAATCCACCCTTATGATATATTCTTCAACGCTTCTTCAAGGGTGTGCCATCCGAGGACCGCACACTTTACTCTGGCCGGCATGTGCGCTATATCCTTGAGCGCTGATGCCTCCTCAAGCTGGTCTATCTCCTCGTCTGTAGCCTCTCCCTGTATCATCTTCAGAAAGAGCTGCCCAAGCTTCAAGGCCTCCTCCTTGGTCTTTCCTATGATCATTCCAAGCATTATATCTGCCGACGCCTGGGATATAGCACATCCGTCTCCCACGAATGATCCATCCTCGATGACTCCGTTCTCAACCTTCAGTTTAAGCCAGATGTCATCACCGCAGTTGGGATTTACACCCTCCAGCACAACATTTGCAGCAGGAAGATCATATTTGAATTCAGGTCTCATATTGTGCTCTGTAAGGATCTCATTATAAAAATTCCTGTTTTGAATATTATTCTGCATATCCCATTCTCCTTCTCACATTTGTGACGCTCTCCACAAATGCATCTACCTCTTCATCTGTATTGTAGAACATAAAGCTTGCCCTTGTCGTGTTGTACACGCCCAGATGTACAAGCAGTGGCTGTGCGCAGTGATGTCCAGCCCTCACATCTATTCCATCCGCAGCCATGATCTCGCTGACATCATGTGGATGTACATTGTCTATGGTGAACGCCACTATTCCGGTGTGGTTCTCCGGCTTATCTGAACCGATGACATGCACATGAGGAAGCTTTGCAAGTCCCTCCATGGCACGGGTCGTGAGCTCCAGCTCTCTCTTTTCTATATAGTCAAATCCAACCTCTTTGATGTAGCCTATAGCAGCCGCAAGTCCCGCAGCTCCAGCCGCATTGACTGTACCAGCCTCAAACTTGTGAGGCAATTCCGCATATACAGCGCCATCTCTTGAAACCGAATCTATCATCTCTCCACCTGACATGAATGGAGGCATCGCGTCAAGCAGTTCCTGTCTTCCGTATAACACTCCTATTCCCATAGGTCCCATCAGCTTGTGGCCTGAGAATGCAAAGAAATCAGCGCCAAGCTCATGCACATCTATAGTCATATGCGGTGTACTCTGCGCGCCATCGACAACGACAACCGCGCCAAAGCTGTGCGCCCTGTCAGCCATCTTTCTGACCGGATTCACACATCCAAGAACATTTGACACATGTCCGACAGCAAGCAGCTTTGTGTGCTCGTTGATTCCGGAATTGATGGTCTCGTCAGTCAGCGTTCCATCCTTCTCACAGTCGAGATATCTGAGAGTTGCACCTGTGACTCTGGCCGCCATCTGCCATGGAAGCATGTTGCTGTGGTGCTCCATGATGGTGACTGCTATCTCGTCACCAGCCTTAAGGTTATTCAGCGCGTAGCTGTATGCCACAAGGTTAAGGCTCTCTGTGGTATTCCTGGTGAAGATTATCTCCTTCTCAGAGTCAGCGTGAATGAAGTCCCTGACTACCTTTCTGGCACTCTCATACTTCTCTGTCGCCTCAAGGCTGAGCGGATAGAATCCTCTGAGTGGATTCGCATTGCTCTTCTCATAGAACTCTCTCTCAGCGTCTATGACCACCTGTGGCTTCTGCGCTGTGGCCGCATTGTCTATATAAGCTGTGTCATTGTTTCTCAACAGAGGAAAATCCTCTCTATAATTCCTGTCTGTCATATTCCATTACCTCCGCAAGCTGCTTCTCCACCAGCTTCTCTGTGTTCTCGTCCTGGATCTTGCGGTAGAGGACCTCCATCTTGCCCTTGGTCATCATGTCCTCGGCTGTCTCCATATCGATTCCCCTTGACGCGAAGTAGAATAAAGTATCCTCGTCAAGTTCACCGATGGTCGCTCCATGTGATCCCTCCACATTTTCCTCTGCACAGAGGATAAGCGGTATAGTCTTGTTCACCACATCATCGCCGAGCAGCAGTACATTCTCAGTCTCAGCGCCCTTCGAATCCGATGAACCTGTCTTGAAATCTATCGAACCTCTGAATATCTTCTCCGCAGCATCCTTAAGTGTTCCATCCACCTGTATGTTGCAGTTGGTCTTCTTGCCTATATGGTTAACCACAAGGTTGATATCTATGACCTGCTTCTTCTGGCCAAGGTAACCTATATCCATGTTGGTTGAAGCACGCTTACCAATGAGCTCAGTTCTCACGCCGTTGTACAGATTGCCCTTGCCGATAAATATCTGAAGCACATCTAGCTGCCCATTCTCCGCACACTCACTTCCCACGTCGTTGAGTATGGTCGTGTTCTCATCCTGCATAAATATCTGTACAAGACGTATGTGTGCGTCCTTCTCTATATTAAAACGCGTACGGAATGCCAGGCTGCCGCCCTCCGCATTCTCGCCAAATGTCTCTATGACTGTCATGTCTGAACCTGCATCTGCCTGCACGTAAGCATAACCGCTGCTGCCATTTGCCCCGGTTCCATTTATCAGCACGTGCACTGTCTGCCCTTTATTGGTCTCGTCCGCAACGAGTACACTTCCTGCTGCCTGCTGTGCGAAGAGTACGTCCGCATCTCTTCCTGCACCAGTCTCTATTCCATCGAAATCAGAAGCCTGCTTATCAGCTTCCTTGCCGCCATCTATCTTCACACTGCATCCCGCCATGTCCGGATTCCAGTTAAGTGCTGTGTCGTTCATGCGAAGCCAGTACCATGTCTTTGCCGGGAGCTTGTTGATCTTCATCTCGTTATTGTTCTCCATGTCACCGCACCTCCTTAACCTATGCTGCCCTTCATCTCAAGACGGATGAGGTTGTTCATCTCAAGAGCATACTCAAGCGGCAGCTCCTTCGATACATTGTCTGCAAATCCACTGACGATACATGCTCTCGCGTCTTCTTCACTCATTCCTCTGGACATCAGGTAGAACACAGCCTCGTCACTGATGCTTCCTATCTGTGCCTCATGTCCCACATTTACCTTCTTGGTTCTGATATCCATGGCCGGTATGGTGTCCGAACGTGATATCGAATCAAGCATAAGTGACTGGCAGGAAACTGCTGCCTTGGAGTCCTCAGCCTCCTTTGTCACTACAACTGATGAACGGAATGTGCTTATACCCCCGTCCTTGGAGATAGACTTTGTGTTGATATATGAGCTTGTGTCAGGTGCCGCGTGAACTACCTTCGCTCCTGTGTCAAGGTTCTGTCCCTTACCGGCAAATGTAACTCCGGTGAACTCCATCCTGGCGCCCTTGCCCTTGAGCACGCTCATCGGGTAAAGGTATGACACATGTGATCCAAATGAACCCGATACCCACTCGATGGTTCCACCCTCTTCAACGCGGGCTCTCTTGGTGTTCAGGTTGTACATGTTCTTGGACCAGTTCTCTATGGTTGAATATCTGAGCTTTGCGTTCTTGCCGACAAACAACTCCACACAGCCTGCGTGAAGGTTCGCCACATTGTACTTCGGTGCCGAACATCCCTCTATAAAGTGGAGGTCTGCTCCCTCATCTACTATGATGAGTGTGTGCTCAAACTGACCCGCGCCCGCTGCGTTAAGTCTGAAGTATGACTGAAGTGGGATCTCAACCTTTACTCCAGGTGGCACATATACAAATGAACCACCTGACCACACAGCTCCGTGAAGTGCTGCAAATTTGTGATCATGAGGGGTGACAAGCTTCATGAAATGCTTCTGCACCATGTCTGCATACTCACCTGTGAGTGCACTCTCCATATCAGTGTACACAACTCCCATGTCCGCAACCTCCTGGCGGACATTGTGATATACGAGTTCTGAATCGTACTGTGCACCAACTCCCGCAAGGGATTTTCTCTCAGCCTGAGGGATTCCAAGTCTCTCAAATGTATCCTTGATATCCTCAGGAACTTCATCCCAGCTGCCCTTCATCTTGGTATTTGGTCTTACGTAAGTAACTATATTGTCAATATCCAGTCCCTCGATGGATGGGCCCCAGTCAGGCACCTGCATATTGTTGTATATCTGTAAAGACTCAAGTCTGAAATTCTGCATCCATGCCGGATCATGTTTCTCCTTTGAAAGCTGCTCAACTATCTCAGGTGTGAGACCAGCTTTAAGCTTATAGGCATCTTTGTCATCATACTTGAAGTCATATATATTTCTGTCTATGTCCTCTACATATGTCTTTTCCTTCATCTTCTATATCCTTTCATACTCTGCAAATCCAGACTCGTTGATCTTGTCCACAAGTGATGCGTCACCAGTCTCTATGATCTTGCCCTCAACCATGACATGTGTGTAGTCAACGGTGAGTGACTCAAGGATCTTGGTGCTGTGTGTGATGATAAGCAGACTTCCCTTGCAGTTCTTCTGGTATTCCTCGATACCTGCTGATACTGTACGGACTGCATCAACGTCAAGTCCTGAATCTGTCTCGTCAAGGATTGCCAGTGATGGCTTGAGCATCAGAAGCTGAAGTATCTCTGCCTTCTTCTTCTCACCACCTGAAAATCCCACATTCAGGTCTCTCTCCGCATAAGATGGATCCATCTGAAGGATCTCCATGGTTCTCTCAAGCTCCTTCTTGAAATCCCAGAGACGGATTCTCTTGCCGGTCTTCTGCTCAAGGGCATTTCTTATAAATGAGCTGAGTGTCACACCAGGCACCTCTAGAGGATTCTGGAATGAGAGGAATATTCCTGCCTTTGCACGCTCATTGACAGCCTCTTCTGTGATGTTCTTACCATCAAACCATATCTCGCCCTCTCTGACTGTATATCTAGGATTTCCCATAAGTGCATATCCAAGGGTTGACTTTCCGGTTCCATTAGGTCCCATAAGTACATGTGTCTCGCCCTTGCCGATCTCCAGGTTCACACCGTGAAGGATCTGTTTATCCTCAACATCAACATGTAAATTCTTAACTTCCAATAATTTTTTATCTGACATCAGTCTGCCTCCTTTTATACCAAGCCCGGCAATTGCTTTATCACTGCTATATCCGGCGATTCAATTGTCCCGCTTTAATTATCTTTTTGCTTGTATCAAATTACTCTGCTCATTCCACATTTCTGGCTATATCCGCCAGTGTCTTACCCTGGAAATAATCCTGTATCAACTCCGCCAGTCCCTGCCATATCGGCAAAGTGTAGCACTGTCCGGATCTGTCACAGGTCATTGCGCTGTTCTTCATGCATGCCACCGGAGCAAGTCCACCTTCCGTGAGTTCAAGTATCTCCCACAGTGTATATTCCTCAGGGGCTTTTTTGAGTCTGTAGCCGCCACCATGTCCACTGGCTGCCTCTATCAGATTTGCCTTGGACAGCATGCGCATTATACTCTCCAGATATTTCTGGGACAGTTCCTCTTTCTGAACTATTTCTTTTAACGGAATGAATCTGCCGTCGTGGTTTATGGCAAGGTCTGCCATGACCCTCAGGGCATATTCTCCCTTTGAAGAAATCACCATATCTGTAAATCCTCCTTACATATGAGTGTGAGCACATTCCAGCCGCAAATACACGGTCATTCCAGTCATCACCCTCATCCGCCATTTTTTGGCGTAATAAGTCAATATCTGACTCGCAAAAATAGGATATTCCCATTTACCTACTATGTCAATAGGTTAATACACAAAAAATAATAGAAGGTGCGGCAGCCTTCCATTATTTTTCATTATTTTGTCTATTTCAAGCATTTTATATAATTTATCCGTGCAGCAGTCTACTCATGATATGTTATTATCAGCCCATCTTTTCCCATATAATAGCTGCACAGCCCGCTTGCAGGTACGACGCTCACATCCGTGTCGAGCCATTCAGCCTTGATAAGATGCCCCAGCTTTTCTGCTCCCTCCTCATTCATACAGTGGCTTATGACCAGCTCTCCCCCTGCAAATCCCGTCTCCCGGAGAGTATCTATCAGCTTATCATATGTCTTCTTCATACCTCTGAATTTGTGTCTGAGTTCAATTCGTCCACCAGGTGATGCCACACCTATTGCGGATATATTGAATCTATGAGCCGCATAACCCACAAGCTTATTTAATCTGCCCGCCTTTATCAGGTTGTCCAGACTCCCCAAGGCAAACATCACCTGAGTCTCCTTCACTGCTTTGTCGGCAGCACTTACTATGGCATCAAATGAATCACCTTCATGAATACCTTCATATATTATATTTGTCAGCTGTTCCGGGAGCCCCCCGGCACCACATGTGTTTATCACCGCAATATTCCTGTCCGGATATTTCTCAAGCGCCATATGTCTTGCAGCTATGGCGCTGTTGTAACTTCCCGACAATGCAGCTGACAACGTAAATGCGATAACATTTTCCGCATCCCCCCACGCCTCAAGCCACGCATGGGGTGAAGGGCAGCTAGTTCTTCCGCCTGACCGGCAATTTGCAATATGTTCAAGCATCTTCTCTATATCTATACCCGGTTCGTCTATATAATCTGTGTTATCAACAGATATTACAAACGGAACCTCAGCATAATCTATATCTATATCTATTCCAGCCAGTCCATCCGATTCATCCGGCACAAGCAGACTGCAGCCGGAATCCGAAACCAGTTTCCATCCATGATCATTTCTTTTCATCTCAACAACACCTCCATGCACAATATGCATCACACAAGTATTATTAGATATTTTTTCTGTATTTATACATTTTAGACATTTTTTCTGGGAGTATAGATTTTAAAAAAAAGGTATGATCAAGCTGCACTCAACGCAACCTGATCATACCTTTTATTTATTATATAAATTATCAATTCTTAACCTTAACAACATCCTTCTTCCTGTACTTCTTCACCTCATACAGCTTCTCATCTGCCATAGTCATGGCATTCTGAAGACCTTTCTTGTTATATTCTACGATCTGACAGTTTCCAAGCGATACACTCACTTTATAAGGCTTATCACAGTGCTCATTAAACTTCTCAAATGAACTGTATACTTCCTCAGCAAATGCATCTGCAGCGTCAGAGTCCTTAAGGCCGAGTACAAGACAGCAATACTCGTCTCCACCTATTCTGCCTACGATTCCATTATCGCCTACAGATTTGATCAGAATATCTCCTATGGTTTTAAGAGAGAAATCACCCTCATCATGTCCATATCTGTCATTGATGATCTTGAGACTGTTCATATCAGCGTAGAATACCGTAGCCGTCCTTTTCTGCTCCTCACATTCCTTGAGCAGCTGTAATGATCTGTCAAAGAAACCTCGTCTGTTCATGATTCCTGTAAGGGGATCCTGTTTTGACAGATTGTCAAGCATAATGTTGTTTTTTTGCAGGATCGCCATACTCTCCTCAAGGCGCTTCATGATCTCCTCGTTCGTCTTGAGCAGATTGATCATCTTGACAGCAGCTGAGACCTGGTTTCCAAGAAACTCCCCATTCACCAGAACTCCTTCCGTGAGATCACACAGAAGGACTCCATAGAGTATTTCGTTGGAATACAGCGGCAAGAGTACATATATTCCAGCTCCTTCCACACCGAGGCTCTCAAAATCATAAAGATTTGATGATGACACCTTCTGGTTCACAGTGATCACACTGCTGACCTTCTCTTTAAGATCCTTAGTCTTGAGATACAACTGGTCAGGCAGTTCAAATGGCTCACCGATCAGATGTATTATTGGCTCTTTATATAAGAATATAAATGCATTCTCTATGTCCAACCAGTCCATGGTGCCAAGAATCTCTCCATAACTTCTGTCGTTGCCTCTATCAAAGCTCAAGACCTTCTGGATAAATGTCTTCATCTTGAACTGAGTCTTATTCCGCTCTTCCCACTGCTCTGAGAGCATATGGTTCATTGAGAGATATCCCTCAATGACATTCTTACTACGTTTTCTTGATCCGCCTTTTTTACAGAATGAATCTCTTCTGATAAACTCAGTAGGAAGTATCTTACTCTCAACCTGCTTGCCATCAATGAGCCTGACCATAAGATTTACAGCCTCTGAGCCAAGTTTTCCCGCGTCTGCACGCACAGTCGAGAGCGTCGGATATATCTGTGTAGCCCACTCAATATCATCGTAACCCATGACTGATATATCTCTTCCCGGCAGAATATCCCTCGCCTTAAGTTCTTCATAAAAACCAGATGCACAGGAATCATTCACACAGAACACTCCCTGCATATCCGGATTTCTGTCCAGAATATCTCTGAAAACCTCTTTTGATTCCGATGTAAGATTGCCCTCCACATAAAGTCCCGGATCAAACTCTATTCCATGAGCCTCAAGCACCTCAATGTAGGTTCTCCTTCTCTCCTTTGCATCATAATTGGAGTCCGGACCGCCTATCATGCCTATTCTTGTATAACCAAGTTCCTCGATCATGTAATTGAGTCCTTCTCTTATGCCTGCTCCATTGTCATATCTGACACAAATCTGATCCGGCTCATCTGCAGCCACTATCACGCACGGCATCTGCAGATATCTTTTCATAAATTCGCTGATACGCTCCTTGGTTGCAAAGCAGCCAATACAACTCGATGCAACAATAACGCCGTCCAGATTCTCATTTGTAGCATAGGAAAACAGTGTCTGATACTGATATTCATAATATATATCTGACGTTTCTGGGTATTCCCGGTCAAGAAACTTACCCGGAATAACAACTATATTGACATCAAGCGTCTTTGCTCTCTCTATAACCCCATGACAGAGCAGCCTCGTAAAATCATCCGTGATTCCACCTACCAGAACACCTATCGTCTTTCTCTTCATAACTATCCCCCTTGACATTCTCTTCCAAAGGCAGGATCTTACTTGCTGACTGTGGATGCTACGATCTCCATATTGCCCTCAAACACTGGGTTGCTGTATCCGTTTGGCAGGATAAAGTGATCACCCTTCTTTATAGCGTTTCCATCCACTGTTCCACTTCCCGCAACTACAGACATGATAAGGAATGGCTTGTCGCCCACATTCAGCTCTGCCTTTCCCTCAACATCCAGCTTGTATACTGTGTAATACTTACAGCTTATAAGCTCACAGAGTTCATTTGCCTTATCTGCCTTGACACTTATAACGCTGTCCTCAACCGGCTTTGCAGGAACTGTTATAACATCTATGCTCTGCTTTACGTGAAGATCTCTAGGCTTTCCATTGCTCAGTCTGTCATAATCATAAACTCTGTATGTGATGTCACTGTTCTGCTGTGTCTCAAGAAGTGTAATTCCACCCTTGATCGCGTGTACTGTACCAGGATCTATCTGAATGAAATCCCCCTTCTTAACAGGGATCTCTCTGATAAACTCCTTCCATTTCTTACCTTCGATCATATCACATAATTCTTCCTTTGTCCTTGCATTATGACCGATTACAAGTGTTGAATCTTCCTTGCAGTCAAGAATATACCAGCACTCCATCTTGCCAAATGAACCATTCTCATGTTCTGCTGCGTATGCATCGTCCGGATGCACCTGAATACTCAGATCATCTTTTGCATCGATTATCTTTATAAGCAGTGGGAATCTGACACCGTCTATGCCGCCAAACAGCTCTCTGTGGCTGTCCCATAAGTCGGCAAGCGTCTGACCTGCAAACTCGCCATTTTTCACTGTACAGTTGCCATTCTCATGTGCCGCAACTCCCCAGCACTCGCCTATATCATCGCCCTCAACATCATATCCGTATTCTTCTCTGAGCTTTGTACCGCCCCAGATATTGTGCGTAAACACGGGATTTAAAAAAAGTATTTCCTTGTTCATTGTCATTTTCCTCCTTTTGACGTACGGCAATTGTGTGCATATCCGTACGGTGTACACATCCGACTTGTCTGGCTCGGAACGCTCCCGCTCGTTTCGCCCTGCAGCGGATACTAAGATGCCGCTAACGCGCCATCTAAGTACCGGCGGGCTCAAATGTCCGAACCATGACAATGTCGAATATGTACACCTGTTACTGATTACACCATTCCCCAATTGCCTGTTCTATATAAGACGTTGAAGGAATCATATTTTTACATTGACTATGACTTCTTCACTCGTCATTTCCATGATAATGTATGCCACTGTTATTTTATTGCATCTGTTGCCTTTTTCTATACATCAGAGTCCTTTTCCCGGCTTATTAGATCCAAAATCTGTCATATGATTGCCAAAGCTCTCAGAACCAAATTCAGCCCGGCTTACTGCCAGGCTGTCATAGTCTAAAAGTTTTGGCAATCACCTGCCATTACATTTCTTTTTAGAGGGGCCCCGAAGGCGGCGGGCACCGCCTTGGGAAATGAGAAAAAAATAATACAATTGCCGCGTATGAGTAGGGGCTCATAGCGATCTATAACTAACTATCTTCTACCGATCTCGGTATCAGAAGTTGTTACCACACTGTGTGACTTGATATAATCTACGATCTCATCAAGCTTTGTGAATGCAAGGCCAACATAGCTGTCAGCTGCACCGTAGTAAATGGCGATCTTTCCAGACTCGCTGTCGTGAATAGTAGCACATGGGAAGCATACATTAGGAACAAATCCACGCTCCTCGTACCACTCTTCTGGTGTGAGAAGGAAGTTCTCACAACGATACTTAACGATCGATGGGTTGTCGATATCAAGGATTGCTCCACCGATCGAATATACATAACCGTTACATGTTCCCGCTACTCCATGGTAGAATAACAGCCATCCTTCAGAAGTCTCAATAGGGGCTGCACCGCCGCCAATCTTGAGTGACTCCCACCACTCGCTGCTCTTGCCCATGACATGTCTGTGCTTACCCCAGTAAACCATATCAGGACTCTCACTTACGAATATATCACCAAATGGTGTGTGTCCACTGTCACTTGGGCGTGACAGCATCACGAAATTACCGTTGATCTTTCTTGGGAAGAGAACTGCATTTCTGTTAAATGGAAGGAATGGGTTCTCGATTCTCACAAATGTCTTGAGATCCTTTGACTTTGCGATGCCTATCGCTGCACCGTAGAAATCCTGGCACCAGATTGCATAATATGTATCCTCTACCTTTACAAGTCTTGGATCATATGCGTATATAGGCATGAACTCTACACCGTTCTCATCAACAAACTTGATCTTCTCCTCGCTGATATTCCAGTGGATAGCATCCTCGCTCTCTCCGAGGTAGATGTATGGAATTCCATTCACCTGCTCGCCTCTAAATACTCCGACAAATTTTCCCTCAAATGGAACTACCGCACTGTTGAATATTCTTGCAACACCCTTTGCCGGGTTTCTTCCTATTATAGGATTCTCTGTATATCTCCAGATTGGAGCGTCATGATTGTCATTTGCCGGTCTGTCCTGCCATGGCACGTTTGGCACAGGCTCGCTGAACATTTTTACTTCTGACATAAGTACCTCTTTCTTCCAGCTCTCCCGCCGGATATATATTTTTCACGTTATATCTCTCACCCAAACGAAATGAGTTCTTACTTCAGCACAAACACCATTTCGTCAGGCGATCAATTAATTTTATTGTCTTACTTGTCTGCATTCTTAAGGAACTCAAGGTTCTTCCTGATCAACTCACATCTCTGCGCTACACACTCAACGCTTCTTCCCGGATCAGCAGGTGTGTTGAATACATAGTCGATGAGTCTGTCAACTGTTGTTGTTGCAACATGCATTCTTGTATCGCTTGATGCGTAGTAGATGAACACTTCGTTGTTCTCGTTTACGATGGCGCCATTTGTGAATACAACGTTGGATACATCGCCGACTCTCTCCTCACCACGAGGTCCGATGAGCATTCCTGATGGCTCAGCGATAACCTTTGAAGGATCATTGAGGTCTGTTGCAAATGCGTAGAGTACATATCTAAGACCGGCAGCTGTGTTTCTCACACCATGTGCGATGTGGATCCAGCCCTTGTCTGTCTTTATAGGAGGTGCACCTGCACCGTTCTTTGCCTCTGTTATAGTGTGGTACTTACGAAGACTTGTCATCTTCTCCTCGTCTATAACCGCATGCTCTATATCATCACAGAGACCGAATCCTATTCCGCTGCCGCTTCCTGTCTCGATGAAATCATCCATTGGACGTGTATAGAATGCGTACTTGCCATCCACAAATTCAGGGTGAAGTACAACATTTCTCTGCTGTGGGGAACGAAGAGTCTTGAGGTTGTCAAGGCGCTCCCAGTGCTTTAAATCCTTTGTTCTCACGATACCTGCTGCTGCAACTGCTGCTGAGAGGTCATTTACAGTTGTATCCTTGCTCTCTGAACAGAACACACCGTAGATCCATCCATCCTCGTGCTGTGTCAGTCTCATATCATATACATTTGTTTCCTCAGGACATACATCATCCAGAAGGATTGGATAATCCCAGAAACGGAATCCATCGATACCGTTGTCACTCTCAGCTACGCCGAAGAATGACTTTCTGTCATTTCCCTCTATTCTTGCGACAAGATAATACTTGCCGTTCAGGTAGATAGCACCTGAGTTCATGACAGCGTTAACTCCGAGACGCTCAATGAAGTATGGATTTGTCTCAGGGTTTAAGTCATATCTCCATGTGAGAGGTATCATCTCTCTTGTGAGTACAGGGTACTCATATCTGTCATAGATTCCATTATAGAAATCTGTCTTCTTATTCTTTCTCTCAAGAAGCTTGTTCAGTTTGTCAAGCTCTACATAATATTTCTCATTCATCATTTAGGCATTCTCCTTATAATTTGAAAGCAATTGAACGCTATCTACTTGCCGTCAGCGAGTCTGCTCATAATCTCAAGGCACATTCTGCCGTTGTGGTATGGGCACTTCCATGGCTCAACTATAGGACGTCCGACTCTCGGTGTTCCATCTGCATTCAGATCCCAGAACCACTCTGATCCCGGTCTCTTGTCGATAAAATATTCCTTTATGTACTCCCAGACTTTCTCGGCAGCCTCGTAATACTTCTTATCACCCGACTTTTGATAAGCATTTATAAATCCTACTATTGATTCCGCCTGAACCCACCATACTCTTACCGTGTATGGCACGCCCTTTTCACATTCTGTCAGAACTGAATGTCCATCGAAAGCAAGCTCATATATCTGCTCTGCAAGGATATCTGTTATCTTTGTAATCTTCTCTGTGTACTCTGCCTCTCCAAGCACCTCGGTCGCCCTATCCAGGAGCCATGATGTCTCAATGTCATGTCCGTATGAGTACAGATCGATCAGAGAGTTATAATCCTTATCAAAGAACACTTCCTGTCTCTTAAGCTCCGGATTGTATACCTTATCAGCAAATACATCGAGCAGCCATTTCAGGCGCTCCTTTACCTTGGAATCCTTGGATACCTTATAAAGTTCTGTGTAAGCCTCAAGTGCATGGAGCAGTGTGTTCATTGTTCTCTCTGCGAGAACACCATTCTCAGAAAGCTTATCATTTGACTCTGGCTTGAACTCTCTTGTAAATGCCTCGAGATAGCCCCCTTCGTCAGTACATTTCTCTTCTATTGTATGGAAAAGCTGCAGGGCCAGGTCCAAAGCTTCCGAATCACCGGAAGCTTCGTAATAGGCGGATAAGGCATATATACTAAATGCCTGATTGTATGTGTGTTTTGTCGTATCTTTGGGTGAACCATCGTAATTCATGGACCAATATATTCCGCCATATTCCCTGTCTATACAATATTCTTTCAGAAATTCATATCCATGAGCAGCCTCATCTAGAAGCTTCGGGTCCTTGAGTGCCTTATACGCACTTGCGAAGAACCAGGTAATTCTACTGTTAAGAATACAACCCTTCTCAGCCTTTTTATCAAGGTTGAGGTCATAATCCATATACCCATAAAATCCGCCGTACTCATCATCCCTCAGGGCCTCCCAGAATGGGATGATAGCATCTATTAATTCTTTTTGAATTTCATTTCTCATATTCATGAACTCTCTTCTTCTAATAAATTATTAACCCTTTACAGCACCCTGTGTAATACCACTGTAGATCTGTTTCTGACAGCAGATGAATACTATAAGTGCCGGTATGATCGATATGATAACACCTGCACATATCAGGTTGTACTGGCTGCCCATAGGTCCTACGAACTTGTAAAGTGAGATAGCCATTGTCTTGATCTCCGGGCTTATGAGGTAAAGGTTTGCAGCGTAGTACTCGTTATAGATTACAACGCCTTTCAGTATACAAGCAGTAACGATAGCCGGCTTGAGAAGTGGAAGTATGATCTTCCAGTAGATGGTCCAGTATGATGCACCATCCACGATAGCTGACTCGTCAAGAGATACTGATATGTTCTCCATAAACTGTATAAAGATGTAGATCGAGATAACATCTGTACCACAGCTCATGATGATGTAACCATATAAGTGATCTATGAATCTCAGATCACCCATGATGTTGTAGACTGTAACCTGCATAGCAACTGCAGGGAGCAATGATGCCACAAGGAAAAGTGTTCTGATAAAGCCGTTTCCCGGGAACTTGAATCTGTTAAGCACATATGCAAGCTGTGTTCCTATTACAACTGACACGATAAGTACGCATACCATGACTATTACTGAGTTGAGGAATGCACGTCCCATGTTGGCAGTCGTGAATGCCTTTACAAAGTTGCTGAAGTTCAGAAAGCTTTCAGGAAGTTCCATTACTGAAGTAGCCTTATACTCATCTGTTGTCTTGAAAGCTGTTGTAACACATGATATAAGAGGTACAACCGCACACAGTGAGAAGAATATGAGTACAAAGTACTTGAGGAAACCTCTTACATAATATCCAACGGTTCGTTTTTCTTTTATTGGTGCTATGCCTGGCACATCTGTCTTTCCTCTTGCCATGTTACTTGCCCCCCTTCGCAGAAGCAGCCATCTGCTTCACGTATTTCTTGGTATCTCTCTCCTGTTTCTTGCGAAGCTTCTTTGCCTTATAACTCTCATCATCTGAGCTTGAATCCTTGAAGATGTACTCAAAGAACAGCTTCTGAAGCGCAGCACATATAAGTATGATAAGGAGAAGTACAACGGCCATTGCTGAAGCAAGACCGACCTTCTGGCTTGTATGTGCTATCTTGTTCATGATGATGAAGTAAGTACCTGTTCCGTTTGCACCTGTTGTGATAACGAAAGGCTGCTCGAAAGCACTGAGTGATCCTGTTATTGCTAAAATTACATTTAATGTAACGATTGTCTTGATACTTGGCAGTATGATATATCTAAACTGCTGGAATTTATTTGCACCATCAAGCTCTGCCGCCTCATAAAGTTCTGCATCTACCGACATGATAGCTCCAATGAAGAGAACCATCATCTGTCCAAGGTATCTCCAGACCGAGGTTGAAACCAGTGTCCAGTTGTTGACACTCTGGTCTTTGAGCCAGTATGGAAGGTTGTCTAAGCTAAATCCACACAACTGAAGGATTGAGTCAAACACGAATCCTCTTGTGAAGAAGAATTTGAAAATGAAACCTACAGCGATACCACTGATAAGATAAGGGAAGAAAATAAATCCCTTGAAAAGGTTACCACCTTTTACTTTGAAACTCAGAAGAGTTGCAAGGAAAAGTGCAAGCACTAACTGTACAAGTGCTCCTACGATGTAATACAAACTGAGCTTTAATGCACCGAAACAGTCTTTTCTTGTGAACACATCGATATAATTTGCTAATCCTACGAATTCTCTCTTTTCTACAGGCGTCGTATATTTCATCTTGTAGAAACTAAATTTAACCATCTCTCCGAATGGTATATATGTAAATACTAATAGCAAAAGCAATGGGATAATTGCGAAGGCTGCGCATATTATAACCTGCTGCCCCTTCCTGCTTGACGCCCATTTACCAAAGCCGGATTGTTTTTTGTTAGCCATACTCATTCCACCGCCTTTTTATAATCATGAGCTACACTGCTGGTAGCCTGTCATCAAATACTCGTTTGATGACATTTTTTCTCAAAATAAACCGGGGCGGGCAATCCCCGCCCCGGTCTGTAGCTTATTCTTACTTATTTATATTGAAATCTTTATTACTTCTCAGTAACTTCGATTCCTAATGACTCCTGAGCATCTGACCACTTCTGGTTCCACTCAGCCATGATATCATCGAATGACATGTCGCCGTTTGCAGCATGCTCGATGATGGCCTGGATCTTGTCGTTACCACCATTGCTTACGTTAAGCTCTGACTCTGAATTGAGCTGATTGAGGTAATCCTCCTCGCCCTCAAGAGCTGGCTCGTCTGCAACGAAGTCAACACCGTCGAATGAGATCTTTGACTCTGAACCAGGAACAATTGCAAGTGAATCCTCGTTGTAAGCATATCCTGACTTCTCTGTCATCCACTTAACAAATACAAGAGCTGCCTGTTTCTCATCATCTGAAGCGTTTACGTTGATACCGAAGCAGTAATCTGCACCTGATGAAGCGTACTGCTTACCATTTACTGAGATAGGGAAAGGAATGTATCCTATATCGTCTGCGTTAGGTCCGCCTGCTTCCATCTGTGGGTATGCCCATGAACCAAGTACCATACATCCGATCTCGCCGTTGTTGATCATTCCCTTACATGACTCCCAATCTGTTGTTGAGTAATCATCCTCTGTAAGTCCCTGTGATACTGCATCGTAAAGGATCTTATATACTGCATAAGCATGTGTATCGTCGCCATAGTTCTTGAATGGATCCTTTGTATGGGCTAACTTCTGGTTCTTGTATGTAGCATCGCCTGTTGCTGTGATCGCGATATAATCATCCCAGGCTCCCATTGTCCAGCCTGCTGCATAGTTTGTGTAAAGTGGAATACAATCCGGATTCTTATCCTTGATTGCCTTGAGTGCCGCAATGAACTCCTCTGGTGTCTTAGGTACGTCTGTCACACCTGCATCAGCAAATACCTTCTTGTTGTATACGATACCCTGTGTTGTAGCTGCAAGAGGTACACCATATACCTGACCCTGATACAGCCATCTGTTTGAGTAATTTACAAGACTGCTCATTGTATCATAATCGCCATATGACATGAAATATGTTGAAAGGTCTGCCATGTCAACTGCTGGGATACACATTACTGTCTCGTAGTTTCCTGACTGAAGATGTGTAAGAGCATCTTCTGCATAGTTTGTATCTGTGATAACATCAACCTTGATATTTGGGTACTCCTTGTTGAAGTCCTCAAGATACTGCTTCCAGTTCTTTCCGCCGTAGTCATCTGAGTCCATATCAGTTCTGTTGTTGTAGAACTTGATCTCCGCTGAAAGATCTGTGAAGTCTGTTCCTAACTGGATGTCTGCATATGACTTGATTCCCTCAGCATCAGCTGTTGTGTCATCTGCTGAATCACTTCCTGCTGCCTCTGTGGCAGCCTTTGTTGCCTCTGTTGTGTCCTTGTTATCGCTGTCTGAGCCTCCACAACCTGCAAGTGATGCTGCCATAAGACCAGCCATTGCGATACATGCAATACGCTTTGATTTCATAGTTTTGTCCTCCTTAAAACCTTCTTTGTTTTTAACTTTATATTAAGTATACATTAATTTACTTTTTAGTCATCACTCAATTTTGTTTTTAATCACAGTATTTTGTACTTTTCGTTAATTTTACCATTATCGTTATTTTTTTTCAATATCGTATAGACATTTTATCTATATATTTTTATCTTTAATTAGCATTTTATTGTTTTTTTAGCTAATTAGCCACTAATTTATATCGCTTTTAGCTTGTGATGATTGTTTAATAATTGTATTATTATGGATAGGAGGTGGTTTACATGTTAGCTAAAGAATTAATTTCCTGCACTGTACTGTCAGGTTACAATATTCAGAAAGATATTGAGAACGCAAGATTCCACAGTGCGTTCTTTACATATGAAGAATCAATGATTAACGATGGCCTGATTCATCTTCTGGCCAACGGCGATATTTCTTTTGCTTATTCATGCAGTTATACCTTCTCTTTCATTCCGTGTTACCATTTCTTCTATATATATGAAGGAACTCTTACAGTAACATCGGGCAACAGCAAATCATCATATTCCAAGAATACAGCCGCGCTTTTTGAGGCAGGATCAGAAATAACATACGCCATGAACGGCAAGTGTCGTTTCTACGATGCATTCATCCTCGGAGCTCCGCTTCGCCTGTATCACGAGTTTCTCCCCGAATCCATATATTATAAAAAGGACTCTGCCGGAGCCTCTGTACTCTGGAGTCATCTTTCACTGATAAGCAGACTCCAGGGGGAGTTGTCTGCCACCGATATTTTCAGAATTTCCAAATGGTTTAATGATATCCTGACCGAATTATGTGTATTTATTGAAAACTCATCCAAGAAGATGGATTGTGTGCCTTCTTATCTTTTATCGGTAAAGAATCAGATGGATACAAACTACGCCGAACCAATGTCGCTTGATGACCTCGAGGCAACTTACAGGATCAGCAGATACAGGATATGTAGAGAATTTTCATTTCACTTCGGTGAATCACCTATGCGCTATCTCAACAGTCGCAGGATCGATGCTGCCAAAAGGCTCCTTCTCACAACAGATCTGTCCGTCCACGAGGTCGGATCCCAGGTTGGAATCGAGAACACAAACCATTTTATAAATCTGTTCAAAAAAGACACCGGTACAACTCCGCTGTCTTTCAAGCAGGCTGCACCGGTGTCTATTTCCGATTTGCATTACAATTGATATGTAGTTTTATTATCGTTCTATTCTGGCAACGCTATCCTTTACCACGATTCGTCCATCCACGACAAATATGCCATCAGTATATTTTTCGTTGGATATCTTTTTTATAATCTTATGCATGGTTCTCTCTGCCATCTCCTGCATATTGATCTCGTATGTGGTCACGCCTATATCGCAGCTTCCAGGATACATGTAATTATCAAACCCCACAACGGACACATCCTCAGGAACTCTGTAGCCCGCAGCATTGAGTATCTTTATGAGCGTAGCTGCCGCAAGATCACAGTTGCACACAAACGCTGTAGGCATATTCTTTGGAAGTTTAAAACAGTTCTCCTCGTCAAACTGACCCGTCTTCACATCTCTGTCCGGAATAACCCAGTCTTCTCTGAGCGGAATATCATGCTCCAACAAAGACTTTATATAGCCCAAATATCTGTCAGTTATACTGTTCGTTGAACCTATCGTGCCAACATATGCAATATCTCTATGTCCCATATCATACAGATAATTAGTCAGCATATAGCTTCCATAGAAACTGTTTGCTATAACCGTGTCTATCGGTCTCGAATTGTCATAGTAATCCACATATTCTACAGGAACCTTGGCTGTCTTCTCCAGCTTTTCCAGGTATTCCTTACCCATGGAACCTACAACAACTATTCCATCAACCTTGTCGTCCTCCAAGAGCATAGGCATCTCAGCGTTCAATACACTATCTCTGGAAACAAACTCCAGCATAGTAAAGCAGCCTCTTGCCACCGCCTTTTTGTTAAGCACCTGATATAACTGCCAATAGAACGACGGATACTTTCCAAGATATATCTCTTGAATGAGAACACCAATATTATACTTTTTCTTTGCCGTCTTCTTTCTGATCTCAGATGGTGACTGGTATCCCATCTCATCTGCCAATTGTTTGATCTGTGCTCTGAGCTCCTCGCTGACACCCTTCTGATCTGAAAGTGCCTTTGAGACCGTCACGGTACTCACGCCAACAATGGCAGCTATGTCTCCCAATTTTACTGATTTTGCCATAACTAGTCCTTCTCACTTTATTTTTTCACGTGGTTAAATAACTTAATTTTTATTTTATTTTTAGGTTAAACTATTGTCAAGTACAAAGTGATACAGTCTGCTCATATAATCTCCACGCATAGTTTCAATGAGCATTCCGGCATTCATGAGGAGATCTCCCCCATACACTTTCTCCGTTCCGTCAAGTCTGTAATCTGTAGCCACGTCAAGCCCTAAAAGTTTTATCTTTCTACTGTGTACGTTAGGTCTTCCAAGCACCTGAACGTAAGTCACCAACGCCTCACTCTTATCCTTTGCAACAACCATCCAGCAATCATACAGTCCATTTTCCCTGTACGATGCAACCCTATAATAATCACCCTCCCTTACAAGATCATTATATTTATGATACATAGACACCTGCTCAGGGATCATCGCACGTTCTTCTTCACTTATTTTTGTGATATCGAGTTCATAGCCAAATGTTCCCGCCAGAGCCACATGTGCCCTGGTCATAAAAGGTGTACTCCTTCCAACTGTGTGATTAGGGCAATCCGACACATGGGCGCCCATGGTCGAAAGCGGATATATCAGTTCCGTTCCCTCCTGTATAGAAAGTCTCTCTATGGCATCCGTGTCATCGGAGCACCATATCTGCGGACTGTAGTAAAGCATGCCAGGGTCAAATCTTGCACCACCGCCCGAGCAGTTCTCAAGCAAAAGATCTGGGAAATCGTTAACAAGGCGCTCTTGCAGCTCATATACTCCAAGCACATACCTGTGAGCCAATTCTCCCTGCCTGTCTCCGGTGAATTCTACGCTGCCGATATCCGTGAGCTGTCTGTTCATATCCCACTTAACATACTCAATATTTGCTGATGAGATCACGTTATGCACACATTCATACACGTAGTCTCTAACTTCTTTTCTCGAGAGATCAAGCACGTACTGATTTCGCGACAATGTAGCCGTTCTCTCCGGAACCGCAAATGCCCAGTCAGGGTGCTTTCTGTAAAGTTCAGAATCAGGGGAAATCATTTCAGGCTCCATCCATATTCCAAATTTCAGCCCCAGCTTATTCACCTCATCGACAAGATGTTTCAAACCGCCCTTGATCTTGTTTTCATTTACAAACCAGTCTCCAAGACTTGTGGCATCATCATTTCTATGTCCAAACCAGCCATCATCCATAACCAGCATCTCTATTCCATGTTCTGCCGCACTCTTTGCTATCGCAAGGAGCTTATCAGTATCAAAGTCAAAATATGTAGCCTCCCAGTTGTTGATAAGGACAGGTCTCTTCTGGTGAAGATATCTGCTCCTTATCATGTGGCATCTGTAAAAATCATGAAGATTTCTAGTCATCTGTCCAAGTCCATCATGGCTGTATGTAAGCACAACCTCAGGCGCTGTAAACGTCTCTCCAGGCGTGAGCCACCACTCAAATCCCTCTGAATGTATGCCCATGACTGCGCGTATGGAATCAAACTGTGATTTCTCTATCTGTGCGATGAAGTTACCCGAGTACACAAAATGCATTCCATATACATCACCCGTAGTCTGATCTGTACCCTTTGTCATCCATGCCATAAACGGATGGTCCTGGTGGGATGACTCACCGCGGAGAGAGCTTACACTCTGCTTGCCATAAGCTATCGGGCGTCTCTCAATCTGTCTCTCCCTGGCCCATGAGCCATGAAGAGTGAGCATCTCAAAATCCTCGTCATCCATGTCTATACATGCAGAATATACCTTTGTGAGCCTGATATCCCTATCACCTGCATTTTTCACGCTCACACTTCTGGTTATAACATCCTCATCCTCAAACACAGAATATATCAGGTCAACATCAATGCCACATCCCCCATCCATCATATGGACAACGAGAGTCTGAACCTCCTCTTCTCCCGCAAATGATGCCGGAAGGCCACTAATCCCCGGCTTTCCATTTACAATATCGTAATCCACAAATTTCAGATCAACGGTTCTGCTGCCATTTGCGGTCTTTACCGCAATACAACTCTCCCTGTAGTCTCCTATTCCATTTCCGGAATACTCTGTCGGAAATGTATCCATAAATGAACATCTCTCCCTGTTATTCTTGGACGGAACAAAAGGAGCCTCACACGTTCTCAAAAACTGATCACATTTCTGCGGACGAATCTTCTGTCCATAATATATATGTCCGACAAACCCCTCTTCATCGACGATTCCGATCCGGTAACTCGTGTTTCTCGTATCAAGTTCAAATATTCTGTTTGCCTCATCATATCTTATGCTCATATGTATCTATAGTCTCCTCGTTTTATTTATGGGTATCACTCTCTGCTTATGTATTCAAGAAATTCAAGTGCAAGATCCATATTCTTGGCATTCTCACCAAATCCCACTGCAACATCCATTTCATACCAACCGGTATCCTTCACCCAGGAATTATCACCGATCTTTATTCCGACAGGTATCTTCTCACCCGTTTCAATAACCGTTGCATACACAAACGAATCTTTATACTTTTCTTTCAGTTCATCAGTCAGCACCTTATCAAGATCCTGCATATATCCGAACTCTCCAAAACTCATGACAAGGTCTGTGTCGGCAAAGAACACGTCCACCGCATTCGCCATGAATTTGTTCTGTATAAGCTGTAGACTATCCTGACTCATGGCATCATTCGGATCAGTTGATACGCCGATCCCTGTACTTATGCTGACATATTCCTTCTCCGCATCAAGGCCATTTTCACTGAGGAATTCCTCATAGTATGCCTTGTCATTCGCCGCAGATTCCTGTTGTGTAGTGTTGACCGCAAGGATGTTGAGTGCAGCAGATTCCGCCGTAAAATGTTTTACGACAAGGAATACAACTATGCCAACAACAACAAGTGCAAATAGAGCCTTCGGGGCATAATACTCCAGTATATATTCCCTTTTCTGCTGTTTGTTCATAAGACTGAACTTCTGTTTCTCAGACATATGCTCATCCACATCCAAGACACTCTCCGGCTCTCGTTTCTCTTTTTCATCGGTTTTCTCATCGATGATATGTCCAGCGATACTTTTTATATTTTTCTTTTCTATCTCTCTCTCTTTTTTTATTTCTTTTTCTATTTCTATTTCTTTTTCTGGCATATAATCTCCTATACTACTCCTATACGCGTTTGCCACACACTGCCGTTACTTTATACATTGTAGCATTTTTTAGTTAATTTTTAAACAGGTTTTTAGCATTTTTAACTATATTTTACTTTTACAAAAGGGACCTCAGCCTCAAAGCCGAGATCCCTCTTGTTCAGCGCATTGGCTGGAAAGTGCATTCGTATGTTAATTTTTGTAGTATATGGAAGGAATGTTTTTATTTTTCGGCAGTAAATTCTGCCATACTTTGTGATTGTTTATTTAACAAGCTCCTGCACACATGCTTTCATCTCGTCTATCTTTGACATGGCATTTTTTAGGCTGTTTTCATTCACGCCAAAGTAGAATTTGATCTTTGGTTCATTTCCGGAAGGCCTAACCGCGAACCACGCATTATTTTCCAGCTCATAGTACAGCACGTTCGACTTTGGAAGGCCCATATTCTCCTCCTCGCCATCAAGCGGCTTGCGGATTCCGCTCACATAGTCCCTCATGCCGATAACCTTGATACCTGCAAAGGTCGTAAGTGGATGGTTTCTGAAGTTCTCCATCATCTCCTTAATCTGTGCTGCACCATCTACACCCTTTAGAGTTATCCCAAACGCACCTTCAAAGTAATAGCCATATTTGCGGTAAACCTCTTCCATGGCATTACAGATGGTTTCTCCCTGCAGCTTATAAAATGCTGCTATTTCACATAAAATGACAACGGCTGCGCAGGCGTCCTTGTCACGAGTGTAGTCTCCTACCAAACATCCAAAGCTCTCCTCCATTCCGAAGATGAACTTGTATGTGTTGTTCTTCTCAAAGAGAAGTATCTGCTCACCTATGTACTTGAATCCGGTGAGTGTCTCTATATATTTCAGTTTGTAATTCTCTGCTATCGCCTTTGTAAGATTGGTGCTGACAACCGTGTTACAGATAGCTCCGTTTGCCGGCAGCTTGCCGACTGCCTTCTGCTCGCGGCATACATATTCTGCTATCAGGGCACCCGTCATATTGGCATTGAATCGGACATATGGATATGCCGGATCATCTGCAAATTCCGTGTCCTTCCAGATTCCCGTGCTGTCCTTGACGTATATTCCAAGTCTGTCTGCATCAGGATCTGTGGCCATGATAACGTCCGCATCAACCTTCTTTGCCAGTTCTATTCCCATGGCAAATGCTGATGGTTCCTCCGGATTTGGTGACTTGACTGTACTGAAGTCCCCGTCAGGAACAGTCTGCTCCTCTACAACATATACGTGCTTGAAGCCAAGTCTCTTGAGCACTTCCCTTACAGGTACATTTCCTGTTCCATGAAGTGGTGTGTATACTATCTTGATATCGTCTGCAACCTTCGGAATTATGTCGCCGTGGATGGTCTGCTTTATGAGCGCCTGATAATAGTTCTCATCAACACTTGCAGGAACCATACAGAACAGACCGTCTGCAACCGCCTTGTCCTTGTCCATGGTCTTGACATCCTCGTATCTCTCTACATCCGCCACATGCTTCAGGATATCCTGATCCTGAGGGGATACGATCTGGCTGCCGTCCTCCCAGTACACCTTATAGCCGTTGTACTCAGGTGGATTGTGGCTTGCTGTTACCACGATTCCGGCTATACATCCAAGCTCTCTCACTGCAAATGACAGTTCAGGTGTAGGGCGGAGTGCATCAAACACATAAGTCTTTATGCCATTTGCATTGAGACACAGAGCTGATGCCTCTGTGAACTCTGCTGACATATTTCGGCAGTCATGTGCAATTACTACACCTCTCTTAGCAGCCTCAGGGCCAACCTCAAGTATGTATTCTGCAAGGCCCTGTGTAGCCTTTGTAACTGTATATATATTCATTCTGTTGGTTCCAGCACCCATGATTCCGCGCATTCCGCCGGTTCCAAATTTCAGATTCTTGTAGAATCTGTCCTGGATCTCTTTGTCATCATCTGCGATACTTCTAAGCTCTTCCTTGGTCTTCTCATCAAAGCAGTCTGACTCAAGCCAGAACTTGTATTCGTCCATGTAACCCATCTTTTTTACCTCCATCTTGTAATTATTTTTAGTCGCGACCGCGATCTTCGAACCTATTTTCTGCTGACATTTATTTGCCAGCCATTTCGTTTCTTACCAATCATCCCGTTTTATGAGAACATCGCCTTCACATTTGCTGCAAGCTCGTCAAGCTGCTCTGCCGCATCCTCCTGTGAGTTTCCCTTTACCCCGAGATAGAACTTGATCTTCGGCTCTGTACCTGAAGGTCTCACAAGGAACCATGCGCCATCCGCAAGCTGATAATATATCATGTTGGACTTTGGAAGCACCGCCGCCTCGGACTTGCCTGTCGCTGCGTCTGTCTCTGTTCCAAGCTTGTAGTCGTAGATTTTCTCCACGCTGTAAGTTCCGACCTTCTGCACCGGATTATCTCTCAGCGTCTGTATCATTGACTGTATCTTTGCAGCACCCTCACGTCCGTCAAACTTCATGGTCTGAACCTTCTCTTTGTAGTAACCATATTCCTGCCACAATTCAACCATTCTGTCCCACAGAGTCATGCCACGGTTCTTGTAGTATGCCGCAGCCTCACAGAGAAGCATCAGCGTTCCAACCGAGTCCTTATCCCTTGCATATGTACCAGGCAGACATCCAAATGTATCTTCAAGCCCGAACACATAATTGTGTTCACCTGTCTGCTCATAAGCCCTCATTCTCGATGCTATATTCTTAAATCCGATCAGGTTGTTGCAGTCACAGAAGGTGTTGTACTTCTTACATATCTCCTTGACCATATTGGTGATTACAACCGTTGTGACTATCGCCGGATTATCTGGGAGTCTGCCACTCTGGGCTCTCTGCATCAGCACGTAATCACATAGGATCGCACCGAACATATTTCCTGTAAATTCTTTATACTCATTATTCTTGCTGTCATATCCATACATTCCGAGTCTGTCAGCATCAGGGTCTGTGACAAGAATCAGCTCGCCACCGACCTTCTTCGCCAGCTCAAGACTCAGGGCATACGCCTCTGCGCCCTCAGGATTTGGGGACTTTACAGTTGGGAAATTACCATCTTGAACAGCCTGTTCCTCAACGACATGTACATCCTTGAAACCCAGCTCGCTTAGAACTCTTGTAACAGGCTTAAGGCCTGTTCCGTGAAGCGGAGAATATACGATCTTCAGATCTCCTGCCTTCTGAATCTCCTCCGGATTCATGACAAGCTTGTGAAGCTCTCCTATATATGCGTCATCGATCTCCTGACCGATCACATTCAACAGTCCTGCATCTATTGCAGCGTCCTTGTCCATAGTCTTAACCATGGAGAAATCTTCTATATTGTTGACCTCTGCAATGATCTCCTTATCCTGAGGAGATACGATCTGGGCTCCATCATCCCAGTAAACCTTATATCCGTTGTATTCCTTTGGATTGTGGCTTGCCGTTATATTCACGCCGATATTGCAGTGCAGATGTCTCACTGCAAATGAAAGCTCCGGTGTCGGGCGGAGCGCATCAAACAGATACACCTTCACGCCATTTGCACACAGGCAGAGAGCAGTTTCAAGCGCATACAGCGAAGCATTGTTTCTGTTGTCAAATGCTATAGCTGCCGACGGCTCTGATATTCCGATCTTCGCCAGGTAGTTAGCAATTCCCTGTGTTGCCATGCGAACCGTGTAAATGTTCATGCGGTTCGTTCCCGCTCCCATCACGCCTCGAAGTCCACCTGTTCCAAACTCAAGGTTTGTGTAAAATCTATCTTCAATCTCCGCTTCATTATCCTTTATGTTTACGAGCTCCTGCTTCGTAACATCATCTACCTGATCGCTGCCAAGCCACATCTCGTATCTCTGCTTTGCGTCCATCTTCTACCCCTTTCCTGACCTCACAGGCCACACAGATTTTTCCTTTTTATCTATCCACAATTTATCTTCCGTTCATTTTATTAGGCTATTTTTAGCTAATTTATTGTTATTTGTATAATATATTAAGTAGTTTTTAAATTCAATATTTAATCTTGCAATTTATATCACTTTGTTGCGCAGATGTATATTGCAGCCGTTTTATTATGGTGGTATTAACTAAAAGAATTATATTTTCTGCAATTGACTTGTAATATAACCGACCTTTTTTATTCCTTTACAGAGGCCATTTGTGATCTGCTCAAGATCAACCTGAGCGTTGTAGCCGGATTTGTGTACAGCAAGATCACGGAGGCACAGAAGGATCAGAAGGAGCTCGTAGTCCAGGTGGCATCCAGGGATCTGAAGAGCCGAATGCCGGAGTATGAACTGATCAGGATCATCGGTATACTGATCGATAATGCGCTTGAATCGACCGCCCCATTTGGCACTGCATATCTGTACCTGGACAGCAGGCAGAACCAGATAGAAATAAGAACAAGAAACAAGGGTTCCGTCAAAACCAACGAATTCCGCCAGAATATGTTCTCACCGGGATATACCACCAAAACCGGAGACAGACATGGCCATGGTTACGGTCTCTGCAACCTGAAAAAACTGACCGACAAGTACAATGGTAAAATATATCTCGACACGGTAAATACCGACCAGGGAGACTACATACAGTTCGACGTCATCGTATAATGACAGCAAAGCGCCGTCCGGTCACCAGACCAGACGGCGCTTTTTTGTATTTGCTATATATTATACTTATGCTACTCTGCCAGCTTGTTGAGCTTCTCAACAAGTGCTGTCTGGAGAGCTTCAAGCTTTGCATCTGCATCATCAAGGCTTGTTCCCTTGATTCCGTAGTACAGCTTGATCTTTGGCTCTGTTCCTGACGGACGTACACATGCCCATGCGCCATCCTCAAGGTCGTAGTAGAGAACGTTGGACTGTGGAAGTCCTGACTCTGTGACCTCTCCGGTGGCAAGATCTGTGATCGTGTTCTTCTCGTAATCACGAACCTTGAGAACCTTGAGTGTATCGATCTGAGTAAGTGACTCAGCTCTGAGTGAGGACATGATCTTGCGGATCTTCTCTGCTCCTGTAACACCCTTGAGCGTTATTGTGTAGAGGCCTTCCTTGTAATATCCGTACTTCTCATAGAGATCAAGCATGTGATCCCACAGAGTGATTCCCTGGCTCTTGCAGTATGCAGCAGCCTCGCAGAGACACATAACTGCAACCGGAGCATCCTTGTCTCTTGCGTATGTTCCAACGAGACATCCGTAGCTCTCCTCCATACCCATTACGAAATTGTATGAATTATTCTGCTCAAAGAACTTGATCTGCTCACCGATGAACTTGAAGCCTGTTAGAACCTCGATGAGGTTGACATTGTAATCTGCAGCCAGTGGATCAGCCATATTTGTGGTTACAATAGTCTTGACCATGGCCGGATTCTTTGGCATGAGACCGCATTTTGTTCTCTCTCTGAACTGGTATTCAGCGATTATAAGTCCTGACATATTTCCTGTAAATGGCATATACTTGCCTGTCTTTGTATCGAGTGCGTATATTCCAAGACGGTCTGCATCAGGATCTGTAGCAAGAACTATGTCCGCATTCTTCTCCTTTGCCAGCTTGAGGGCAAGCTCAAATGCCTTTGGATCCTCTGGGTTTGGATACTCAAGCGTTGTGAACTCAGGGTCTGGAAGCTCCTGCTCAGGAACAATGTATACGTTTTTGAAACCAAGCTCGGACAGGACTCTCTTTACAGGTACAAGACCGGTTCCGTGGAACGGTGTGTATACGATCTTGATGTTCTCTGACTGCTCCTTGATGATCTCAGGATGAATGATCTGCTTCTTGAGTTCCTCCATATACGCGTCATCTATCTCGGCACCTATGATAGTGAGAAGGCCCTTGTCAAGTGCCTCCTGCTTATCCATGGTCTTTACTGTATGGAAATCTGTTACAGCCTTAACCTCTGCGATGATCTCTCTGTCCTTTGGAGCTGTGATCTGCGCGCCATCCTCCCAGTATACCTTGTAACCGTTGTACTCTGGTGGATTGTGGCTGGCTGTTATAACTATACCTGCTGTACATCCAAGCTTTCTGACTGCATATGAAAGCTCAGGTGTAGGTCTGAGTGACTCAAAGAGATATGACTTGATTCCATTTGCACACAGGCAGAGAGCTGCTTCTGCTGCAAACTCTGGAGAATACTTTCTTGAATCGTATGCTATTGCCACGCCCTTGTCCTGCGCATTCTGCTTCACAATGAAGTTTGCAAGACCCTGTGTAGCCTTGCGGACGGTGTAGAAGTTCATTCTGTTGGTTCCCGCGCCTATCACACCTCTGAGTCCACCAGTTCCAAATACAAGATCACGATAGAATCTGTCCTCGATCTCAGCCTCATCATCAGCTATGGCTGCAAGCTCCTTCTTGGTGTCCTCATCGAAATAATCATCTGTCATCCAAAAATCATATGTGTCTCTGTAACTCATCTTTCTACTTCTCCTTCTTTTTTCTCATTTAGTATGCCCTTTTATGAACGTTCTGCTGTTTGAGCAATCACTGCTCAGCGCTTCCTATTTTCTCAGGAATTCTAGTGGATCTCCCTCAGCCAGAAAATGTGTCATGAGGTATGCTCCTCTGAGCGACACCTGTTCCTCTGACAGGATTCTTCTGACCTCACCTCGGTCTGCGAGTATGACCTGTATATCCTCTGTGCTCTCCTTGCTGTCGAGATTTGGTGTTCCTGTAACTGTTCCAAATACAGCACTGCTCATCTCATCCGTAAATCCCGGGCCCATATAGAATGGCCTTCTGTAGAGTTTTTCTCCGCCCTCATATACATCAAGGGTAAGCCCTGTCTCTTCCTTCATCTCCCTGACTGCTGCCTGCGCCGGAGTCTCATCTCCGTCCACCAGTCCTGCAGGAAGTTCATATATATACGCATCGAGTGGGTATCTGTACTGCCTTATGAGCACCAGCTTCGGCTCATCTTCCAGCTTAACTCCATATATAACTATTCCTTCCGGTTTTATATCGTGGGTCTTTATCTTGATGTCGTTCTCTTTATTCCTTGAAGCAAAGTAATAATTGAAGTCTTTTCCAGCCGTGTCAACCGCATCTATATGATAGAGGTTGAGGAACGGATTGTCTGTGAGTTTTTGTACACCTTTGTATTTCTCTTTCACTTCATCACATCCCTTCTGTGTATTTTAATGTATTCAGCCGACCATACATTCGCAAAACCGCACGGTTCCCGTGCTCTTTCGCTGCTGCGCAGCTATTTTGCTCATTGTATGGGGCGGTGACTCTATTCGAGTCACCACAGGATAAGAACACCTGATTCTTACATGCAAGCATGTCGAATCCGCTGTTCTTATCCTGCACGGCTGAATATTTACCTTTATTCAAAATTAGCATAGTTTTTACAATATATCAAATTCTTTTTTAAGTAATTTTATCATTTTTTAGCTATTTTTAATGTTTTTTAGTATATTTGCGTCATTTTGCCATATTTTTCTATGTGATTCCTGGTTTTGATGCAGCTATGTGCCTCCTGATTCTGAATATTTTTTACTCAAAAAATCCGGGCACTTTGATCTGCCCGGATTCCAAAAATGTTATGCAATTTATACTCTACTGATTCTCTGTCGATACCAGTTGATATTCTGCATCTCTCAACCTGCAGTAATAAAATGTCTGTCCTGCCTCCTCTGTGTAGGTTTCAAATACTCCCGTAACGATCACCTCACTCTGGTCCGCCGGGTAATCGCCTGGATATACTGCACCTCCACCAAGTTCAAATTCTAGCCCCTGACTGCAGCATGCCAGAGCGTCAGCTATGAGACAATAATTATAATATTTGTCGGTTATTGGATAATAGGATGCATAATACTTTCCTTCTATCCTTATCGTCTTGCCCTCATATTCCTCAGGTTTTGACATCATCTGATATACCGTCGCATATACAAGATCGCTTCCCATAAGTGTGAGATCCACATCCACACCCTCAGACTTGTATTGCGCTATAACTGAGCTGTCTCCATTCACAACCTGCCCATATGTTGGTTCTGATGTCGCCTCAGTTACAGATGCGGATTCTGTCTCTGTCGTGGTTTGCATCTCTGTTGTGATCGTCGTCTCTGTTGTGGCTCCCACTGACGACTTACTTTCCACATCACCATCGCCTGTTTTCTGATTAAGCACCTTATCCACTGCATTCTGTGTGTTCAAACGACTGCCCGCAGTCTGAGATGCTCCACCACAGCCTGTGACAGTCAGCAGCATACTAAGCACCAATATTGACATAATCAATCGCTTAAATCTGTGTCTGCATCCATGCATTCTTCTATTTCTATTCATATACATATTCTTATCTCCTCATCACTTTCCCTGCTATACTGTTAAAAGCAAATATAACCATATCACACGCAACTATCGTAGAACCCACCGGTGTTGAAAATAATATGGATACCAGCATGCCGGTCAAAGTTCCCACAACTGACAATACAGCCGAATATAATACCACCGACCTGAAGCTATACATAACTCGCATTGCTGAAAGTGCAGGGAATACCAGAAGCGCCGTGATGAGCAGGGAGCCCACCAGATTCATTGCAAGCACTATTTGCTTATGTGTGATAAAGAAGTAATAGAAGTGTAAAAAATTTTGCCTTTCCTATCCGATACTTGTCTTTGGTATCGGATAGGGCGGGCGGTCATTCGGGCAAGTCCACCTTGCCGACGAAAGAATAGTAAATCTCAATATCCTGTCTGCGTGTGCCGTTTTCATCGTAGCTGCACTCATGCACAACGATTTTCTCTACAAACTCACGCAAGAGGGTGTGGGTCAGTTCTTCAAAGTTCATGTGCTTGCGGACAATGTTCATAAACTTTTCTGCGTTTACGGTAGCTTCCTGTGCTTTGGAAAGCTCCGCCTGTATTCTGGCAACACGCTCTTTCAATTCCTGCTGTTCGGCTTCATAGTCTGCCGAAAGCTCCGTGAAACGCTCGTCAGAAATGCGACCGCTTACGCTGTCCTCATACAGCCGCTTGAAAATAGCGGAAAGTTCACCGATACGCTTTTCGGCAGCTTCCAGTTCCTTTTTCTTGGCGGCGTTCCGGCGTTTGCCGCCGTCCTCGTTCTGCTCGATCAGCAGCTTCATAAACCGGGCTTCATGCTTTGCCGCATAGCTCGTCACTTTCCGTAGATTGGAGAGAACGCCCGCAGTCAAAAGGTCGGTGCGGATAAAATGTGCGGTGCAGTCATGGGTGCGCTTCTTGTAGTTCCCGCAGATATAGCAGTCCTGTTTCCGCTTATCGGTCTGGTAACGCTGCTGATACATGACGCTGCCGCAGTCCGCGCAAAAGAGCATACCAGAGAACAAGCCCACTTCATCATAGCGGTTCGGACGCTTGCGCTGTTTGCGTAATTCCTGCACACGCTCCCATGTCTGGGTGTCGATGATAGGCTCATGGTGGTTCTCGAAAATTGCCTGTTTCTCAATGGGATTTTCTATGCTGTGCTTGGTCTTGTAGGACGGTTTCTCCGTCTTGAAGTTCACCAAACAGCCCATGTACTCCCGGTTTTCAAGGATATGCACCACGGTATTTGTCGCCCATTTGCACTCATAGCCGGGGTGATAGCGGCGTGTGCTGCCCGTCCTGCGGTATTCCAGCGTTCCCGGCGTTGGGATTTCCTGCTCGGTCAGCATACGGGCTATCTTGGTCGGACCGTTCCCGGCAA